>Ga0067045_1031208_pt1 | contig 12891 bp, 12 predicted proteins | sample TerdegcTABiofilm_FD_59184 | JGI IMG/M metagenome (GOLD analysis project Ga0067045, IMG submission 59184) | Combined Assembly of (Gp0054472, Gp0054536) Wastewater bioreactor microbial communities from Singapore -Terephthalate degrading...
AGCTCTAGCTGCAGCAAAGGCAGTGCTTACCCGCGAAGAAAAGGAACTGGGAACGTTGCTTATAGATCTAGGGGGAGGTACCACCGATATCATCGTATACCTGGACGGCGCCCCCTACTTTACCAACGTTATACCGCTGGGAGGATCGCAGGTAACGGGGGACCTCTCTATCATGTTGAAAATCCCTGTTGACGGGGCCGAAAAGATAAAACGAGAGGCAGGATGTTGCCACTTTTCCCTACTGGAACCGGGACAGGAAGTGATCATTCCGGGTTTTGGGGGAAGGCCTCCTCTTTCGGTTTCCCGAAAAGATATTTGTGCCATTATTCAGCCGAGAATTGCAGAAATTTTCGCCATGGTCCGCGAGAAGGTAGAGAAGAAAGGCTATATCAAACGGATAAGCGGAGGAATCGTACTCACGGGAGGAGGTGCATTACTTCCTGGAGCCGTAGAGCTGGCTCAGGATATTTTCGGGTATACAGCACGGGTAGGAGTCCCGGCCAGTTTAGGAGGACTCGTGGGAGAATACCAGAGTCCCGAGTATGCGGCAGGAGTAGGTCTTGTGATGTTTGGAGCCGAGCAAATCCTACCTGAAGGAAGAGAAGGAGGAGTAAAGGATCGCTCCGAGACAAAGCTATTATCATCATTAAAGCAGTGGTTTCGGAATTTTTTTGAATAATTTCTTCGTAAAATGGGGGGGGAACATGACAATCGAGCTTATCGAAGACAATGGGGCAAACCCGACAGTTATTAAAGTAATTGGAGTGGGTGGGGGAGGGAGTAATGCGGTAAACCGCATGATCAGTGCAGGTTTACAGAATATCCAGTTCATCGCGGTGAATACCGATTTACAGGCCCTTCAGAACTCCCAGGCAGATATTCGGTTACCCCTGGGTACGAAACTAACCGGCGGTTTAGGGGCGGGAGGTATCCCGGAGGTAGGAGAGAAGGCTGCCCTGGAAGATAAAGAGAGAATCCAGGACATAATCCGGGGTGCAGATATGATTTTTCTAACCGCTGGGATGGGGGGAGGTACGGGAACCGGAGCAGCTCCTATTATTGCTTCAATTGCAAAGGACCTCGGTATTTTAACCGTTGCCGTAGTTACCAAGCCCTTTGATTTTGAAGGCAAAAAAAAGATGAAGCTTGCCGAAGAAGGAATACGGAAACTCCGTCAAGCGGTGGATACCCTGATTGTCATTCCCAATCAGCACTTATTAAAAATTGTAGATCGACGGACCCCTATTAAACAAGCGTTTCTCCTGGCGGATGATGTCCTGCGGCAGGGAGTTCAGGGAATTTCTGATCTTATTACAAAAGCAGGAGAGATCAATATCGATTTTGCCGATGTTCGTACCATTATGAAGGGGCAGGGAGACGCCTTAATGGGGATCGGGATTGGGCGGGGAGATAATCGGGCCGTGGATGCTGCCACAAATGCCATCAACAATCCGCTCCTGGAGGATGCCCACATTGAAGGGGCAAAAGGGATCCTGGTAAATGTAACCGGAGGAAATGACTTTGCGTTAAGTGAATATGAGGAGATCCTTAAAATTATTACGGCCAATGCGGATGAGGATGCATTGGTGATTGCAGGAAATACGATCGATGAAACCCTGGACGACGAGATCCGTGTAACGGTAATAGCTACAGGATTTTCCAGCAGCAAGAACCTAACTCAAAAAAGTATTTCCGAAACCGCAGCGAAGGAAAAAAAATCCGATTATATTTCACTGGATGAATGGGTAAAGATTACAAGCGGGAAACCTTCGAAAGGTACGGAAGACCTTTTCCCCGAAGAAATTTCTAAAGACGATGAATTAGGAATCCCTGCGGTATTACGGTATCGGCAAGTTTCCGGTGGAAAGAATGGAAGTTGAAAACACACTGCTGTATTCGTATGAGAGCTACCTACGGGTGGAAAAGAACCTTTCTAACGCAACTCTAGAGGCCTATTTACGGGAAGTAAGATTTTTTCTAGAGTACCTTGAGAAGATGAAAATTCCTATAGCTTCGATCGATTCTACTCACGTTTCTGAGTATCTATCGGAACGACAGCGCAAGGGTAATTTTCGGGAAAGGACCGCTTGTAGAATCCAGAGTACCCTTCGAGGATTCTTTCGTTTCCTTGTTCGGGAAGAGATCTGCGCAAAGAATCCCCTTTCCGGATTGAAGTCTCCGAAAGTTACACCGCGGATACCCGAAGTGTTTTCTCCTGAAGAAGTAGATCGTATTCTTCAGACGATCGATACGAGTACACCGGAAGGATTGAGAGACCGATGCCTGTTTGAGGTAATTTACTCCTGCGGATTGCGGGTTTCTGAGGCTGCAAGCCTCACTCTATCTTCCCTTTACCTGCGGGAGGGAGTACTCCGGGTTACAGGAAAGGGAAATAAAGAGCGGATCATCCCTGTCGGGGGGGAAGCAGAGTACTGGTTACGAGAGTATCTGAAACAGGGCCGTGCATCCCTACTTTCGAAGAGAAATCCTAGATCCAGAGGTTCCGATAGAGTATTCCTAAATCGATTCGGGGAACCGCTGGATAGGAAAGGAATATGGAAGCGGTTTAAAGATCATTTAAGCCGTTCCGGATTGAAGGGAAAGGTGCATGAGCTTCGGCATTCGTTTGCAACACACTTGCTGCAGGGAGGGGCAAACTTGCGGGCGGTGCAGGAGCTTTTGGGTCATACGGATATTGCAACCACGCAGATATATACACATGTAGGGCAGGATGCGTTAGAGAAGGCTCATGCGGCATACCACCCTCGAGGAAAAGAGAGGGGATAGCGATGGAAACGGAGCGGCTAGCAACGAGAATTGATGAAATTCGGGCATATGTCACTCACGAGCTTATTACAGCCGGCATTACGATTCCTAGAAAAACTCCTTGTTCTTGCCGTTCAGTAAAAGGACAGCGCCTATCTGAGTATTTTGATCATACTCTTCTTAAACCCGAGGCTGATGTATACGCATTTGAGAAACTTTGCACTGAGGCAGTTTTATGGAAAACCTGCAGTGTATGTGTGCCGCCGAATCGAGTCTCCTGGGTAGTAGACCGTCTTCAAGGGACGGGAGTGAAGACCTGCACTGTAATAGGATTCCCGTTAGGGTATTCAGAGGGAAAGAGCAAGGCAGAAGAGGTAAGACTTGGCCGAGAAGCAGGTTGTGAAGAATTTGATACAGTTATTCCGGTTGGGTTTCTAAAAGATGGGAATATTCCTGCCGTGTTTAACGATGTTTGTTCGGTAGTAGAGGCGGCAGAGGGAAAGTTGGTAAAAGTAATTCTGGAAACATGCCTACTTTCAGAGGAAGAGATACTCCTGGGAGGAACCCTGGCTTTATTGGCAGGAGCAGATATGCTGAAAACTTCTACTGGATTCTCCTCAGGCGGAGCTACGGTGGAGGTGGTAAAGATCCTGAGAGTACTAGCAGGGCGGGAATACGGAGTAAAAGCGGCTGGTGGTATACGAGATTATACAACTGCTTTGGCAATGATCGAGGCCGGTGCAGATCGTATCGGTACTTCTGCAACCGAGTTGATTCTTTCCCAGGCGGAAGAGAGGGGAAAGGAACGATGAAGATTTTCTCTTGGGAGATAGTTCTGCTTTTCTCGTTTGTTCTTCTGGGGTCCTGTTCAAAAAAGGAAGATCCAATTGTGGAGAAATTATTGGAATTGGAATCTCCAACATACACAGTATCTGAAAGTTCCGACAAGCGGATCGAGGAACTCCGGAAAGAAGTCCAGAAATACCGAAAAATTGTAGAAGAGAAAGTAGAAGCAGCGGATAAACTTACCACGTACTATCGGATGCTTGCGCTGGCCTATATGGAACGGGGAATGTTTGGCCTGGCCCTAGAGGCTATAGATGAAGCGATCTATCTGTCTCCGGAGCAGGCTCCGTTATTCTTATATAAGGGTATAGCTGCGGCACGTCTTGCTAAGGGAATGGTGAATCCTTCAGAACGGCTTGCTCTGCTTGATGAAGCAGAGAAGTCTTATCTCCGATGCCTGGAGCTGGATCCTGTATTTGTAGACGCTTTGTACGGATTGTCAGTATTGTATGTATTTGAAATGGATCGGCCTTCCTCTGCAGTACCTTTGTTAAAACGTCTGCTGGAGAAACAAACCCAGCATGTGAGTGCTATGTTTCTCCTGGCACGGGTATATGCGAGTGAAGGACGAATAGAAGAAGCAGTGGCTCTGTATGATCGTATCATAAATACCCCTGTAGCCGGTATTAAGCGGGAGGAGGCAAAAAAGCTGAAAGAACAGGTATTACAAGGAGCAGCCCGATGAAAGAACTCTTGGCACTGGGTATTTCTTCTATACCGGGCCTTAAGACTACTGAACGCCAGATCCTTTTACATACGATAGAAACTGAAAAAGAATTTCTTGCAATAAAGCCCATTGAACTATCCTATCGATTTAATCGAAGATTAAAAAATACAATTTGGAATCCAGCACAACTTCTTCGGGAAGCTGAGCAGATTCAAGCAACTTTAAAGAAAAAGACTGTTCAGTTCCTCACAGTGCTGGATACATGCTATCCCCCTCAGTTAAAAGAAATATACGATCCCCCCTTTCTTCTATTTTGGAAGGGAAAACTTCCGTCCTGGAATGAAACCTTCCTGGGAATCGTAGGAACCCGGCATCCTACCGGCGGGGGACGAACTGCTTCATTTCGTTTTGCAAAAGAAGCGGCGGAGATCGGTATGGTGATCGTATCCGGTATAGCAAGGGGAATCGATGGAGAAGCCCATCGAGGGGCTCTGGCGGGAAGGGGAATCACCCTTGCTGTGGTAGCCCATGGTCCGGATACGGTCTATCCTCCTTCGAACCGAAAGATAGGAGAACAAATTCTGGAAACAGGGGGCGCTATCCTTTCCGAGTATCCGCCCGGAACTACCCCTCTCCCCTACCATTTTCCGGCTCGAAACCGTATTATAAGCGGTTTATCCCGGGGAGTTGTCGTAGTAGAAGCACCGATCGGATCCGGAGCCTTGATTACTGCAGAGTATGCTCTGGAGCAAGGGAGGGATCTATTTGTTCATCGGATAGGAATGGATTCGCCCCGGGGTGAAGGTACCCGACGGTTGGTAGAGGAGGGAGCTCCCCTGGTAAATAGCAGGGAAGATCTGCTAAAAGAGTGGAATCACTGGGATGAACATATAGATACAAGGAACAAAGGGCATGATACCCCTATCCATTTCACGGGATCATCGGGTAAATCAGTATCTCCGGGCAAGTGGTGGGCCCATCGTCTGGAAGGTGAATTGCATCCCCTTGCTCAAGATAGGTCGGGAGGAAATAGGTAGGCCATGGCAGAAAAAAAGTTTCATACACTACTCGTAGTTGAGTCTCCTGCTAAGGCAAAAACAATAGAAAAGTATTTAGGGAGCGGCTATACCGTAAAGGCCTCGATGGGACACTTGATAGATCTTCCTAAATCACGACTTGCAATCGATGTGGAGAACAATTTTGAGCCTGAATACATCACCGTTCGAGGAAAAGCGAAGATTCTAAAAGAATTACAAACTGCTGCGAACAAAGCAGGGAATGTTTTGCTTGCTTCAGATAACGATCGAGAAGGGGAAGCAATTTCTTACCATATCCAGAATGCTTTTTTAAAGAAGAATCCGAATCTAAACATTCGGAGGATCGTATTCAATGAAATAACTCCTCAAGCGATTCGGGACGCGGTAGATCATCCCGGTGATATCTCTCTATCAAAAGTCGATGCCCAGAAAGCCCGCAGAGTACTGGATAGGATTGTGGGATATAATTTATCTCCCATTCTCTGGCAAAAAGTAAAGAATGGTCTTTCGGCAGGGCGGGTACAATCTGTTGCGTTACGGTTGATCTGTGAACGGGAATCTGAGGTAGAATTGTTCGTTCCGGAAGAGTACTGGACTCTGGAGGTGGAGCTCTCTAAAGGGAAGGCGAGGTTTAACGCTTCTTTAATCCGGTATGGAGAAGATAAGGCTGAGTTGAAATCTTTGCAGGATGTCGAAAGGCTGATGGAAGAATTGAAGGATGCTTCTTTTATCGTTCGGGAAATAAAGGAGACAGAGAAAAGTATCCGACCACGGCCTCCCTTCACAACTTCCCAGTTACAGCAGATGTCTGCCAACCGGCTGGGGTTTACCTCCCGAAAAACGATGCAGATAGCTCAACAATTGTACGAAGGGGTAAATATTGGAACCAGCAGGATAGGATTGATTACCTACATGCGGACCGATTCTACCCGAATCTCACAAACAGCCCTGGAGGATGTCCGGAGTTTTTTACAAAAGAATTTTCCCCAGCAGTTGCCCGATCGACCGAATATTTACAGTGTTGGTAAGGGAGCACAGGATGCCCATGAAGCAATCCGCCCCACCGAGGTGGAATACACTCCCTCCTATGTAAAACCCTATCTGACCCGGGACCAGTATCGTCTATACTCCATTATCTGGGAGAGGTTCGTTTCCTCGCAGATGATCCCTGCAAAACAGAAAACGGTTTCCGTGGATATCCAGGCTAAAGAAGCCTTATTCCGTGTTTCTTCCACTGTTACGCTGGAGAAAGGGTTTCAGGAGGTGCTGGATCTGCTGGCATCGAAAGAATCAGATAAAAAATTGCCGGAGTTGAAACCGGGGGAAACGGTAAAGTTTGTACAATTTCTACCGGAACAGCACTTTACTTCCGGTCCTTCTCGCTACACAGATGCAACCATCGTAAGAGCCCTGGAGGAAAAGGGAATAGGGCGCCCTTCAACCTATGCACCAATCATTTCGGTTCTATTGGATCGATACTACGTGGTTCGTAAAAATCGGCAGCTTGTTCCTACACCCCTGGGCCGTGCGATAAATGATCTATTGGTAGGGGCATTCCCCGATGTGATCGATGTAAGCTTCACTGCTGAAATGGAATCAAAGCTGGACAAGGTTGAAGAAAATGGGATCGAATGGGTGAGTATCGTACGGGAATTCTATACACCCTTCCGGAAAAAGGTAGAACATGTCCTGGAGACCATGGAATCCATCAAAGGGGTGCTGGATGAAGAAACTGAATTTGTATGTGAGATCTGTGGAAAGAAGATGGTAAAGAAGCTGGGAAGGTACGGGTATTTCCTGGCCTGTTCCGGGTTCCCTACCTGTAACAATACAAAATCTATCCCTCTGGCAGATTGTCCCCGTTCCGGTTGTAACGGGAAAATCGTTGCCCGCAGAAAAGCAAAAGGGAGCGGGAAAGAGTTTTATGGCTGTACTAATTTTCCAGCCTGCGATTTTATTACGTACTACAAACCTCTGGAGACCAAGTGTCCCCAGTGTGGATGGTTCCTGGTGGAAAAAACGGATAAGAAACAGGGAACGCATAAGGCTTGTATAAATCCAGCTTGCGATTACCTCCATTCTATGGAAGCTGAGGAAGACCATGAGTGATCCTGTAGAAGATCGTTCCCTATACGAAACGTATATTCGATATTTGTCCCATGTCCGGTTGGTATCTCCGGCAACTGTCCGGGGATATTCTCAGGATATTGAATACTTTTTACGCTGGAAAAAAGAATCTCAGATGGAAGGGTTCAATTTGAAACCCGCACAAATCCGGTCATACCTGAGACAGTTGTTTCACCAGGGATTGGCACCTAGCTCTATTAACCGAAACCTTGCCGCGCTTCGAGGTTTTTTCAAGTTTCTCCTGGCCCAGGGGAAGATAAATCAAGATCCCCTGGAAGGTCTAGGAGGATTAAAGGTGTCTAAAACACTTCCCGCAATCCTTTTTGAAGAGGAAGTAGCTCGATTTCTCGCTGTGGAACCAGACTCCTTCCTGGAGATCCGCAATAATGCCCTATTCGAGGTGTTGTATTCCACCGGGTGCCGGGTGGGAGAGATCGTATCCCTTCAACGGAACCAGTGGTACAAAGAAGTCACACGGTTTCGAATCGTAGGGAAGGGGAGAAAAGAACGGCTCGTGTTCTTAGGGGAGGAAGCACAAAAAGCGTTGCTGAGATACATACCGTTGAGGGATGAAAGGGTTGCCCGATACAGAAAAGAGAGAGAATCTGCCCTATTCGTAAATGCCTTGGGGAAGAGGCTCACAGCTCGGGGCGTTGCATATGTACTGGAAAAGAGACTGGAGAAACTGGGGATACAAAAACCTGCCAGTCCTCATACGTTCCGTCACAGCTTTGCTACCCATGTACTAAATCGGGGAGCAGACATACGGATCGTACAGGAACTTCTAGGACACGAACGGTTGTCCACTACTCAAGTCTATACTCATATTGGAATTGACGCATTGAAAGATCTCTATATCCATACCCATCCCCATGGGTTACGGAAGTCGTGAAGGAGGAAACAGGATGCATGGAACTACAATTCTTGCGGTTCGGAGAAACGGACATACCGCTATGGCAGGAGATGGCCAGGTTTCTATGGGAAATACGGTGATGAAAGGAAATGCGCGGAAAGTGCGGAGATTGTACGAAGATAAAATACTGGTGGGATTCGCCGGTGCGACAGCCGATGCGTTTACTCTCTTCGAACGGTTTGAGATAAAAGTAAAAGAGTACAATGGGGATATCACGCGGGCTTCTGTAGAGCTGGCAAAAGATTGGAGAACAGATAGGATCCTCCGCCGGTTAGAAGCCCTCCTGTTAGTGGCAGATAAAGAGAAGATTTTTCTCCTCTCGGGGACAGGGGATGTAATAGAACCGGAAGAAGGGGTAATCGGAATCGGGTCCGGAGGAGCGTTCGCGTATGCCGCTGCTCTGGCTTTTCTACAAGCTTCCGATTTACCGGCTCGAGAGATTGCGGAGCGTTCTCTAAAGATAGCTTCTGGAATCTGTATCTATACGAACGATCGAATTATTGTGGAGGAAGTTGCATGAGACGGATGCTGGAGGAGATGACTCCCTACCAGATTGTAGAGGAACTAGATAAATATATTGTAGGACAGGCTAAAGCTAAAAAAGCGGTTTCCATTGCTCTACGAAATCGGATTCGCAGAAAACGTCTCCCCCCTGAACTTCGGGATGAGGTGGCTCCAAAGAATATTATTATGATCGGGCCGACGGGAGTAGGAAAAACAGAAATAGCCCGAAGGATTTCAAAACTCACCGGAGCGCCTTTTATTAAGGTAGAGGCTACCAAATATACGGAAGTGGGATACGTAGGCCGGGATGTAGAATCGATGGTTCGAGATCTGATGTCGGTAGGAGTAGCCATGGTAAAGGCAGAACTCCAGGAGGAAGTACGGGAGGAGGCGCAGCGGCGTACGGAAGAGATCCTCCTGGATATGCTCCTTCCCGGTATTCCTCGAACGGAGAGCGGAGAAGGAACAGAAGAAATAAGAGGATCGGAAATTCCAAACCCAACCCGAGAAAAGTTTCGGAAAAAACTGATAGAGGGAGAGCTGGATGACCGGATGGTGGAGTTACAGGTGACCCAATCGGGTCTTCCCGCAGCTATTGAAATATTTTCCGGTACCGGCTTTGAATCGATGGATCTGAATTTTGGCAACCTGGGTTCAATTTTTGGCGGGAAAAAGAAGAAACGCCGCGTTACGGTAAAACAGGCACGGGAGATCCTCGTGGGGGAGGAAATGGAAAAACTGATCGATACAGATAGGGTTTCCGAGCTCGCCCGGGAGCGGGTAGAGCAGATGGGGATCATCTTCATAGATGAGATTGACAAGATCACTTCAAAGGGAAATCGAATGGGACCTGACGTATCCCGGGAGGGAGTGCAGCGAGATATTCTCCCCATTGTGGAAGGGAGCAAGGTTAATACGAAGTACGGTATGATTGATACTTCCCATATTCTTTTCATTGCAGCAGGGGCTTTTCACATTTCTAAACCCAGTGATTTAATCCCGGAACTCCAGGGCAGGTTTCCTATTCGGGTAGAACTAGATCCCCTTACCAAGGATGACTTTGTACGTATTTTGACTCAGCCAGAGAATGCTCTTACAAAACAGTACAGTGAACTTTTGAAGACAGAAGGAGTAGTAGTACAGTTTGAGGATTCGGCGATTCAGCGGATTTCAGAGCTTGCAGCAGAAGTGAATGCACGTACGGAAAATATAGGAGCTCGGAGGCTTCACACTATTATGGAATTAGTGCTGGAAGACGTTTCATTCCATGCACCGGAACTACAAGGACAGCGGATTCCCATTACGGCGACCTATGTAGATGAACGACTTCAGAACGTAATAGAGAACCAGGATCTTAGCAGGTACATCCTATGAAATTTCTAAGGAGAGAGAAAATCCCGCCGAGGATAGAAGAAGGGGGTAACTAGATATGTTTATTGAAAACATGTTTACCGGCAACAGTTTTGGGAAAACCCTGGACATTCTGCACCGGAGTTTAGATGTCAACCTGTATCGGCGGGATGTAATTTCAAATAACATTGCAAACTCGGATACACCGCACTATAAGCGGTCTGTAGTCAACTTTGAATCTGCCCTGAAGGCAGCCCTTGCCTCAGAGGAACCCTCCATCCGGCTCAAACCTTTCCTTTCTGATTCTCGCCACATTCCCTTTGAGCGGCGGATCGATTATAGAACTGTACGACCCCGGAAGGTGCTGGATTTCCTAACAACTTCAAAAAATAATGGAAATAACGTGGATATTGAACAAGAGGCAATGGATGCACTCCATAACCAGCTTCAGTACCAGTTAATGACACAGGTAGTAGCAAGCCACTACAACCAGGTGAACCTGGTACTGAGATAAGGGAGGACTAACTAATGGGATTGTATTCTTCTATTAATATTGCTGCTTCCGGACTAACAGCTCAACGGCTTCGATTGGATGTTATCTCAGATAATCTTGCCAATGCCAACACTACCCGGACTACTGAAGGAGGCCCCTTTCGAAGAAGTCGGGTAATCTTTCGACCTAGAGTCGACCAACCGTACTGGAAAAGCGTATTTCTTCCCCGGGCTTTGGAAAATGAAGCTGGCAAAGGAGTGCGGGTCGTAAAGGTCGAGAAAGATTTTTCCGATCCACCCCGGTTGGTATACGATCCCACCCATCCGGATGCGATAAAATCAGGACCCCGGGCCGGGTACGTTGAATACCCCAATGTAAATATTGTCACTGAAATGGTAGATATGATCGCCGCTTCCCGTTCGTATGAAGCGAACGTTGCAGTGATCAATGGATCGAGAAGTATGTTTTTAAAAGCACTTGAGATAGGCAGGTAAGATAGATGGATCCTATACAGACAGAGAGAGATGCAAAGGGGCATCTCATTTATTTGCAAACCTCCGATCCCCGGCACTTGAAAGGATCACGAGGAGAAGCTCCTGCACAAGGCACAAAGGATTTTAAACGGATGGTGCTGGATGAGCTTAACTCTGTGAACGGCATGCAGCAAAAAAGCATAGAGCTTTCACAGCGGTTGGTTACTGATCCAGATTCTGTGGATGTACATGATGTTACAATAGCGCTTGCAGAGGCGAATATGTCCTTGAATATTACCAAGGCGGTGGTAGACCGGGTAATACGAGCGTATCGGGATATTATTTCTGCTCGTTGATAGCGAGGAGGGTTAAAGGATTTCTATTCGTGTCATAGGGAGGGGACATGAACGCATTTCTTAAACAAATTCTTGAACAAATTTCGTCTATTTGGAAAAAATGGACAGTTACTCAGCGGATCATTTTTGGGGCAATTCTGGTAGGCCTGATCGGAGGGATAGTAATGCTGGCTGCATTCAGCGCTTCTCCTTCTATGGTGCCGCTGCTGTATAGAACGATCCCGGATGAACAGGAAATGACCCGCATAACCCAGCGGCTGGATCAGGAAAGCATCCCTTACCAGATCACTTCCGATCAGCGGATCCTGGTCTCTGACGAGAAAACAGCTCAACGTATGCGGGCTATTCTGGCACAGGAAAATCTTATCCCCCGCGGAACGGATCCCTGGCAGATCTTTGATATGGAACGATGGACGATTACGGACTTTGAGCGAAACGTAAATCTCCGCCGGGCCATCACCCGTAGTCTGGAGCAGCATATAACGGCTCTGGATGAAGTAGATGCGGCAAGTGTAACTATTGTTATGCCGGAAGACAAGCTTTTTGCTGAAGATAGGAATCCGGTCACTGCTTCCATCATCCTCACGCCCAAGCCCGGTTCGGACATAACTCAGAATCGGAAAAAGATTGAAGGGATCGTTCGTCTGGTACAGTATGCGGTAGAAGGGCTGAAGCCCGAAAATATCACTATAACCGACCATACCGGCCTTGTTTTAAACGATTTTACCGGATTGGCGGATATTGATCGCCTCGAACTGGCGAAACGGGAGATGAAAACCGCCCGGGAACTGGAAGCACAGTATAAACGCTCTATCCTGGAAGCTTTAAAGCAAATCTATGGAGCGGACCGTGTACAGGTAATAAATCTGGATATCACTCTCGATACGGGTAAAAAAACCGTAGCTACAGAAGAGCATTTCCCCATCCTCATAAATCCGGATAATCCCAAGACTCCCTACGATGAATCTGCTGCAGAAGGGGCTAAGACTCTTTCCATTACCCTTTCTAAAGAAGTATCAGAAGAAAAGTTTGAAGGAACGGGATTTAATCCGGAAGGGCCTCCCGGGCAGGAAGGACAGACCCCCCCTGCGTACAAAGATCTTCAGAATATGGTGGGTCGATATTCGAAGAGTTCTGTTATCCAAAACGAAGTAGTAAATACTAGAAAAATTCAGGAAGAAAAAGCTCCCTGGGAAATTAAACGGATCACTTGCGCCGTTGCCATCGACGGGGTCTGGAAATGGAAGTACAATGAGAAGGGAGAGGTGATTCTCCGTAAGGATGGGAGCATCGAGCGGGAGTACGTTCCTTTGACGGATGTAGATATATCGAAAGCAAGGGCGTTGGTTGAAAATGCGA
>Ga0067045_1004637_pt1 | contig 12889 bp, 8 predicted proteins | sample TerdegcTABiofilm_FD_59184 | JGI IMG/M metagenome (GOLD analysis project Ga0067045, IMG submission 59184) | Combined Assembly of (Gp0054472, Gp0054536) Wastewater bioreactor microbial communities from Singapore -Terephthalate degrading...
ACCGATGTCGCACGGACGCCAGTCACCCGGCAGCGGCCGGCTCTCGGGCCGATGAAATTGAAACAGCTCGATCTGGAACTGCTCCTGAGTGTCCAGCAACCACCAGCAGGTGCTGGCCGCACCCGGTACGCCCTGCACCTTCTCGGCGGCCCAGCCCTTGAATGCTTCGGTGCCGCCGCTCGGCACAAAGCCGAACAGGTCCTGGTACCACTGGTGACTGCGCCTCAGGTCGCTGACGCTAAAGGCAATCTGGCAAAGCCGCTGGCTCATCACTTTGACCCTATTTGTTGTTGTGTTGGGGGCATGGCCTGGCGCTCAACGCGTTCGGCGCGAACGCGGCTGATTGGCAGCGTTCGGCTGAGGCGCATTCGGTCAGGGCCTCATGTCCCATGGGAAGTCATGTCGGGTTGCATTATCGGTACGGGGTCAAAGCGTTAGATAGGCAGTGCGCGCCAGCTATTTGACAAACTACGCCAACCCCTGAGGAGCAACAGAACGCAGGCACCTGCCACTCACTGAAACCCGCCCGGTTCGCTGGGGGGTGATGCTAAAGCGCCCGGCGATGAGCACCGGGCGCTATCAATGCCCGACGAATCAGTCGAAGGCGATCATCACTTTGGCGTGCTCATCCGGTTTGCCCAACGCACTGAAGGCCTCTGCCACCCCGGCCATCTGCACCGTGCCGGTAATCAGCGGGGTCGCGTCAAGCCTGCCGTCAGCCAGGTCGTGCAGGGTCTGTGCGAACTCTTCGCCGCTGTAGCCGAAGGAGAAGTGCACATTCATTTCCTTGCCGATGCCAATCAACGGCTCGATTGTGTCCGACTCCATGCACACGCCCACCACGATCAGCCGCGAGCGCGGCGGCGCGTTCTGGATCACCTGCTGGATCAAGCCCGGGATGCCGACGCACTCGAACACCACGCAGGGTTTGGGCTGCGGCCCCAGGCCGAACAATGCCATCGGCCCGTTGATGTCGTAACCGCTCGGCGCCGCCACCTGCAGCCAGGATTGATACGGCGATTGTTCCGCCGGGTTCACCACCACGTCGGCCCCCATCTTCTCGGCCAACGCGCGGCGCTTGGCGGAAAAGTCCGAAGCGATTACCGGACCAATGCCGCGGGACTTGAGCACGGCGATCATGGCCAGGCCAATCGGCCCGCAGCCAATCACTATCGGCACTTCATCACCGGCCAGTTGTGCGCGGTTGACCGCATGCACGGCCACCGTCACGGGTTCGGTCAGCGCGGCAATTTCCGCCGGCAGATCACCCGGCACCGGCACCAGCATGGACTCGGACAGAACCATCTGCTCGCCGAAACCACCCGGATAACGGTTGGAGTAACCCACGTGGTCAAAGCTGCTCGGGGTGATCACGAACGGCAGCGAGCAGACCCGTGTACCCACCTTGAGTTTCTTGTCACTGCCGGGACCGTGGTCAAGGATCTGCGCGCAGAACTCGTGGCCGAACACCACGTCCTGTCGGACATCGAACGCCACTGGAATATTGCCGCGCTTGAAGTTGGCCAGCACGTGCTCACAGTGGTGGAACATGTGCAGGTCAGAGCCGCAGATACCGCAGGCCAGGGTCTTGACCAACACTTCGCCGGCTCCCGGGGTGGGCGCCTGGATGCTCTCGACCAACAGTTGCTTGTCACGCATGACGACTGCTTTCATCGTAATTCTCGCTCTCATCAGGGAAGGTTCGAGCTGGCGCACAGCGCTACAGGCCGCCAGCTCGGGTTACTACTGAACCGGCTTGGCCAGGCCGAGGTCTTTGGCCGGGTATTTCTGGAATGTCGCCAGGTGGCGTCCGGCTATACCGACCACCCGTGGCAGGCCCCATTCGAAGTTACGGTGGCCGGTGCTGACCTGCTCTTTCGGGTCGACGTAGAGGTTGTAGACCCAGGGCGACATGCCGGTGCTGGAGACCAGCGACTCGTCGAGGTTGGCGCCCGCGCGTTTCACGTCGAAGACCTTGAGGTGCACCTTGAACTCTTCCCAACGGATCGCCATCAGTTGGCGTTCGGCATACATGTAGACACTTTCACGGTTGGATACCCCCTGATCACTGAGCAGGAATGAGCTCTGGTCGATACCGTCGATGTAACGATCTTTCGGCACCTTGGCGCTGTTACCCGTGACAGCCAGGCTGGTGTTGAAGAGGTCCATCAGGTCGAACAAACCATCGCTCTGGCGCCCGGCGCTGATTATCCCCGGCCAGTAGGCGATGCCCGGTACGCGTACGCCGCCTTCCCAGGTGCTGCCCTTGCCACCCCGGAACGGGGTGTAGCCGCTGTCGGGCAGCAGGTCGTCGGACGGCCCGTTGTCCGAGGTGAAGAACACCAGGGTGTTGTCCAGTTGCCCCGTGTCCTTAAGGGTCTGCATCAGCCGGCCAACGATGTCGTCCACCTCAACCACGGCATCCTTGTAGGGAAATCCGGCCGGACTTTTCCCGGCGTATCCCTTGGCCGGGTAGTTGTCGTTGTGCACCCGCGAGAAGGAGTGGATCAGATAGAACGGCTTCTGGGCCTTCACTGAACGACGGATGAAGTCCTCGGAGAAGTTGGCGAACTTCTGGTCGATTTGTGCCAGCGCCTCGATTGAGTCGATGGGCTCGAGCACCTGCGCCAGTTCACCGCGCTTGCCGGCGGTGATCGCCGAGCGGCTGACTTTTTTCAATGCGGCCATGCGCTCCGGCTTAAGCACCAGGTTGGGCACCAAGCGCGCATCCAGCCCCTGAGAGAATTCACTGGAAACGCTGAGGATGCCCAGGTATTCGTCATAACCGACTTGCTGCGGCTGGAAACCGTCGGGCTCGCCCAAGTGCCATTTGCCGGACAGTGCGGTGCGGTAGCCGGCAGCAGAAAGCAGGCCCGCGGCGGTTTGCTCAGAGGCCCAGGGGTTGACCTTGGGATTTTCGCCCGTGAGGATCGGCCGGGTCAGGCCGGTGCGCGCCGGCAGGCGGCCCGTCATCATCGCCGAACGCGTCGGCGTACAGGTCGGCTGGGCGTAAGTGGAGGTCAGCTTCAGCCCCCCACTGGCGAGGCTGTCGATGTGCGGCGTCGGCGCACCGACGGCTGTACCGCCGCCATAGGCACCGACATCGCCCCACCCCAGGTCGTCGACCAGCAAGATCAGGATATTCGGCTTACGCCCGCTGTGTTTTTCCAGTGCCGCGAGTTTTTCCTGTACGGCTTTTTGCTGCTCGGGATGAACGATCACCGGTTCCAGGTTTTCGGCGATCATCTGCGCCTTGAGAAACGGGTCGCCCGCCGCCGTCGCCGCCAATGGCAACGCTGCCAGTGCCAGGGCGAATGCTGTACACGAGAGTTTTATCTTCATTATTGTTCTCCGTATCAGTAAAAGCGGCCGGGGCACTTGGCGCACCCACAACCACAGGGCTCATCGAGTCAGCTGATCTGGCCGGTTTCACGCAGCCAGGCTTCGGAGCGGCGCACCCCTTCCGCAAGGTCCACCTTGGGCAGGTAACCGAGCAGACGCTGGGCCTTGGCGCTGGAAATGTTGCCCTTGCGGGCCAACATGTACATGGCATCCGGGGTGACTTCATTGGTCGTTTGCAGCAGCTTGTTGACGCCCCAGATCACGCGNGTCAGCGCAACGGCGGCCGACAGCGGCAGGCTGCGCGGCGAACCGCTGCGACCAGCCCAACGCCAGTGGTTGGAGAAAAAACTTTTGCAGGTCGCCGGGCCGTCGCCACACAGGTGGAAAATCTGCCCGGCCCCCTGCGCCAAGCCCGCCGCGAGCATCACGCCGTCAAGCAGGTCGTCGACATACACCGGCGTGAACACACCGCTCCCGCCATTGGGCAGAATCAGCGCCCCGGCCTTGGCCATCTTCAGCGGTTCGCTGAGCCAGGCACGCGAACCCGGCCCATAGACATCGCCCGGACGGATCACGGTGCAGTCGATCTCACCGGCAGCATGGGCGGCCAGCACCAGATGCTCGCTGGCGCCTTTGGCCACGCCGTAGCGGTACTGTTTGCCGATGACCACCGGGCAATGCTCATCGGCGTCATTGGGGTGGTCCCAGCCCAGCGCCGCAATCGAGGAAAACTGCACGAAACGCTTGGCGCCCCCGGCGACGGCGGCGTCCAGACAATTACGCACGCCCTGCACCGAGACGTCACGGTAGAGCTTCCAGGGTGCGGCCAGCGAAACCACTGCCGCTGTGTTGATAAACAGCTCACACCCCTTGGCGTGCCCGGACCAGGCCGCTGGCTGGGTCAGGTTGCCGGCGACGACATTGCTCGCCGGGTCGGCCTGCAAGTCCATACCGCGCACCTCGGCACCCAATGCCCGGTAGCGGTTGGCCAAGGCGCGGCCGATAAAGCCGCTGGCGCCAGTGATAAATACCGAGTGCGGTACGTCAGGGGTTTGTCCGGCACTGCCGATGGGCATAGTGGCGTTTGTCATGATCTGTCCTTCACGGCTGACACTCGTGCACGCTCAAGCGCCAGCGTGGAAGTTTCCAGCCAGACGGAGCACACAGGATAGGAATTCAGGGGGTCGGTACCAGTGTCCGAACGACTCTGGTACAGGTAGACATCAACGGCCGATGCTGTAGCTGGCCGGGCCTGGACGAATGTACTTGGCCGGTTCCAGGCCTCGCTCCCTGGTCAGGCGATCGATCATTTGCATGATGTCGCTGGCGTCCATCATGTTGACGTAGTTGCCGTCCTTGTCGAAATTGACGTTGGCACCGTAGACCACCATGAAGGTATCGGTCGGTTCGGTGTTATCCGCCGGTGTCATGAAGGTGTGGATCGAGCCACCTGGCTCGTACAGGTAGCAACCAGCGGTCTGCGGCTGGTCCGGGTGCTCCACGTAGTTCCACTTTCCGGACAGGGTGAACAAGTGCACTGTCCCGGTGTGGTAATGGCAGGGCAGCATTACGCCTGGGTGGAAAATAACCCGCAGCACCCAGATGCCGACGCTCGGATCAAGGAACAGCGGCTGCACGTCAACACCAGGGAAATACGGTGCCATGGCGTTTTCGTAGATCGGCAACTCATTGGTGTCGAGGCTGAGCAAGTCTTTGTGGTCATAAAAAGGAATTGGAAACGCCATTGTTATTCTCCTGGAAGGCTGCTGAATCAATATCCAATCTGAGATTCATACTGCCCCAGGCACTGCGCAAAGATTTGATAATTACCGCTATAAACATTTCAATACGCGACAGCCGTATACTGGCTGCGGCGACGACTCATTGCCGCAGTAACCACTCATAAAAAGCCGGCAGCCCCAGATTTTCTGGCGCCATGGCCCAATAAAAATAAATAGGTGCCCACATCATGACCGACTTTGTCCGGGCCTCTGGTCTAGCCAACTTTTCAACATTTGCCGCCAGCCAGGGCTTGAACGCTGAAATCTTGCTGCTGCAAGCCGGCTTGCCCCGTGACCTGGAAGCCCATCCGGACAGCCTGATTTCCTATCGCAAGGTGCTCAACCTGCTCGATGAATGCGAGCTGCAAAGCCGCAACCGACTGTTCGCCCTGCAATACGGCCTGTTTCAGGGCCTGAATGTGTTTGGCCCATTGCTCTACCTGATCCGCAATGCCAAAGACGTACGCGCGGCCCTGGTCGAGCTGGGCAATTACTTCCATGTGCACTCTGGCGCCGCACAAGTGCGACTTGAGGAACAAAGCGAGCACACCATCATTTCCTACACCATTACCGACCCGACGATCTTCGGTTCCCGGCACGGTGCAGAACTGGCGTTGGGGATCGGCATGCCGTTGATGCGCACCCTGTTGGGCAAGCGCTGGCAACCGTCGGCAGCGCTGCTGCAGCATGCCCCGGTTGCCGAGCCCGGGCAGTACCGGCGCCTGATTGGCCTGATCCCGAGCTTTAATGCCCCCTGCAATGGCTGGATGTTCGAGACCTCACTGCTCGATACCACCCTGCACGCCGCCGACCCGGCACTGCATCGCCTGATCCAGCAACACCTCGACAACATCGCGCAGAAGGCCGTCCAACAGTTGCCGGAGCTGGTGCAACAACTAATCCGCAGCTTTATGCCCGACGGCCGCGCGACCATCGAACAGATTGCCAGCCATATGAATATCAGCACCCGCACGCTGCAGCGCCAACTGGAAGATGAAGGCACCACCTTCCAGGACCTGCTGTCCTCCACCCGCCAGGCCATGGCCAGCCGCTACCTGCTGGATTCAAACATCAGCATCTCGCAACTGGCGGACCTGCTCGGCTACAGCGACCAAAGTGCTTTTTCCCGTGCCTTCCAGCGCTGGCACGGACAAAGCCCGCGGGAGTGGCGCAAACAGCAAACCACGGATGACTTGGTCTGATACCGCGCCGTAGAACGCACAAAGGCGGCAACGGGTTGCCCCGTGCCGCCTTTGGGATATTGCTCAGCGCTTTTTAGAGCAGCTTGAACTGCACCGGCTGCATGCTGCCGTTGAAGCGGAACGGGCCGTGGTAGTCCTCGGTCACCGCCGAGCCCAGATCGGCACCAATGTCCAGGGTTTCGGTGGCGGAGAAACGCCCCGGTACCACATTGGCAAACGTGCCCTTGACCACTGGCTTGCCGTTCACCAGCAACCGAGCACTACCGCCGCCAGCCCACTGTTTGACTTCCTGGGTGTATTCGAACACCACCTCGACCTCTCCGACCGGGAGTGGCGCGGCGCTGCGCAATACATCGCTCTTCTTGCCGAAGAAGTTGTTCACGTACAGCAGATGCCCATCCTTGACGTACAGGCTCCACCCCCCGGCGCTGCCGCCCTGGGCCGCGATCACGCCCTCGACACCGCCAGCCGGTATGTTGATTGTGGTGCTGATGCGGTGCGAACGCATCTTGGTGTTCGGCGCGCTGCCCTCGGGAATCCGCACGGTGCCCGGACGGAAGCTGAAGTCGGTGCGACCGCGCACCAGCGACGGCCGGGTCTGATCCATGCCACGCTCGACAAAGCGATCATCCAGTGGGTAAACCTGATTGGCCTTGGCCTGCTGGTCGAACAGCGCTTGCAGCGCCTTGAGCTTCTCCGGGTGTCTGGCCGCTAGATCATTGGCTTGGGAGAAGTCTTCGTTGAGGTTGTACAGCTCCCACTGATCGTTCTCGAAGTCACCCTTGCGATTGAGCATATCCCAGGGCTGACTGTGCTTGACCGAGGCCATCCAGCCATCGGAGTAGATGGCGCGACTGCCATACATCTCGAAATACTGGGTGCGGTGCTGGTCGGCAGCCTTGGCATCATTCAGGCTGTAAAGCAGGCTGGTGCCAGCCAGTGGCGTTTGCTTGGCACCGGACACTTCTTCCGGCATCGGGATACCGACCGCCTCATAGATAGTTGGCGCGATATCAGTCACATGACTGAATTGGCTGCGCAAGCCGCCCTCGGCTTCGATCCGCTTGGGCCAGGAAATCACCATGCCATTGCGGATACCCCCCAGGTGCGAAGCGACTTGCTTCATCCACTGGAACGGTGTGTTGATCGCCCAGGCCCACGGCACGGCGAAGTGGTCTTCGTGTTTGGGTCCGCCCAGTTCGTCAAGCACAGCCAACTGCGCGGCCACGCTGTCGGGGATACCGTTCTGGGTAGCCATGTTGTTCAGCGTGCCGGTCATGCTGCCTTCGGCAGAACCGCCGTTGTCGCCGGTGATGTAGATCACCAGGGTGTTATCGCCACGCGGCATTTCGCGCACAGCGTTGAGCAGGCGACCAGTCTCGTGATCGGTGTGCTCAAGAAAACCGGCGTAGACCTCCATTTGCCTGGCAAACAACTTCTTCTCGTCGGCGCTCAGCGAGTCCCAAGCCGGCAGCTCGGCCGGACGCGGGGTCAGCTTGGCATCGGCGGGAATCACACCGAGTTTTTTCTGCCGGGCGAACGCTTGCTCGCGATAGGCATCCCAGCCTTTATCGAAGCGGCCCTTGTACTTGTCGATGTAGGACTGCGGCGCGTGGTGCGGCGCGTGTGCAGCACCCGGTGCCCAATAGACGAACCAGGGTTTGTTCGGTGCGATCGAGTCGCGGGTGTGCACCCAATTGATGGCCCGGTCGGTGATATCGCTGGTCAGGTGGTAACCCTGCTCAGGCGTGGTGGCCGGCTCGACGGCTTCGGTGTTCTGGTACAGCTGTGGCTCGTACTGGCTGACCTCGCCCCCGAGGAAGCCATAGAAATACTCGAAGCCCTTGCCCGTCGGCCAGCGATCGAACGGCCCGGCCGGGCTGGTTTCCCAATCCGGTGTGTTGTGCCATTTGCCGAACATCGCGGTGTTGTAACCGTGATTCTTCAGCACTTCGCTGATGGTCACGCTTTCCGCGCCCCACATGCTGTTATAGCCCGGGTAGCCGATGGCCAACTCGGTGATCATGCCACTGCCGACTTGATGGTGGTTGCGCCCGGTAAGCAGGGCGGAACGCGTCGGCGAGCACAGGGCTGTGGTGTGGAAGCGGTTGTAGCGCAGGCCATTGTCGGCCAAGCGATCCAGCGCCGGGGTATCGACCATGCCGCCGAAGGTCGACATCGCGCCGAAGCCGACGTCATCGAGCAGAATCACCAGCACGTTAGGGGCACCTTCCGGTGCCTTGAGCTGCGCCGGAAAGTCCGGTTTCGAGTCTTTGTAGGTGGTGCCGATTTCACCCTTGAATGCCGCAGGCGGCAGCGGTAAGACGCGCCCTTCAGTGTTTGTCGTGGCCAGCGCCTGACCCACTGGTAGCGCCAGAGCCAGCAGGCTGGCGTGGAAGAACCTCATCGATACTCTCCTTGTCATGGTCATGGGGCCGGGCTCATTGAAGGCTGAACTTGACTTGATCAATGGTTGCATTGAACGGGAAATTGCCTTCATAGCGGTCCGATCCCGGCGTGCCGGTGTCCATGCCAATGTCCAGCGTCTCGTCCGCCGAGAAGCCCAGCGGCACGATGCGTTCGATGCGTTTTTCCGCCACCGGCTCACCGTTGACCAGCAACCGCGCCTGCCCCCCCTTGCCGATACCGCCACCGTCGTAGGTGAACTCATAGCGCAGCTTGACTGGCCCCTGCGGCAACGGCCGGGTGCCTTCCAGCGTGGTGTACTCGCTGCCGAAGTAGTTGTAGGTGTAGAACGGTTTCCCATCCTTGATGAACAGCGAGAAGCCGCCGTAGTAGCCACCGGCTGTGGCGATCACGCCCTGCACGTTGCCTGGCTTGTCCAGCTTCAGATCGGCCTCGATGCTGAACGAGCGGTTGAACGTGTTGCGGATCAGGTCTTCGGGAATCCGCACCGCGCCCGCGCGCAGGGTGAATTCCTGGCGCGTACCGAGAATACTCGGACGCGCGTTGATCACGCGCGCGGCACCGCGGTCGTCCAGCGGGTAAACATTATTGGCCTGCGCTTGCTGCTCGAATATTGCCTGCAGCGCCTTGAGTTTGTCAGGGTACTGCGCGGCCAGATCATTGGCCTGGCTGAAGTCGCGGTCGAGGTTGTACAGCTCCCATTTATCCTCGGTGAACGCAGGCACGCCCGGCTGGTTCTTGCTGTAGGCACGGTTGTGACTGGTGGCAGCCATCCAACCATCGTGGTACAGCCCGCGTGTGCCATACAGCTCGAAGTATTGAGTCTTGCGCCGCTCGGCGGCCTTAGCGTCATTCAGGCTGTAGAGCATAGAAATACCGTCCACTGGCTTTTGCGCGACGCCGTTGACTTTCTCCGGCGCAGGTAAGCCCGCCGCTTCGAGAATGGTCGGCAACACATCGGTGACATGGTGGAACTGAGTGCGCAGCTCGCCATGCTGTTTCAGCTTCGCCGGCCAACTGATCACCATCGGGTTGCGCGTGCCGCCAAAGTGCGAGGCCCACGCCTTGGTGTACTTGAACGGTGTGCCCATGGCCCAGGCGAAACCCACCGGGTACTCGTTGTTGGCTTTCGGCCCGCCGATTTCGTCCAGTCGTGACAGCACGACTTTTTCGTCCTCCGCCACGCCGTTGAGGAACGTCATTTCGTTGAACACGCCCTGCAATCCACCCGCCGGCGCAGCGCCGTTATCGCCAACGATGTAGATGAACAGGGTGTTATCCCACACACCCTGATCCTTGAAGCCCTGCTCCAGGCGGCCGATTTCATAGTCGGTGTGGGCGAGGAAGCCGGCATAGACCTCCATCAATCGCGCGGCAATTTTCTTGCGCTCCGGCGTCAGCGAATCCCAGGCAGGAATCGACGGATCCCGCGCAGTCAGTTCGGCGTCGGCGGGAATCACCCCGAGTCGCTTCTGCCGCTCGAAGGTTTCCTCGCGCAGTTTGTCCCAGCCCTGGTCGAAATTGCCCTTGTAGGGCTCGACCCACTCGCTGGGAGCCTGATGCGGGGCATGGGTGGCACCAGGGGCGAAATACATGAAGAACGGCTTGCCCGGCGCCATGGCCTGCTGGGTGCTGGTCCATTGCAGGGCGTGATCGACGAGGTCGGTGGTCAGGTGGTAGTTCTCGGCATGCTCGGGGCGTTCGGTCGGCGTAGTGCCGTGGAACAGACCGGGGAAATACTGGTGCGCCTCGCCGCCGAGAAAGCCGTAGAACTCTTCAAAGCCCATGCCGGTCGGCCAGCGGTCAAAAGGCCCGGCGGCACTGGTTTCCCACACGGGTGTGTTGTGCCATTTGCCGAACATGGCGGTGTTGTAGCCGTTGCCTTTGAGCACTTCGGCGACGGTCGCGCTGTCCTTGCCGATCACGCTGTTGTAGCCGCTGAAGCCGGTGGCGAACTCGGTGATGTTACCCGCGCCGACATTGTGATGATTGCGCCCGGTGAGCAGCGCCGCACGGGTTGGAGAGCACAAGGCGGTGGTGTGGAAACGGGTGTAGTTCACGCCCTCGCCCGCCAGCTTGTCCAGCGCCGGGGTGGCGATCGCGCCGCCAAAGGTCGAACTGGCACTGAAACCGACGTCGTCGAGCAAAACCACTACCACGTTCGGCGCACCGGCTGGCGCGGTGACCGGGATGATCTTGGGCATTTGCGAGGTTTGCACGGTCGGGCCGACCTTGCCGCCCTCCACACGCACCTCCAACGGCAGAATGCGCCGATCCGGCTCTTCGGCCAGCGCCACGCTGCTCGCCAATAGACTGGCCAGCGCACCAACGCACCAACCGGTTGTGCGGAACACGCTACTTACCTTCACCTGCATGAGTGTTTCTCCAAATAGCCCGCTGGGTGGGTTAGCCACAGGCGTAACCCAGCCTCCGGCAGGCCGTCAGGCCTGCATGACAATGTTTGTGGGATGGGGGCTTAAAGGCCCTGCAAGGCTTTCATGAATTGGGCATCTGCCTGCTCGGCAGCGCCGTTGTCTTCGCTCTCGAACAGCGCTTTACCCTGGTACTTCAGGTAACGGCCCTGAGAGACGAGAAACTTCGACGGTAGCTGCTGACGACCATAATCATTCAGTTTCGCCAGTAACCGGGTAACGACCTCTGGATGCTCGGCCGCCAGGTCATGCTTCTCCTGCGGGTCGGCTTCCAGGTCAAAGAGTTGGCTGCGGGCCGGCAGCAGCGCGCTGTGCAGCAGCTTCCACTTGCCTTCGCGCAACGCGCCACGATAAGCCTCGGCATTGAGCAGCAGTTCCTGATGGGGGGATGGGGCCTGTTCGGTGAGGCTGGCCCATATGTCCTTGCCATCCAGCGGCTTGCTGCCTTCGACCTTGCCACCCGCCAGGTGCACCAGCGTTGGAAACCAGTCGATCATGTGCAGCGGCTGGTTAACCATCTGCCCCGCCGGGATGTGCCCGGGCCAGTTGACGATGGCCGGTACCCGCACCGCACCTTCATAGAGGCTGCCCTTGCCTCCCCGATACGGCAGGTTGCTGGCCGGAGGGTGTGCAACCTTGGTTTTGCCAGCACCGGAGGCCATGTCTGCAGATAGCGCGCCACCATTGTCGCTGGCGAAGACCACCAAGGTGTTCTCGCGCATGCCCTTCTTCTCCAGGGCCGTGAGTACCCTGGCAACGGCATCGTCCACCGCCGTTATCATCCCTGCGTAAGTGCGGCGGGTCGGGTCCTGGATACCGGGGTAGCGATCTTCATATTCCTTGGGGGCCTGGTACGGCGCATGCGGAGCGAGGAACGGCATGTACAGAAACAGCGGCTGCGCCGGATCATGCGCGTCGATCAGGCGCTCGGCCTCCGCCGCCAGTTGCAGGGTGTGGTAGCCCTCTTCCTTGACCGGCTGGCCATCGCGCTGCCAGTCGATGACACCCCCTCTTTCCTTGCTGAAGTAGTCCACCTCGCCCATCAGGTTGCCATAGCTGTGGTCAAAGCCGCGCTGGTTCGGCCAGAAGCCTGTCTTGTAGTGACCAAGGTGCCACTTGCCAACGATTGCAGTCTTGTAGCCGGCCTCTTTCAGCGCTTGCGGCAAGGTGCGTTCATCCAACGGCAGCCCATAGCTGTGCCCTGGAAATATCACCAGGGTCTGCAATCCATGGCGTATCGGGTAACGCCCCGTCATTAGCGCTGCACGGGCGGGCGTGCACACTTGCTGGGCATAGAAGGATTCAAGCCGGGTGCCCTGCCGGGCCAGGGAGTCGATCGCGGGTGTCTGGATATCGCTGCCGCGGTAACCCAGATCGGCATTGCCCAGGTCATCGGCGAGAAAGAACACGATGTTGGGTTTCGACTGTTCAGCCACCGCCACACTGGCCGTCAGCAGACTGGCCAGCGCACCAACGCCCAAGCCCATCATGCGAATCAAGGTATTTACCTGCATCGGTGTTTCTCCAAATAGTCCAAAAGGCCGGTAGCCGCAGGCGTCACCCTGCGACCGGTCGTTACACCGGCCACGGCGAGGCCTTGGGGGATCTAGGGCGATCAGCCCAGCCACGCGATTTCGATGCGCTGGAATTCGACACCGACGCGTAACGCCACCTGATCGTCAGGAGGGAGCGCCGCGCCTTCATT
>Ga0067045_1031202_pt1 | contig 12888 bp, 13 predicted proteins | sample TerdegcTABiofilm_FD_59184 | JGI IMG/M metagenome (GOLD analysis project Ga0067045, IMG submission 59184) | Combined Assembly of (Gp0054472, Gp0054536) Wastewater bioreactor microbial communities from Singapore -Terephthalate degrading...
TCATCATCCCAAGTTAAAATGGATATTCCGGATTTTTCAATTAAATCAAGTTCCTCTTCCAACCGCAAGGTTTTTCGAATCTCCACCAAAGATCGCGCCGTTTTTTCACCAATCCCTGCTCTCCGTAATTCTTCATAAGTAGCGTGCCAGGCAGATTCTAACGAACCAAAATGATTCAGCAACAGACGCAATCGGACTGAACCAATTCCACGAATTTTATTGAACCCTATCCAGAAAATCTTTGATTCTTTCATTCAATCCCATTCTAAAGAATCTATCACCATCCGCTTATTTACAATATCCACTTCCAATATTACCGATTTTATTGCTGGTATAAGTAACTCCTTCATGGAAGGGATCTGAGGAGTAATCACATATACATCATTTGCGCCAGTCTTTAGTATCTCGCTGATTTTACCGAGTAATTTACCTTGTTTGTTATATACCTGAATACCAATAAGCTGATGATAATAGTAGGTATCGCTCCCTAATGTGGGTATATCTTCTACTTTTACATACACAATTTTATTACGTAGGTTAACCACTTTTTCAGGATTTGATAATCCTTCAAACAACAGTAATAATCTTTCACCTTTTCGTCGGAATGATTTAATGAAATATTCTTTGTAAGTGCTCCCTATAAAAACTGATTTTAAGGAACCGACATTAATTTGATTAGAGTTAACATACAAATTAATCTCACCTACAAGCCCATGAGGTTTTCCTAGAACTCCTATGGCTAAAAATCCAGGCTCACCTTCTTTAGGCGAGCCTGGTAAATGAACATCAATTCTTCTATTTTTATCAGATTTCAACTTGAAGGTTCAATTACATCCAATGTTACACGTTTACCCTCACGAGCAGCAGCCACCCTTAATAGTACACGAATCGAATTAGCTACACGTCCTCCTTTACCGATGATTCGACCCATATCATCCTTGGCTACCTTAAGCTCAATTTTCACATGATCGCCTTCTTCAATCTCTTTCACTTCCACCTTGGAAGGATCCTCTACTAACGCGTGGGCAATGTATTCAACTAAGTCTTTCACAACGTCTCCTTAATGATAAAAGTATTAGTTTTTATTTCTTCTGGGATTCAGGTTGGCTCTTCGGCTTTATTTTGCGTTTTTCATTAAAAGCCTTCCCTTCATCTAGCAACTTTTCTTTTTTTTCACCAGCCTGATAACGCATGAAACGATCCATTAACCCCACTTGGTTAAAGATTTGAAGAACAGAATCGCTCGGTTTTGCTCCTACCTCCAACCAGTAGTACACGCGATCTTCATTTATTTCAATTGTGGAAGGTTCTGTGCGTGGATTATATGAACCGAGGATTTCAAGAAAGCGACCATCTCGAGGGCTTTCTTTATCCGTAACCATAATGCGATAACTGGGCTGATTCCTAAACCCCACACGGCGTAATCGAATTCGAACCATAGTATAAACTTCTCCTCAAATTATTTGATGTTTTTATTTAGAAAAAATATTAATTGGGCTTATTTCTTCAATAACAATCATATTTACCGATGAAGAAGAGCAGATAAGCCTTTCTTATCAAGTTTACCAAATTTTTTCAACATCATCTGCATATTATAAAACTCTTTAATGACCTGATTTACCACTTGCACACTTGTTCCAGATCCTGCCGCAATACGTTTCCTTCGATTTGCATTTAGAATCTCTGGATTGCGGCGTTCTTTAACTGTCATCGATTGAATCACTGCTAAGCTACGAAGAATTTTTCTTTCCGCCTGATCTATAGGAACAGCTTGGTTGGAAAATAAACCTGGCATCATATCTAAAATTTGCCCCATGGAACCCATTTTTTTAATTTGATTAAGCTGATCTGCATACTCTTCTAATGAAATCTTTCCTTTCTTTGTCTTGTCACCCTGGTCAATTAATTTTTGTTGAACAAATGTTTTTTCCGCCTTTTCAATGAACGCCATAATATCGCCCATGCCTAATATTCGATCTGCCAGTCTCCTTGGATTAAATTGCTCCACTGCGTCCATCGATTCACCAGTGGTGATGAATTTAATTGGAATGCCTGTAACCTTGCGAATTGAGAGTGCAGCACCTCCACGCGCATCACCATCCATTTTAGTCATGATAAGACCTGTTATCGGTGTAATAGCATTAAATCCTTTTGCAATATTCACAGCTTCTTGCCCAGTCATTGCATCGATAACTAACAATACTTCGCTTGGCGGAAATTTATTGTAAATCTCTTTCAATTCCGACATTAATTTTTCATCAATTTGAGATCTCCCTGCAGTATCAATGACCAGAGCTGAGTTCCCGCCATTACGAGCATGTTGATATGCTTCTTTTATAATCTCGGTTGTCGTCTTACTTTTTGAAACAAATATAGGTATCTTTACCCTTTCTGCCAGAAGTGAAAGTTGCTGAAAAGCAGCAGGGCGATAGGGATCAGCTGCTACCAATAATACTCTTTCACCTTGATTTCTTAACAACAATGCTAATTTTGCTGCAGTCGTCGTCTTTCCTGAACCTTGCAAACCTATTAAGAATACTAATCTGGGCTTTTCCCCCCTTAATTTGATCATTTCAGGTTTGCCTAAAATCTCGATAAATTCCTCATGGATAATCTTAACTACCTGTTGGGCAGGATTTAAGGATTGTGCGACCTCAATCCCAATCATCCTTTTTCTTGCATTTTCAATAAATTCCTTAACAACCTGAAAATTAACATCTGCCTCAAGCATAGCTAAGCGAACTTCTTTTAGAGTCAACTCTATATCTTTAACAGATAATTTCCCATGTCTGCGAAGTTCAATGAAAATTTTGTTGAGTCGACTTTTCAATCCTTCAAACATAATTGGTATCCATCTACCTTACCATTGTATTCTGCCAAGTTTTATCGGTCAAGAAGAAAATTCGCTGAATCTTTTTTACTATATGAGGGTTATAATCTTTTGGATTAGATGAATAAATATTAGGAGAAAAAAATGAGCAAAGTAGCCATTTTGACAGATAGCACAGCTTATATTCCGGAAAGTAAAATTTCAGGTTTACCTATTTTCACAATACCTCTTCACGTAATATGGGGAGAGGAAACATTTCGCGATAATGTAGATATTTCGCCAGATGAGTTTTATCAAAAATTACCAGGTTCCAAAGTCATGCCTTCAACTTCACAACCATCTCCACAGGAATTTATTGAGGTCTATGAAAAAATATTAAAGGATTTCGACGAAATTCTAAGCATACACATTTCTTCAAAATTATCTGGCACAATTGACTCTGCGTTACAAGCGAAGCAATCTTTTTCAAACGTAAAAATCGAAGTGGTAGATTCACTAACTACTAGTATGGGATTAGGTTTTATAGTTTTATTTGCAGCGAGAGCTGCCAAAAATGGCTTATCTTTACAAGAATGCAAAAATATTGCAGAGAGTGCAAAGAAAAGAGTTAATGTTTATTTCACAGTCACAACCCTAGAATATCTAAAACGTGGTGGTCGCATCGGTGGTGCTTCTGCATTTCTGGGGACAGCCATAAATTTGAAACCTATTCTTATGTTAAAAGACGGCATTGTGGAAGCGCACACAAAAATTCGCACATTGAAAAAAGCTCTTCATCATTTAGTTGAAATACTTGTTGAAAAAACACAAGGGAAGACTCCTATCCATCTTGCAGTTATTCACTCAGGTGCAGATGAAGATGCAAAATTATTGAAAGAAGAAATCTATAAACACATAAATCAGTCAGAGATTGCAGAATTCATGTTTGCTGGAATAAGTCCAGTAATAGGCACGCATGCTGGACCTGGGGCTATTGGAATTTGCTTTCTTACTGATAAATAATCTTAGAAATACAATTTCATTGTAGCCAATTACATACTACCTTACTTGACTATCACTTGTTTGGTAGAATTTATTTATCCATACATATGCGCAATTACCCCGATATAGGAATTCAAATTCCTGATATTCTGATCCCCTCTTCAGAGGTTGATCTACATCGCTGGTCTGTTATTGCTTGTGATCAATACACTTCTCAAATGGATTATTGGGATCAGGTGAAAAAAATTGTCAATAATCATCCTTCCACTCTCGATTTGATATTACCCGAAATCTATCTGGGAAAACCAGAAGAAGAACAAATTGTGACTAGAACACTCGTAAAAATGCATGAATTCTTAGATCAAGGAATCTTAATTTCCCAAAAGGGTATGATTCTAGTGGAACGTGAGACAACTACGGGTAAACGATTTGGGTTGTTATTGGCACTTGACCTTGAAAAATATGATTTCACACCAGGATCAACATCTTTGATTCGAGCCACAGAAGCAACCATATTGGAACGATTGCCTCCTCGCATTCGTATACGTGAAGGTGCCATTCTTGAGATTCCACATATTATGGTGCTCATTGATGACCGTGAAAAATCAGTTATAGAACCTATTAAAGAAATTCGGCATCAGCTCCCTAGACTTTATGATTTCGACTTGATGCTTGATAGCGGGCATATTAGTGGTTATCTGATTGATTCTGTTACAGCTGAAAAAAAGGTTATCAATTCTCTTCGGTCATTGAACAAACCCGAACTTTTTAACCAGAAATATCATCCGAAAGAACCTCAACCAAATTTGTTGTTCGCAGTTGGAGATGGTAATCATTCTCTGGCAACTGCTAAAGAAGTTTGGAAAAAGAAGAAGAAAGAATTAGGTCGTAATCACCCATTACGATATGCATTGGTTGAAGTGGTCAATGTTCATGACGATGGGTTAGTGTTTGAACCAATACACAGAGTTTTATTTGGAGTTCAAATTAAAATCCAATCAGAAATTCAAGAATTCTTTAAAGGAAAGATTGAATTTCAAACCATCTCATCATTTGAAGAACTAACTTATCGCGTAAAGAATTTACAATCACCAGAACAGGGTGTTGGATTAATTGAAGGAAATCATTACACCCTGTTAATAATTAAAGAACCGAGTGCAAATATAGTTGTTGCCTCATTGCAACAATTCTTAGATGATTTAATGGAAAAGAGTAAATTCAATGCAATTGATTACATTCATGGAACCGATTCATTAAGGGAAATTTGCCATAAAACTGGGAATTTCGGTTTTTATCTACCTGCAATGGATAAAAACGAATTATTCCGTACAATAATTTTAGACGGTACACTTCCGAGGAAGACTTTCTCCATGGGTGAGGCAAAAGATAAACGCTTCTATCTTGAATGTAGAAAAATTCAATGAATAATCATAAATTTCACATCTTATTATTGTTTGTATTTTTACTCTTAATAGCAGCTTGCAATTCTAATAACCATATAGGAACTGAAACATACAAGCATTTAATAACTCAATCTATTAATGCACTTCCAACCGAGACAGCTATATTAATAACAGAAACCCCAACAATAACTCCAACACCTAACCTTGTGAAAAATATATGTTCACCTCTAGGTGAAATATCATTAGAGGAAGTATTTCAATATATTACACAATCTTTCAGCATGCCATCACCTGGTACAGATTTTGGGCATCATGGAATTGACTTTGCTTTCTACCGCCGTGGAGATCGTGTAGGGATTCAGGGTTTACCTGTAAATTCTGTATTAGATGGAAAAGTAAATTCTATTTTGAATAATCATATTCCTTATGGTCATGCAATAATTATCGAAATTCCGATTTCACAATTACCAAGCGAATGGTTAACCAAATTACAACTACCGACCATCATACCTACTTATACCCCTGATGGCCGTTTAAATTGTCCACAAATAGAAGAGGATCGTAATTTATCATTAAATATCAATCAACGTTCTTTATATGTACTTTATGCACATCTTAATAAACCTCCACTTGTATCGATTGGAGAATTTGTGAAATGCGGGCAGATGATTGGAGAGGTTGGGAATAGCGGTCGATCCACCAATCCTCACTTACACCTTGAGATGCGTATTGGGCCATCGGGTGCTTACTTTGCTGACATGGCACATTATGACACACAGGCAACTCCACTTGAAATGCATAATTACTGTACCTGGCGAGTGAGTGGATTATTTCAGTTAATCGATCCAATGTCTCTGTTACAATTGCAACCCCACTAAAACAGAAAAGGAATTGAGAGGTCAGATGCGATTAAATAGAAACTTATACGTTTTCTTTTTCTCATTAATCATAATCCTAGTAATCACTGGTTGTGGTTCACAAGGGAATACGCCTACCCCTGACCTCAATTTAATCATCACTCAGGTTGCTCAAACCATTCATGCTGAGATGACACTATCTGTAACCAATACGCCTATTAACACACCAACAACTTATTTACCCACACCGACACCACAGATAACAACTCCTGTAACAACATTATCTATTCAAACAACAACCGTGGCAATTCAACCAGGGATGCCAACAACCCAAGCACCAGATAATTGTGTTTGGCTTGAAGATTTGAGTGTTCCAGATGGCACAATTTTTTACCCTAATGAAAGTTTTACCAAAATATGGAAAGTACAAAACCTAGGCACAACCACCTGGAATACTAATTACAAGTTTGTATACCTGGATGGGACCATTGTAAGTGAAGTTCTATCATTCCCTATTTCGAAATCCGTAGAACCAGGCAACATCATCAACCTTAGCGTACCTATGAAAGCACCAGGAACAGTTGGCAATTACACCAGTCAATGGAAAATGATGAATGATAAAGGGCAATTCTTTGGCGACTTACTGTATGTCCAATTCACTGTAGCTACTACCAAAGAAAATACGCCAACACCAATTGGTTAGACTTATACTTATTAAATGTTAGACCTTTATGAATTTATCCAAGTCGAGGCATCACGGCTTGGCTTTCAACTGGTAGGAGTCACATCACCTGATATTTCTAATCATTATAATAGATATCTTAAGTGGGTATCACAAGAATATTATGGGGAAATGGATTACCTAGTACGTAAAGACTCTGTTACCAATAGGGAAAGCCCTAAAAATATTTTCCCAACCTGTAAATCGTGCATTCTCTTTGGCTTAAGTTATGAATTATATAGACCAGATAATGTAAAAAATCCAAAAGATGGCGAAGGTTTAATCGCTTCATACGCAAGGGGAGATGATTATCATATAAAAATTACTCGTCTTTTAAAGCAATTCCATCATCAATTGGAAAAAAAACAAAAATCTTCGATAAAAATGAAATCTTTTTGTGATTCAAGCCCTGTTTTGGAAAAATCCTTAGCACAATCCGCCGGTCTAGGTTGGATTGGTCGAAACTCTCTGGTAATCTCTCCTGAATCTGGATCTGCTTTTAATATTGGCGGTTTATTGCTTGATATTGAAATCATGCCCTCAACTCCATTCACAAGTGACTTATGTGGTGATTGTCACAGGTGTATTGAAGCGTGCCCTACAGGATGCATTCAGCCCGATCGCACACTAATTGCCAATCGATGCATTTCATATTTAACAATTGAACATAGTGGCATTATTCCTACAGAATTACGCTCATCTATCGGTTCCTGGATTTTCGGTTGTGATGTTTGTCAACTAATCTGTCCTTACAATCAGACCCCGCGTTTTAGATCAAAAGAATCAAGTTCCAGAAATGATGTGGATTTAATAAAAAACTTAATATTGACAGAAACGAATTTTAATAAGTATTACAAACGTACACCAATTCAAAGGATCGGATTGAACCAGTTTTTACGAAATAATATTCTTGCAACAGGAAATCAACAATTAATTTCTGCAATTCCCTTACTAATTCATCATCTTTCTAACAATGGTAACTACCAGATTCGTGGTTACGCTGCCTGGGCTTTGGGAAAAATGAAAACTACTAATGCAAAAAAAATTCTGAAGGAACACCTAGACTATGAGAACAACTCATTCGTCCGCGAGGAAATTCATGCTGTACTATAAATGTTACTTCTTATGGTATCCATTGGGGATAAGAAGCGTTTATATCTACTAGATAATGTGTTTTGCTCTCCAAATCCCATATAAAGATCTCAGGACTTCTGTATCGAGCACTGAAATCAAATCTCTGATAGCAAATCGATCCCCCATCAAGGCTCCATTTTATCGCCGAGTAATTAAATAGCTCGTTTTCAGAGATTTGAACAAATTTATCCTCACTGGCATCGTATAAATAAATTTGACTACTGGCGCTGCCTTCCAACGGCCTTATAGACATTGAAATTAGATTTCCCCCTGGTTGTAATTGAGGTGAAAGAATATGCCACGGTAGGATTCTCTCTTTAATAATTTTCAAGGGTGATTTTGTGGTGGATTCCCAAATCCATAATTCATCATAAGCGATTCCTCCCCAATAGACAGGTGCCGAATAGATCAGCCTTTTGGAATCCAAACTCCAATTTCCTAGTTGATTTTCTCCAGATGGTAGAGTGATTAATGCATTACTACTTGCATCCCATAGCCAGATAGATGAGGAAAATATATCGTAAAAAACCAGATAATTCCCATTGGGAGACCATAGCAGAGAAGTGCAATAATATTTTTTTTCCGTGAGCACTTCCTTTTCTTCACCAGAAATTAGATCATGAATGATAATCCTTTGAATATTTTTTACCCCAACTAAATCAATACCGATAAACTCACGGATATAAGCCATAGAACGCCCATCAGGGGATAAATTAGCTGAAAAACATCGGTCGTTACCACAATCAACTAATTGTTCACTTCTATTTTGATTTCGTCGAATCACCCAGATATCTGACCCTTTCTTATTATTAATCTGTGAATAAAATATTTTTTCCCCATCGAAGGAAACATTAAAATCATTTATTCGACCATTTGTAGATGTGAGTTGAGTTATTGAGTCTTCGCAAAAAATATTTAATTCGGGTTCTTCGGAAGGATTCTTTATGTAAACCAGACAAGGTTTGCGTATTGAAATATCATAATTGAATACTTCATAAAGGATGTTTTTTCTTGAAGATTCAAGTTCAAGGGATAATCTCAATTGATAGGTTGTTGATGATAAAAAAGGTACTTCAGGAAATATTTTAAAATAATTTTGATGCCATTCATAATGGATTGGCACATTAGGTCTAATCTCCACATCAACGCTTAGGATCTTATTAGTGATTGAAATAGGAAATTTAATTACGATTGGACCTAATGCCCCCACCTCTCCATTAAGAATTGAAATAATTTTGGGTTCATGGTTATTTACATAATGGTAGTAGACAATTACCAATAGGGTTAATCCTATTACTACCATGAATCCAATAAAGAATATCTTTCTTTTCATTAAATCAATAAGTTTCGTGAATCTAGCAAAGATTGAAAAATTATCCCCAATAATATTATTTAAAAACTCAAGGTACTAGTTGGGGCAAATGTTGGTGTAGGGGTGACAAGATTTACTCGAACTACAATTACTAATCCAGGAGGGAGAATATCAGGATTGGTGATCTTTGCTTTATTTAAATTGAGTATATCTGCTATAGTTGTGTTGAATTTGCTGGCAATGATTTGTAGTGAATCACCAGCTTGTATTGTATATTCATAGCGTGTTCCAATGGGAATACCTTCTAAAGCGAGAGGTGTTTGGGTGGGTAACAATTGTCCAGGTGGTGGAATAGTAATTTTTTGCCCCGGAATGATAGGACAAGTGCCATTCGGAAAATTATTGATTGCCAATAGAGTTTGAAGATCTACATTGTATTTCACTGCAATATCATAGCAAGTGTCAAACTCCTTTACTTCATATTCAAATGGTGCATTAGGGGTAGGTGAGATCGTAACTGTTGGAGTGAATGTTTCAGTAGGTTCGAGAGATGGCGTGGGAGAGATCACTGGGGTCGGTGGTAATGTACTTGTAGGTGTGGGTTTACGCCCTAAAAATGGTACTAAAACACCGCCACTTGAAATCCACAAAATGATTATCGTAATTCCGATAAGCACCAGTAAAAGAGCCAAAATACTAATAAATATCGGCAAAAGCTGTTGCCTTTTTCTAAAAGAATTGATCACATTTTGAGGTGAATCTCTTCTCCACATATTGCCTCTTGCAAATTACAATGACCTCTGTAAATGCCTGTAAATTTATTCTACTCTATTTTATATATATCACTTACCAAAAAACAAATCCCACCACACCTGCCAGTTTTGCTGTGTTGAAATGGTTGGCGTGGGCAGATATTTAGGTTGTGCAGTTATCGAATAGGGTGCCAACGGAATGATGACATTATCTCCAGGTTGAGCTAAATGCCCCTCATCTCTTGCCCACGCTTCCACAGCTAGGTCCGACGTGGCAAAAGCAATTTGAGTTTGAAGAGCCATCTCTGTTTCTGACAAACTGATAACTTTAGTTTGCATAACATCACGTTGATTGGTTAACCGAAAGAACTCAGACAGGCGGGCATTCAGCCCCAATAACATAAAGAAGAAAATAAGAATTATGAAAGCAGTAATAACTTTCCTCTTTTCCAAATTCATTCTCTTCATGTAATTATCTTACCTTAGAAATCTCTCTAAATCAATTACAAAAAATAAAAACCCTGAATTAACAGGGTTTAATGCCGAAGGTGGGACTTGAACCCACATGAGCGTAGTGCTCACTACGCCCTGAACGTAGCGCGTCTGCCAGTTCCGCCACTTCGGCGATTTGTGAAGATTCTATCAAATAACCCTGTTTTGTCAACTTTTCACAAAAAAGTATATAAAATCCACATGCTATAATCAAAATATTCCAAAAATGTATTTGACTCTCATAACACAAATAATCGCATATTTCGGACAACTATCGGTCCAATGTTTTTCTCAATTAGTGATTACTTTCATGCTATTTGGTGAGATTATCTCGCTTAAACTAATAAAAGTTTTTTTAACTCCCAACACCTACCGTCGATCGCTTTCTATACTCTTATTTACTTTATTTATCAATTTTGCCTTTCTAATAGTATTAACCTATTCTTTTTTTACAAAAAATATTCCCTCTTTCTTACTAAATAACCTTCCTTTTTTAATCTATTCGCTATCGGTGCTTTGGATTTTGACATTGTGGTACCTCCCATTAAATCAACAAAAAATAGATAGTATCAAATGGTTTTTTACAATTTCTATTTTGCTGATTACATTATTAAAGCTAGTATTCCCATCTTTTATTATCATAAATTTAATTAATTCAAAAACTGTGTTAGACAGTACACATTTTATATTACTCCTGTGTATATTTTTTACCTATGGCTTATTAATTATTATTAAAGGACCAGGTTACTGGCTGCCAGGTTTAATTTTTATCTTGATAAATTTTTCGGGATTGATTGTTTCTTATTCACTTGAAAACTCTTACCCTGCTTTATTGTATATTTCATTACTATGCTCATTACCACTTTTATCATCAACAACTCGAAACCTTGCAAGTATTGAAACATCTTACGAAAAAGTCCCATCATCTACTACACTACCAATCGCCACTCATCAAATGGCATTTCTACCGAATCCAGATATTCTAAAGTCTTGGCTGAATTTGGCTTTGAAAAATCAACCTCCATTGATTTCCGAATTTTTCCTTAATGCATTATCTTCGACACTTCATGCGGATGGAATTTTATTAATTAAATATGATTCACAAAAAGAAATAATATCTATTCCAGCGATGTACCCTTTAAAAACAACTTCCCCTACTCTGCCAATTATTCTTGAATCTGATCTGTCTAAGGATATCCAAGCGTTACTCGAAAAGAATCACATAAAAATATTTAATTATGAAGGTTATACCCCTCAATCCATACAAAAATTAATCCAAACTGCAGGTATATCCTGCCCTATTAACACTTTACTCTTCCCTATAAGATTATATCGAAAAAAGTCACTGATTGTCGGATTATTACTCTATTCTCAAAAAATAAAATGGGAGAAAGATCATTCCTCCTATCTAAACGATGTAAAAAGTGAAATGATACAGTTTCTACAAAAATTATTTCCAGAACGACCAATCAAAAAAGTCGTTAAGAAACCAGCAGCAATCGAAGTTGGAGAGGAAAAGTTGCGAGAACCTTTTTTAGGTGACTCACAAGAACAACAGATTCAGCAACTTCAATCTGAATTGAAATTAGCCTTAGAAGAATATGCACGTTTGAAAAGCCTTTTAGAAGAAAGACAATCGCCAAACCAGCCAACCGCCTAGAGGTAATCAATTCCATTTTTCTAAATTTGAAATGGCCTCAAAAAAATTAATTATTATTGGAGTTGTTATCCTCACCATCTTGTCCTGTGTGATTCCCATATACTTTATACTCGCATCACAACCCCAATTTATTCTTCAAAGATTAATCCAAGGTGATTTGGGTAGTGAGCCAACACCATTTCAACCCTTCCTACCCACACAAACAAATACTCCCCAAGGATATCTCATACAGGATGCACTGGTTCCTAGTGCAGGTATGCGGGCACCAGCTGGTCAAGTGAACATTCTTCTCTTGGGTTCAGATTGGCGCCCAGGAAGTGGTTATCGTACAGATGTTATTCTTCTTGTCTCAATATTTACTAAAGAAGAAAAAGTGCATCTGTTGTCTTTTCCACGAGATTTATATGTTCATATCCCAGGAATGGGACAGGAACGTATCAATGTTACACAAGCCAGCGGGGGTTTCTCTTTGACAAACTCCACATTCGAATATAACTTTGGAATACACTTAGATCACTATATTATGACAAATTTTGCCGGATTCCAGGCAATTGTTGACACACTTGGCGGAATCGATATCAATGCGGCTAGTAATTTTACTGACCGCTGCGATCTACCTTATTCTTCTAGCAAATATTGTTCAATTGAAATAGGTGAAAATCATTTAGATGGAGCGCTCGCTCTGTGGTATGTGCGGTCTCGTAAAACCACAAGTGATTTTGATCGCACCAGAAGGACACAAGAAG
>Ga0067045_1031211_pt1 | contig 12884 bp, 9 predicted proteins | sample TerdegcTABiofilm_FD_59184 | JGI IMG/M metagenome (GOLD analysis project Ga0067045, IMG submission 59184) | Combined Assembly of (Gp0054472, Gp0054536) Wastewater bioreactor microbial communities from Singapore -Terephthalate degrading...
GTGGACAGCGGCTTGGCAGTGGTCACGGCATAGGCCTGAACCTTCTTGGCGGCAATCTGCGAAGTGGTGTTGGTGGTCTGGTCGCACAGCAGGTCCACCTGGTTGCCCATCAGGTCGGCAATCGCAGGAGCCGCACCCTTGTAGGGCACAGGCGTCATATCCTGCTGCAGCGAGGCCTGGAACATCAGGCCGCACAGGTGCGAGGCGGAGCCCACGCCGGCGTTGGCCAGATTCACCTTGCCCTGGTTCTTGCTGACCCAGTCCTTGACTTCGGCGAAGTTCTTGGCAGGCAGGGTGGGGCGGCCGATCAGTGTCATGGGCACATCGTTGATGATGCCGGCGTACTCGAAGTCGTTGAGCACGTTGAAGGACAGCTTGCGGTACAGCGTCGGGATGGTGGACATGCCGATATGCGTCAGCAGCAGCGTGTAGCCGTCGTTGCGTGCCCGTGCGGCCTTGGCCGTGCCAATCGTGCTGCCGGCACCGTCGGCGTTGTCGATGACGATGGTGGCGTTGTTCAGCTGTTTGCGCATGGATTCAGCGAGGTCGCGTGCCACCTTGTCGGTGGGGCCGCCTGCCGTGAAAGGCACGATGATCGTGATCGTCTTGCCAGCTGCTGGGTAGCTGTCGGCATGGCTGCTGATGGCGGCGGTGGCGGCCAGAGCGATGGTGGCGATCTTGAAAATAGTTTTCACAGTGTCTCCCTAAAAATAATGTGCAAGCAGACCAGGACGGTTGGCTTGTCGTGACGTAAAGCCGGATTCTAGGGAGCGCTAATCTGTGGGGTTTTTGTTATTTTCTAAGTGTTATCCCTTGATGGGGCCGGGGATCACATTGCATTTGCGCTAAAGCAAGCCGGTGAGGTGTCGCGAATTGGCGACAGCTGCGGCGGAGTTTGCATCAAGCCGTAGCCGTCGCACCAAAGCCTGACGGCCGCAGAGCCGGCTGTCAGCAGCCTGCGGAGCTTCATTGATAGGAGCGCGCGTCCTCGATCACCTTGCCGTCGTTGGGCAGGCTGCCGGGGGCCACCATCTGTACCTCGCCGCGCAGCTTGGTGACCTCGCGCAAGGCATCGATCACTTGCAAGGCAAAACCCGGCGAGGTCTCCGTGGTTTCCACGAGCAGCTGCATCTGGTCGTTGGCCATCTCGCCCGTCACCACCAGTCTGGCCCTGGCGATCTGCGGGAAGCGCTTGACGACCTCGGCCACCTGCTTGGCATGCACGAACATGCCACGTACCTTGGTGGTCTGATCGGCGCGGCCCATCCAGCCCCTGATGCGGGCATTGGTGCGGCCCGTAGGGCAGGTTCCCGGCAGATAGGCCGAGAGGTCGCCCGTGCCGAAGCGGATCAGCGGGTAGTCGGGGTTGAGCGTGGTGATGACCAGCTCCCCCACCTCGCCTTCGGCCACGGGGTCGCCGGTGCCTGGACGCACGATCTCCACGATCACGCCTTCGTCCAGCACCAGGCCTTCGCGGGCGCTGGTTTCATAGGCAATCAGGCCCAGATCGGCCGTGCCATAGCTCTGGTAGGCATCGATGCCATGTTCGCGCATCCATTGGCTGAGCGAGGGCGGGAAGGCTTCGCCGCTGACCATGGCCTTGGTCAGGCTGGGCAGCGCCACGCCCATCTCCTGGGCTTTTTCCACAATGATTTTCAGAAAGCTGGGCGTGCCGACATAGGCGGCTGGTCGCAGATCGGCCATGGCCTGGACCTGCTGCTCGGTCTGGCCCGTGCCGCCCGCAAACACCGTGCAGCCCAGGGCTTGGGCTCCGGTTTCCATCATCGAGCCTGCGGGCACAAAGTGATAGCTGAAGCAGTTGTGCACCAGCTCGCCCGATCGAAAGCCTGCAGCGTACATGGAACGGGCCATGCGCCAGTAATCGGCGCGACGGCTTTCGGGTTCGTAGATGGGGCCGGGGCTGGCAAACAGTCTGGGCATGTCGTGGCCCAGGCCAATGGCATTGAAGCCTCCGAAGATCTGGCGCGGGCGCAGTGCAGCCTGGCGTTCCAGCAGTTCGCCCTTGCGGGTGACGGGCAGCTGGGCCAGTGTGCTGCGGTTGGTGATGCTTGTCGCATCCACGCCCTTGAGGATCTCGGCAAACGCAGCCGAGCGCTGCTGGGCATGGGCAATCTGCGCGGGCAATGCAGCCATCAATGTCGCTTCGCGCTCATCAGGGCTGCGAATTTCCAGGGAGTCGTAGAAGTCACTCATGGCAAATCCTGTAGGGAAAATTCAAGCGGTAGGGGTGTAGCCTTTGAAACTGGCGAAATCCATGGAAGAGGCAAGGAGCAAGAGCCTGGGCGGCCCTGTCGCCTTGCAGCGAGCTTGCCGTCCCCTCGGGCGGGGTTTTTCAGGCCAGCCAGCGCTTGCGGCGCTTGTAGCTTTTCACGTCCTTGAAGCTCTTGCGCTCACCGCCGCCCACACCCAGGTAGAACTCCTTGACGTCCTCGTTGCTGGCGAGATCCTTGGCGGAGCCGTCCATGACGATGCGTCCGCTCTCCATGATGTAGCCGTAGTCGGCGTACTTGAGCGCCATGTTGGTGTTCTGTTCGGCCAGCAGGAAGGTGACTTTTTCCTTGCTGTTGAGGTCTTTGACGATGTGGAACACCTCATCCACGATCTGCGGAGCCAGGCCCATGGAGGGCTCGTCGAGCAGCACCATGCGCGGGTTGCTCATCAGCGCGCGGCCGATGGCGCACATCTGCTGCTCGCCGCCCGAGGTGTAGGCCGCCTGGCTTGTGCGCCGGGTCTTGAGGCGCGGGAAGTAGTTGTAGACCTTCTCCAGATTGGCGGCAATCTCGCCCTTGTCGGTGCGCGTGTAGCTGCCCGTGAGCAGGTTCTCCTCGATCGTCAGGTGGGCAAAGCAGTGGCGCCCTTCCATGACCTGTACCACGCCACGCTTGACGAGTTCGGCCGGCGAGAGGTTGGCGATCTGCTCGCCCTCCAGTGTGATGCCGCCCTTGGTGACTTCACCGCGTTCACCCTTGAGCAGATTGGAGATGGCACGCAGCGTGGTGGTCTTGCCCGCGCCATTGCCGCCCAGCAGGGCCACGATGCTCTGGTGCGGCACTTGCAGAGAGACGCCCTTGAGCACCAGGATCACATGGTTGTAGATGACCTCGATGCCATTGACTTCCACCAGGGGCGTGGCCTGAGGGGAAGTGGAAACTGTGTGCGCGTTGTCGGTCATGCGGTCACCTGGTAACTCAAAATAGATAGCTGTAAACGCTTTTTAGGTAAGCGATTGAGGCTGATTTTTGTCAATCCGGTTGCGGCGAGACGAGCCTTGGTCAGAGACATCAAGCAGGGGCCGATGCCGGCCGCTTGCCTCGCAGCGGGGATGTCTCCCCCTCAGGCGCTAGGCGCCAGTGGGGGGGCGCGAAGCACCTCAGGGAGTGCAGGTCCTTACCTTGACGTTCTTTTCCTTGGCGTACTTGTCCGCGAATTCCTTGTAGAGCGGATCGACCATGGACTTGTCGGCCTGGTACCAGTCGGAAGTCACCTTGAACTTGGCGCCGTCCCAGGTGGCAATACGCGCCCAGTCGGCGCCCAGGTGGTTTTCGCAGCTGGTCTTGAAGGGGCGGATGATCTTGCCGAAGCCCAGCTCGTTCAGGCGCTCCTGCGTCATGTTCAGGTTCTCCAGGCCCCAGCGCACCTGCTCGGGTGTCATGACCTTGCCCTTGCCGAACTTCTCCTGTGCGGTGCGGATGGCTTCGACCTGCAGCATGGAGATCACCATGCCGCGGGTATGTGCCAGCTGACCCAGCTCCTTGGCGTCCTTGGCAGTGCCCTGGCCCTTGTCGTAGAGCATGGACTTGATGTCGCCATGCACCTTGTCGCTTTCGGCCGTGTTGTGGATGGTCACCGTGTTGTAGCCCTTGGCGCCGGCACCGATGTCCTTGACGTCATGGTCGGAGCCACCCCACCACACGGCATACATCTTCTCGCGCGGGTAGCCCGTGGCCTGTGCCTCACGCACGGCTGTGGGCGTCATTACGCCAGCCGACCATAGCAGCACATAGTCGGGACGGTTCTGGCGAATCTGCAGCCAGGTGGATTTCTGCTCCACACCGGGCGCGGTCACGGGCAGCTTGATCAGCTCAAAGCCGTCCTTGGCAGCGCGCTTTTCCAGCAGCGGAATGGGTTCCTTGCCGTAAGGCGAGTCGTGATAGACGAGGGCAATCTTCTTGCCCTTGAGGCTGCCTTTTTCCTTCTTCAGGATGTCCTGCACGATGGAGTCGGCGGCGGTCCAGTAGTTGCCCAGCAGCGGGAAGTTCCACTCGAAGACCTTGCCGTCCACGGACTGGGACAGGCCATAGCCCGGAGTGACCACCGGCACCTTGTCCCCAGGGGCCTTGTCGGTCACGGCAAAGGTGATGCCGGTGGACTGGGTGTCAAAGCCGGAGGCACCGCCGTCCTTGTTCTTCAGGCGCTCGTAGCATTCCACGCCCTTGGCCGTGTCGTAGGCGGTTTCGCATTCCTCGAACTTGATCTTCACTCCATTGATGCCGCCCTTGGCGTTGACCAGCTTGAGGTAATCCTGCTTGCCGTCCGCCCATGGAATGCCCAGGGGCGCGAACTGCCCTGTGCGATACACCAGCAGGGGCACAAACTGCTCCTGAGCCTGAGCGGCCGGCGAAGCCATCAAGGCTCCCATGCCTGCAGCAACAGCAGCGGCAGCAATCGCAACTTTCTTGAACATCATCGACTGTCTCCTTGGGTTTATGGGACGCTGTCCCGGTTGCAGGCACTCTGCGGTGTCTTGAAGAAAATAATACTGAGGTAGCTCAACGGTCCATGAACCTGCATGACTCGCTGCGCGGCATCGAACAAGGGTGCCGGCTCGCAGCGTTTCAGCAGATGTTTCATGCTCAATGCGGGAACGGCCAGACACGCAGCTTCTGACGGGCCGTGGCCCAGAGCTTGGCCAATCCGTGGGGTTCCACAATCAGGAAGAACACGATGAGCGCACCAAAAATCATGTGCTCGAGATAGGTTGCCGTGGCCGTGGACAGCGGCAGACCCAGCCAGTGGGGCACCTGGTTGAGCAGCAGGGGCAGCAGCACGAAGAAGGCGGCGCCGAAGATGCTGCCCACCACAGAGCCCAGGCCACCGATGATGATCATGAACAGCAGCTGCAGCGAACGATCCAGGCTGAAGGCTGCGGGTTCCCAGGCACCTAGGTGGACAAAGCCCCAGAGCGCACCGGCCACACCGACGATGAAGCTGCTCACAGCAAAGGCCGAGAGCTTGGCGTAGGTGGGGCGGATGCCGATCACGGCAGCCGCCACATCCATGTCGCGCATGGCCATCCATTCACGCCCTACCGAGCTGCGCACCAGATTCTTGGCGGCCAGGCCGAGCAGGCACAGGATTGCCAGGCAGAGCAGGTACTTCTCCATGGGCGTGTCGATGGCCCAGCCCAGAATGGCCAGCGGCTTGGCGCTGACGGAGCCGGACGAGGAGTTGTTCGTCACCCAGGCCGCACGGGTCGCCAGCCAGTCCACAAAGAACTGGGCGGCCAGCGTGGCCACGGCCAGATACAGGCCGCGAATGCGCAGGCTGGGCAGGCCGAACACCACGCCGAACACCATGGCCACCAGGCCGCCGCCTATCAGCGCCACTAGCAAGGGCATGCCTTCGATGCGGGCCTGGAGGTTGTAGGCCGCATAGGCTCCCACTGCCATGAAGGCGGCCGTGCCCAGTGAAATCTGGCCGCAGTAGCCGACGAGGATGTTGAGACCCAGCGCCGCCAGCGACATGATGACAAAGGGAATCAGAATCGCCTGGAAGGTGTAGTCGCTCGCAATGAAGGGGATGGCCAGGAAGGCAAAGGCCAGGATCAGCAAGATGACCCAGCGGTCCTGGGCGACGCCGAAGATCTGCTGGTCTGCCGCATAGCTGGTCTTGAACTGGCCGTTTTCACGATAAAACATCTGTCAGTCCTCCGGCCTTAAACGCGGTCAATGATTTTGTCGCCGAACAGACCCTGGGGCCGTACCAGCAGGAAGCAAAGGGCCAGACCATAGGCAAACCAGGTCTCGATGCCGCCGCCCACCATGGGGCCGATATAGACCTCGGAGAGCTTCTCGCCCACACCAATGATCAGGCCGCCGATGATGGCGCCGGGCAGCGAGGTCAGGCCGCCCAGAATCACCACGGGCAAAGCCTTCAGGGCCACCAGTGACAGCGAATACTGAACGCCCAGCTTGCTGCCCCAGATGATGCCGACGACCAGAGCCACGCCGCCGGCCACCGACCAGACGATGACCCAGATGCGCGACAGCGGAATGCCGATGGACTGCGCGGCCTGGTGATCGTCGGCCACGGCACGCAGGGCGCGCCCGGTCTTGGTTTTCTGAAAGAAGATGCTCAGGCAGATCACCAGGATGGCGGCGATGCAGGCCGCATACAGGTCTTCCAGGCTGATCATCACACCGCCCTGAAACAGGCTGTCCATGATGAAGACGGGGTCCTTGGGCATGCCGACGTCAATCTTGTAGACCTCGCTGCCAAAGACCATGGGGCCCAGGCCGTCGAGCAGATAGGCAATGCCCAGCGTGGCCATCAGCAAGGTGATGGGCTCCTGATTGACCAGATGGCGCAGGGCCAGCCGCTCGATCACCCAGGCCACGCCCACCATCAGTGTCAGAGTGACGACGATGGCCAGCAGGTTGCCAACGACGCCGGGCTCCATGCCCAGCCAGCCGGGAATCCACTGCGAAAAGCGCGCCATGGCCAGGGCCGAAAACAGCACCATGGCTCCTTGCGCAAAGTTGAAGACGCCCGAGGCCTTGAAGATCAGCACGAAGCCGATGGCGATCAGTGCGTACAGCGTGCCCACCATGAGGCCACCGAACAATGTCTCTAAGAAAAATCCCATGACTGCTCCTTCAGTGGCCCGCGCCCAGGTAGGCGCGGATCACGTCTTCGTTGTTGCGTACTTCATCGGGAGCGCCGTCGCCGATCTTCTTGCCGTAGTCCAGCACCACGACACGGTCTGAGATGTCCATGACCACGCCCATGTCGTGTTCGATGAGCACGATGGTGGTGCCGAACTCTTCGTTCACATCGAGGATGAAGCGGCACATGTCCTGCTTCTCTTCCACGTTCATGCCGGCCATGGGTTCGTCCAGCAGCAGCACCTGTGGCTCCATGGCCAGGGCCCGCCCCAGGTCCACGCGCTTTTGCAGGCCGTAGGGCAGCTGCCCCACGGGAGTCTTGCGATAGGCCTGGATTTCGAGGAAGTCGATGATGTGTTCGACGAACTCGCGGTGCTGCATTTCCTCGCGTTGTGCAGGGCCGATGCGCAGGGCCTGCATGAGGATGTTGCTCCTGATCTTGAGGTTGCGGCCGGTCATGATGTTGTCGATCACGCTCATGCCCTTGAACAGCGCCAGGTTCTGGAAGGTGCGTGCGACACCCATCTCGGCTACCTGGCGGCTGTTCATGTGGCTGAAGGTCTGGCCGCGAAAGGTGATGGAGCCCTCGGACGGCGTGTAGACGCCGTTGATGCAGTTGAGCATGGAGCTCTTGCCGGCGCCGTTGGGGCCGATGATGGAGCGTATCTCGTGCTCTTTGACATTGAACGAGATGTCGGTCAATGCCTTGACGCCGCCGAAGCGCAGGCTGATGTTCTTGATATCCAGAATCACGTCGCCGCTGGTTCTTGTAGTCATGAAAATTCCTCTCAGGCGGCAGCCTTGGCCGAAGCTGGGTGGCGCTTGGCGTCAACGATGGTCAGCGTGGCGCTGACGCTGCCGGTGCGACCGTCCTCGAACTTCACCAGGGTTTCGATGAACTGCTGCTGCTTGCCGGTGTAGAGCGCCTCCACCAGCACGCCGTACTTGTCGGCAATGAAGTTGCGGCGCACCTTGCGGGTGCGGGTCAGCTCGTCATCATCGGGGTCCAGCTCCTTGTGCAGCACCAGAAAGCGCGCCACCTGGGTGTCGGCCATGCCGGGTTCGCTGGCCAGATCGGCGTTGACCTTGTCGATGCATTCGGCCACCAGCTCCAGCACCTTGGCCTTGCTGGCCAGGTCCACATAGCCGCCATAGGGCAGGCCCTGACGCTCGGCCCAGTTGCCCACGGCTTCGTAGTCGATGTTGATGAAGGCGCAGACCTCGTCCTTGCCATGACCGAAGCACACGGCCTCCTTGATATGCGGGAAGAACTTGAGCTTGTTTTCTATGTAGTTGGGCGCAAACATGGCGCCGCGGCTGGTCTTGCCCACGTCCTTGGCTCGGTCGATGATGCGCAGCTGGCCGTTGGCGTCGATCACTCCGGCATCGCCGGTATGGAAGTAGCCGCCGGCGTCGATCACCTCGGCCGTGGCATCGGGGCGTTTGTAGTATTCCTTGAGCACGGACACGCCCTTGACCAGCACCTCGCCGTTGTCGGCAATCTTGAGCTCGATGCCCGGCGCCGCCTGACCCACGCTGGAGAGTTCCACCTGACGGTCGCGCTGCAGGCAGACATAGGCGCAGGTCTCGGTTTGCCCATAGAGCTGCTTGAGGTTGATGCCGATGGAGCGAAAGAAGCGGAACAGCTCCGGTCCGATGGCGGCACCTGCCGTATAGGCCACGCGGATGCGCGACAGACCCATGGCGTTGCGCAGGGGTCCATAGATGAACAGGCTGCCCAGCTGGTATTTGAGGCGATCCAGGGCTGCGACGTTCTTGCCGTCCAGAATGTCCGAGCCTACGCGGCGCGCTACTTCCATGGCCTTGGCATACATCCACTGCTTGAGCGGCGACGCATCCTCCATGCGGATGGAGACCGAGGTCAGCATGCCTTCGAAAATGCGTGGCGGCGCAAAGTAGTAGCTGGGTCCGATTTCGCGCAGATCGATGGCGATGGTCGAGGCGGATTCGGGGCAGTTGATGGTGAAGCCCGCCACCAGCCATTGCGCAAACGAGAACAGATGGTCTCCCACCCAGGCCGGCGGCAGATAGCAGATCACATTGTCCGAAGCATTCAGGCCATCGGTCTGAACGCCGCCGCGGGCGGATTCGCCAAAGCTGGCATGGGTCTGGCACACCCCCTTGGGCTTGCCCGTGGTGCCCGAGGTGTAGAGGATGACCGAGACGTCGTCCGGCGAGACGGCCTGGACCATGGCCTCATAGGCTCCCGCGTGCTGTGCATCCCACTCCTTGCCCTTGGCCAGCAGCTCCTCGGTGCTGATAAGCCCTGGCTGCTCGTACTTGCGCAGGCCGCGCGGGTCGTCATAGATGATGTGGCGAATGCCTGGCACGCTCTCGCGCACTTCCAGCAGCTTGTCCACCTGCTCCTGGTTCTCGGCGAAGGCAAACGCAATCTCCGCGTCTTCCATCACAAAGCGCATCTCGGCGGCCACGGCATCCTGGTACAGCGGAATGGGCACGGCGCCGCAAGCCTGCACGGCCAGAAAGCCCATGTAGACATGGGGCCGGTTGTCGCTGATGAAGGCCAGGTTCTGGCCGCGTTCAAGCCCCAGCGCGCGCAGGCCGCAGGCCATGTGGCGCACGGTCAGCGCGGCTTCACGCCAGCTCCAGCTCTGCCAGATGCCGTATTCCTTCTCGCGCAGGGCGGGCGCATCGGGGCGTTCTGTCGCGTGCTTGAGCAGCAGTTGCGGGAACGTGGTTGTCATGCCTGATCCTCTTGGTTGGGGGCGGAGCCGCAGCGGCTACCCTTCACGAAAGTCTTGCAGGCATGCTATGGGTGACTTTGACGTCAGGATGTCTGTTTGACGACAATTTGAGGGAAAGTCTGCATAGTGGAAATCCGCTGTAACAAATGCTGCTGAAAATGGCGCATTTGCTGCCTCGTGGAAATCCCGCTGTTGCGCCAGCGCGGCTTTGGCAATGCTGCTGGGCATGAGTCAAGAACTGTCCCTGCACCAAAGGCGGCGCAAGCCTTTGAGCTCAGAACTCGATGGCATTCCCTGGTGGCCTGTCCTGCTACCGCTGGAGCGTGAAAATGTGGCGCGCGTGCTGCTTGTCGGCGATGCCGAGCCCGGTGACTATGTCTGCCGCACCGGTCGCCCGCCCACCTACTGGTTTGGGGTGGTCGACGGCCTGCTCAAGATGAACACAGAAAGCGCCGACGGCGTCAGCATGACGCTTGCCGGTCTGCCGCCCGGTGGCTGGTTCGGCGAAGGCACGGTCATCAAGCGCGAGCCCTATCGCTACAACGTTCAGGCCATCCGCAGGAGCGTGGTGGGCGGTCTGCCCATAGACATGTTCCACTGGCTGCTCGACCACTCCATAGGCTTTAACCGGTTTGTGATGAATCAGCTCAATGAGCGACTGGGGCAGTTCATCGCGGCGCGCGAGATCGACCGCATGAGCAATCCCGATCTGCGCGTGGCGCGCACCCTGGCCGCCTTGTTCAACCCCTTGCTCTACCCCGGTGTGGGGCAGATTCTGCGCATCACCCAGCAGGAGCTGGCCAATCTGGTTGGCCTGTCGCGCCAGCGTGTGAACGAGGCCTTGTCCGTGCTGCAGCGCGAGCGCGTGATCCAGATCGAATATGGCGGCCTGCGCGTGCTGGACCTGGAGGCGCTACGTCATGGCGAGTTCTGCGCGTCGCGCAAGGCGCTTGCCTGAGGCCCGTCCTATAACCTAGCCCCGCGCTGGAATTGTGGATAACTCTCGCCTCGCGCCCGCGCGTCGCGAGACAATTACGCCCAAATGTCAGTCAAACCTCCTAAAGAGTCCGGCGCCCCAGGTTCCGGCAATTCCTCCGCGCCCTCCGATGCATCGTCGGCGCGCCCTGTTTTGCGTGCACCGGCCAAGCCTGTCAAGGCGGAAAAGCCGGCGGCAGCCCGTGGCCCCCGGCCCGCAGGCGGCTCCGATCGCGGCCCGCGCGGCGAAGGCGCTCGCGGTGAGCGTGGCGCACGCCCTCAGCGTGAGCGCGACGAGCGCCCCCGCGCTTCCGGCTTTGGGCGCCCCGATGGGGGCCGTCCTGCTCGTGACGACGGCGAACGCCGTGGCGGTTTCTCGCAGCGTGACGAGCGGCGTCCCCGCGCTGATCGAGATGACCGCTTTGCCGAAGGCGGCGAGCGTCGCTTTGGCGGCGGTGATCGTGGCTTCAGGCCCTACGGCGAGTCGCGTGATGGTGATCGCGGTGACGAGCGCCGTGAGTTCCGTCCCCGTGACGACCGCCGTGATGACCGTCCGCAAGACGGCCGTGACTTTGGTGACCGTCCACGTTCGTCCGGTTTTGGCCGCTCCGACCAGGGCCGCTTCGAGCGCTCCGAAGGCGCAGAGCGACGCGAATTCCGTCCGCGTGACGACCGCCGTGATGACCGTCCGCAAGGCGGCCGTGACTTTGGTGACCGTCCACGTTCGTCCGGTTTTGGTCGCTCCGACCAGGGCCGCTTTGAGCGCTCCGAAGGCGCAGAGCGACGCGAATTCCGTCCGCGTGACGACCGCCGTGATGACCGTCCGCAAGGCGGCCGTGACTTTGGTGATCGTCCACGTTCGACCGGTTTTGGCCGTCCTGACCAGGGCCGTTTTGAGCGCTCCGAAGGTGGCGAGCGCCGTGAATTCCGTCCTCGTGACGGCGACCGTCGTGGCGGTGATCGCTTTGAAGGCCGCCGTGATGAACGTCCTCAAGGCCGTGACTTTGGTGACCGTCTGCAAAACCGTGGTTCCGGTCGCCCAGATCGCGCCGAAGGTGGCGAACGCCGCGAATACCAGCCCCGTGATGGCGAGCGCCGTGGTGGCGATCGCCCGCAAGGCCGCGACTTTGGTGATCGTCCGCAGAACCGTGGCTATGGTGACCGTCCCGAAGGCCGCTCCTTTGATCGTGGTGACCGTCGCGGTGATGACCGCCGCAACGACGAGCGCCGTGGCGAACGCCGCGACGAGCGTGGTGGCGAGCCTGAAAAGCGTCATATCCCCGGCTCGTTTGTGTCGGAGGCGACACGCCGTCCCACGACCGGTATCCGCACCTACCGTCCCGCTGCCGATGGCTCGGACCGAGCAATTCCCGTCAAGCGGGCTCCCGAAGCCGAAGCGCGCCAGGACGACCGTCCCGGAGCTGTGCGCATCAACAAGCGCATTGCCGATATGGGCCTGTGCTCGCGTCGCGAAGCCGATGAGTGGGTGGAGAACGGCTGGGTCACGGTCAACGGCGAAGTCGCAACCATGGGCCAGAACGTGGTGCCCGGCGACAGGATCGAGATCGACCAGAAGGCTCAGGACCGCCAGGACCAGCAGGTCACTATCTTGCTGAACAAACCCATGGGCTATGTCAGCGGCCAGGCCGAGGACGGCCATGAGCCCGCCGTGGTGCTGATCACCAACGAGAACCGCTGGAACGAAGACCGTAGCAAGACGCGCTTCAACTTCAGCCAGCTCAAGGGCCTGGCTCCCTGCGGCCGTCTGGACATCGATTCGGTGGGGCTGCTGGTGCTGACGCAGGACGGCCGCGTGGCACGCCAGATCATTGGCGAAGACTCGGAAGTCGACAAGGAATATCTGGTGCGCGTGACCTTTGGCGACCGCGACGTGGATGTGCAGTCCGTCTTCCCCGAAGAGAAACTGGCTCTGCTGCGCCACGGCCTGTCGCTGGACGAGCAGCCGCTCAAGCCGGCCCAGGTGGACTGGCAGAACCCCGAGCAACTGCGCTTTGTGCTGACCGAAGGCAAGAAGCGCCAGATTCGCCGTATGTGCGAGCAGGTCGGCCTCAAGGTCGTGGGCCTGAAGCGCATCCGCATCGGCGGCGTGACCCTGGGCAATCTGCCCACCGGTCAATGGCGCTATCTGGCTGCACATGAAAGCTTTTGATACCCCCTGAGCGGCTCCGCCGCTTCCCCCAAGGGGGACGGGCAGCTTCGCCGCAAGGCGGCTTTTGCTCGCTGCCCCTCAGGCAAGGGTGACGCCATTTTTCAGTGG
>Ga0067045_1004085_pt1 | contig 12883 bp, 9 predicted proteins | sample TerdegcTABiofilm_FD_59184 | JGI IMG/M metagenome (GOLD analysis project Ga0067045, IMG submission 59184) | Combined Assembly of (Gp0054472, Gp0054536) Wastewater bioreactor microbial communities from Singapore -Terephthalate degrading...
CATCGACGACTAAGTGTTGACTATGAGCGCAACCCGCGCAGCAGTGAGGCGATGATCTATATTGCGATGATACGTGTTATGCTCCGCCGACTAGCGACGATAAAAAGGTAATTTCGGGAAAGGCTCTAAGACAAAACGAGCGAGATAGAAAAATGCCGCAGCCGTGGCCTCATCAACAGCAAGAGGTATAACCTCCTGAGGGGAAAGCTGACCGTGCGGGTTAAATCTCTCCGCCAGTTTCCATGCGTTATAAACGGCATTAACCACCTGGGAAAGCTCGAAGCGTGTGTAACTTGTTGGATACGTCACAACGATGCGTCTGGGATATGTTCGCTGTATGCTTTTGAAAATCTGGAACAAGCGACATATGAAGAGTTCGGCCGGTAATTCCGGCGTCATTTTCAGCTCATAGTCACAGGGAGCATCGTAATTGGGCTTAGGAGGGACGTGGTCGTCAAGACGTGTTCTGACCGAGTTTCCACTATTTTGTCCGCGCGCCGTGAGCTGTCGCTTGGGGCTAACGAGCAGACCATCTGGAGGCCAGAGAGCCGGTTGGGCGGATTGCCCAACTTCAAATGAATATCCCTCAACTGCCCGACGCAGTTCATCGATCGACGATAGTCCCATCAATTCTACGCTATCCGAGACGTTGGGACTTTCTAGGTCGACCGTGCTGTAAATGCGCATCACGGAGGGCAACAGGTTCCCATGAGGTGATAACGCAAACTGCTTTGGATCATTCACACCGTAGGCAAGCTCGGGACAGACCATTACGCTACCGGCACTCGGTTCCCGATCAATATCCACCGCTGCCACAGTTGTGTTCGTATTGCCTAAATCGACTGCTACAATGCCTTTGTAAGCGGGTGCATAAGTTGCCGGCTGAAGCACCAAGGAAATGGTCTTCCTGTATTGCTTGCGAGCATTATCCTCTGCCTTGGCTTGTGTATTTAAGTATATTAAGTAGCACGCCAGCGGAAGTTCATACGCTACGCCACCCTCGGGTGCTCTCTTGACATCATCAATTAAAGACACATGATCCGTGTCAACAATAAATGTTATTCTTAAAACATCTCTGGGAGAAACCTTTCCGGCAATCATTTGAGCCGGTTTAATCTTGGGGGCTTTCTTAATTTCTTCTTCGATCAATTTGGCAACGCGAGCACTATCTGAGACAAAGGTGGCGTCACCTCCCGGTCTCTGCCCAGTGTTCGATTCGTTAAATACTTCGGCGCGAATCCTAAGGTATGGCACATTCCACGACAAAACGACTATACCACTCGGCGACTCAAAAAGTGAGCCAACGGCGGGATCGGACCACCAATCGGCGAGTGTCTGGGTCGCATATTCGTAAAAAACCAACCCAGTTCGCAGGAATATATCGGGAACAATCAAGCGGAGTTCGTTGCTCATTTTACCGGATTATTGTCTGTGTAAAGAATAATCGCCAGTTCTTTTATCGCACCATCTCGATTTCTCTCTCGAACTTTTGCATGAGCTGCGACCAGTCGGCCGGCAGCGAAATATCACCTTTTTGGTAGAGCGCCAGTCCATAATCGCGGATCCGCCTCAGCAATTCCAGAAGGTTGGCCCGTACACGGAGCAAAAGCAGGAGAGAAATCTGCTGTGAGACGGCCCGTAGCTTCCGTTTTACAACCGCCAAGTATTCCTCTCCGGAGTAAATGGGGGCTGATTCGGACGGAAGGTTTTCGAAAGGATTGTTCGCCTTAAATGAGGGAATCTGGCCATTTGCCCATGAAAGGTCTCTTTGATCCCGGTGGTGACACATTTCGAGGTACGCTGCGACGCCAGAATCGCAAACACCTGGCAACTCTAATCTTCCGCGAGAGTTTTCGTAACTTTGAATCGCATCGAAAATCGGAGAATATGCTAAGTCGGTCCAACGGGTTTGGAGAAACGAACTTATCGCAGAATCGAGCATGTAGGCGTGCATGGCAAACTCCTCACACAGGGGTTTGTTTCCCTCTCTTGCGAGGCCACTGTCCAGAATGTCAGCCTGCACTCCCGCAGCTGTCCATTTTTCCAAAAGATCACTGAACAATTGCTCGCTGAGCCTCCTGAAGTCAGCCGGTTTGATCGCTGTCGCCTGGAGCAATTGCGTCCGCCAGGCCGTAATACGCTCCGGCAATTCGCCCAGTAGCTTTTCATCGGCCAATTGTCGTAAATGAGCAAACAACCTATCACACAGATTTGGCAATCTCTCAGCGGCAAACCGGGCGATTGAATCGCTGATCTGGTCGGCGACCTGTTTGGTTATAAGCTGACGCAAGGCGCCTATTCCACCGTCCTCGGTTAAAGAATTCCACTGATTTTTCAGACCCGGCCACCGTTCTGAAGCAGCCCGCAAGCTTTTTTCCAATTGTTCCTGAAACCAGCCTTGATCAAGGCGTCCCCGAAATCCAGCCAGATCGTTCGTTACGAATAAAACCTGACTTGAAGGGATTCCTTTACTTTCTGCGAAAAGTCTAATTTGTTCGAAAATATTACGGTCATTGATAGACTGAAATTCGTGAATATTGATATCGTCGCATCGGGTGATTACCAGCCAGACACGCCCTCTCAAGTCATTGCCCAACACATGACGAAGATTTGAAACGATCGTCTCAACGATGCCGCCGAAATCCGTGGCTCGACAGAAAACAAACGAGGCCTGCAAAGTCTTCAGAAACTGGTCTGTTAAAAAGGCGTCGACACTGCAATCTCCGTCATATCCAGGCAGGTCAAGCAGCTCGAGTGTGTCCGGTATGATGTCGGTGTGGAATTCGATGATAACTTCTCTGAGAAGAGGCGTAATAATGCCGTCTTGTTGGTCCCACGGATCAGGTGGATGTTGCAGATACTTCGCTCGATCTGAGAAGGGCACGTCATCGAGTACCATGCGCGTGGGCATGATCCGCGATTTGTGCCTGGCATAACTTTTCAAAAATAATGCTAAGTATTCGACATCCCGCCGCCGCACGGGAACTTCGTTGCCGGATGAATCAATGCGGGTTCGCACCCCTTTGTTCCAATCACGCAGAATCGCCGGAATCTTCTGCAGGATGACTTCGTCTCTTTGCTCTGAGGCGAATCCGGCAAGCTCAATGAGAAAACGCCGTTTCTCATCATATTCACTGGACGAGAGAAATACCGGTCGCAGCCGGTGTTCTTCCCCAGTCGTTCTCACGAGTCGAGTGATGACAGCTGTTGTGGGGAATCCATGGCCAACCCTGGCCGGTTCAAGACCGCTCCCAGCCGCATTTAACACATTATTAAAGGTGCTTGACTTGCCCGCTTGAAACGGCCCCAAAAAGCCCACGCAATAGCTCCGTCGGGTTAACGATTCCTTTATACGCGCCAATTCAGAGAGAATCTTACTCAGACCTTCAGGCAAACGGTCTTCTGGATAGGATCGACCGATAGCCTGGGCCATCTCAACAGCCAAATTATACTGGTGAATAAGACGAGAACGCCATTCAGTTGGAACAAGAGGACACGCCTCTTCCACCAAAAACCCCAAATCAGCAGTCATGCCCAACAACCTTCGTTTGTTGTTCGTCCAAGAAAGAATTAACGCTCTTTCGACCGCACTGGTTTGAAAGGCTCAATCATTGATTACCGAGAATTGCCTGGCTGATCATCTTCCCCCAATTACTCATCTCTTCCATTCTGTAAAGCCGATTACCCTCGACATAAATAGCTTCACGTGATTGGCTTCCTGGATACTCAAATTCCCAAACAAGAATGCGAAACATTGTCGGGTATTTCTGGGCGAGTGCTTGCAAATCCTCCGGACTTTGAGCCAATTTGATTCGTCCCTCGAATCCCGAGCCGCTGGGTGAGAGCTCAAACCACCTAGAGCCAGCAAGTTCAACCACTGACTTTTGCATATCAGCGGCATTCTTGCGAATGAAATCAGGCAAGGTTACGGGGGCTTCATCCAATTTGTCAATTTTTCTGGAAAAGTCTTGAGCCTCCTGTGAAGTGAGTGGAAACAGCATCCATGCCCGGGCAGGACTGCGTCCGGCGACCCCGCTAACAGTGACGAGCAGGTCCAATCCTACTATAGTTTCCCCAGTTGTTGCACTTCTCGCGTCAATACTCCCAAAAACCAGGGTGACATTGCTTCTTTCGCGAATGTCGGTGAACGGATTAGCGACTTTATCCTTGTCTTTTACCACCTCAAAAAGGCTCTCTTTCCTGCCAACGAATTCATGGAGATTGATCACATAACACTTATCAACAGCAGGAAAATCACCCTCTTCCGACGGTGAAGCATACCCCTGTCCCGCATAATGAATGCGATAACGTGCTGGACGGCCTTTCTCTTGATCGGGGTAGAACTCATACATCCCGTTACGGACCGAAACGACGACCAAGCACGGTGCGCGAGCCTCTTCGGGGACAACTGGTTCGTAAGACATCCAGGACGACGCGGATTGCCTGTTGTCACTTCCCGTGTACTGAACCTCAAACCGTGAAATCCAGAAGCTTGTTGGGGCCGGTAAAGCAATTTCCCACGTTTGTACACCTTTCTTCCTGAAAAGTAGGCTCTGCCTTCTGGTCGCGATAGACACATCCTTAGCCGGTTCGAGCATTCGCAGAGCCGCCTCGAGCTGGTCGATGACTGCCGAATCGACTTCTCGGATTTGTATTTCCGTGCACTCGCACCCCGCTTGTTTAATTCCTGCACGCAAAGTTGCCTTGATCTGATCATGGTGAGTTTCTGGGTTGGCCCTTACCAAGAGAAGGAGCGATTGACCGACGACACCCGCCTGGTTTATTCCCGGCGCAGATTCCGCATAAAAACGAGGGCAAATACAAACCACCCCCAATAATAGCCCGTGACAAAACTTAATTAAAATAGAATCAGGTGCTTTCATTGTAAAACTCATATTCAAGGAGTCTTTCAACATCTAATTTCAGGTTTTTCATGTCCTCGGCACTAGCGTCACTCGCGGATTCATCCTTTAACCTCTCGAGCAGATTTATTAGGTCGCTTTTTATGATGCTGTAGTCCCCAGGATTTTTAGTCTCTTTCATTTTCTTTAAGATCGTTTCGTACGTTCTAGCTAAGTCGCCAAACTGCTTGGGGCGAGGCTTGCCACTGCTTTCACTCTCATTGTTGCCAGTTGGCTCAGGCTTAGGTCCAGCTGGCGGGGGCTTCCCATCCAGGCCAAACATAGCGAATAGTGCAAACCCGACAAGGACTGAAAACACCGCGGCGCCGAGGGAAAACAACCATCCTTTCCTTTTTGATTGTCCGGTACCCAAGAAGTGCTGGCTGAGAGGATATAAAGCCAACGCTTCGCGAATACTATCAAGGGTCGTTAGCTCTCCTTGAATGATATCCTTGATAACAATCCAAACGCGGCGCGCACCGGGAAAGTCTTTGGCATCTGCTTTGGTTTCCGGGCAAACGTCGGCGTCTGGAATGTCCTGACAAAGGCGACCTAAGAGCGCTGAGCAAAAGACCCGTCCCAAAATCCGTAGGTCTCGCTCGGCATCGAATTCATTAAGCTGCGTCTGAGGGTTTTCCCACAAAATAGCATAAGGGTTCGAGCTTGGGTTCGATTCCAACCACCTAGGCACAGTTGGCGCCCAGGGATCACGCCACTGAAACCCCAGATCGGAAAAACTAACCGCAAATTCATTGCCCCAATCGAAAATAAGGATATTCTCCGGAGCAAGTAAACCAATACCACAGTCGTGCTCGTGCAAGATCTTTACGAGTTCAAGAACTTTGTCAACAATTGTGTCGAGGAGTTGCAGTGAGTCCGGGATGATCGATGAGGTACTTGGAATAGTTCGCAGGTGGTGGGCTTCTCGACGCAACTCCTCACAAAATTGAGCCAACGTGAATACGCGCTCTGGCGTTTCGGGGAGGACCATTCGATAGCGAAGCTGCGAGCGTGCCGTGCTTGACCAAAATGGGAGGTCACCCAGAGCAGAGGGACGTTCATACGTAACTCCGCTGGGTACCACACGCCACAGTCCACATTCCCCGTCGGGAAAACGTTCCCAACCACCATCCTCGCCGATGAGACCACATGCTGCCTCTCGTAGATTCTGCCCAGGACTCAGAACTGTGTTCCCGTTACTCTCAGGGCGTCCCATTCGCGTGCTCCACGTTGTGAACGCGAGATTTTGACGGCACAACCTATGATAGTCTAATTCGGCGAGTTGTCCGGATCAATAGCCGTTCCTCAGATCAGCAGCCGTTTTTTCCACGCCGAAGTGGCGACAAATCAGATAAGAATTGTATTGATTCGTTACACTTCTACGCATTCCGGTAGAATCGACCCGCCCAAGTAATACCCAAATCATTTGCAACATGCCGCGGTTACCGCAAACTCTGAAAACGGCCCCCAATCACAACCGATCACAAATCCTTACTCGATGACATTGGCTCGATTCAAAATATCTGCTCTCAACGACGATACCCAATAAGGCTAACACATCCGAGTGTTAGCCCAGACTAGCGCGCGAGGCCTTGATTTCTTTAAAAAGGCGTAAGTGAGCAGCCCGTTTTCTTACGAGTTATCGTATCCAAGGGTACCCAACGGATTAATTGCAGACCGTCTACCGGCATCGCGGGAGGATACGTCGTTAGGAGTCACTCGCCTCCTTCTTGCGTTCTCATCACTTCCCACTCGCTTGGTGCAAGAAAATCACAAGGGCCGAATTCTTGCCCCCTCGAGTTAGCGACTGTTAAAGATAATTTCATCCCTTGCGATATGTAAAGAATGACCTCGAACAGTAACATATGCTGAGATCAACCAACGATCCTGGAAAACTTTGTTTTTTGCCAATGCCAGAAAGCGAGTGAAGTTACGGCCTTGACTCAAGCACTAATTGCACCCGCTTTGTACCTGTAGTTTTCATTTTCTCGCCGCGAAGGATGATCGCCGCTCGCGGTCGAAGAGACTCCACCAGCACACGGAATTTTCCTTGAACACGTTCCAGGGCATAGGAAACCTCACGCTTATCGAGTGTCTTCTCATGCAAAACAATCGCCGTCACGATAGATTTCTCAGCGTCGTTGTTGCGCCCAAGGGCCAACTCGCAGAAACCCTTAAAATACCACAACCGCGCGTCCTCAGGATTTGATGTGATTCCCAGCTCAAATTGTTGCAACGCATTCTTATAATCTCCTTGCCAGTACAAGTGAGCGCCGCGGCCAAAGATCTCATTGGCAAGTTGTAAAGAATGCACCGCTGAAGTTGACGTTTCTAACGACGTTTTTAAAGACTCGTAGGAAACTTGAATGACGTCTGTGGTGGGCCGATTTCCGAAGACGCGTTCCGCGATGGCCCCTTCTGGCTGAAATACTGCAACCAGACGGTCGATCAGCTCAGGATTATTCCAAGTACCAGTCTGAGAAAGCGTGGGGCGAGCCAGAGTGTTCGCGTGTATATTCTCAGCCGAAGCAACGACAAATGTAGGATCAACTACCGGTAAACACGGCTCGGTGGCGAAACAACTGAAGAAGCGTTTCAGAAAGCAGACGTGGCCGCGCGGGGTATATACGCTGTGCACGGGTGCGGAGAACACGTTCGGCATCGTGGAAGAAGTAACGGGAATGGGAGGGACGGGCTCCGTTGGTTTGGGAGAAGGACGAGGCTCTGCCCTGGGGAAATCCGGCTCAGCAAGCGAATCGATGATGATAGCAAAAGCGCTAAAACCGTAACGAGAAAGGATGTTCTTCAATTCTTGCCGCAAACTTTCCTTTCTAGCTGCAGCCCCCGGGACGCCGGTAACGAACCGGATGGTCTTATTCTGCTCGTCAACTTCGGGTAGCATACGCAGAACTTGCCGCAGTTCCTCTGACCACTCTTTCGTGGACAACTCGATAATCCGGTCAGGATCAACGTCCAGACGGACGAAACCTTTGATCATGACCTTCTCCAAGTACTGACCAACGCCCATATCAACCAGTGTCTGCTTGATATCCTCTCTGTACTCTACAACTTCCTCCGTGGTCAGATACTTCTTGGCCTTGAGCTGCCAGCCATCGTTCGTCAACGAATTCAGATCGATCTCTACAAACTCGCCAAATTGCTGTTCCAGAACAGAGCGGTTATCTTCGATGAGTTTCTTGGCCATGTCCAACGGGTTGGGGGGAATGGCAGGCTTGGCCGTTTCCTCGTTGCTTGGCTTTATGACCACCGGTGGTTTCGGAACTTCCGGGGAGGGTTCTGGTTTTGCCGGAACATCGAGGACAATGATGGGGATGGTCTCCAAGTACTGAGCCACGTGGATTTCGTCCAGTGCGTTTCTGATATCGTTCCTAATCTTTTCAACGTCTTCCGCGGTCAGATAGTTTTTAGCCTTGAGTTGCCAACTATCGGCGGTCAGCGAATTTGGATCGATTTCTACGAAAGCACCAAATCTCTGTTCAAGAAGAGAACGGTTTTTTTCAATAAGCCGCTTTGCTTCTTCAACATCAGCGCGGATTTGGCCAAGACCGAGTTGAGAAACCTCGGAAAGAGCAAGGAGGGAAATGTTAACTGCAGCAGCAGTTTCTACCGATGCAAGCCCGAAGTAAAGACTCAAAAGACCTGGGGCAATCAGTGTTGCGAAGACAATCAAGAGACGATTCTTCATGAGGCTATCCTCCACGACACGAACTGATCTGACCAGGTATCATCGATCGTTTACTACCCAATATCGCTTTGCAAAGGCGACATGCTTTGAAGCATTAAAACCAGACAAGGTCCTATAATTCACATGAACCCCTATTTTTCTGGCCTCCACAAAGGCGTTCTTCAATCGTCATGCATTCTAGTTGAGACATTTCCAAGTTTCAACCAGTGACACTCGGAAATGAGCTCGACGCCTTGTCTCCATGCGCGGTCAATGATTGGTTCCACGGAAACTGGCAGGAAAGCTTTCCCTAGGATGTACGGGAAAACGGCTGGTTTCTGAGCTTGGCTCAGGAATTCTCTTGATTGCCGGGTAAAGTGGCCAAGCAAGCGGGCAGTGAATGTGCCGCGAGGGCATTATCGAGACCGTTGGCACAATCGCCTATCCTTCAAACGGGAGATAAGCCAGTACAAATCACTGCCTCTACTGCCCCATCCACCTTCATCTTTGGGGTTGTCGAAAGCCAGTTGATGTGGGAGACTTGGGGTGTCCTAAATGTTTCATGTTCCCCAGGACACGGAGGTCTCCCCATGAACAAGAAGGCCATTGTGAGATTGACGGACCAGGAGCGTCAGATTTGCCGGGAGGTGGTCAAGAAACTCAAAGGACACGCGCAGAAGGTTCGCCGGGCGAATATTCTGCTAACGGCAGATGTCGATGGCCCAGCCTAAAAGGACGAATAGACTGTCGAGGTCTACCAACGCCGGGTGCAAACAGTCGAGAATGTGCGAAAACGCCCTTGTACAAAGGGTTTTGAAAATAGCTCTCAATGGCGAGAAAAGGGAAACCCCGCCCACGGCTGGGAAAATGGATGGTGAAATGGTGAAAAAAAGGCCAAGCTGATTGCCTCGAGTTTGAGGTAGCCACCAGAGCGACGTGCCTGCTGGATGTTGCGTCTGCTGGGGGATCAGTTGGTGGAATTGGAGATTGTGAAGTCGATACGTCCGGACACGAGCCGCAAGACGCTAAAAAAACGGCATCAGGGGACGTGCGGTGCGGTACTGGGTGATTGCGCCTGAGGAGAATGCGGAGTTTGTGGCGGCCATGGAGGAGGTCTTGGAGGTTTATGCGAGGCCGTATGATCCCCAGAATCCGGTGGTGTGTATGGATGAAAAGCCGGTGCAGTTGGTGAAGGAGACGAGATGTCCCATTCCGGCGACTGTGGAACATCCGGCGCGGGTGGACTATGAGTATGAGCGGAATGGGACGGCGAGCATTTTTATGTTTTGCGAGCCGTTGGCAGGTTTTCGGGAGGCGACGGCGCGGTTGCAGCGGAGGAAGGAGGACTGGGCCTGGGAGGTGGCCCACTTGCTGGACACGCGGTATATCGAGTGTGTCAAGGTGACGCTGGTGGTGGACAATCTCAATAGCCACACCAGGGGGGCGTTTTATGAGGTGTTTGAGCCGGAGGTGGCGCGGGCTTACGTGCAGCGGCTGGAGATTGTTTATACACCGAAGCATGGGAGTTGGTTGAATGTGGCGGAGTGTGAGATCAGCGCCCTGGTTCGTCAGTGTTTGCATGGGCGGCGGATTGGGGAGCTGGAGGAGTTGCAGAAGGAGCTTGCGGCCTGGAGCAGGCAGACCAACCAGCGGCAGCGGGGGGTGGATTGGCATTTCAAGACGGCCGACGCCCGCATCAAACTGGCCCGATTGTACCCAAAGATTAAGACTGGATGAGGCACTAGGCCGTATTCGGAAGGTCTTAAAGGCGATACAAGGGGAAACCCTTTCCGATTTGGAACCCCAGAGGATTCGTGAAGTCATTGTAGCCCTTCCTTTGGCTATCGAAACCCGTAATCATTACCTTGTGGCTTGCAAATCCTTCTCCCGTTGGTTGTGGAAAGAGGGGGTTTTACCCTCTGATCGGTTAATCGGCCTATCCCGTTGGAATGCGGAACCCTTTCGGGTGATGAGAAGAAGGGCCTTGGCTTTCGATGAGTTGTGCCGTCTTATCAGAGCTACCGAATCTTCCCCCAGAGACTTTCGAGGGTTGAGTGGTTACGATAGGGCTGCCCTTTATCTCTTGGCTTCTTATTCCGGTCTTCGGGTTAGTGAGTTAGCATCCCTCACGAAAGAAGACCTATCCCTGGATCAATTCCCCGTAGTTACTATTCGAGCGGCCTATTCCAAGCATAAACGCCAAGATACGCTTCCCCTACCCCAAGACGTTGCCGAATACCTAAAGGGATGGCTAGAGAAGAAGACTTTATCAACGCCAAAACTCTTTCCCGGAACTTGGGTTGAAAAGGGAGCTAGGATGATTCGCCTGGACCTTAGGGAAGCGGGGATTGAAGAAGAAACTTTAGCTGGCCGGGTCGATTTTCACAGTCTTCGGGTAACCTATGCAACTCTCTTGGCAAAACGGGGTATCAATCTCCAAATCGCCCAAACCCTTCTTCGCCATTCCGATCCGAAACTGACAGCCCGAACCTATACCCGGCTAGGAATTGCCGATTTAGCGGGTGTTATCGACCAGTTGCCGGTTCCTTCTGCGATAGGCGATAGCAATCTGTAAACGCCATTTGTCATCGGAAGCATTCGCGTATTCTTTCGCGTACTATTCCAGAAGGTTATGAACCTTTCCCTCAAGGTAACCCAACCCGAAAACTATCAACAGTTCCAAACTGTGGCAAAAAAGAAAACCCCGTGAAAACCGCGTTTTATGTGGGAAATCACGGGGTTTATCTATCTTACTGTGGATTAGGCCCGGCAGGATTCGAACCTGCGACCAAGGGATTATGAGTCCGCTGTTCGCTAACGTAAGTGACGGTAGAAAAAGAACTTAGGAAGCACCAAATCCGTGGTTGCACTCCGGGTTGCACCTGTTTTTCCGCGAAGTAACCCCGCAAAAAACAAAAATGCGGTCTTTTCCGAGGTCTAACGTGCTCAATGCGTCACACAATCGCCTGGAAGCGGCGATACCCTCTCGTCGGGTGTAGCGGGATTGCGTACCCCACGCTAGAGGTGTAGCAAAACTGATCACCCCCTAGGGGGGTCGAAAATCTACCCTTTTTAACCGCGTCCCCCAACCAGGGTGGTTTCGCGCACAGGGATTGGTCACAGGGTACCCTTACGGGTGGGACTGGATACAATTACGTTAGAACATGAATGGAAGGGGTATTCTCATGGGTAAATCGACAAAGAAGCGACTCGTTCAGTTACGCGAACTCTTTGACGGCCTGCTGGAAAAGATTCGCATGGACGGTCCCACGATTGAAGTGGAACGCAATGGGGCGAAGGTGCTTTATCCCCACCCATTGCTCAAGCAATTGCCTGCTTTGAGTCGGGAACTTTCGAGACTGGAATCCGAGTTGGACTTCGAGGAAGTGGCCGGTGACCTGTCGGCGATTGACCCGGCAGTTTTACGCGGTCGTGCACCGTTGACGATCAGCGAAAAGCGGTCACGTAACAAGGCTACGAATCCGCATTGATTTGATTTGCGACTATTTAGCCGTGGGGATAGGGTCCGCGGCCTGAAAAACCGCACCTTCCACGGCTTCCCCACGGCTATTCTTTTTGGAAGGGTCAATTTGCGTAGGAAGGACGCAATGCTGCACTTTTCACTGGACGTATTCCGCTTGGCGGCGCGTGACGCCGTTTCATTCCTAACGACATTACTCGGTCCCTCCGTCCCGGAAGCAATCTTAGCCGAACTGACGTATAGGGGGCACCTGAAACCGGTCAGTCAATGCGTGATCGAGGCGATCATCGACCTTGGCGGACTGAAACGGACTGCGTTGAACGTCGATATCGTGACGTTAGATCAAACGCACCGTGCCGTTAAGGTGCTGGAGGCGGAAGACCCTGACGGCCTGGCTCCCACGGCAAGGCTTCAGGAACTTGAGGTTGAAGCGATTGCCGAACATGCGGCCAAACTGTACAGGAAACGCACGTTGGGCGATTCTCCACGAGACGCTGACGCAATGAAGCGTATTGCACAATTCTTTGCCAAGGTCGTTCCTGAAGGCTTAGATCAAATCCGTCGGATCGTGGAAGGACCAAGCACGGTCAACGAGAAGTTACTGGCGCTTGAACAACTTGGCGTTATCGGCGGGGAAGACGGCCCGAATTTTTCCGCTAACAAACTGGCATACTTACTCGGCGTCGTTCCATCAACGGTCAAGAGGACCGCCTATTGGCGTCGGCTTATGGCTGCCAAGCGGGAACACGAGAACCAAGCCGTGGAGGAATCCACCCGCAAGCACCGGGACCGCGCTAAAATCACCGAAACCTTCCC
>Ga0067045_1031213_pt1 | contig 12876 bp, 9 predicted proteins | sample TerdegcTABiofilm_FD_59184 | JGI IMG/M metagenome (GOLD analysis project Ga0067045, IMG submission 59184) | Combined Assembly of (Gp0054472, Gp0054536) Wastewater bioreactor microbial communities from Singapore -Terephthalate degrading...
GGCGGGGGGGGGCCGCAAGAGCCGCTGCCCCGCTGCGAGCCTGCCGATGAACATCCTCTTTGTTGACCGCAACGCCAAGATCGGCGGCGGGTCTACGTACCTGCGCACGCTGGTCCCGGCTCTCTCCGACCTGGGGCACGCCTGCTATCTCGTATCCTCCGGTGGCAGCAGTTACCACCAGTTGAGGCCCGTATTCCGTGACGTCGTAGCTCATCCCCCGCTGCCCGTGCTGGCCTCAATGGCGGTCTCCCGCGCCATGGAACGCTGGTCCATCGATATCGTGGTCACTCAGACCCTGAACAGCGCGGTTCATGCGCTGGGCGCCTGTCGCCGGGCACGCGTTCCGCTCATCATGAACATCCACAGCCGGCGGGACATGCGTCCCGGGCTGGATGCCATGGCATATGCATCGCGAATCATCGGCATGAACCAGGGCACGGTCGAGCACATTCGGCGCGAAGTCCCCGAGTATGCCGACAAGGTGTACCAGTCCGTCTTGCCGGTGGACTGCAACCACTTCAGCCCCGAGCCCCGGGAGAGCACGTCAGATTTCACGGTGCTCCATTGCTGCCGCTTGAGCCGCACCAAAGGCACGCAGGTCTTCACCACGATCTCTGCCATGGAGGCACTTCTGCCCGAGCTGCCTGACCTTACCCTTGTGGTCGTTGGCGGTGTCGGAAACCGTCTGCGCATGGTGCGGGATGCCGCCGAGACCCTCAACGTCGCACACGGGAAGATGGTGGTCACCGCGCCGGGTCAGGTTGACGACACCAGACCTTACCTGCACCAGGCGGATGTGGTGATCGGCGCCGGGTACGTGGCTCTCGAAGCGCTCGCGATGAACCGCCGACTGATTGGGGTCGGTTTCGAAGGCGTCTGGGGACATGTGGACGAGGCTGACTTCATGGATGCTCTTGGGGGCAATTTCGGGGACACCGCGGCGCGTCTCGGCGAGCCCACTCCCGAGATCATGGCCGACCTGATCCGTGATGCACACGCGCGGCACCGGGAGCAGGGGCAGATCACCTGGGGCAGCGGACGGGTGCGCGCCATGTGCGACCCTCAGAAGGTGGCAGCCGATCTTGCGCGATTGTACGAAAACGCCCGGGCCGGCGGCCAGCCGTAGGAGGTTGCCCTATCATCCGCGGGCAACGGACGCATAGACCCTCTCCAGATCGTCGCATACCCGGGCGACGGAAAACTCCTGTCCAATCGCTTCGGACGCCCACCCCAGAGCCCTTTCGCGCTGCCAGGCAGCGTGTGCGGCCAGCACCTGGTCAGCCAGCGAGTCCGCAGTCACGTCGCGGTCGAAGGCGTCGTGATCCCCGAAATTCGCCTCAATGGATGCATCCAGATTCTCCCGCGTCACGTACCCCGTCAGCCCCTGGATGCCCACCCCGATGGTATGCCGCCCGGTGGCCAGGGCTTCCAGCGCCACATACCCGGCCCCGATGACGCAGTCCGCCGAGGCGATCAGCGGCGCCGTGTCCAGAGTCTCCCCGGCGTACCGCACGGCTTCCCGGCCCAGTCTGGCGTTGGCCTCACGCACGGTGCGCCCCATTTGCCCCTGGCGCGACCCGCCGCCGACGATGGTGAGGCGCAGGCCCGGCACCTGGCTGTCCACCGCGGCCAGCATCGCCAGCAGGTCACGAGCATATGCAGCCTTCCTGCGGGACATCCGGCCGCAGTACAGCAAGTGGAAACCGCCATCCTCGTGGGGCGGGCGCAGGTGGAAACGAGCGGGGTCCACGGCCAGGCGGCTGAGAACGGTCTTGCCGGCAACGCCCTCAACCTGCCCCACCCAGTGCTGCACTGAACGGTTCATCACCATCACCGCACCCGCCCCGCGCAGGACCGGATCGGCCTCATGCAGTGGGATCAGGCTGTGGGCATGCTGGACAAGCGGCACCCCTTCTGCTCTGCAGGCCGCGAGTGACAGCGCGCCGGAGGTGACGGTGTGGGCATTGACCACGTCGATCTCCCGCAGCCGGATGGCCCGGCGCAGGATGAAACTGCCCGCCGCGCGCACCGGAGGAGCGACGATCACCCGGGTCTGCACGGCCTCGCGCAGTTTCGGCAGGAGCGGCCCGGGGCCGATGAGCAGGTGAACTTCATGCCCTCGGGCGATCAACTCCGGCGCCACGGCGAGAATATACGTATTTGCGCCGCCAATGCGGGCATTGCGGTGGACGATGAGGATTCGCATGGTCCCTGTATTCCAGCGCGAGGTGGACTGGCGCCCCAGTATACACCAACAGCGGCGACCCGGGCCGGGCGCTGTTCGCAGGTCATCCCGTGTGCCGCGGCGAACAACACCTGGGGAAGCCGACACACTTGGCGAGAGGGAGGCTGAAAAGCCATGGCACGCAAGCAAAAAGACGCGGAGCTTCTGCTCCACTTCTATGAAGATATGCTGCGCATCCGCTTCTTCGAGGAGAAGATCCGGGATGTCCTGCTGCCTAACAAGCTGTTCCGTGGCAGTTCGCACCTGGGTATCGGGCAGGAAGCGGTCGCGGTGGGTGCGATCCATGCCCTGCGCGAGGATGACCCGGTGATCAGCACACATCGCGGCCACGGTCACGCCATCGCCAAAGGCATGGACCCATACGTGATGTTCGCCGAAATCATGGGCCGTCGCACTGGGTGCTGCAAGGGCAAGGGCGGTTCAATGCATCTGGCGGACGCCTCGAAGCACTTCATGGGCGAGAACCCTGTGGTCGGCTCCAATGCCGGAATGGCTGCCGGGATGGCCTTTGCGGTGCGACTTGAAGGAAGTGGGCGTGTGGTCGCGAGCTTCTTCGGCGAGGGCGCGCTCAACACCGGCGCCTTTCTTGAGGCCGCGAATATGGCCGCCCTGTGGAACCTGCCCGTACTGCTCTTGTGCGAGAACAACCGCTACGCCATTTCCGTGCCCCTGGAGAAGTCCAGCTCCCTCATGGACCTGGAGAACCGCACTTGTTCTTACGGCATCCCAGGGCAGCGAATCAACGGAATGCACGTGATGCAGGTCTACGAGGCCGTCTCGAAGGCTGCCGCGGAGATGCGCCAGGAGCCCTCGCCCCGGTTCCTCGTTTTCGATACCTACCGCTTTGAAGGGCATCATACCGCGGACAAGGAGAGCTATCGCACTGAGGACGAGACCATCGCGCAGTTCCGCGAACGCGACCCGATCCACATACTCGAAGTCGAGATGATCGACGACCACACGGTTGATCTTGATACCACCATCGACATGCGGGAACGGGTGCGGGCCGAGATCGATGAGGCTTACGCGCGGGCAGTGCAGGACCCCTGGCCGGACCCCGAAGAGGCACTCACCGGCGTCTACGCGGAACAGGAGGTGGGGTAGATGAGCGAACCCAGAATGCGAGCAGTCACCTATGCCCAGGCGATCCGCACCGCGCTGCGGGAGGAGATGAAGGCCGACGAGAAGGTCATCCTTTTCGGCGAGGACGTCGGCCAGTATGGCGGGGTGTACGGCGCCACCACCGGATTGCAGCGAGAGTTCGGTGAGGACCGAGTGCGTGACACGCCCATCTCGGAAATGGCCATCGCGGGAATGGCCGTGGGCGCGGCGCTCGCCGGCTTTCGCCCGGTAGCCGAGATCATGTACTGCGACTTCCTCACCCACGCCTCCGACGCCGTGGTGAACAATGCCGCCAAGTGGCGCTACATGAGCGGCGGGCAGTTCCGCCTGCCCATCGTGTTCCGGTCCCCGGCGGGCGGAGGCGCGGGTTACGCCGCCCAGCATTCGCAGAACCTGGAGGCGTGGTTCACCCACATTCCGGGCCTGAAAGTGGTCATGCCGGGCCTGCCCCGGGACGCGCGAGGCCTCCTGCGCGCGGCGATTCGCGACGACAATCCGGTGGTCTTTCTCGAGCACAAGGGCCACTACACCTTCAAGGGCGAGATCCCGGCCGAGGGCGAGATCATCCCGCTGGGAGTGGCCAAAATCCAGCGCCCGGGCAAGGACGCGACGCTGGTGTCCTGGAGCCGGACGCTCACCTACTGCCTCGATGCGGCGGAGAAGCTGTCGGAGGACGGCATCGACGTGGAGGTCCTCGAACCGCTGACGCTACAGCCGCTGGATGTGGATGCTATCTGTGAATCCGCAGGCCGCACGGGCAACCTGATCATCGCCCACGAGGCCGTGGTGTTCGGCGGATTAGGCGCGGAGATCGCGACACAGGTGACCCAGCGGCTCTGGGGCAGCCTGAAGAAGCCGCCGCTGCGCATCGGCGCGCCCTTTGTGCCCGTTCCTTACTCCGAGCCGATGGAGATGTTCGTCGTCCCGCAGGTGGACCGCATCGTGACTGAGGTGAAACAGTACCTGGGAGGGTAGGGGACTAGGCACCCAAGACAGGGATGCCTATGCTTGAGCACAGCATGTCACGGAAGAGGTGGCACTGGTTGTCATCGGGGTCCTTGAGACGATCGATATGGAAGAAGTGACTCGTCGTAGGGCTCTCGCGGCGCGCTTCATCCTCGGCAATGTCACATCTGACCAGTGTCCAGAACTCCCGGAAGCCTTGGCCGCGCGCCTTCTGGTGGCTCTTCTCGGCTTCACCGAGGCGGTTGTGGATGTTCGATGCGTCAGTACCACCTTTTATCTCCATAGATACAAGCGGCCGATTGCCGGTGACCATGGACTCCTCGATGCGGACATCGGGATCGCTGGCGAACTCAATCATGACGGTTCGCCCCGATGAGTTCTCGAGAAGCAACGTTCGCTTGGTTTCCTGCCGGATCGCGGGGCCTACTACGCTCTTGATGATGTCCACCACTTCGAGCGTGGCTGCTTGCCCGATGCGCGTGTTCTCACTTCCGCGCAGGTAGGGACCTACCGTGAGCAGCTGCAACTCGGCGATGTTCTGGAGACTCAACACATCCAGTCCGTCCACCAGACACGCTCCCGTCGCTGCGAGGCTGCGACACAGAGCAGGCAGTTGTGCCTGGGCTCTGGGTGGCACCTCCCCCCGGTCCTCAAGAGCGAAGAACCGACCGAATGGTCCAGCGTTGCAGAACTCCTTCTGGGATAGCCCATAGAGCAGACGGTAGTAGCCCGGCAGTCGCGGGTCGGCCTCCAAGAGATAGGGCACTGGGAAGACGCTCTCGCCCCGCAGACCAAAGGACGCCACCTTCTGGAGTGCGACTGGCTCCACGAACAGGGCCAGTTGGGTGTCGAGTCGCCCAATATCGAGCCTGCGGACCGTGCGCTTGAGCGCGTCCTGGAGGTACAGCCCCCGTAGCGTCTGAAGATGGTGGAAGAAGGCGATCTGTAGATCGGGCTTGAGGACTGGGAATTCCTCGTCGGTCTTTGCTCAGGTGAACTCCTTGAGACGCCGGATGGCGATCTCGGCGTATTCCGGGTTGAGTTCTACCCCCATGAATCTCCGCCCCAGTCCCATGCAGACCTCGCCCACCGTCCCCGAGCCGAAGAACGGATCGAGGACGAGATCATTCTCACGTGACCCCGCAATGATGCACGGGGCCACTAAGGCAGGCGGAAAAGTCGCGAAATGCGCTTCAGGGAACGGTTCCGTGTTGAGCGACCACACGGTCCGACGGTTCCTATACTCGTCGCCCCCGTCTGCAGGCTCACGAATCGCTTCATAGTCGTAGTAGTACTGCTCAGATTTCGAGAGGAGGAAGATGTACTCGTGCGCCCTCGTGGGTCGGTCTTTGACCGACTCAGGCTGGCAGTTCGGCTTGTGCCAGATGATATCGGAGCGCAGGTACCACCCGTCATCCTGGAGCGCGAAGGCAACCCGCCGCGGCACGCCGATGAGGTCCTTGGGCTTCAGCCCTTCGGGCGTGTCAGGGCGGTAACCCATCGCGCGCGCTGGGTTCTTTCGGTCTTTCGCTCGCCAGGTTCTCCCCCCGCTAGTGCATGAATCACCAAGATTGAGCCACAAGGTGCCGTCATCTGTCAGCGTTCGGCGGACCTCCCTGAAGACGTCGACTAAGTGTCTTACGTACTGTGTGAGGTCCCTCTCAGCGCCGATCTGGTGGGCGATGCCATAGTCACGCAGCCCCCAGTATGGGGGACTAGTGACGCAGCAGCGGAATGTGCAGTCGGGAACGTCGCGCAACACTGTCAGCGCATCCCCCACTACGACCGCGCACTGAGGGGCAGGCCCGGTGGGGGTCTCATCCACGGAGTTCATTCGCAGTTGGGCTGCGTTTATTTCCACAGCTTCTCCATTGTAGCCTGGCTTCCGCCTAGGGAACCGGGACGGCGTGCCCTGTCCAGTGCGGATGGGCACTATCATGGCCAGCTCCTGGCGGTTCCGCAGACCGATGCGTCTTCACCCGCCCTCCGAAAGCACCTCCAGGAAGCGCCGGGCGACGCGATCCCAGTTGAAGTCATGCCGGACGCGCTCCTGGCCCTGCCTGCCCAGTTCCGCGGCATATTCGCGGTCGGTCAGCAGGCGCGCCGCCGCCGCCACAAGCGCATCGTCGTCACCGGGCTTGACCAGCAGCCCTGAGACTCCATCACGGACCGCGTCGGTCACTCCGCCGCAGCGGGTGGCGATCACCGGCTTGCCTGCGGCATTGGCCTCGAGGTACACCACCCCGAAGCCCTCCAGGGGATCCCCCCGAACTTCTTTCGTGGGCATGATGAAGACGTCGCTGAGCTGATAGTAGGCCGGCAGGTCCTCGCCGGGCACGTCCCCTGCGAAGATGACCGAATCGGTCAGCCCCAGGCCAGTTGCGAGATCGCGCAGGCTCTTCTCCTCTGGCCCCGTGCCCACGATGAGATACGCGACCGGCCCCGCCTGCTCGATGATGGACGGCAGCAGGCGGATCACGTCGGCGTGCCCCTTGCGCTCCACAAGGCGGCCCACGGTGACAAGCACCGGGCGGTCGCCGATGCCCAGGCTTTCGCGCAGAGGAGCCAGATCATGCGGCTCCATGAAGGGCTCGGGCCGGACGCCGTTGTTCACCACCCGGACGCGTTTCGAGGGCACTCCCGCGCGCACGAACTGCTCGGCAGTCCAGTGGCTGACCGCGACGCAGATGTCGATCTGCCGCAGGATGTACTTCTGGGCCAGCCATTTCAGCGGGTTGCCGCCAGTCAGCAGGAACTCTCTGCCGTGTCCGATGAGCACCACCTTGGGGCGGTTGATCTTGATGGTGTTGATGGCCGCGAGTCCTTCGGGAAACCACTTGATGGCGATGATGGCCCGGGGGCGTTCGGGGATCTGGTCGATCAGCCCCGACACCCCGGCGCTCAGGTTCGCCGCCACCTGCATCTTTGGCCCGTCAGGTACGCGCACCACGGGGTACGGGCAGGACTCGTCGAACTCGGCCCCCCCCTCCCGGCAGACCGTGACCACACCCACGGCCTCACCGGACCGGTGGATGGCCAGAGGCAACTCGTACGCGACCGTCTGGATCCCTCCCCGAGACGGGGGGAAATCGGCGGCGAGAAACACCAGGGACATGCACTGAACCTCGCGTTCGGTGTGGGTCGGAGCGGGTGCGGCCTACACGCCGTCCAGGAACTCGCGGCTTTCCACGCGCTTCTTGATGTCCCGCAGGAACTTCGCGCCGTCCGCGCCGTCAGCCGCGGCGTGGTCCACGCTCAGGGTGCAGATCATGGTGCGCCGGACCGCCAGTTCGCCACCCACCACCACGGGGCGGGGCTTCACCGCGCCGATGCTGAGAATGCCCGTCTGCGGCGGGCTGATGATGGCGCTGAAGGAGTCCACATCCGAGGGGCCGATATTGCTGATGCTGAATCCGGCGCCCATCTGGAGACTCGCCCGCAGCTTGCCGTCACGGGCGAGAGCGATCATTTCCCGGGTCTCGGCGGCGATCTCCTGCATGCTCTTGGTGTCGGCATCCAGGACGGTAGGCATGAGCACGCCCTTTTCCGTAGCCACCGCGAAGGCGACGTTCACATGCTCCAGCACGTGCAGGCCATCTTCGGCGACCCAGGCGTTGAAGCGCGGGTTGTCCCGCAGCGCAAGGGCGACACACTTGATGATGTAGTCGTTATAGCTGGGGATATCCTCCTGGCCCTTTTCGCGCAGTGACGCCCGCAGTTCGGTGAGCGCGGTGGCATCCATCTCGCTGCTCATCCAGAAATGGGGCTTCTCATTGACGCTCTTGAGGGTGCGCTCGCCGATAGCCTGCCGCATGGGGGTATTGGTGAGGAGGGTGAAGGGTTGTTCATCCGGCCTCGGACGACGGGACATCTTCATCACTTCCTTTGAACGTGTCTGCGCCCTCAGTTCGCCCTGTTCCAGGGGTACACCTGCACGAATGGCCAAGCGCCGCAAGACATTGAGGCCCGCGTTTCGGCCCCGTCTTTCGCATAGCTTATCCACAGTGTGGAAAACCGGCGTGGAAAAGGGAGTGCGCCTTTGAGTGCGGCCGGAAGTCGTCCGGGTAGACGGCCCATGGCGAAAGGCCCAGAATCGCGCGCATACGGGGTTCTACCGATGCACAGACGCCGCGGGTTGTGGAAAACCCTGTTGAAACTACGGTGCATAGGTGGAAAACCCCTCTATATATGGGGTGATTGGGGTGACTGGACTGATTCCCGGAGCTTCCGCAGGGTGGGGCATCCGCGCTCAAGACCCGCTCAATAGACCTGTCCGAAGCGGGCCGACCGGCCGGACGAGCCATGGTCGGACAGGTGTTCGCATGCAGTTATCCACAACCCGACGGGCTGCGACCACGCACGACCGAGGACCCACCCGATCACCCCCGGGCGGCGCGATCTCACTTAGTTCGCGGGTATAAAGGTACTGGCGTTATACAGAAGGAATCGCATCACGCCTGCACAATACAACACGGTACAGACACGGCCTTGTGGCCGAATCACCAGAGAAAGGGTGGGTTGCTATGCAGGGCAGTCGGTGTCGTGGGTTCACTCTCATCGAGCTTCTTGTGGTCATAGCTATCATCGCGATCCTGGCCGCCATTCTTTTCCCTGTCTTTGCGCGTGCTCGGGAGAAGGCGCGCCAGACCTCGTGCCTCGCGAACTCTAAGCAGTTGAACCTTGGCGTCATCATGTATATGCAGGACTACGACGAGACCTTCCCTCCGCTCATGTTCGGCACCGCATTGGGCGTCGTCAGTATGTTCGACGTGGTCATGCCGTATGTGAAGAACAACCAGATCGGGGACTGCCCCAGCAGAAACGCGGCGATCCTGGTGTACTCGGGCGGCGCGTGGGTCTCTCCGTCGGGTGGCGACGCGGGCATGGACCTGAGTCTCCTTCAGCCCGGCCACGTAGACCCGAAGCACTCTTACGGCCCCAATGAGCGACTGGTCCACGAAATCAACCCGGCCTCATCCGCCACGTACCAGCGCACGCCCACCGCACTAGCCGAAGTGTCCAGCGTCGCGGAAGTGCCCCTGGCCTTCGAAGCAGTCGGGCACAACCACGGGAACCCCGCCACGACCGGCCCAATTGATCTCGCGACCATCAACGGCTGGGGCCCGGCGCGCCGGCACAACGAGGGCCTGAATGTGGCTTTCGTGGACGGCCACGCCAAGTGGTACGCGAAGGACAAGTCGCCCGGCTGGTACAACGTCTACGACGAAATCTGGGGCATCTGGTAAGGCCCGGAGCCGAGAAGCGCCCTGCCGCGGGGTCCCTGAACTGGGACCCCGCGCTGTTTTGGGGCAGGCTGGGGAGGTCGCGGCGGGGCGCGTCGCGAATCACCCCTGCAGTCTGAGACGCTGGAGGTCAACATGATGCACTGGCTCGTCGCTGCCATCATTGCCGCTCTTGTGCCTCTCTGCTGCCTCGCTCGGGAGTCAGGGGGCATGTACACCCCTGAACGTCTTGCAAACGTGCGCAGAAATGTGGAGAACCACGACTGGGCCAAAGTGATGCGGGACCGTGCCGTCAACAACGCTGCGCCATGGGTGGCGAAGTCCGACGAGGAGCTCTGGAAGATGGTCCCCGGGCAGGACCTTCCCCGCTGTATCGACGCCACCATGACTTACACCAAGTCGGGCAAGGTCCGGCCAGGATGCCTTGTCTGCGGCGAGAAGGTGTTCAGGTTCGGCAATTATCCTTGGATCGTCGATCCCGCCGGAAAGCCCTGGAAGATCACCTGCCCGTCATGCAAGACCGTCTATCCCACCAATGACTTCGGCAAGTACTACGAGAGCGCCATTGACGAGCACGGGCTCTTCGACCCCGCGAAGGGCGATCGCTCACTGCTGTTCAACGCCGAGCACCCCGACCCTGCCGATCCGCTGCACAAGTGGGGTGTGGATGATGGGTACGGCTACATCGACGCAGACGGCAATTCCCACCGCTTCATCGCGTACTTCGGCTGGAAGTACTGGCAGTATGTCTGTGGCGGCGTGGGCGTGCTCGCGGAAGCGTATGTGATGACCGGCGACCCGCTCTACGCTCACAAGTGCGCGGTGCTCCTGGATCGGATCGCGGACGTCTACCCGGCCATGGACTGGAGCAAATACGCTAAGATGGGCTGGTACCACTCGGACGGCGGGAGCAAGCGCGGGAAGATCGAGGGGCGGATCTGGGAGACCGGCGTCCTGACCGACTTCGCGCGCAACTACGACAAGATCATCACCGGCCTCGCGGACCAGCCGGAACTCTACCAGTTCCTGGCCGAGATGGGCCGCAAGTACCAGTTGCCCACCGAAAAGGGTAGCCGGGAACTGCTCATGGCCAACATCGACGAGAACATCCTGCGTTGCGGCGCCGACGCGGTGCGTAGCCAACAGATCTGGGGCAATGAGGGCATGCACCAGCGGGCAATGGCCGCATGCGCCATCGCCCTGGACACCGAGCCCGAGACCTCCGAGTGGCTGGACTGGATTTTCGCTGAGAAGGGCGGACATGTACCGGCGATCATCGTCGGGGGCATCGACCGGGACGGTGTGGGCGCCGAAGCCGCCCCGGGATACGCGCTGGGATGGGGCGCGAATATCGGGACTCTCGCCGACATGCTGGCTGAATACGGCAAGTACGAAAAGCATGACATTTACCGGGACTTCCCGCAGTTCGCCAAGACCTTCACCGCGGGCTCGCGCATCACGATCCTGGACTACGACACCCCGTCCATCGGCGATACCGGCGCAACCGGTGATATCGGCAAGGTGCAGAGTTCCCCAGAGTTCATGGTGCGCGGATACCGATACCTGGGGGACCCGCAGATCGCCCTGGCGGCGTATCGTGCCAACGGCGATTCCGCCGCGGGCCTGGGGCGGTCCATATTCGACGAGGACCCGGACCGAATCAGCCGAGAAGTGGCGCAGATCGCGGCGCAGACAGGGGCAGCGTCTGGTCTCGGACCCCACCATATGCCTGGCTACGGGTTCCTGACCCTGGAATTCGGACAGCGGAAGACGGGTACCGGGCTGTTCATGTACTACGGCCGCAATGGCGGACACGGGCACAAGGACCGGCTGAACATCGGCCTGTATGGTTTCGGCTTTGATCTCACACCGGACCTGGGCTATCCTGAGTTCGCCACAAGCTGGCCCCAGCGCAATGAGTTCACCGACCCCACCATCTCCCACAATACGGTGCTGGTAGATCAGATCCCGCAGAGTGTCAACTGGGTGGGCCACCCGCGGTTCTTCAAGGTCCTCCCGGGCTTCCAGTGCGCCGAAGTGGAGAGCAGTGACGTGTACGCGTCCACCCGGGACTACCGCCGCACAGTGGCGATGATCCAGGTCTCCGACTGGCTGGGCTACGCGCTGGACGTGTTCCGTGTGGAAGGCGGCGCCGACCACATGCGCGGGCTTCACGGACCGGGAGTGGAGGTCACGACATCTGGCCTGAAGCTCACGGCCCAGGAGACGGGGACACTGGCAGGGCCGGACATCGCCTTCGGCACCACGCTCCCGGTCGGGCCGAAGTACGGGTACTCCTGGCTGGGGCGAATCGAGTACGACAATCTCCCGCCGGACAACTGGACGGTGGACTGGAAGGTGCAGGCGGGGTACCGCGGCGCTACTGGCGCTGAGGATGTTCACGTGCGGATGTGGGACTTCACCCCGGCAGACGACGTGGTCCTCGCGGACGGCGAGCCTCCCCAGAACAAGGCGGGGAACCCGCGCTGGCTGCGCTACTGCCTGTCCCACAGGGCCGGGGAGGACCTCACTAGCACTTTCGTCTCCCTGCTGGAGCCCTACCAGGGCGAACCCATCATCGACCGCGCTGAGCGCCTGCCCCTGCCCGGCGACCCGCATAGCGGGCCGGTGGCATTGCGGGTGTACCTCAAGTCCGGCGCGGTGGATACCCTCATCTACTCACCGGATGGCGCTGCAGTGACGGTGGATGACACCACCTCCTGCCAGGGCCGTCTGGCCATGGTGCGCACGCGGGACGGAGCGGTGGAGACCATGGCGCTCATCGCCGGGACCCGCCTGCAATACGGCGACATCATCCTGAGCGCGCCCGACGCCGGTCATACCGGAAAAGTGGTGCGTTTTGACAAGGACACGCTGGACGACGCCCGGATTTGGGTGGACGCGGACCTGCCTACGGGCGAAACCCTTGCGGGACAGGAGATCATCATCGAGAACGATCGGGCGCGGAACGCCTGCTATACCATCGAGCGCGTGGAGCGGGACGGCGACCTGACCCTCATCTCGCTGGGTCGCGTGAGCCTGGTGCGCGGGTATGTGGACGCGAACGACTACTCGAAGGGATTTGCGTACAACTTCGCGGAAGGTGCTTCCTTTGTCATCCCGAACCACATCTACGCCGAGCGCCGGGGCGACCGGGTACTCAAGGTCCAAACCAGCACCCGCATGGACGTCTCGGTGACGCAGCCGTAGCCCGCCGGGGGCCGCAGGGAGGGGCGGCGCCGTGGGGCCCTGTGCCCTGGACGTCGGGCACATCCCACGGCTGGCGCGAGGCGTAGGCCA
>Ga0067045_1031214_pt1 | contig 12873 bp, 7 predicted proteins | sample TerdegcTABiofilm_FD_59184 | JGI IMG/M metagenome (GOLD analysis project Ga0067045, IMG submission 59184) | Combined Assembly of (Gp0054472, Gp0054536) Wastewater bioreactor microbial communities from Singapore -Terephthalate degrading...
CCTGGGCGCCCTGTTGGCCCGGGACGAGGCGTATCGGGGGATACCCCGCAACCCGCAGACGATGGCGGAGATATTGCTGGAGTGGCGGTATATCGAGGCGACGCCTGGAGGTTCGCCGTATTGGTGGGTGAGTGTGGAGGGGGTCACGGTGGAGAAACCGCTCCTGGCCCTGCAAGTGAGGGAACCGAGGGGGTTGCTGGAGGTGCTGCCGCCACCGTGGCCGGGGGCGGCCAGTCCGTATGAAACGGGGCAGGAACCTGGTGAAGGATCTGGGCAAGCCGCCGAGGAAAAATCCGAGCCAGGGGAAACCGAGGCTTCTCGGTTCGGCAGAGACGGGGAAAGCTGCCAGGGGCGGGGAGAAGAGTCCATCGGTGAAGTCCAGCCACCGGACGGTATCGGTGAGACGGTGGAGCCTGCTGCCGAGGTAGGGGCAACAGACAACCAGGAGGATAGAGGGCCGGCCCTGCCCAGGCTGCGGCGGTGGTTAAGCGGCGGTCGTGCGGCTGCGGCGGATATGTTGCGGCACGTATGCAGGCTGGTGCTGGTGGCGAATTTGCCTTTGGTTGGCTCTCTGTTGGGATGGACGGAGGAGGGTGACATGACGTTGGAGGAGAGGGAGCTAGTGCTGGCGGAGATGGCCGCTCTCGAGGCGGCCATAGAGAACGGGACGGCCAGTGAGGCCGATAAAGAGCGGCTGGAACAGATCCTTTTGGACCTGTTGCAGATTGCGGTCTATATGCGGGCGCGTAGGGGCCGTTATGGCGCAGCCGAGGGAGCGGGCTGTGCTGACGGCGCCGAGGGTGCCGAAGCTTCTGAGATGCTGTCGGACCTGGTCTGGATGGTGGGGTACCGGAACGGGCGAGGCTAGTCGTAGGGGCCGGCCATGGGAATCGAACCGCCAAGGCTGTTGGGCAAGCTTTTTCCTCTGTATCGTCGGCAATACATTCTGCACGACGCCGATGGCGACATCTGGTTTTTCAAGGAAAAGACCGACAACGCCACGTATGCCCGCTACAGTCTGGCGGGGAAGACGTTGGGTGGCATTTTTTCTCGGACGTATTCGGCCCAATTGTTTTGCAAGTTTTTGTGCCGGGACGCGGCGCAGCAGGAAGTGACGGTTTTCATTGAGGATATAGTGAGTTCGAAGCGTGGCCGGCATATAGGGAGCTGGATGGTGAACCGCCTGCTCGGCCTTTTGCGCCAGGCTGAAGGTGTGGTGGCGATAGACCGGGTGTATGGAGATTTTCGGCCGGACCGGGCTGATATCGCCGAGAAATTTTTTGAGCGGTTCGGCTTTGCGGTCAATGTTGGCCGGAACAGCAAGCAGGTGGTGGCTGCCCTCCTGGCGGATTTGCAGACGGTCGTGGTGCCCGATCTGGTGGAGATAGCCTTGGAGGACGTGGTGAAGGAGTGGTTCCAGTTAGTGAGGAAAGCCCCGAGCGGTAGGTGACCATGAGGTGGTTTGAGTACGATTATATCCTGCGCCCGAATCTGGAGTTTTGGGCGTTGTGCGGTTGGCTGGCGGGCGGCCTGGGGACGTTGTGGCTGTGGCGCCACAGCAATTATCCCGTGGTGGTGATCTATGGCATGTTGCTGGTCTGTTTTGTGTTGGGGACGTTTCGGGGATTGGGGGCCTGGGCCCGGTACCGGCAGAACCGGCGGTTGTTGGGGGACGCCCTGCCGCAGCTCAGTTTTGCGGCCCTGCGCCGGAAGCATCGCCGGGACCAGGTTTGGCTGGGCCAGGGGTTTGCCTGGAGCAGCGACGAAATCCAGAAGGCGGTGGACATCCTGAAGAGTGCGCCGACGGAGTTGATGCGCCGGAGCCGGGGGCAGTGGATCCACGGGGTGGGCGGCAAGGAGGGCGACCTGCGGGTGGACCTGAAGCTCCTGGAGGGGCACACGCTGATCATCGGCACGACGGGGGCAGGCAAGACGAGGCTTTTTGACCTTTTAGTGGCCCAGGCGATCCTGCGGGACGAGGCGGTGATCATCATCGACCCGAAGGGGGATGCGGAGTTGCGGGAGAACGCCCGGCGGGCCTGTACAGCGCACCGGGGGGCGGAGCGGTTTGCCTTTTTCCATCCGGCCATGACGGGTGAAAGTGTGCGGATAGACCCCATGCGGAACTGGAACCGGGCCACGGAGTTGGCCAGCCGGGTGGCGGCGTTGATCCCCACGGAAGCCAACGCCGACCCGTTTGCGGCGTTCGGCTGGATGGCGTTGAACAAGGTGATCCAGGGCCTGGTGTATGTGGAGAAGCGGCCCAATTTGGTGCGGATCAGGCACTATATCGACAACGGCCCGAAATACCTGGTGTTCAAGGTCTTGGAGAAGTACTACCAGGAGTATTTTGGCTGCAAGGAAGGCTGGTCAGCTTATGTGGAGGCGGCCCGGGGGGAGCTGCACCAGGGCGGCCGGAAAAAGCAGGAAATGGACCCGCTGGATTTGTATATCGCCTACTACAACAACAAGGTGCCGCAGCAGCGGCATCTGGATGCGGTGGATGGGGTGATCAACGCCTACCTCCACAACCCGGAGCACTTCCAGAAGATGGTGGCCAGTTTGAACCCCGTTTTGTCCATGCTGACGACGGGGGACCTGCGGTATCTGCTGTCGCCGCACGACCGGGACGGTGACCCCCGGCGGATATTGGACCTGAAGACGGTGTTGGACCGGAACATGGTGTTGTACCTGGGCCTGGACAGTCTGTCGGACCCGACGGTGGGGAGCGCCATCGGTTCCATCATGCTGGCGGACCTGACGGCGGTGGCCAGTGACCGGTACAACTTCATGCCCAAGCCGCCCAAGGTGAACATCTTCATCGACGAGGCGGCGGAGGTGGTGAACGACCCGGCGGTGCAGCTGTTGAACAAATCCCGGGGCGCGGGGTTCCGGGTGTTCATCGCGACGCAGACCTTGGCGGACCTGGAGGTGCGGACGGGTACGGAGGCCGGGGCCCGGCAGGTGTTGGGGAACACCAACAACTGGATCATCTTGCGGTCCATTGATGGCCAGACGCAGAAATATATCAGCGAGGCGCTGCCCAAGGTGGCGTCCCGGACATTGGACTTGGGGTATCGGAGCGGGGCCACGGCGGAGGCGCCCACGGATTTTACCGGGACCTATACGGAGAGCCTGAAGCAGGAGGAACAGGATTTGATGCCGGCGGCCTTGTTGGGGCTGTTGCCGAACCTGCATTATTTCTGCCGGTTGGCGGACGGCACGACCTGGAAGGGCCGGCTGCCGATCTTGGTATACAAAGCGAAGGAGGGAAAGCGTGAGACCGGACATTCGTGCGATGCCCATTGACGAGTTGCGGGTGGTGAAGGCGTATCGGGACCTGGTGCCGCCGCCGTCGGCCAAGGACCTGGAGCTGTTGCGGTCGGAGATCGAGGCGCACGGCTTGGACCCGTCGCATCCCCTGGTTGTGAACGAAGACCTGGTGGTGTTGGACGGCCACAGCCGGCTGGCGATTGCCAAGGACCTGGGGATCGAGACGGCCTATGTCACCGTCAAGGAGATGGGGGACAAGCTGTCGGAGCGGGAGTACGTCATTAAGGCGAACCTGGCCCGGCGGCAGTTGAACACGGCGCAGCGGGCGGACTTGGGCCTGAAGCTGTTGGAGATCGAACGGGAGCGGGCGAAGCGCCGGCAGCAATTGGCTGGCCAGATGTATGGCCGGGGCAAGCAGTCGCCGAGCCGTGAGGAGTTTTTGGAGAAGTGGGCGCAGAGCCTGCGGGAGCAGGAGGCGCAGGAAAGGAAGGAAATAGAGGGCGAAAAGCTTAGGTCAATTTGGACCCAACCTATTGATGCCGAGCAAGGCAAGGCGATGGAGAGCGTCGCCCGTCGAGTTGGTGTCAGTTATGGCACATTGCACGCTGCCCAGACCATCCAGGAAGCGGCCGAGAAAGACCCCGAGGTGGCATCGGAATGGGAGGCGGCCAAGGAGGGCAAGACCACGGTGAACCGGGTTTTCCGGAAGGTGAAGATCAAGGACTTGCCGAAGCATTATGGCGCCGGGATCAAGCGCGGGCCCTTCAGCCTGGAGCCGGACCAGCCGGAACCGTCCATCGCGCCGCCGCCGATGCCGGAGGAGAAGAAATGGGAATGGCTCCGGTATGTGACGGAACGTCGCGGGCTGTCCTGGCCGTTGATGGAGGCGATGATGCGGGTGGACAAGACGGCCTGGTTCCAGTGGGATTCTATCTGCCGGGACGCCACCATCTGGCAGATCGGCTGGAGCCTGATCGTGGCCCACTACCAGGATTATGAGCAAGAGCAGATAGCCAAGTTGGCCAGTGAGCGGCCGCTGCCTGAGGGGGCGGCGTCTCTGGGGCCGTGGGCTCTGGACCAGGCCCATGTGGTGGATATGGCTGAGCTGCTGCGGTCGTTCCCGGAGGAGCGGGCGCATCTGGTGTTCACCGACGCCCGGCGGTCGGGGCCGGAGGAGATCCGGGAGTTGGCGGCGTTCGGCCAACGGGCCCTGGTGCCGGGCAAGTTGCTGTGCGCCTATGTGCCGACGGGCCTGCTGCCGGTGGTCCTGGAGGCCATGGCGGCGCACGGTCTGGAGTATTATTGGACCTGTGCGGTGGCCCGGCCCAAAGAGAAGTACTTCGAGCCCCGCTTGGCGGTCTGTGCCGTGGTGCCCAAGTGGTGGATGCTGCTGATGTTCCGCAAGCCTGGCGGCGAGACCAAACGGAACCAGCCGTTGATAGATTGCGACGACGGGGAAGAATACCGGTTGGCGCCTGGCCCCGACGGCCTGGTGTCCAACCAGATCTTCGTGAAGGACCTGCCGCGGCAGATAGTGGAGAGTTGCACCATGCGGGGCCAGTTGGTGGTGGACCCGTATGTGCGGGACGGCGGTGTCCTGGGGATGGTGGCGCAATGCACCGGGCGCCGGTATCTGCTGTTCAACGGCGACCGGGAGCAGGCGCTGGCCGCGGCATTCCATGTGAAGCAGGATCAGGAATGGTTTTTCCAGTCTCAGCATCAGTTTCAGACGCAGCATTAGCCGTGCTGTGGCAGGCGGTCAAGGGTTCGGGCCGGCAGGAGTTTGTGCGCTCTTGCCTGGTGCGGTTGTGGCCTGGGGCGGAGCTGCTGTTGCGGGCGGTGAGCCTCCGGTTGGGCGGCGAGATCCGGCTGCCGGGAGACAGCCGGACGCTGCTGTCCCGCAGCATCCGGACGGGGGTGGCGTATGTCAACCGGCTGCACAAGCCGCGCAGCCGGCATGGCTATTACCGTCTGGACGATTGGGAGCAGACGGTCTATCTGGGCTTTTTCACCGGGTTGTTCATGGCGGCCGGGGAGGTGGGCTACTGCCGGGTGCGGTCGCTAGACGGCGGTCTCTGGACGGTGTCGGGGCCGCCGTATCTGGTGTGGCGGGAGCGGCATCCGGGGCCGGTGCGGGTCGAGTGGGGTGCCGGCGCCTCTCAGGCCCGGACGGCGTGGCGGCTGGCCTGGCAGGCCATGCTGGCCGGCCGGCGGCGGCATTGGCTAGAACGGCGCCTGTTGGCGACGCTGGGGGACGTGGCCGGTGTCCAGGCATGAGGGGCGGAAACCCAGTTTCTGGTGGTTCGTGTTGGTGCTGTTCCTGAACGAACTGGGGCTGATCTTTTTGTTCCTGCCGGCGGCGACGGTCCAGGAAGTTTCAGCCCGGGAGGAGCGGCTGGTGGCCGCGGAGCTGGGCCAGGAGGCTTTGGACTATGTGGTGTCGGCCTCGGGCCGGAAATTCAAGCTGCTGTTTCTGGACACGGGGGCGGTGGAGGCGAGTTTCACCCTGTGCGGTTACCAGGGGAAGGACAGGTTTGACGACCGGGGATTGGGCCGCTGGCTGTTTCAGCGTCTCCAGGTGGTCTGGATGGTTATCCGCCAGATGGTGTTCCGCTGGGAGGTGATGGCCTTATGGCTGCCGGGGGCAATGATCTTTGCGGCGCCGCTGCTGGTGGACAGTATGGTGCAGCGGGAGATCAGGAAATATCAGTTCAGTTTTGCCAGCCCTTTGGTGCACAAGAAGACCTGGCATTTTCTGCGGCTGTTGCTGGCGGCGGCGGTGCTGTTGCCGTTGCTGCCGGTGTCGGTGCCGCCGTTGGCGTATCCCGCGGCCTTGGGGGCGGGCGGCCTGGCGCTGTGGGCCATGATCCTCAATATCCAGAAACGGATTTAGGACAACCAGGAGGGAATGTGGTCCTGGTTGTAGAAAGCTAAGGCGTGCCATGAGGTCTGAGGACCTGCCGGTGTATCTGTCCCTGGCCCGGGCGGTGGAGGCCCGGAACCCGTATACCTTTGAGCACTCGGTGCGGGTGGCGGCGCTGGCGGTGCGGTTTGGCCGGCACCTGGGCCTGGCCGCCGACTTGTTGTGGGCTTTGGAGGTGGGCAGTTTGTTGCACGACGCGGGCAAGATCGGGGTGCCGGACTCGGTCCTGCTCAAACCGGAGCCGCTCACTTGGGCAGAGCGGCAAATCATGGAACGGCACCCGCTGGTCGGCTGTGCGATTCTGGAGCCGTTGGAGTTGCCGGCAGAGGTGCTGGCGGTGGTCCGGTACCACCACGAGCGGTGGGACGGCCTGGGGTATCCCAGCGGCCTGGTGGCCAGGGACATCCCGTTGGTGGCCCGGCTGGTGGCGTTGGCGGACGCCTGGGACGCCATGCTGTCGGCCCGGCCGTATCGGACGCGGCTTGGCCGGCTGTCTGCCAGGCGGGAAATCAGCGACCAGGCCGGCAGCCAGTTCGACCCGGAGCTGGCGGTGGCGTTTGTGCAGTTTTTGTGCGGCAGCCAGGCCGCCGCGATCTCTGCCGGCAGCGGGACGGTCAGGCTCGATGCCACCGGCCTCCTCGCGTCGTGAAAACCGCCGCCGGCGCGGCGGAACCCGAATTACCCAAAATTTTGTTCTTTTACCCCCGCCATTTTTCTCTTGCCTTCCCGTTAAGCTGATAGCAGCCAGGAGCAGCAGGAGGGGGCGGCGTCGGTCCGTCCGCGCCCCACTTCCCTCCCGAACGGTGGTGCCGTGCCTCTCCTGCCCCCTGGACCGTCATTCCAGACAACGGGGGTGTGCGTATGTCCCGGAGAATCATATTTTCAATCATCCCTATCCTGCTGTTGGTTTTCGCGGCGCCGCCGGTCTGGGCGGACGTGGCGGCTTTGTCGTATACGGACCCGGCCAGCCAGGTGCAGACGGTGGCGCCGTCGCGGCAGTATATCAACCCTGCCGGCGGGCTGGACCTGTACCTGACCGCGGGGTTGGACCGGAAGGTGGGGTATGTGCTCAAGGACGAGGGGGGCCAGACGGTGGCCGAGGGGGTGTCGGGCCTGATCACCGCGTCTGACACCATTACGGTGTTGGGGCAGACGTATTACGGCCAGGTCCTGTCGGTGCCGGCCACGCTGGCCGAGGGGAGCTATACCCTGACGGCGCAGATCCTGTCCAGTGGTGGGTCGGTCGTCGCCACCCAGAATTATCCACTGGTTGTGGACCGCACCCCGCCCACGGCGGGGACATTGTGGTGGTGGTTCCGGCCCAACTTCTATGCCCCGGTCCAGATCACCGGCAACGAGCTGGTGGCCGGGTATGACCTGCGCCAGATCTGGGTCAAGGACGTAGCGGACGGCCTGGGGGTCGCGGCGGTGCAGTTCGAGGTCTACGACCCGGCCACCAATGCGGTCCTGGCCTCCCGGGCCGGCTGGTATAATGCGGCCACGCAGGAGGCGGGGCTCGGCAGCAGCGGCGGTTTTCCCAGCGGCGTCATGCCGGAGGTAGATGGGCCGTTGGGGGTGCGGTTCACCCTCACGGACCGGGCCGGCAACCAGAAGACGGTCAGCGCGGTGGTCAGATATGACGGCACCTGTGCGCCGTTGCCGGAGCTGGTGGCGGTCTACAACCCCAATGTGACGGCGGAGTTCATTCCCGGCTCGGGGTTGGTGGGTTATGTGGCCTACACGCCGGGTATGACCAGCTACGCCAACCCTCTGAAACTGCTTTACCGCCTGCCCCGGTCCAACTGGCTGACTGACAACCCGGATTATGGACTGGAGGCCTATGGCGGCACCCTGGCGTATACCGACGCCCAGTATGCCTATTTTGTCTTTACGGTGCCATGGGATCAATCGGGGACCCTGAACCAGAACCTGTGGCGGTTTCAGTCTCCCCGGTGGTTTTCGACCGGCGTCCTGACCTACAGCCTGGCCCTGGACACCGCGGCGCCGCCGTCGCCGCGGCTGTTGGGCTATCAGGTCTACCGGGCGGACACGGGCTGGTCGGCGGAGGTGCAGGGCGAGCTGGTCTCCTACCTGAACAGCGGTGCCGTCCAGGTGACGCAGCTGCGGGCGGTGGTAGAGGCCAGGCCCTACGACCAGGTGGTGCGGTTCACCAATGGTGGCGAGCTCGTGCCCTGCACGGTGCCGGCGGGGCAGACGGAGTGCACCGCGACCCTGAACCTGCCGCCGCCGGCGGCCGGCGCCGCCCAGGTGTACAGCAAGCTGCTCCAGGTCAAGAAAGCGGACGGCTCGTTATACACGACCAACACCCCGTTGGTCTATGTCTTGTATGACCTGGCGCCGCCGACGATCACGTCCTACAACCTGGACCAGGCTGCCAAGACGGTGACCTTCGAGGTGAACAAACCGCTGACCGGCAGCCAGAACGGCGCGGTCAAATTGGTGGGAGGCCGTCTTTTGGCCGTGGACCCATCCACCGCCGAGCAGCGGTTGGTCCCGGGGGCGCTGGCGTCCCTGGGAGGAGACCTCAGCCGCATCACGGTGTCCTATGCCGGCCTGCCGGAGGGGAGCTGGCGGTTCACCCTCCAGGCCTGGGACGAGGTTAATAACCTGGCGTCTCAGGAGATCGGGGACATCGCCCTGGACACTACGCCGCCAACGGTGAATATCTACCGGGAGGGTCAAGCGCTCTCTGACCACGATGCCATTGCCAGCCTGGGGCAGGTGAGCTTCACGGTGACGGACGGGGTGGACGCCGAGCCGGTGGTGGAGAGCGTCCGTTTGACGGGCGGGCCCCAGAACACCGACGTGTACCTGTCCTACCGCCAGGAGAACGGGGCGTACGTGCTGGAGTATCCGGTCCTGTATCCGTCGGCGGGGCAGGAGTATACCCTGACGGTCCAGGCCCGGGATGCCACCGGCAACCGCCAGGTCAGGTCCCTGGCCTTCAGCTACAACCCGCCGACGGTGCAGCTTTCCTCGGGCGGCACGGGGACCCTGGACCTGCCGGCCATCCCGGCGGCGGCGGTGCATCAGGACGGCAGCAACGCCCTGCTAAGCCAGCCGGTGCAGGTCGGCGGGACGCCGGTCAGCGGCACGTATGACCTGGTCGTCATCTCCGGCGCCGGCTCCACGGTCCCGGTGGTGGTCAACGGCCTGGTGGTGGCGCCCGGGGAGCAGAAGGTCGTCTCCGGGTATGATTTCGGCGCCACCGGCGGCCGGATCGACCTCCCGGTCTGGTCCGAACAGGAGGGCCGGGTGGACCTGTTGGTGACCAGCCTGGCGCCGAATTTTCCGGTGTTGTCGGTGCCGATCAATTTCTGGAAACCCCAGGTGCAGTTGACGGCGGACCCGGGCTGGGCGGTGCAGCCGCTGGTCCAGGCCCAGAAGATCGGTTTTGCGCCCGGAGCGGGGACGCCGTGCCGCCTGACTTTTAGCGAGAACGAGGCCCGGGGCGCCGACCCGGTGGCCAGCCCGGCCTGCCTGGTGGAGGTCCTGGCCAAACCGGGCGGCTATCGGCTCCAGGACAACCTGTTGCAAGGCTACCTGAAGCCGGACGATCCGCTGGCCGTGGAGTATCAGGTTTCCCTCTACAACGGCGGCGCCAAATACGTCCTGGCGACGGGGAGCCAGGCCCTGGCCCTGCTGCCCCTGACGGACGTGAATGTCCAGGTGGCCGCCTCGCCGTCGCCGGTGTATCAGAAGGTGCAGGAGCTGACGGTGCAGGCGCGGTCGGCGGGCAATCTGGCCTGTAAGGTCGCGGCGGACCAGGCGGAAGCGGCGCGTTTGGGGGCGTATGAGCCGACCTGCCTGGTGCGGTGGCAGACGGTGCCGTCGGGGTTGCAGGCCACCGCCGGCCTGCCGGTGTTGACCGGCAGGTTGGAGAATGCCGGGGAGCAGACGGTGTCCTGGGTCGTGGATGTGTATACGCCGGCCGGCCGGGCCGAGGGTGTGGCCACCGGGAGCCTGGCGATCACGGCCCTGGAGCCGCCGGAGCCCAGCTTCACCGTGCAGCCGGGGCTGTATGCCCAGGCGGTGGACGAAAATCATATCGTCGTCATGGCCGAAGGCAACGGCGACGTGGGCTCGGTGCAGTTCAGACCGCCCATGGACAACACTTCTCTGACCGTGACCGTCGAGGTGGACGGGGTGCCGGAGAGTTCTGTCTACCAGCCGGTCCGGGCCATCACCTTCTCCCGGTATCTGCGGCTGGGGGCGTTGCCGGTCTGGTCGGCCAAAGACCTGAAGGTGGTGCTGAGCTACACGGACATGCCGGAGAAGAAGGTGGAGAAATCTTACCGGGTGGTGGTGGCGCCGCCCAAACGCCTGGAGGCCTGGCTGACTGCGGACCGCGTGGGTTCCAACACCACCGGCGTGGGGGTCACCCTCCAGGTGGGCAGCCGGACCATGCAGGGCATCGGCTATGACCGGGCCCAGCACGGCGACTGGGAGGTGGAGTTCGGCTATATCGAAGGCGTGGACAACTACCAGGCCATGACGGCCAGGGAGGTGGTGCCCGACAGCGGCGTCATTGCCAAAACCGTGAACCCGCCCTTGGGGAACGTCAAGCTGGTGGCGGTGCTGAGCCTGAGGCCGCCGGCGGTGGCGTCGTTTTACCAGCGGCAGTTGTTGTCCAACAAGGCGTATGCCCAGGTGCTGAAAGGCGACGCCCCGGCGGGGGAGATCAGCAGCAGGGTCAGCAGCGGCCCGGCGCCGCTGGCGGTAATGCCGAAGTTGACGGTCAGCTCGGAGGACCAGCGGGTCTTGGGGAAGATCACCTGGCAGCTGAGCACCGACAACGGCGCCACCTGGCAGGCATTGACCGGGGTGCAGCCGTATATGGCCCAGCTCAAGCTCAACCCCGGCCAGTATCTGGTGCGGGTGGAGTTGGAGAACCGGTTGAGCGGGGCCAAGGGGTACACCAACCAGTTGGCGTTTACGGCCTATGACGTGCCGGAGGTGATGGTGAGCGGCCCCAAGGCGGTGATCGTGGGGACGCCGTTGACCCTCCAGGCGGCGTTGACCAACAAGGGTGCGGCGGTGGCCGCCGAGGAGGCGACGGTCCAGTGGTATCGCCACGACCGGGACGGCGACACCTTGGTGCAGACGGGGCCGGCCTACACGGTGACGCCGGCGGAGTTGGGCAATTACCAATACATCGTCAAGGCCGCCCTGAAGAGTGCGGTGGCCACGGACGCCAAGGCCTGGCGGCAGGCGGTGCAGATCGTCCGGGTGGTGGCGCCGTCGCCGCCGGAGGTCCGGGTTCTGGCCCCCAACAGCATGGAGTACAACACCAAGGAGGCCCAGACCTACCGGTTGCAGGCGGTGGCGTCGTTGCGCAGCGGCCTGGACCTGAACACCTATCCGGTGGAGGGCCAGTGGGAGCTGCCCGATGGCACGGTGGTGCCGGGGACGGAGGTGAGCTACAGCCCGACGGCGGCGGACGCGGCCCAGCGCAAGAGCCTCATCGTCTACCGGGCCTGGATCAAGGACATGAAGGAGGCCACCACGGCCACGGTGGTGAAATCCATCCCGTTGACCATCTACGACTGGCCCACCTTCAGTATCAACGTGGACCAGGACTACACCATGGCGCCGTCGCTGGTGACGCTGACGGCCATGCCGTCCACGGGCAAGCCCTGGACCCTGGAGAAGCCGCAGTATACCTGGAGCCTGCCGGAGGGGGCCGAGGTAGTGAGGTCTTTGGACAACGGCAGGATCATCCAGGCCGTGTTCAACCAGGCGGGCGCCCATAGCGTGGCGGTGCAGGTCACGGACGCCCGCGGGTCTACGGCCACGGCCACGGCCCAGGTGGAATTGACGGCGGCGCCGGCCTTGCAGGTGAGTTTCCAGCCGGTCTATTCCAACGTGGACCAGCGGGAGCCGTTGGACGTGCTGGTGCGGGCCCGGTTCAGCGGCGGGCATCCGGCGGACCGGATCGCGTCGGTGGTCTACAGCACGGAGGCGCCGGGGGCCACGGTGAACCAGTCTCTGGGCTATGTGCAGGGCTTGCCGGCGGGAGAGCACACCATCCGGGTGACGGCGGCGACCAAGTTCGGGCAGACGGTGACGGGAGAACTGCCGGTGACGGTGGCGGTGAACCAGCCGCCGGCCTGTACGATCACGAGCCGCCAGGATAGCCGGTATGTGTATCGGGAGGCGTCGTGCAGCGACCCGGACGGCCGGATCACGGCCTACCGGTGGTATCGTAACGGCCGGGTGGTGGGATGCAGCAACCGGCTGACCCAATCCCTGGCGGATGCGGCGGAGGCCGTGGTGTTCGAGGCGATAGACAGCAACGGCGCCAAGTACCAGGAAACGATCACTCCCCACACGGGCGGTTAGAGGAACAACCAGGAGAGCAGTGTCGCCTGGAGATGCGTGCCGATTGTGGCGGTAGACGATGGTGGTGCGGTCTACCAGCAAACCATAGATTTTAACCAACCTTAACTCAGGAAAGGAGGGGTGCCTATCGAGTGAGTTAAAGACAAAAAATCCTGCACCTCCTCCCCCCGGTGCTGGCCAGTGCCGGGGGGATTTTTATTGCGCTGAAAAAATGTCTTATTCCGGCACCACGGCGGCGGGGGCGCGTGGGACACTATCCCGTAGGAGGAAGCCGATGGAACGGGTCAACATTCCCACGGAGATCGACTCGCCCC
>Ga0067045_1004715_pt1 | contig 12870 bp, 8 predicted proteins | sample TerdegcTABiofilm_FD_59184 | JGI IMG/M metagenome (GOLD analysis project Ga0067045, IMG submission 59184) | Combined Assembly of (Gp0054472, Gp0054536) Wastewater bioreactor microbial communities from Singapore -Terephthalate degrading...
GTTTGCGGAAATGTATAATAAGATAACCGGAAGAACGGGTCCGTTCTGGAATGAGCGGTATAAGGATAGCATTGTGCAGTTTGCCAGGGATGGGTTTCACTATTTGCTGTGGTTGTTATGGTATTTAGCGTATAATCCGGTGAGGAAGCATTTATGCTCTGACCCCACCCAATATCGCTACAGCAGCATACGGGCATACTTAGATGAAAAGTCAGATGTAGGAGTACCCATAGACCATCATGAGTACTTTATGCAGCTGGGGGATAGTTTTGCCCAAAGGGTAGCACGCTTTTTGCGCTATGATGAGGCATATCGCAAACGATATTCTATTGCAGGCTGGGTGTAGAACAAAAGGGTCAGAGCCATTTAATTAATTATGGAATTTCCACCATGGCACTGCCACTGATATCGGCTATATTTGTGTATAATTCATATAATGATTCATCTGGTGATGATGGTTTTTTTTCGTCTTCTCCATCATTATTGTAGTCGCGCTCATCCCATTCAATGACGCCAACACGGTAAAAGTAAATACCAGATTGTGGAAGATTACCAGTTTGATGAACGAAACGTGATGTTGATGGATTGTCAAGATTTGCATCTATTTGGAAATATGGTGAAGTACTTATATCATAACAGGCGCCAACAACTATATACTCTGCAAATTCATTGTTGGCTTCTTTGGTCATGTAAATTTCATAGCCAGCAAATGAGTCATTGCCAGGATTAGCATCCCACTCAACAATGACTCCGGTACCAGCTTCATAGTGGGCACTGATGGAAAAACGGGCGCGGTTGGTAATCTCTCCTTCAATATAATCTGCTACGTAGGAACAGGCTACATTGGCAGTAACTATCGCCCACAATAATAATATTTGTATAAATTTGTTTGGCATAGTATTATATCCTGAACGATGCACTTCCTTCAATGATATACTTGTCAATAGCTTCTATCAGCTTGTCAAGCTCACTGTAATCATTATATGAAGCTTTGATGGACAACGTAATATATGGTGATGTGCCATCAATCATAGCAAACCATCCCCCGGTATCATTATCGCTGTGCTTACTGTGATAGCTCATCGCAGGGTCATAAAACTTGTTTACTCCAAGCCATACTATGAAATCCCAACCAGGTCTATCCATAAGATCATATCCGGCTTTAGCCCACCATAGCCGCATTACAGGCAGTGATACTTTTTGTTCTGTTCGTTTATCAACAATTGTTTTATCTACATGCTGAAGCTCAATGCTTGTGGCAAGGAAAAAATTACCAAAGTTTTTGGATAACGTTGTGTAATAGGTATACAGTGTTGCATGTTGCTTTAAACTATCGCTCATGGTATTTGATTTGCCGCTTGCAGTGCTTACCCACACCGGGTCATACGGCTCGTCATTGTACTTTTGATATTTTTTATAGCCAATTGTTATCTGTGGCAGGTATGAAGGTATAGTTGTTGTAATGGATAAAAATTGTGTTATGTTCAGGCTGATATCGTAGGACTCAAGACGGTCTTTTGCAGCCGTTGAGCGCCAGGTTAGTGTGTTATAAAGACTTACTGATGTGAAGTAGCGTTTGGTAATTGTTGATGGGTCAAAATTATAATCCAGCGTGCCATCTTCATTGGGCTCTATCTGCTGGTTAAAGACAATTCCTGCATGAAGCGTAACATAGGGAACAAACACTGCTGTGATTGCAACAATGTCGTCAAAAAATTGTGAAAAGGCATAATCAGATGCTGACTCTGTTCCGGCACTTCCACGGTTAATATCAACAGTACGGGTTAAGCCATAGTGATATCCACAGGCTGTAAATCCAAGCAAAATTGAATTGTCCACCCATGGCTTGCGGAATGTTGATACATCGGTTATATCAACTGGCTGAGCTTCATCTGGTGTTTCGGTAACTGGTGTATAAACGGGAAATAACAATGCTATATCCGAGAATGTTCTGACCAGACGCATGGGAACAGCCTGAGTGGTACCGGTACCACGATTGTATGAGTTAACATAAAAATCATATACCCAGTTGAGGTGTATATATGCATCAAAGTGCAGATAGTTACTGAATATGGTATCCCAGCGCTGGTAAAAAATCTGCTGTACAGTCTGGCTTCGCGAGGCTGCATTATGCAGTGTGGATGCTTCATAGACATACTGTGCAAAACTACCAGTATTCACTGCAAACAGGTGAATACAAAGTAAAACGATAAAAGGGATGATATAATGGTGTAATGCTCTCATAATGTTATGGATATTTTTTATGTAACTCATGAATATTTTACAATATGAAATTGTAATAAGAATATGTTATCAAATATAAATACTGTATCCAGAAATTAGATAATGTTATCTATACCTGATGCTTTTTGGTGCAAACTACATACTATTACCGGAATAATCAAGAATAAAATATGTATAACCATATTCATATACTATGGTAAATATCAATGTATTGTATAAAAAAGAATAACTGTATCACTGCTTTCAATTTTATAAAATAAAATACTTTACAAAAAACATATACCATTTTACTTTTCTGCAAAAGCTTTTGTCTTTTCGTCCTAAAAGAGAATATCTCATTTTAATTTAGTGAATAAGTACGCTGGAGGGTATGATGCTAAAAGAATATTCTACTGAAAATGTCAGAACTGTTGCCATTGTGGGTCATGGAAGTACCGGAAAATCTACATTATTTGACGCAATGTTGTTTATTTGTGGTCAAATTGACAAAATAGGTAAACCGGATGATGGGTCACTTACATCGGACTATGATGAGGAAGAAAAAAGCAGAAAAATGTCAATACGCAGTGCACTGGGTTTTGTAGAGATAGATGATGTTAAAATAAATATAATTGATACACCTGGTATGTCAGATTTTGTTGGTGAAGCTCGAGCTGCAATTCAGGTAGCTGAAGCAGCTATCGTAGTGGTTGATGCAGTTGATGGTGTACAGATAGAAACTGAAAAAGTATGGCGTTATTTAGAATCAAAAAAGATCCCCCGAATCATTTTTATAAATAAGATGGATAAAGAGCGGGCAAATTTCAATGCTACTATTGATAATCTGAAATCCCATTTTAATGCCAAATTTGCAGCTGTTTGCATTCCTGTTGGTGAAGCTGATAAACACAGTGGCATTGTGGACCTTATTGAAATGAAAGCTATGATGCCAAAACCTGATGGCAAAATTCAGGTAAGCGATATACCGGCAGATTTGAAAAAAGCTGCAGAAGATGCACGCAATAGTTTGATGGAACTATCGGCTGAAGGCGATGATGCACTCATAGAAAAGTATTTAGAAGGTGAACCGTTAACTGAAGATGAAATGAAAAAAGGCTTGAAAGCTCTTGTTGCCAGAGCAGAGGTTTTCCCGGTTATATGCGGTTCTTCACTGAAAGCCATTGGTATAAAGAATTTACTTAACGTTATTAAAAATTATGTTCCTGCGTGGGAGTTAAACAAACAGGTTGAAGGCCTGAATCCCAATAATAAAGAAGAAAAAGTAGTTATCACATCAAAACCTGATGCACCATTTGCTGCTGTTGTGTGGAAAACATATATTGACCAGTATGCCGGCAGGTTTAACTATTTGAAAATCATTTCCGGGACATTGTTGCCGGAAACAGAAGTATTAAATTCCACCAAGAATTATAAGGAACGTGTTACAAAACTGTATACAATGATTGGCAACAAACCGGTTGAAGTGTCAAAACTTCTTCCTGGTGATATCGGTGTTGTTGTTAAACTGGATAGGACAGCAACACTTGATACATTATGTGATACAAAGCATTCAGTCTTGTTGCCAATAATACAGTTGCCAAATCCTGTATTTTCATATGCAGTACAGGCATCCAAGAAAGGGGATGAAGATAAAATTGGCCAGATATTCTCACGAATAACTGATGAAAACCCAACTATCACCTATATATTTAATCCTGAAACAAAACAGACCGTTCTGTCAGGAATGGGTGAGATGCAGCTGGATATTATATTAAAATCCATAAAAGAAAAGAATAAAATTGAGCTAGTTACTTCTGAGCCAAAGATTGCATACAGGGAAACTATCACCAAAAATGCTGAAGCTCAATACAAGCACAAAAAGCAGACAGGCGGGCATGGCCAGTATGGCGAAGTATTTATCAGAGTTGCACCGCTTGAACGTGGCAAAGGGTTTGAATTTATTGACAGCATTGTAGGCGGTGTTATTCCACGTAACTTCATACCGGCTGTTGAAAAGGGATTGCGCGAAGGCATGGATGAGGGTGTGCTTGCACGCTTCCCGGTTGTAGATGTTTCGGTTGAGCTTTACTATGGTTCGTATCATCCGGTTGATTCCTCTGAAATGTCATTTAAAATAGCAGCGCGGCAGGCATTGAAAAAAGGTTTAGAGGCAGCAGGTCCCATACTGTTAGAGCCAATCATGGAAGTTGATGTGTATGTTGAAAAAGATTCAATGGGTGATATTTTAAATGACATCACTAGCCGCCGTGGAAAGGTACTGGGTATGGGAAGTTCGGATGAAGAAGGGAAATCTCCAATATCGGTGGTTAAAGCGCTGGTGCCACTGGCCGAAATGCTGCGTTACTCAATTGACCTGCGTGCAATGACAAGTGGCAAAGCTACTTTTGAAATGCGGTTTTCACACTATGAGCCAATTTCAGGCAGGATTGCTGAAAAGGTTATTGAAGAGCGCAAGAAGGAATTTGCTGAAGAAGAAGCAAATAAATAGCTTTTTCTCAACGTTTATACATGCAAAGCCACTCTTAGAGGGTGGCTTTTTTATTGTGGTATAGTATTGACTATTACATTGGCAGCCTTTGGCCACGGGGTATGTAGTGGATGTTTAATTACATAATATTATTGACAACAGTTTAGATTGTAACTAATTTAAATAACAGTTATAATTATGAATAGATGGTTTGAAGATTAATGATTTAATATTAATGCAACTGTTACAAAGAAAACATGAAAATAATAATTTTTGAAGATTCACAGTACAATGACTTTTTTCCAGTAACCCTTACAAGGCCGGTATGGGATATTCGCTGTGGACTTTTCACGATACACCATCGATATGCCACCTTATTCCCATCACAGTTTCCTGACTCAATCTATTTTTATACACGCCATCATTTAGAAGCGATAGCTCATATGCAGTATCCACAGTTACATATTAATGAACCGGTAAAAATGAACCATTCAGAAGAATTGCTGTTTATCAATGCAAGGGTTATATACCCGGAGCTATCGGACCTACATGATAATACCATTTATATGCATAACAGTATTCCTGTACTTGCAAAGTTACATGAAGCTGCCATTCCACAATTCACCACTACCGAGGATGTACAAAATTTTTTACAGAACAAAGCTGTAGTAGAAAACTATAAGGGTTATGTGCTGACATCGTTGTGGGAATTGATTGGTAACAATGGGGATATTATAACACAGGATTTTAAGTTAATAAAAAATCCCGGGGGGAATAATAGTGTAACAATTTTAGGCGATAGTTCCCAATTAATAGTAGAAGATGATGTAACAATAGAACCGTATGTAGTTATAGATTGTACAAAAGGACCTGTGTATATTGGAAAAGGTTGCTCAATAAAATCTTTTACAAGAATTGAAGGACCATGCGCAATTGCAGATAATACAATGCTATTACAGGCAAAGGTGAGAGAAGGTTGCAGCATTGGACCTTGGTGCAGGGTTGGTGGTGAAGTAGAAGAATGTATTTTTCAAGGGTTTGCAAATAAATATCATGAAGGATTTATAGGTCATGCATATATTGGTAGCTGGGTAAATTTAGGGGCAATGACTACCAACAGTGATTTGAAAAATAACTATACAACCGTTAAATTATTCATAGGGGAAGAGAAGATAAACACAGGATTGCTTAAGGTTGGATGTTTTATAGGTGATTATACTATGACAAGTATTGGGACCTTAATCAACACCGGTACTGTCATGGGGCCGGGTTGTATGGTCATTCACAATGGTGCAATCACACCAAAGTTTATACCGCCATTCAGCTGGTATATTGATGGTAAGATTGTTGACCTGCCTGCGGAGGATAAATTTTTTGCAACATGCAAAACAATGATGTCGCGTCGCAATGTGGAGTTTACTGCTGAACATCGTAAACTGCTGGAAGAGGTACGTAGTCAAACAAAAATATACAGAAAAGGGATTGGAAGATGGAACGTGCCGAAATAAGATTTGACCTTGTACTTCTGGTTTCGTTTTTCATGCATACTATTGTGATTGTTTCTTTTTTAATTGCACAGATACGGTATGGTGCTTTTGCAAAACAGCAAGCCGATTCATTGTTTAAAGGCAGGGATATCATTGTTAACATCAATCAGGATGATGTAAAAGATATAAATAAAAATACACTTCTTTCAGATAAGACGTCAAAAGCCAAAGGTTATATAACAAAAGAAAAAGGCGATAGGTGGCTCAACAACTCTCTGGATTTTAAGATGCAGAAAGGGGTGCGGCAGTTAGGTAAAGGTGGGATTGCAAGCAGCACAGCTGCTAAAGATAAAATCATGGTTGCACAGGAAAATACGGAATACAGCATTACATTTTTTAAAGAAGAAGCAGGGGGAGTTCCTGAATTTGAAGGTGATAAGGAATTTACACGCATACCCGACAAATATAGCATAACACCCAAAAATGCGCTGTTTTTTACCAGTGATGGATTTTTTTCTTTCAATACAGTAAAATTCAAACCTTTTGAATACTTCAAAAATATGAAAGATAAAGTGGCTGCCAACTGGCACCCACCACTTCTTGCTAATGCAGTAATATATGGATATAATCCAATGACAGGAAGTATGGCACCGGGAAGAATGAGAATAATGGCAGTGCCTACTCAGGATGTTAAATTGTATTTTACCATGGATCGTGAAGGTAACGTTCTTGACATTGTTCTGGTTGATTCGTTGGGGAATAAAGCTATTGATGAATCCTGCATTGATGCTATACGGTTGTCAAAAAACTTTGGCAAAGTACCTGATGAAATTCAGGGCAAAGTAATAGTAATCCCATTTTTATTCAGGATAGTTTCGCAATAGACAATACACTTCATTCTGTTGCTTGTATAACATCAGCCAACGTTTTATTTTTGACAATAGAATCCAGTGATTGCTTCATATCCTTGAATAAATCAGCTAAATACGTTTTTAATTTATCCTGTTTGGTAACCGGGATATCCAGTGATATGCTGTAAATTGTATCAATAATTTTAGCTATGCTGATGTTTTTGCTTGCATTTGCCGGAATGATACCAAAGTCTTCAGTGTGTGTTATAAATTTTTCTTTGATAAAAAGGTCTAACAGCATATCAAGCAGGTCAACATCGTTCAGCGTCATTGGCAGCAATTCCTGAAAACTGCTTGCGCCTTTTCCTGATTCAAATTTTTTATATATATGATGTAACAGGGCTATAGCTGAATACACATGAATATCCTTCTTATCCTTTAATGCCCTGTTTAAATATTTATAGCTTAATGGATTCATCAAAACGTATGAAATTTCAGCTCCATATAAAATGATCACCGCTGATGAATATACTACCAGTAAAAATATTGGGAATGCAGCAAGAGCGCCATAGATGGCAAAAGTACTCTTGGCAAATGCTTTAATATACACAATGAACAGTAAAATAAAGATAACCCACACAGCACTGGTAAATGATGCTCCTATGGCTGCAGGCTGCAGTGGTATTTTAGTGTTTGGTAATATCATATAACACATTAAAAAGAGAATCCAGATAAAGAAGAATGGTGCAAAGAAATTCAACAGATACACTAAAATACTGCTTCCCTTTAAACCTTGCCATGTTACACCCATATCTTTTGATAGCATGAGAAAGCTATTGTTCCCAATTGCCCACAACAGATTATTATTGAGTGATAGTTCATTGATACGTTCACCTTTAAGTTTTTTAACTGTCCACTTTTCGCCACCATCTGAAGTTTTATAAATATCAGCTTTTTCACCTGCCAGAAAACCTGTGTTTTGATTAATGAAATAAACTGCATACAGGTTGTTATCCTTGAACTTGTGAGCGGTCCAGGAGGTAAAATTTTTTGAACTGATTAAATAAAATCCTTCATCAGCCACAATAATTGATGTGTTAGTATCAATTATCTGGACATCGTTGAAATTAAGGAAATTCTTTTTGTATTTGCCTTCAGCAAGCTGTTGTATTTGCCAGGTTTTCCCTTTATCAGAAGTTGTTAATATATATGATCTATCGCCAACTATAATTCCTTTATCTTTGTAAAAACTTATTGCATTAAAATTTGATGTTACATTTTCCCACTCCATTACCTGCCAGGACCGGCCACCATCATTAGTTTTTAAAAGATACCCATTGTTTGCAGCAATAAAGCCTGTATTGTCATCAATCATTTCTATATCGTTAAAAGTAAAATTCCCCCATTTTTCTATAAGCCATGTTTTGCCAGTATCGTATGATTTGAGTATAATTCCATTATCACCAATAATAAACCCCTTCTGGCCAGCAAAGGCAATGTCAGAAAATTTAGTACGTTTATATTCAATAATCTCTATTCTGAATTCTTCTGCATTAAACTGCTTATCATTGGGATTATATGAAAAAATGTGTTGATTATCAAAATCAATTTTTTCAATGGGCATAGAAGTAAAATTAAGATCATCTTTATTGTTAAAGAGTATGGTTGCTTTGTTGCCCACTATGTAATGGGTGTTGTTATAATGAGCTATCGCCTGAAGATGGGGAGCTGACAGTGTATTTGAGATTTGTGTTGCTACGGCTGTTGCAGCTATAATCATGATTGGGCCCAGTGTTAATGCTGCCCAGTAATAGATAACCTTTAAAAACATAGAGCGCTGTTTGGTAACCCTGAAGATATCATTAAGGGATTTTTCCAGGGTTCTGAGAACAGCAGTTGCTGAAAAAGCTAAGACCACGGCGCCTATGCCGCCTATTTTGGCTGCGTTATCAATTAATGTGCTTATTGTCTGAAAAAAAGGATCAACATTTATTTTAATATTATGTTCAACAAGAAAGAGTGTAATTTGCCTGAACAGTTCATCTTTTTTATCGCCCACACCTGAAAAAATGGAATAGATGGTAAGTACCACTGCAAGCGTTGGAATAAGTGAAACAATTGTTGTATAGGCAATTGAAGATGATTTGGTAAGACAATCATCTTTCATAAATTTCCTGGATGCTACAATAAATACTTTAATCATATTAATTATCTTGGTTGTTAGCCAGTTGAAGGCTTCTTCACCACGGTAAATCTGATTAATAAGCTGGATAATGAAATTTTTAAATTCCAATATTCTATTTTTTAATTTAGGCATTATTTTTTTCATTGTGTTTGATCCCTGTTTATTTGTTATAATGATACTATATTATAAATGCTGAAATATACAAAACGTCAACAATATTTTAGTGAAAATATTTATTACAATAATATGAAAAAATTATTTTAATAAAAAAGAATTGCTTTTGCTTGAAATGTGTGTTTAAATTATTTCATAAGGTTAATAATCATGTCAGCAAAAACACTTATTTCAATAAAAAGTAAAATATATTGTGCTAAACTCAATATATCTGGCTTACTTTTGACAGTTATTGATAAAGAAAATAACAGAATTAAAGGTATAAACGGGGTTTTTATTGCAGGAGATAATTTAAAAAATGCTCATACTAACGTTTCATCTATTGATTTTATTGAAGCTATTAATGTAGCAACCCAGCAGTATGCTGTTCAAAAAGAATATTTTGAAGTTATTAAAAATTATCTTCTGCAAAGAGTGGACCAGAAAAATATAACTGTATTGCTTAACAATATTGAAAATAACCCAATAACTGCAGTAAATGAAGTACAACGTATCATTAAGTCAGCTTTAAATATTGATATCGTTGATGTATATTCTGAGTTTGATAGTATTTCAAATGCCCAATACACTGAAATAATTATTACCCAGAAAATTGATTCATTAACATTGTCTCAGCAGGTAGAAATTGCTGCACCATATTATGATAATGACAGGCAAGTAGCTGAGGAATCTATAAAAAAAGGCAAACAGGATATTGGTATTGCAATGCTTTACCTTGATTCAAGTCAATTTAGCGGAATTTGTTTTTGCTTTGTCAATTGTGCAACCCGCAAATTGTTATATTGCTTTTGCTGGATAGATGATTCCAGCGTTGTACAATCTGAAGTAAAAAGTTATGATGCATCATATGAATTATTTAGCAGAATAGTTAAGGCAGCACAAAAAACAAGCAGGTTTACACCTGTTCAGCACGAAATTCAGTCAAATCTATGGAAAGTAGATGTGGATGCTTTAATACATGCAATTGAACATGAAGCATCGGGTTTAGCCAGCCAGTTGTTTGCATTTTTGTTACAGCAATCCAAAGATATTCAGGTGCGTGCTGAATTGCACCGCACAGATGTTATCAGATTCCATATGCTGTATAATCCATCACAATTTGATAAAAAGGAAGAAGTACATGAGGGCGATAGTAAATTTGATAAAAAGCTGGTTGCTGTTGATTTAGTATTATCGCCAACTTCAGGCAAAAAGGTTTCACAATTGCAAAAAGGTGATTTTATTTATGTATTAATTGACACATCAACCCCGTATGGATATGACGTTGCAAAAACACTTAATTTAATCGTTGATAATAAAAACACGCCAATTGAAGCTGAAGTGTATTCAGTTAATTATAATAAGAAAAAGGGGTATACTCTTTTTGTCAAAATTACCGAAAGCCTTTATGGCAAAGCAATAGAAGAACAGGATATAAAAGTAAAAACCAGACTTGCAGTTTCCGATGAAGAAGCCACTTCTTCAAAAGCAAGCCTGGTGATTGGAATTTTAGCAGGTTTAATTGTAATTGGTATATTGCTGTTTATACTGTTAGCATAAATATGTTATAATTTACCTTCACGCTCTAATTTCTGTATATCCTGTGGTGTTATAGGCCTATCTTTCCCCAGTATTTGAGCTGCTTTATTGAGCTTTTGTATCATTTCATCGTCGGTGATTATTTTATCCCGTGTTGTGTCAATATCATCTTTTGACTGTGGAGGTATATTCAGAAAAATCTTTGCATATACTTCCCGTTTATCTGGATATGGTCCTGATAAGGTAATATTGAGATTGCATGTAGACTTTGGTAATAATGACTTTGGCACTTTCAGTAATTGTTTCACGGAAGATTTTGGAGCTATGAATGTTGATTCTAAAATTTGATCGGGATTAATATTTTTATAATCAGGTGAAAGTGCAGTATTACATGGCTTGCATTCAATTACGGCATTATTGAACGCTACAGGTTCATCAAAAATATTTTTCATATTAATTTCAACAGTGATGTATGCATTATCAATGGAGGGAAATTTATTGTAAAGAACTGGTATTACAGGATTTCCCATAAGATTTGATAAATAATGGACATTGGGGAATGATATGCTTCCTCTGCCAATTGCAGATATTCCGTTAGCATCAGTTACCTTTACCTGTGCTATAAAGCTTGACTGCAATCCTTTCTGGTCACGTGAGGCATAGCTATGAGTAATATAACCGGTTTGCGTAGTTGCGTATGTGCCATCGCCAAAATCCCAATCATACGTACATTTACCGGTTAGCCCTTTCTGTGAAGTGACTTCAAAGATTGCTGATTCAGGTTCCAGATTATGTAACCGTGCACTCAATGTAACTATTGGTTTATCAGCACAATCAACAACATTTATCTGAACTTTACGCATATCAATGTGTTTACCTTCATCACGTACCGTTACATAGAATTCGCGTAACCCTGCCTTGGTAAACCGTAAAATTGCAGGATTGCCCAGCTTGTTGCTGATGCGATACACTAAATGTGCATCAGGGCCAAAAGGATTTTTTGCAATAACAGTAACTTTAAAATCTTCCCCTGCACATACTGGATTTTTTTCCAGTATTATCTCTTTAATGAAATTTGCCTGCTCAATCTCATATGTTTCAACCTTTTCAGGGTCAACCGGTGGTATTTCTTCTTGTGGTTCAGGTGCTGACATGAATTGAAATACATTAAGCAGTGATTGTGTTTTTGAAGAAGTATCATCCTGTTGATTGCTTTTATTAACAGATAGTATTAATACAAATGCTGCAATACAAAAAATAATAATTCCGGTTATAATGTATGTGCGTTTCATAGATGGTATCCTGTGTTTTACAATAGTGTTATAAGATTATGAAATAGTTATACTATTTTAATTTGTGATAGATCATAATAAAGAATTAATTTAATCAATAAAAAAATCCCGGGCAAAATGGCACCCGGGATTGTTGTGTTCATGCAGTTAATCCACCCAGTAATAGTATCCGGAGGTAATAACCAGTGGATCAACCTGTCCATAGTATGAAGAGGAGGTAGTTTGTACACCAGGATTATAACCAGCAGGATTGGTATATGTATAAAGCAACAGATGGTCAGGTGCATTGGCAGTAGCAGATTTCTGGTTAATATAGCTACGCCAGTATGAAGAAGTGTCCCATGATCTGTCCCAACCAAAAGTATTAACAATCTGATTTGCTATCTTTTCATCAGCACCAGTGCCAAAGAGGCCTTCTATGTCTATGATGAAGGCACCAAATCCACCGGCTTCATCGCGAACCATATTCTTAACGGAATTGTAAAGATTATATGCACATTGGGTTACCAGTGAAGGCGGGATATAGGCAACATTCATGGTTTTTCCTGCAAAGTAATTGGCATACCAGCATGTACCGGAGCAGTGATTCCCACGGCCTGTTATGTAATAGTTCACATAATCTAGCTGGTACATGTTTACATACGCATTGACA
>Ga0067045_1031216_pt1 | contig 12869 bp, 10 predicted proteins | sample TerdegcTABiofilm_FD_59184 | JGI IMG/M metagenome (GOLD analysis project Ga0067045, IMG submission 59184) | Combined Assembly of (Gp0054472, Gp0054536) Wastewater bioreactor microbial communities from Singapore -Terephthalate degrading...
GCGTGACAGGCTGGCGTGTTGGACCGCTACACTACGACCCCACATACTAAACTTTCATATGGGCGGAACAGGACTTGAACCTATGACCTCCTCGGTGTAAGCGAGGCGTTCTACCACTGAACTATCCGCCCTCGTCAGTCAAGGACTAACTGCCGAGAGTGGGATTTGAACCCACACGGATCGCTCCATACGCACCTCAAACGTACGCGTCTGCCAAATTCCGCCATCTCGGCACATAATTTCAACTATTTTATTAATATTTTAAGCTGTACGCAATATGGCAAGTGCAAGTGTTGCAAATGCAAATCCTACACCGCACACTATGATTAATTTGTCAAGAAAAGCATCTAATGGCTTTCTTGCTTTATAAACAGTTGCTCCACCAGCAATAGAGCCTAATCCAGATGCCTTAGGTGATTGTAGAAGATAGCCTAAAATTATTCCTAATGAGGAACCAAAATCGACTATCAGCAATATAAGCCTTAATGTTTCTAATTTCATATTACCTCTCTTATTCTCATTTAAATAATAATTAAAAATAAACTCTTGTAAAAAATAATACAAATTTTAAAATTAAAAGCAAGATGGTATCTCTTAAGGGAGCCATACAAATTTATTAGAAAGGATGGTTAAAAGCCTGACACAGTCTTCTGGCTGGTCAGAGCAAAGGTAAAAATGAAAAAATTAAGTGTCAGAAAAATTACAACAGGTGCAATTCTCATTGCTGTTTCGGTTGTTTTAGGGACTACAGGGTTCGGCTTCCCCCCCCTTCCCCTTCCAATAAAAGCAGGAACTATATTCCATATTCCAGTTATTGTTGCAGGTATTCTTCTTGGACCTGAGATGGGTCTAATAACTGGATTTATATTTGGAATATTTGCATTTCAACAATATGGTGGATTTTTTCCGTGGTACGTGTTGATTCCAGGAAGACCACTCATTGGTTTAGTTGCGTATTATGTTTTTACTGGAATAAAGAAATTATTACAGCAATTTAAAGCGCTCAACTCTATAACGAGAATATCTCTTTCTGCTTGCATTGCTGGTGTTCTTGGGAGTTTGACAAATTCTTCTGCTACACTTGGATTAGGAATATTATTCCGTGTCTTAGGAGGAACATATCTGGAAAACTTTCAAAAGCTTGTTATTCCATCAATACCAGTAATTATTGGAGAGTTTATTCTCGCTGCTATAATTGTGCCAGCAATTGTTATACCAATTTTACCTATAATTAAAAATGAAAAATGATTTTAGCAATTGATGTAGGAAATACGAATATTAAAATAGGTTTTATTGAAGAGCATACGATCTTATCAACATTCAGTTTAGCTACTGATAGTGGGAAAACTTCTGACGAATATCTCTTATTTCTTGAGCTTATGGCCAAGAAAGCAAACTTGGAAATTCAAAATTTAGAGGGTGTTATCATAGGATCAGTGGTTCCCTCTTTAGACCCAGTTTTTGAAACTCTTTCTAAAAGACTTTTAGGTAAAACACCTATATTTGTAGAACCAGGAATAAAAACTGGTCTTATAATAAAGGTGGAAAATCCAAAAGAAGTTGGAGCGGATTTAGTTGCCATTGCTGCTGGAGCAGTTTACTTTTACGGGACTCCATGTATAGTGATAAGTTTTGGTACTGCAACAGTTTTTGTATCAATTTCATCGAATAATACATTGTTAGGTGTCTCCATTGCTCCAGGTATAATCAGTTCAGCTGAAGCACTTTTTAAGAAAGCATCAAAACTTCCCCGCTTTAATTTAAAGGATCCTGGTACGTTTATCGGTAAAAACACTGTCATTTCTCTTCAGGCCGGTTTTTACTATGGCTTTCAGGGTTTGATTAAAAGTTTAATTGAGGGAAGTAAAAAAGAAATGGGTGAAAAGAAGATTAAAGTTATAGCTACAGGAGGATTATCAAGCTTTGCAACACATGTAATTAAAGAAATAAAGATAGTAGATCCGTATCTTTCACTGAAGGGTTTATCTGTAATTTATGATAAAAACATTGCAAATAGGTAATATAAAGTTAGAAAATCCGCTAATTCTTGCTCCTATGGCTGGATACACTGATGCAGCCTTTAGATTGATTTGTAAGAGGTTTGGAGCAGCTCTAACTTATACTGAGATGATATCAAGTCTTGGAATATGTTTTAAAAACGAGAAGACATTTGATCTGTTAAAAATATTACCCGGAGAGCATCCTGTTGCTGTCCAGCTTTTTGGGTCATACCCCGAAAAAATTGCACAAGCAGCTAAAACTGTTTTTGAATTTGGATTTGATATAGTTGACATAAATATGGGTTGTCCAGCTCCTAAGATACTTAAAGGTGGTAGTGGAGGAGCTCTCCTTAATGACTTAGTTCTAATTGAAAAGATTTTAAAAGAAATTGTCAAAGCTGTTTCAATTCCTATTACTATAAAAATAAGAGTTGGCTATATGTCGGACAAATTAATTGCAGTAGATGTTGCTAAAATTGCTGAAAATTGCGGGATAAAAGCTATTGTGGTTCATGGAAGCACTGTTTTACAGAAAGATAAAGGAAGCAAAAATTGGGATGCCATAAGAAACGTTAAGGAGAATGTTAAGATACCAGTAATTGCAAATGGAGGAGTAAAAGTACCAGAAGATGTTTTAAAAATACTTGAATACACTGGGGCAGATGGAGTTATGATAGGTAGAGCAGCCTTAGGAAGGCCTTGGTTTTTCAGAGATGCATTAAAAATATTAAATAAAGAAAGATTGAATAAAGAAAAAAACATTTCGCTTATCTTTGAAACATTGATTGAGCATATAAAGCTGGAGAAAGAAATAAAAGATGACTATACTGCAGCGAGAGAACTAAAAAAGCATATTCCTTATTACCTTAGGGGTCTACCTGAATCAGGAAATGTAAAAGATAGAATAAATAAAGTTCGTAATACTGAAGAAATTTTAGTAATTTTACGGAACTATAAAAACACTTTTTTTTGAATATAATAAAAGTTTGGTTTTAAGAAGATTCCTAAAATTTTTTTTAAAGCAAGGTGAATTAAAATGAAAAGGGTTATGAGCGTAAGTCTTGGCTCATCTAAGAGAAACCATAAAAGTAGTGTTAATTTTCTCGGAGAAGAATATCTTTTAGAGCGAATTGGAACTGATGGTGATCCCAAAAAAATGAAGGAAATTTTTCTCGAAAATGATGGTAAAGTTGATGCTTTTGGTTTAGGTGGTTTTGATTTATATCTCACTTATAAAAACAAAAAATATGTTTACAGAGAAGCTTATAATGTCATTAAAGATGTTAAGCAAACCCCTATAGCTGATGGTTCTGGAGTAAAAAAAACTCTCGAGAAGGATACTATAAAAAAACTCTTTGAAGGAGGGATAATTGATCCATCAAAAAAGATTTTAATGCCATCTGCTGCTGCAAGATATTACATGTACGAAGCATTCAAAGAACTTGGCTTTACTGTTGTGTGGGGAGATCTTGCATTTGCTTTGGGTGTAGCTTCAGTTGGAATTGTAAGTCCTATTACCATTGGAATTCTTACAACTTTGCTATTGCCTGTGGTTGTTAAGTTGCCTTTCAAGATGCTCTATCCAGTTGGGGAAAAACAGGATGTAATTACACCAAAGTACAAAAATCTCTATGATTTAGCTGATATAATAGCAGGAGATTTTCATTTCATTAGACGTTATATGCCAGATAGTTTAGAAGGTAAAATAATAATAACCAATACGTTAACTCAAGCAGATATTTCCGAGCTTAGAAAGAGAAAAGTAAATATGATTATAACTACTACACCTGAATTTAATGGAAGATCTTTTGCAACAAATGTTATCGAAGCTTTTGTATGTGCTGCTCTTAGAAAAAGGGCAGAGGAGATAACTGATTCGGAGTTCAGAGAAATCTTTAAAGAATTGAATTTTGAGCCTAGAGTAATCAAATTATAAGGAAGGAATAATATGAAAAGAGGTAGACCGAGAAAAAAGAAATCATTAATTGAAACTTTGGAAGAAGAATTAACTGAAGAAGAAAGGGTTGATGAATGGAAGGAAGAAGAATTTTCAGAAGAGCAGGCTTCTGAAATAGAGAAAGAACAAGAATATTTAGAAACTGAAACTAAAGAAAGGCCTGTTTTAACTAAACATGGTTTGGAGCTTTTACAAAAGGAACTCAAAGAGCTAAAAACAATAAGGAGGCAAGAAGTCGCTAACAGAATAAGGCAGGCAAGAGAATTTGGTGATTTAAGCGAAAATTCAGAATATGAAGAAGCAAAAAAAGATCAGATATTTATTGAAAATAGAATTGCAGAGTTAGAAGATATACTCAAATCTGCTATTATTGTTGAGGAGGCACCTCAAACTACTGATGATTTAGTTGTTCAAGCAGGAACTGCTGTTAAACTTCAAAATTTATCTGATTTATCAGTTAAGGAATATAAGATTGTTGGTACACTGGAGGCAGATCCATTTAATAATATTATCTCTAATTCGTCTCCTCTTGGTCGAGCATTGATTGGTAGAAAAAAAGGAAATATCGTTAGAATTAATACCGCAGCTGGAACTGTAAAATACAAAATTCTTGAAATAAAAAGAAGTTAAGATGAGCGATAGTTTCAAAATCTTCTCTGATGAAGAACTTAAAGCCATTAATAATTTAATTGAGATAGGAGTTAATCCTTATCCTATATATTCTGCGAAGTTAGACAAAATTGCTGATATAAAAAATGATTATGAGTCATTCGAAGGCAAAGAAGTAAAAGTAGCTGGAAGAATTTTAACTAAAAGGGAACATGGAAAAGCAAGTTTTGCCACTATCTCTGGAGATAGCTCAAAAATTCAGATTTACTTGAGGATTAATACTATTGGAAGTGAGAATTATGACCTTTTTAAAAAGTTTGTGAGTGTTGGAGATTTCGTTGCGGTAAAGGGTGTAATTTTTAAGACACATACAGGTGAAATAACAGTTGAAGCAAATGATATAAAACTTCTTTCGAAGGCTTTACTTCCACTACCAGAGAAGTGGCATGGTGTAGAAAACCCAGAAGTCAAATATAGACAGAGGTATCTCGATCTTATAATAAATGAAGAGTCGAGAAAGGTATTTGAAATAAGATCGAGGATTTTATCAGTAATAAGAAAAACACTTGAAAAATCAGGCTTCATAGAAGTGGAAACCCCCATTCTGCAGGAGATGTATGGCGGAGCACTTGCTAAACCATTTATAACCCATCATAATGCTCTTGGTGAGGATTTATACTTAAGAATAGCACCTGAACTTTATCTAAAGAGGCTTATTATTGGTGGATTTGAAAAAATATTTGAAATTGGAAAAGCTTTTAGGAATGAGGGAATTTCAACTCAGCATAATCCAGAGTTTACAATCCTGGAGCTTTATGAGGCTTATTCTGATTATAAGAAGATGATGGATATTACGGAAGAGATCTTTTATGCTTTAGTTACCGATGTTATAAAGTCAGATAAAATAGAGTACAAAGGGAAGTTAATAGAATTCAAGTTTCCATTTAAGAGAATGACTCTTAGTGAAGCATTTGAGGTTTATGCAAAAATCAACATTAATGAGCTAAAAGACATAAATTTTGCAAGAAGTTATATGAATGAAGAGAGAATATCCACGGATAAGTCTCTTTCCTGGGCAACGGCAGTTGATGAAATATTAAAAAAGAAAGTGGAACCAAATTTAATTCAACCCACATTTCTTTATGACTATCCTCTTCCTCTCTCACCTCTTGCAAAAAAGAAGAATGACAATCCTGAATGGGTTGAGAGGTTTCAACCAATTATAGGTGGACTTGAAATAGGTAATGCATTTACAGAATTAAATGATCCACTTGATCAATTTGATAGGTTTGCAAAGCAAGAGGAGGCAAGAAAAGGTGGCGATCTTGAAGCTCATACTTTTGATAGAAGCTACATTGAAGCAATGAAATTTGGAATGCCTCCAACAGGAGGATTAGGCTTAGGAATTGATAGAATTGTAATGCTTCTTACGGGAAAGGAATCAATAAGAGAAGTTATTCTCTTTCCACAACTTAGGAAGAAAGAATAAATGAGCATTATAATAGATGGCGTCTCGCTCTCACTCGATGAGATAGAATCTTTTATAAATTTAGATGAAAAGATTGAAATTAAACAAGACTCAATTAGTAGGATTGAAAAGTCTTTTAATATTATTAAAGAATGTATTGATACTGATAAAGTTGTATATGGAATAAATACTGGCTTCGGAAAGCTTTGCAATACAATAATAAATAAAGAAGATTTAAGAAAATTGCAAGAAAACCTCTTAAGAAGTCATGCGGTAGGTGTTGGAAAGAATCTTTCAAGGAATGAAGCACGAGCCTCTATATTAATTCGCCTGAATAGCCTTGTTAAAGGTAATTCAGGTGTGAGTCTAGAGATGGTAAATTTAATTCTTAAGATACTAAATAATAATGTTTATCCTCTGATTCCTGAGATGGGGTCATTAGGAGCAAGTGGTGATCTTGCTCCACTGGCTCATTTTGCTCTTCTCCTAATAGGGGAAGGCGAATGTATTTATAATGGTGAAAAAATCAGTGGCAAAGATCTCCTTAAGCACCTAAAACTTAAGCCATTAGTTCTTCAACCCAAAGAAGGACTTGCTCTTATAAATGGCACTTCAGTTTCTTCTGGTATTTTTGCAAATAATCTAATAAAAGCAAAAAGTGTCATTATAGGTGGAATTTGTGCGGTAATACTTTCTTTATCGGCTTTCTTAGCACGAAGAGATGCTTTCTCACCTGCACTCAATATTTTAAAGCCGCACAAAGGGCAGATGCTTATCGCAAATTTACTTTTCGATGTCTTATCTGATTCCAAACTCACAAATTCAGCGCCAAGAATTCAAGATCCTTACTCCTTTAGGTGTATTCCTCAAGTTTTTGGTCCAGTTATAGATTGTTATAATTACTGTAAAAATGTGTTAGAGGTAGAAATAAACTCCGCAACTGATAATCCATTGATAATTTTGGATGATCAAGAGATCATTTCTGGCGGCAATTTTCATGGAGAACCTATTGCTCTCGCGGCTGATTTTTTATCAATCTCTTTATCAGTATTGGGCGAGATGAGCGAGAGAAGAGTTAATCAGCTACTTGATTCGAATTTAAATGGAGATCTTAATCCATTCCTTGCAAGCAATCCAGGGATAGAATCTGGTTTTATGATAGCTCAATATACCGATGCTGCACTTGTCTCAAGAAACAAAATCCTATCTTTTCCTGCTTCCCTAACATCTGTCTCTGTTTCTGGCGAGCAGGAAGATTTTGTTAGTCAATCAGCAAATGCTAACTTAAAACTATCTGAAGTTATTGCGAATTTATCTGATATAATAGCAATTGAAATGTTAGTCGCCTCTCAAGCTCTTGAGGCAAGAGATATGGAAAAAACAGGGAAAGTAGCAAAAGATATATATAATTATGTAAGAAGTATAAGCGGACCATTAAAAGAGGACAGATCACTATCAAAGGATATAAAAGATCTCTCCAATAAAGTTTTAGCTGGCGAGCTGAAAAATTTAATTCCATATTTAGAACCCTATAACCTTTTTTGATTATTGTATTACCTTTTATCTTTTAGTCATTTCTTATCATTTTTTAGATTTTGTTTTGAGCTTGAAGAAGTTTTATTTTTTATTATAAATTACCTTAATGAAATTACTTAGGATTATTGGAGGAACTGAATGGTAAAGAAGTTATTTGCTACGCTCATTACTTTCTTTCTAATTGTTGGTACTTTATTCTTTTTCCCACCTACAATAAAAGCGTTAGATATTTTTCCGTTTGTAGTTATAGCTACAGGCAATCTTAATGGGCAGATTTTACCATTTGCTTATGGTGAGAATAAAGATGAAGGGGGTTTTACAAAAGTTGCAACAGTTATTGAATCAATAAGAAAAGAAGTTGAATCAAGAGAAGGATACTCAATGCTTGTTGATGCAGGGAACAGTCTTTCTGGCTCTGATATCGCAAATTATTTTACAAAAAGACCAATGCCTGGTAAGCCTCATCCAATCATAGCTTTAATGAACAGTATGAAGTATGACGCTGCAGGGTATGGTATTTCTGACTTTTCACTATCTAATGCTGTTCGTGATGCACGAAAGAGGGAGAGTAATTTCACTTGGGTTGGTACAAATGCTTATTTAGGTGGAAATCTCTATGCTTCTGATCATAGGATGTTAGTATACGATGTTCCTGAATCAGCTCATGTTCTAAAAGTCGCAGTTTTGAGCCTTCCTGATCCAAGCAAGATTAATGCTATTCCTACTGACAGTATCAAGGGAATTACCTTTTCAGATCCTGTGGAAGAGATTATTAAAGCGAGCGATATATTAAAGGAAATTGAACGAGCTGATTTTATAGTGCTTCTAACTGATATGGAATGGGAGAAGGATGAAGCAAAAAAGAAAAGTTTCCCTCTTTATAAATTATTGGAGCGATCAAGAATCGATGTTTGCATATGTGCATCAGACGATCCAATTCCTGGCGAGCAAATATTTTTTGATGCTACACCTGAGTTCAAGGCTCATGATGTTTTGGTTAGTTCACCTGGCAAATATGGGCTCGGCGTTTCGCGTGTTGAGTTATTGCTTGAGAAATGCAAATGTCCTGTTAAACCATATGAAGTTGTAAAGAGAGCTGACGAATCAAGACAAATAACAGGGAAGGTTGTTAAAGTCGGACGGGCAATTGAGATTTCTAAAGCAGCAACTACAATTGTTCAACCTTATATAGATTTTGCTAAAAGCCAGTTCAGTGAAATTATAGGTTTTGCAAATGATACTTTTACTGCAACTGGTTCAACCTTTAGACCTACAAGTCTCTCTAATTTAGCTCTTCAGGTAATAAAGGATACCGCAAAAACACAAATTGCAATGATTAAACCTAATGAGTTACTACATAACCTAAACAAAGGACCACTAACCTATGGTGATGTTTACAGTCTTATCTCATCAGATGATACAATTTATTCTCTCTCTATTACTGGGGCGAAAATAAAAAACATACTTGAAGAGAGTGCCGATCGATTATTTGCGGGTCATTTAAGTTATGCTATAAATGCTTCTGGTCTAAGCTATGTAATTGACCTAAGAGCTCCATCAGGGAGTCGGATAAAGGATTTAAAAGTAGCAGGTAAAGCAATAAACAATAACACTAATTATAGTGTAGGACTTACAGCTTCTCTAATCGCTGGGTCTGGCAGACCTCAAGGTTTTTCAGGAATAAAAATTCAGACAAACACAAGAAAGACTTTAAGAGACAAATTAGTAGAATATATCCGCAATAATAAAAATGGAATAAAACCTATAACTTCTGGAAGTTGGTTTACAGTGCCAGACTATTTAGACCATTGGGCTGCTGACGCAATTTCATTTTTGCAAGAAAAGAAGGTAATTTCAGGATATACTGATGGTCGTTTCCTTGCTGATAAGACAATATCAAGAGCTGAATATACAAAAATTGTTGTTAGTGCTTACAAAATTCCTGAAGTTAAACCCGAAAATCCTTCATATACTGATGTAAAGAAGAGCGATTGGTTTTATGGATTTATTGAGGCTGCAAAGAAAAAGGGTATGCTTCCATTTGCTGATGGAGCAAACTTTTATCCAAATAACTTAATTAATAGAGAAGAGGCAATGATTGAGCTTATTGTTGCCTTTAGGAATGATTCTTCTCCACCAAAATTTAGCAATGAGGAGTTAAGTACCTTTAAGGCAAAATTTGAAGATGGCGATACAATTTCTGAGCTTGGGCTTCCTTATCTTGCATTTGCTTTTAATGAAGGATTCATAAAAGGTTATCCTGACGGAACAATTCGTCCAAAGGGTTCAATTACAAGAGCTGAGACTGCAACAATAGTTTTTAGAGCTCACTACCCAACCATATTTTTGGCCTCTACTGCAAATATACAGAGTAGTACTAACATTTCTTATAAAGACCCGATTGAGGATAGACCAATTGGTGGTTTAGGAATGGTCTCTACATATATGAAGCAATTTAAGAACTCTTACCCAAATTTTCTTGCAATAGATGCAGGAAATTATTTAATGGGTTCTTCAGTTTCATATCTTACTAAAGGTTCGGTTATAGAAGAAGCTTATTCAGAGATTGGATACAGCATTTTAGGTGTCTCAGTAAATGACTTATTTTATGGAGTTGAACCCTTAAAGGATATTAAAGTTAAAAGTAATATTTCTGTTATAGCTGCTGATTTACTCGATAAGGAGACAAAGAAAGTTATTTTTGATGAATTTGTGTTGAAAGATTATAGTGGAGTTCGAGTTGGAATTACTGGTGTTTCTGGCTTTTCAATTGAGAAGCCTTATTTACATAATGATGTTTTAGATAAAATTGAGATTCTGGATTCAATTAAATCTGCCAATCAAGCTATAAGCCGACTAAGAGATGAAAAGGCTTCAATTATTGTTCTTATAACTGGCATTGAAGCTTCTCTTGGTTTAAAGGGTGAACTTTCTTCAAACTTAGCAACTTTTATTGATGGCTTAACAGTTAAACCAGCGGTTGTATTGACACTTAATGGTATTTATGGTTTCACGACTACCTATAAAGGTGTAAATATAGTTGCACCTGGTAGTTATGGTAACTCATTAGGAACATCAAAATTTATAGTGGATGCCATAACAAAGAAAATTGAGAAAGTTAGCTCTGAGAATTATTATACCTATGCGGATGACCTTAATACAGATAAAAATATACTAAAGAAATTTGAAGAAGCAGAGAAAACTTTTGAAGCCGAATTAAACAGGATTATTGGGAAGAGCAATAATGGTCTTACAATTTCCTCAGCAGGTGAATCAACCCTTGGAAATTTAATTACTGATGTTATGAGAGAAAGCTTTGAAGGTGCAGATTTTGCGTTCATCACCCCCTCAGTTGTAAAGGGGAATATACCTAAAGGTGATATAAAGGTAAGAGATATTTACGAAGTTTTACCTAAGGATGAAGATCTGGTTCTTTTAGAAATGGAAGGAAAAGATGTCATTTCAGTTCTCGAGCATGGAGCTACATTTTTTGCAGGTATGGTACAAGTTTCAGGAATAAAATTCCAATATGATAATACGAGATTCTTTTATGACAGAGTTATATCTGCTATGACAACAAATGGTGAAAATGTAGAGCCAGATAAAATCTATAAAGTAGTTACTACTGAATCGATGCGAAGAGGTCTTGATGGATATAGTGCATTTTCTAATGGCAAAGTATTAAAGTATTCTGAACTCTCTTTGAGAAATCATCTGTTTAATTATATAGAGATGGAAACTAAAAAAGGAAGAACTATAGATAGAGAAATAGAAGGAAGAATTATTCTTGTTTACATAGGATAATCTAAGCCATAAAAAGATATTTAAAAGGAGGTTAATTTACAAAAAATGAAGTTTAAGGTTTTAAAGGTTTTAGTTTCAGTGCTTTTAGTTGCAAGCGTTGGTTTTCTTTATGGTTGCGGCGGGAAGGGAGGCACTACTCCTAAAAAGCCAGAGGCAAAAACGACGCAGGTTATTGAGTGCAAATATACAGAGACTCCACCGACAATAGATGGAATAGCAGATGATGGTTTGTGGCAAAATACTCAACCGGTAAGTGTTACTTTAGAGAACATTTACAAATTTGATATGAGAACTGCTTATGATAATGATAATATTTATTTCCTTTTTGAATGGCTTGATGCGGATAGTGGAGAGATGAAATCTATTGGAGAATGGGTTATTGAAAATGGAAAATGGAATTGGCACTTGAATAGTGATGCTTTATCAGTTATGTGGGATATTTCTGAAATTAAGGACTTTGATAAGACAGGATGTACCACGCTGTGTCACCAAGAACCAGAGGATTTAAATAAGAGGTATATGGGCACATCCTCTGTAAGCGAATATGAGGAGATGTGGTGGTGGAATCCTGCGATAACCGGAATCAAAGGAATAGCTGCTACATATTTTATTAATGCTTTGCCACAAGATGTTAGTATAGATGACCCTAATTTTGATAATAAGATTACATGGCAGAGTGTTCCTGGTGAGTATGGATTTAAGCGAAATAAAGCAGAAAGTTCTTTTGCTCCAGCAGAAAAAATAGCAGGAGACAAAGCAACTCTTTACATTATTGAAGATACTCCGGCTTCTGGAGATGCTGCAGTTGTTAAAGCCCAAGGTAAATGGGATGCTGGAAAATGGACTCTTGAATTATCAAGACCGAGAGATACTGGAAATAAGGATATGGTAAAATTTGATGTTCAAAGTAATGGATGGAAGGATTATATATTTGCTGTTGCAATCCATTATAACAGTGAGCGTGACCTTCATAAAACTATGCCAGAAGGTGCTACTTTGCGAATGGTAGGAAAAGAAGTAAAAGAATAAATTAACTCTTAAAGGGAGGATTTTAAAAAAAGTGATAGTAAAATTGACAAAAAAAGCTTTTTTGATGTTATTAATTTTAAGTCTTGGGCTTTCTTTAAACTTTGTTAGTCCTAAACTGACGCTAAGTGCAGGCCCTGAAAAGATTGGAATTTACACAAATTCATTTGGGTATTATATTTATGTAGCAGATCCTATAAAAAACCGTGTAATAAAATATTCAAATGATGGACTTTTCCTGGGTGTTCCTATTCCAACAACTTCAACTCACGTAACAGGTGAAAAGTGGGTTTTAAAAAAAGTTGTTGACATTGTTACATGTAGATTAACAGACGTCATAGGAGTTGCTGATGCGGGAACAGGTCATTCTTTCATTTATGAGCTTAATGGTCATACTCATCATAAAAATGGTAGACCAGGAGATGGGAAGGGTGAAGTTCAAGAACTCTGGGATGTTGCAATGACAGAG
>Ga0067045_1031217_pt1 | contig 12866 bp, 12 predicted proteins | sample TerdegcTABiofilm_FD_59184 | JGI IMG/M metagenome (GOLD analysis project Ga0067045, IMG submission 59184) | Combined Assembly of (Gp0054472, Gp0054536) Wastewater bioreactor microbial communities from Singapore -Terephthalate degrading...
GAGGGATTGGTACATGTTGGGCTTGGGCATTGCAATATAATCCTTAAACCTGCCGGGTATGGGCTTCCACATGGTGTGAACCGTACCCAGCACACCGTAGCAGTCCTTAATGGTATCCACTATAATCCTTATTGCGGTTAAATCAAATATCTGTTCGAAGGTCTTGTTCTGATACACCATTTTCTTGTATATGCTGTAAAAATGCTTCGGTCTGCCCTCGATCTTACCCGATATTGACATTTCATCAAGCTTTTCTCTCAGCTCTGTCACAACTTCCTTGATGTACTCTTCCCTCTCCAGCCTTTTTTTTGCCACCCTTTCGACCAGCTCGTAGTAGCCCTTTGGGTCCATGTACCTCAGAGCCAGATCTTCCAGTTCCCATTTGATTTTGGACATACCCAGCCGGTGGGCTATCGGCGCGTATATCTCCAGAGTCTCCTTTGCCTTCTCCTTCCTCTTCGCCTCCGCCATGTATCCAAGGGTTCTCATGTTGTGAACCCTGTCGGCTAGTTTTATCAGTATCACCCTTATGTCCCTTGCCATGGCAACGAACATCTTGCGCAGGTTTTCCGCCTGTTCTTCCTCTTTGGTCTGGTACGTCAGCTTCCCCAGCTTTGTAACCCCATCCACCAGCAGAGCAATATCACTGCCGAAGCTTTTTTCAATGTCCTGAATCGTGAATGCGGTATCTTCTATCACATCATGGAGCAGTCCGGCCACGATAGTGGTCAGGTCAAGCTCCAGTTCCGCCAAGATCATGGCAACATGAGCCGGATGATTTATATAGGGGTCTCCCGAAATCCGCTTCTGCCCCTCATGGGCCTGTTGAGCATAGTTGTATGCCTTGATTACCAGATCAAGGTCCATGTCAGGGCTATATTGTTCTATCTTGTTGATCAGTTTTTCCAGCACCGGCTTCACCTGCGATTTCAGAATGTTAAGAATATTATATCTTAAACGGATGGTTTTTTATAGTATTGAAGCTCTCCCTTGCCAGGGTGATGAATTTCTTTATCCTTAAATACGGCGTTGAAGTATTCAAATCCGCTTTCAGTCCGTTATGCCCGGCCTTCTTTATAGTATCCCCCTCAATGTCCAGCAGCTCCAGCGAATTCAACACTTCTACAGCCCTCAGGGCAGCGATTGCACTGACCCCGCTTCCCAATACACCCTTCAACAGCCTGTCTTTGCTAATTCCAGTCCCCTTCCCCACCAGGCTATAGACCAGCCTGATAACTTCCCTGCCGGGGAATAACTCGCTCAACTCGTCTTCAACAGAATTGCCGTTATCCTCCATAACTATAAATTTTCCCTGGGCATTCAAGGCACTTATACTCCTTAGCTGTCCGGGGAAAACATACGGACCGCACAGGTACAATCCTGATGCAAAAGCATCGGCACCGGTAAAGGAGGTGGGGAAAAGCACCAGATGGTTCTTATCCTTATCATATTCCTCCAGCGCGCAAAAGTGCACCCGGGTGCCATCCACCATGGATAATACAGTTGTAAGCTCCCTGGCTGCCCAAAAGCTGTTGGTTGCCAGTATATTACCCTTGGACCGGCTGAATACATCAACAAAAAACTCGTTCCTGTTCTTAACCCCTATTGCCTTGGCCCCTTCAAAATACTTTGGGTCTAGCTTTTCACCGGTATTCTCATTCTCCGCCACCATGTCCATCCCGTTGTTGCATCTGTTGAGAAACTCAATATTCTGAACCGTCCTTCTTATATCCTTTACTACAAATTGTATATCCTCTTTCTCCCTCCAGATGTTTATCTGAGGTGTGAAGGCCACTTCCACCCTCTCACCGGTATGCGGGCAGTCCTCCTCCCCCCATCTGAAAGCTATTGCCTCAATAGCCTGGCCTTCATCCGCAAAGACAAGCTTTAAATGGTCCCCGGTATTCCCGACCCGTCTGGTATTTTTAACGGTCATATCCCTCTTAATAAAGACCGGCGTTGGATTGCCGTATCCAAAGGGTTCCAGCATTTTCAGCTGCCTTACTTCCTCAATATCCAACCTGTATCCGGTAATATCCCCATCTGCTTGAATGAGGGGTCTTGAATCGATTTCTTTCAACAGTGTTCTACCAACTCTGTTTATTTCCCGGGTAAACTCCTCCAGGTTTTCTTCCGCCATGGAAAGCCCCGCGGCCTGTTTATGCCCGCCAAACCTGGTATACAGGTGCTTGCAGTCTGCCAAAAGCGCATACAGGTCCAATCCCGGTATGCTCCTCCCTGACCCCCGGGCTTCTCCGCCTTCAATACAGAACAGTATGGAAGGTTTGTTGAGCGTCTCAGTAATCTTCGAAGCAACGATGCCTATGACTCCGGGGTGCCAGTCTCCGGACGCCATCACCAGGACACTGTCATCCATCTTATCCCTGGCCATCTCCACAGCCTGTTTGTAGATGTCAGCCTCGATATCCTGGCGCTTCCGGTTCTCCCTATCCAGTTCCTCGGCAAGCTCCAGGGCCCTTTCCCGGTCGTTGGCAGTCAACAGTTCAACAGCCCTGTGGGCTTCGGCAAGCCTTCCCGCCGCATTGATCCTTGGGGCAAGGGCGAAGGAAATATGCCCTGTGCTTATATCCTGCCCTTCCAGCCCCGACACCTTGACCAGCGCCTCTATGCCTGGAATCAATTCCTCCTTAAACCTTTTCAACCCCTGGTCCACCAGTATCCTGTTTTCACCGGTAAGCGGCACGATATCGGCAACGGTGCCCAGAGCAACGATATCCAGTTTTTTGTCAATTTCCAGGGGTATTCCGGCCCTCTTTTCGACAGCCTTGCATAGTTTATACGCTACTCCTACCCCGGCCAGGTCCTGGTATGGGTACCGGCTGTCCGCCCTTTTGGGATTGACAACCCCAATAGCCTCCGGCAGTTTGTCGTGGCACTGGTGATGGTCGGTGATAATCATGTCCAGGCCTATACTCCCGGCATAGTCAGCCTCTTCAAAGGATACTATCCCGCAGTCCACGGTTATTACCAGACGGGCTCCGGCAGCTTTAATTTCTTCCAGCGCCTGCCTGTTTACCCCGTACCCCTCATCCAGCCGGTTTGGGATATAATAGTCGGCATCGATTCCAAGTCGCCTGAGCGTATCCACTACAACAGCTACGGATGTAATCCCATCAACGTCGTAGTCACCGTAGACACATACCCTTTCACCCTTATCCAGGGCCATCATTATCCTATCAACCGAAGCTTCCATATCCGGCAGCAAAAACGGGTCAATAAGGTCCTGAGCATCTGGGTTCACATACTTCATTCCCTGCCCCGCATCCTTGATTCCCCTGTTGACAAGAACCGCTGCAATCAGAGGAGAGATACCCATCTCTGCCGCCAGGCTGTCAACGGCATTCCTGTCAGTATAGCTGCATATCCATCTTTTGTTGTGGAACATTGTAAAACTCCCTCGTTTTTTGCTATATACATTATAAATTATTGGTTCCGTTGTTGCAATGCACCGTTTGCCGTCAGGGCTGTCCTGTGCCTGAGCGGCAGAGCTTAAACCTGCAAACAAAAAAGGAAGTGGTCTGATACCTGCTTCCTTATATGTCAATAACAGCCTGGATCGGCCGTTCGCATCACTCTTGCTGTCCCTTATCACATGTTTTACCGTTATGTTCCGCATCGCTACCGCTTTTACCGGACAGAGCTTCTGCTTGCAGCTTCTTGAGCAACTCCTCTTTTTCCAGCAACCTGCTTTCAAGCTCTTTAAGCGCATTTTCCTTCTCAACCAGCCTGTCCTCGGCTTCGCTGAGTTTTTGTTCTGTCTGGGACAGTTTCTCTTCCGTTTCCGTAACCTGGTTTTCCAGTTTTTTGTTCCTACCCTGCAGTTCTCTTAGCTTGAAACCGGATTTTACCTGCCTGAAAAGACCAAGAAATCCGAGGATGATTGCCCCCGCAAAGGCCGATACAAGAATTACCAGGGCCAGGGATACCTGAAACTCGTTAAACATAAAATCAACTGTAACCGGTTGAGCATTGACTATGGCAAACATAGCGACAACTACCGCAAAAAGAAGCGCCAGCAGATAGGTAAGCTGCACCCTTACCACCTCCGTAAAATATTTTAATGATTTAATATTCTATGGCTGAGGGGAAAATCCTCCCGTCGTGATAAATAATAGATTTACCGTTATGTGTATGAACGAAAAAAAAGGCCTGTATCTGATTTTGGAGAATACAGACTTAATATTTGCAGATACTGTTTCCTTAGGGATACCTCTTATACAAAGGGTATCTCGTTAAATCCCACTCTGGGTACAAATCCTACTCTGCCCGTACCCAGCACCCTAACCCTATCGTATATCTGGATGCCGCCCCTTGGTCCTTCTTCCCCCGTAGGGCTGGGGATATGCCATCTCAAGACCGCTACTTCGGTACCTATAGGCAGTATTATTGACGCTGAGCCAAGGTCAGGTCCGGCAAGGAGAGTGATATCACTCATGGCAAGATGTACGTTTCTCCTCCCCTCTTCCCCAAGGGCAATCCTGCGCAGTGCAAGAGGTACCAACTGCCTTACCGTGGCGTCGGGGTCATCGGCCAGAAGAGCGAGGGCAGCCCTGACTCTGCCGTTTCTGGCAAGACGCGCAAAAGAGATTACCGTGTATATCCTTACAATATTGCATGAATGGTTCAAGAGCCCCAAAAGATATGGCACGGCTGCAGCTCCCAAGGCTTCCCAGGCAAAGGAACCGCTGTAGTATATACCGTATATGCTTATGGGTGGAATTTCATCACAGGACGGCCACCCGCCAAGGGTCTGCCAGATCCTGTTCAGTTCCTGAGGGTCCGGTCTTTCCCCAAGGATCAGGATTTCCTGTCCCGCAAGTATTAGATTGGGGTCAGCAATATTATTGTTGGCTGCCAATATGCTGACCGTGGTACCAAATGCATTAGCCAAGCACCACAGGGTATCGCCGGGTCTCACCACATAGTACGGCGAGGCTCCCACCCTCGGGAGCGCTAGGCCAGGGTCGGGAATTAACAGGACTTCGCCTATAAATATGAGATTGGGGTTGCAGATAATATTCTGCACGGCTATGGCCTCAGCGGAGACCCCAAACCTCCTGGCTATTCCACTCAGGGTATCACCCGGTCTAACGTAATAAAGGGTTGCCGCCATTGCTATTGTCTCCTTTAATCCAGAATATCTTTCTTCCTTGTTCATAATATTATACGGCATCCCATATTGCTATTGTTTATATCCTACTCCCTGGATTATATCAGGCAATTCCACAGAGGCTGCTTCCGTTTCAGCCGATCAAGCGAATATTTGAAGGCATGAAGGAAATCCTAATACATGGATAAAAAAATGGGACAGGGTGATTGAATATGGAAGTACGGCAAAACGTTATGGTAGCCCTAGGTTACGGGAAGTACGTACGGTCGGATAAGATAATTGGTCTGCAGCCCATAGAGGATGATAGAGGACCCGGAAGAAGGACTATGGTATATGTTGAGGAATTGGGAAATCCGGTCGTAGCCTCCCGCACCGAGAACTCTATCCTTGCCAGTATGGTAGAGGTTCCTAGGGAAATTCTGGAGGCTACTGCCGCATTGGAACTCCTGCAGGATATTATTGACGATTTGGGCCATATAGGACCTATGCTGAGAAAGAGCATAAAAAAAGAGGCAAACCTTGATCTTGATAAAATAGAAAGGCGGATTAACGAAATTTTAAGACATGAGATCGAGTTCGAGGCAAAGCATTAGAACAACACTATTGTGCAGCATAACAAAAGGGCTGTGCCCTTTAAACGGCCTTCAATTTACGCCGAAAAGGCAGGCAAAAGAACAGGTTCCCTGAAAACGGGAACCTGGACTGCTTGTGTCAGTGCTGCATACTGTTCTACAGTATAACATCCCCAAAAACCACACCGATGGTCTTCCCACCGGCCTGTATGGGAACTGCCACCGTAATGCAGTATTCGTCGGTAATAACGGATATATACGGTGCGGTAACATAATTTTTGCCCCGGATCGCTTCTTTGAAATACTGTCTGTGAGAGAAATTGTCCGTTTCGGTTGACACACTGCCTCCCGTCACATTGCCTTCTGAATCCAGGACAATAATCGCTTCAAACACGTCCTTGTACTTGCTGCCCAGCTGCGCTGCAAAACTCCCGGCCCTCTGCCTGTCCTCCGGATTAAAGGACCCCAGCTCCTTAATGGCTTTCGTAAGTATCTCCTGTCCCAGCCTGACCCTTTCCTCGTCCGCGTTGTCCAAGCTGTAGTTCCCCTCCACCGACTTCATTGTCTCGTTTAGTTCCCTGGCCATAGCAGTTAAGCTCCCAACGGATTCATAAATACCCCTTACCATGTCCACCTCTTTCTGGACCGAAGCGTTTATCTCCTCCATCCCCGCAGCAGTCTGCTGGGTAACCGCCGATATCTCCTCCATCAGTTCATCCACCTTGCTGGCGTTGGAAATACCCTGGCTGGAAAGCTTGACTATCTCCTCTGCGGACTTTAACGTATCCCCGGAGGTACGGTCTACGCTGTCGAATAGTTCCCTGAACTCACCGGCATACTGCACGCTCATATCCATATCCTTGACCTGTCCTTCGATGCACTGGGTTATGTGGTTTATCTTCTGTGATATATTCTCTATTATTTCCTTGATACGGGATGCAGACCTGTCGGATTCTTCCGCTAGTTTTTTCACTTCTTCGGCAACCACCGCAAAACCCTTTCCGCTTTCCCCGGCTCTTGCCGCTTCTATGGCAGCATTTAAAGCTAAAAGATTGGTCTGCTCGCTTATTCCCCTCACTATTCCGATTATGTTCTTTATCTCGTTTGCATCCTGCTGCAACCGGCTTATTTCCACCGCCAGTTCCTTATTATCGTGATTGGACCTGTCCAGTTTCGCAAGCAGTTCCTGGAGCTTTTCCTCCGACTGCTTCACCCTGTCTTTCATATCCCTGGTAACGGAAAAGGTACTCTCTGCTATTTCCGCAATAGCCCTGGAGTCTTCCACTATCCGACCTGTGCTGTTCTTTGCGCCCATAGCCCTTTCCGCCTGAGTTTCGGCGCCCTGGGAGACTTCATTTATGGTCATGGATATTTCCTCCACCGAGCTGTTTACGATGCGGCAGTCCTGGGCTATGTTTTCAGAGTATGAAAACAGCCTGTCGGAAGCGGTAAGGACCTTCCCTACCAGTCTCCTTATATTCTTTGTCATCACATTAAGGGCTTCAACGATTTCGTCCATATCCCGGTCGCTGGACTTCTTTACCGACTGGGTCATGCTTGACCGGTTGATATTTTCTATCAGCAGCTGCGCTTTTTCTGCATGCTTCCGTTGATATCGTGCAATCATATGCGCCCAAACAAACGAAACCCCTAAAGCCAATGCGAGCACTATTGCCATACTGCTCGGCTCTATCACCGGATAATAGCTTTCTTTCAATACCAATGCAGGGGTAAAAACCCCCAGCAAGAACACTAGAAACGCAAGAATAAACAAGCGGATCTTCACATTTTTCTCCCCCTTTATACCTGCTTTTCAGTACGGTATTTGCCTGTGATATTAAATATTCGCCTTAATTCTGGAAAATCCTCCAGTTTTATTGTTTTTTCGCAACCGGACAAAAAATTCTCTAGTAACTTTAATTTCTTTTGGGGCCGCCGTACAACCTATCCAGGATTAATACAGATAGATGCATCCAAAGAATGGTTATGGTAGGTACCGGCAGAAACCAGCCTTCCTTAATCAAGACCAGACCCAGTCTATGACCAATATAATAAACCGCATAAAGGAGGAATATAATCTCAGTACTATGCCCAATATAGATAGGAAGAAGGCAAACGTCAGACTGCGTCTTTCCGTCTTAACCATTATATAAGTCAGCTCAATTATGGTTAAGATACCTAAGAGAACATACCATATTTTGTTAGTCCAAAATGTGGCGCTCATAGGCCCTCCGGACTCCGTTTTTATCAGCTTGTCTTTAGTCTTTTCTATGCATAAATATTTATAACCTATATTTCCTGAAACAGTGAGATACAACAAAGATTAACTCATCTCAATAATATCAAAGATCCTCCGGTTCAGGAAAATGATCAGCCCCGAAACCAGCATATTATAAACTATCAGAATAAGCATTGAGTAGTAATCAATGAAAGGTATGCTGTTGAAAACCATACTAATAATAACGGAGATGGCAATGCCGGGCAATATCACACAAAGGATGAGCAATATCTTCAGAAAAACTTTCAGATTCCTGCTGTGTGCCGAACCCAAAAATCGCTGAGCAAGCAGATCTCCATAGACATAGATAGCGCCAAAGGTAGTATAGGCCGCGGCGCTCAATACTACTGTCAGGGGATCTGACTTGAACATAAAGCCGGCAATGGAAAAAAGGATGAGGCCGTCCACTGCATTTTTTAGGTTATCGGATACCGTTGCACAAAACACTTTTGAAAAGGAACTTGCCGGAATTATATATATGTAGGGTTTTCCCAGTTCCTGAGTCCATTTGCCCTGGATAGCGAAAAAAAACAGGATGTATACAGAAAAATACAGCACAGTTTTCATCGAGGCTCCAGGGAAGAAGTATCTGGAGGCAATACCAATCACGGCAATGAAAAGGGTATTTTTATTTATAAATAGAAGGCCGGTTTTGCGGTGTTCAAGAACTTGCCGGTAGAAGATGGCGCTGGCTCCACTGCCGCGATAGCTTTGACTGACTTTGCGCAGTTTGCTATTTTCATATCCCGTTTGACCCTTGCCCCTTTTCCTTGCCCTCAGCAGCTCCTCCTTATTTTCGGTGGCGGTCAGCACATCCTCATAGTAGTCAGTATTAGCCTTATAAAGCACAAACGTCATTGCAGCCCAGGAAAGAAAGATATAGGATATATTAAGCCAAAAAGACAGGCCAATGCCCGCAACTGCCGCCAGAAGCGCCGTCCTAAACCATCCGACAAGAGGTATACAATTGAAAACATCGCTGCCCAGATAGGTAACAGCAGCCTTCAAAACATCTTTCAGTTCTAACAATTTGCTGAGAAAGCCGATCAGAAAAAGAACTGCCGCCGCATTCAGCGTCTTTTTTACCCAGCCTCTGACAACGGGTGATTGTAAGGCAAATGAGTATAATATGATTACCCCCAGCTGGATGGTAGCAAAATATATGATGAGCATTATGTATATAATTAATAATCCATACGGCTCTAATGCAAAATTCCTTTTCAGATTGGGAATCTGAAAGGATATAAAAAAGATAAACACCAAAGCGGAGAACAGATGGTTGACAAACCCGTAAATCAACACCTTCTTAGGTGAAATAGGCGCAGTAAATACCAGGTTTACGTCCGACATCCGGAAAAAGCTGCGGCTGTGCTCAATTCCTCTATCCACTCCCAGATACAATGTAGCGAGCAGCACGGCTGTCACGATAGCATTAAAAGTATCGACCGAACCCTGGTTAATGCTCTTTACAGGCATATTGAAAGACAGGACTATCGTGCTGATGAAGCCCAGCAATACTAAAAGGTACAAAATCAAAGTCAAAGGCTTTCCCGTGAGTTCTTTTACCGTGTTTTTGAACTTCATTCCTATAATATATGCTAGCGGTTTCATTACTGCCACCCCTTAATGCTCTGTCACCCGGAAGAAGATCTCCTCCAGTGACTCGCCGCTCTGCTCAATTTCTTGCCGCAGCCGGGACATTACAATATTGCCCTCTTTCATTATCAGTACCTTGTCCCAGACATCATTAACACTATCGATTAGATGGGTGCTGATGATAATACTGCATCCCTTGCTCTTAAGCTCCAGAAATATTTCTTTCAGTTCCTTGATGGCTTTAGGATCCAGACCAATCATGGGCTCATCAAATAAAACCACTTTGGGGTCCATCAGCAGCGCACAGCAGATACTCACCTTCTGCTGCATACCCTTGGACAGTTCCTTGCCGAGCTTATCCTGCTTGTCCAACAGGTCAAACCTTTCCAATAGCTGCCTTGCTTTCTCCTGATAATCTTTTATGTCATAAGCATGGGCTATAAATACCAAATGTTCATACACCGTCAGCATCTCATATAGTGCAGGGGTTTCAGGCACGTAACCGAAAACCTGCTTGGCTTTTATACTTTTATTGGGATACCCGCAGATTTCGACACTGCCTTTATACCGAAGCATCCCCGCAATACACTTGATGGTAGTGCTTTTCCCCGCTCCATTGGGCCCTAACAGCACCGCGATTTCACCGTCGCTGACCTCAAAACTTATCCCGTTGACTGCCAAGGTCTTGTCATACTGTTTGGTCAAATCATTAACTGTTAGCATTACTTCACCTGTCCTTCCGGATTTCATTCATAACCATCCAGGAGCCTGTCGTTTAAACCGGCTGCTATATACTCCATCCTGGCATCAAGCAGTAGTATTAATCAAACAAACTCAACTGTACGGATTCCTTTAAAGGCTCATATTTCTTAACGTTCTTCATGTCTGACACTATGCCGTTATCTCGGCATAAAACTTGAAAATGCCTGTACAAGTCCCCTGCTTCCCTTGACATGCAGTTATACTTTTCGCCGTAGTATTGTTCATACTTTTGCTTTAAGCCAGGGAAGAGGACATCCAGCTTTGCATAATAATACTCCCGCTGCCTATCCCTTAAAGACATGCCCAGCCAGGGGATAATGAAGGAGGCTCCGCTCTTAACGGCTTTGTTGACAATGTCAGAGATATTATTACGGTTATCTTCTATAAAAGGCAGCACCGGCATCATCAGCACCCCCGTGTAGATTCCCGCTTCCGTCAGGATACCCATGGCCTCCAGGCGGGCAGAGGGAGGCGGGGCTCCAGGTTCCAAGCGTGCAGCCAGGGCATCGTCACAGGTGGTTATAGTAAAGGCCACGGAGACAAAGGTTTTGTTGATCTCCTTGAGCATATCCAGATCACGTAAGATTAGGTCGCTCTTCGTGTTGATGTGAACGGGAAATCCCATCCGGGCCAGGATCTCCAGGGCCTGGCGGGTAAACCTGTAATCCTTTTCTGCCGGTATATAAGGATCGCTCATGGCTCCGGTGCCGACAACCGCTTTCCGGCGTTTTCCCGAAAGCTCTTTGCGCAGCAGGTCCGGAGCATTTATCTTCACCTGAACCCGGCTGAAATCCTCAATCCCATAGCATAAGCTGCGGGAATCGCAGTAAATGCACCCGTGCTGGCAGCCACGGTAGATATTCATATTATAAGTGACGCCAAACCAGTCTTCCGGTTTTTTTACCCTGGAAAGCAATGTTTTGGCCTGGATTTCCTGAACCATTTTTCTATTCCCCTATATTTTTCGCGCTATTACTCCTTGCAGCGTTTATCACAACGTTCTGATAATACCATATCTCTCTTTCAACGCCTTATATTCTCCATTTAAATCTCTTCTCATATTGCTTCCTATATGCATGTTGTATGGCATCAGCAGACTGTCGTAAATAATTTTGTCTTTGAACGGAATCAACGCAGTTTCTACAAGCAATGGCAAATGTGAAGGATGGAACATTTCAGCAATAGGCTCCGAAATACCGATTACTCCATATACTTTCCCGCCCTTTTCAGCATGCATGAACACCGAATCGTTTTTTAAGTGTTTAAGAATCAAAAATGTTCCAGAAATTCTTGTTTTCCAACTGGCTAAAATCCGAATTTCATCTTCATCAAGATTATTTGGATTTGTGTTGATATATTCATCTATTATATTATCATGCTCCCATAGTGCATTCCTTACAGGCACAACATCATTCGGATTGATTGGTTTTGTCGCTCCTAGCAATTTAAGCTTTGGAGTCACGTTATATTTCTGGTTTGTGTATTCAAGTATTCCAAACCATATTCTATAGAATTTCCTTATATCATCTTTATTCAGATGCATTATTTTTTCCTCCAATCCCTTTTCATCTATTCACAAACCTCTTTTACCATTCATCAAAGTCACACATCCACATAAATTTTGACCTTGGGTAATCACTGATTATATATTATCAAATAGTACAAAAGTGTACAAAACTTTGCATAAGATAAAAAATCTGTTTCCATGAGGATCATATTTATTTTATGCCCCCGTAGTTAGTCGCAAAATTAGTAGTAAAAACATAAAGGATTTCGAGGCCAAGGCCTTGAAACCCCTTTATACAAATTCATGTAATATCAGCTTTACTGCAAGGTCATCCGAATTCTTCATATCTTCAGTATATTCGCACCAAGGGATGTTGATCTTTTTCAATATATCCATGAAATCAGTCAAGGATTTATTCGCCAACTCAGCAGCTTTTGCCAGAGATACCTGTTTGCCGGCAAAGAGGCTAATTGAAAGTGAAACATTTACTTTTTCTTCCAAACTGTCCCCTAGAAAAGCCAGCTTGTTCATAAATGCTGTCAAGTCTTCATTCAGTTTTATTTTTCCATAGTCATAAAAACAGCTCCATTTATCAGTTTATAGTTATATTATACCATCCAATCAGCATCGTCACCAAAATATTTGTCTGGTCATTGGTTATATTTATAGGTCGCTTTTTCTCTACTATGGTGACTCTATTGTTCTGGACTTTTCTCTTTTAATTCGTTGACAGTTTTATCACCAAATTCTGATTTAAACAGTCTATACATATCTCTGTTTGTTCTAAACTCTTTTTCAAGCTTAACCTTTATATCTGCATATTCAGCCGCAGCTTTGCTATCCTGCATTAAGTAGTATCCCCTGAAAAATGATTTTTTGATAAAACCCTCAGGGGTTGAATATAGAATTTTAGTTCCTTGACAATTTCATATCGGTTATTCGTGGCCACTATCCCCGATATTACGCATATTTTACTGCATTAAACAGGTTATGGGTCAAAATACCCCAACCTACCCATGT
>Ga0067045_1031220_pt1 | contig 12861 bp, 11 predicted proteins | sample TerdegcTABiofilm_FD_59184 | JGI IMG/M metagenome (GOLD analysis project Ga0067045, IMG submission 59184) | Combined Assembly of (Gp0054472, Gp0054536) Wastewater bioreactor microbial communities from Singapore -Terephthalate degrading...
CGAGCCGGACCTCCGTCCGGCTCGCGCGGCTCCGTGTGCTCCGTGGTGATGTCCGGAGAAAGCTTCTTCGTCAGAATTTGACCTCCCACTGCAACCCCGCCTGGCCGGTCCATCCTTCCGTCCCCGCCCGGCCGTTGGAGAGCCGGAGGTAGGTCGTGAGGCCCCCGTTCTGGGCCAGGCCCCAGGCCCAGGTGAGGGTGGCCGCGAAGAGTGCATGTTCCAGGTCCGCCAGGGCGGACAGGGCCAGGGTGTGGTAGTCAGCGGCGCTCCAGGAAAGGGCCCCGTAGGCGTTGTGGGCCCCCGGGAAGAGGGGATCCCCCGCGGCTCCGGCCCCGTTGTAGTAGTATTCCGCACCCAGAACGAAATCCCCGAAGGAGGTGTCGAAGCCCAGGACGCACCGAAGGTTCCCGGAACCGCCCGAGTCCGGGATGGAGTAGGCCGCGTCCCCGTGGAAGCTGATCCGGGAAAGGTCGAACTTGAAATCCCCGCCGACGATCCACTCCTCCGCCCCTCCCTTCCGGGCCCCGACCAGGGAGCCTTCCAGGGTGCCGAAGACCAGGCCCGCGGCGCGCAGGGCGTAGGTTCCCTCCGCCGGGTCCGAGGCGGGGGACGCCACGGCCTCCGCCAAGGACAGGGCCCCCAGGGGAACGGTCAGGCGCAGGGCGTCGCTCCCCCGGCGCGCCACAGAAAGGCCGGAAAAGTCCCGCTCCGTGAAGAGGTCGACGGGGCTCCAGGCAGTCCCCTTGCCGTAGTTGACGATCTGGCGGCCCGCGGTCAGGGAGAAACCCTCGACGGTCCACTTGACGTAGGCCGTGCGAACCCGGGCGGCCAGGACGGTTTCCGCGTCCGAAAGGTCTCCGGGGGAGTAGAGGGTATCCGTGGGGACGCCGCCGGGAAGGGCCGCGGCCGCCGCGAAGGCCTCGGCGGAGGCCCCGGCCAGCAGGGCCGCCTCGGCGGAGAACTCCGCCCGTAGGACCGGGCCCCGGGCCCGCAGGGTCGCCTCCAGGGTGGTCGCCGAGCCGTAGAATCCCTCCGCGGAGGATCCCGACTCCGACGCCGCCGCGTAGGCCTGCTGGGTCAGGGAGCCCCCCAGGGTCCAGGAGGACTCCTGGGCCGCCCCGGGAACGGCGGCGGCCAGGAGCAGGGCAAGGGCGGCGACCGGCACGAGGCCCGCGTACGCCGCGGTCCGGGGGCGGGCGAAGCCCCGCCCATATCGACGGCTCGTCACTTCGTCAGCTCCGCCATGCCGAACCGAGAATCCGGGATGCGGGTATCGAGCTTCAGATCCTCCAGGACGAAGACCGTCCGGGTATCCCGGCGAAGCCGGTTGATCATCTCCGTCCGGACCGGGTACCAGCGTCCTTCGATGTTCCGGACCTCCAGGGACAGGCTCTCCTTGAGGAGCTTGCCGCTCCGGGCGTACATCTCCCCCTTGAGGCTCACGAAGCGCTCCTTGTCGATCCAGACCAGGCGGCGGTCGTAGGTGGCCGTCGGTGTCTTGGCCTTGAGCTCCAGGACCCAGGCGGGCCGCCCGTCGACCGTCTCCTCCCGGAGGATGGAGGCGGAGTACTTCTCCAGGAGGGCGTCCGATTCCATGGCGTCCTCGTAGGATACGTCGCTTCCCATCATCCCCTCCTTAAGGAGGTGGCCGGAGATCTTCACCGTGTCCTGCTCCTTGGGAAAGTACATCCACAGGTTCTTGTCCAGCTTGAGCATCCGGGTTCCCCGGTCCTCGGGGTTCGTGAACTCGATGAAGGCCTTGCTGTCCCCGACGGCCCAGGCCTTCATGGTCTTGACCCGGGTTTCCCCGCCCAGGACGATATCCATCCTGCCGGTATACTCGATGGACCGGAAGGCCTGGTTTTCGTCCACCCTGCGGAGTATCGTCTCCGCGGTCTGTCCGAAGGCCGACGCGGCGGCCAGGGCGATCAAGGATGCAAAAAATGCTCGTTTCATAGGTCCTCCGTTTACACACTCCGTATTGCGTCGATGGGGTTCATCCGGGCGGCGCTGCGGGAGGGCAGAAGGGAGACCGTGGCCGCCACGATCGAACCCAGGGCGAAGAAGGCCAGCCCCAGGGCCGGGTTCACCGAGGGATAGACGACGTTGTCCATGGGCCAGTCGAAGCCCGCCATGGACCGCGAGAAGTCCATGCCTACTTTGCTTAAGACAAAGTTCATCGCGAGGCCCAGGACGACGCCCACCGCGGAGCCCGCCATCCCCAGGAGAGTGCCCTCCATCAGGAAGAGCTTCAGGATATCCCCCTTGGGCATGCCCATGCTCTTGAGGATTCCGATCTCCTTGCGCCGCTCCAGGACCACCATCATCATGATATTCGTGATGATGAAGGCCCCCAGAAAGGCCACCACCACGTACATGTACATGTAGATGCCTTCGGCCATGCGAACGAAGCGGGGGTAGTCCCCCATCCGGGTCCAGGAGTGGACGGACAGTCCGTCCCGCCCCGCCTTTTTCAACGCGGCGTCGATCAGGGCTTCCACCCGGTCCGCCTCGCGGTAATCCTTCAGCATGACCAGTACCTGCTGGGCCCCGTCCCCCATGCCGAGGAGTTCCCGGGCGTCCTGGATACAGATCTGGAAGACCGAGTTGTCCAGGGAGTTCACGTTGGTCTTGAAGATGCCGGCCACGGTGAACCGCTTGAACCCCAGACCGTAGTCCGCCTTCTGGGTGACCACCTTGAGCACGTCCCCGACGCCCAACCCGAGGTCCCGGGCCAGGGATTCCCCCAGGATGGCCTGCCCCGGGCCGCTCAGGTAGGAGCCCCCGGGCAGGACGCTGCGGTCCAGCATCAGCATCGACGTTTCCTTCACCGGGTCCCCGGCGATCCCCAGGGCTGCCTTGGAGTTCGGGCCCGAAGATAGCAGGACCCCGAAGCGGATCCGTTCGGCCGTGAGCGTCAACCGGCCCTTGAGCTCCGGGATCCCTTCCACGATCCGGACGACCTCCGCGGAATCCCGGATGCCCTCGTTCACGGGCATGAAGCGTTCCCGGGCGCGGTAGCCCTCGGTCACGATGTTCAGGTGCCCCACGTCGTTCTTCGTGAAGTTCTTCACGATGGATCCCATCATGCCGCTCATGAGGCCGTTCATGAACAGGATGAGGAGTATCGATATCAGGACGGAAAGCCCCGCCAGGAGGCTCCTCCGCCGATTGCGTCCGAGGTTCCGGACGGCCATGGTAAACAGTCGCATCTAAGTCCTCCTTAGACGAAGCGCAGGGCGTCGGTGACCTGCATCTTGGCGGCCCGCTTGGCCGGGATGCGGGCGGAGATGAAGGAGACGAACAAGCCGAAGAGGAACCCGAAGACCATGTTCCCGAAGTTCCATTCCCCGTAGAGCCTGCCCATGATGGGGATTCCGCCCATGTCCACGTCCCCGACGAGCTTTTCGAAGGATAGTCCGTAGGTCGAGGTGATCGCCACGATGGCGACGCCCAGGAGGACTCCCGCAAAACTTCCCACGGCGCCCACGATCAGGCCCTCCAGGGTGAAGAGCCGCTTGATCTCCTTCGCGGTCATGCCGTAGGCGCGGAGCACCCCGATCTCCCGGATCCGGGCGTACACGGCCATCAGGATGGTGTTCACGATCCCCACCCCCGCGATCACCAGCATGATCAGGATGATCATCGAGGAGAACTTGCCCTTCATCTCCCGCATGGCCAGGTAGTCCTGGGCCAGGACCCGGATCGGGTCGGCCTTCAGGCCCGGCAGGGCCTTGGAGACCGAGGCCGCGGCCCCGTCCGCCCCCGAGAGCAGGGCGTCCAGGGCGGGGTAGGCCCGTCCGGCTACGGCGATCTCCGTGACCAGGCCGTCCAGGCCCAGAAGCTCGTCCGCGTCCGGATAGGCCATGAAGAGGGCCGATTTGTTCAGGGAGGGATCCGGAGTGGCCAAGAGCCCCGCGATCTTGTATTCGTCGGCGTTCACGTTTTCGTAGACCGTGGAGGCGGACACCAGGATGTAGTCTCCCAGGTCAAGGCCCAGCTCCTCGGCCAGGTCCGCCCCGATCACGACGCTTCGGGGCTCGGCCTTGTCCAGCCAGACCCCTCGGGTCACCACGTCGGCCAGGCGGAATACCTGCCCGTCCCGGACCGGGTCCACTGCGGCGGCCAACACGGGAATCTCGTCCTCGTAGTTGGATAGGCGGGCCACGAAGCGGGTCCGGGGCGCGGCCGCCTTCACGGCCGGATCCGCGGCCAGGATCGTGCGTATCGTTCCCTCGGGGTCCGGGATGCCGTAGTCCAGAGGATTCCCCTGCAGGTTCGATACATATTCGGGGGTCCGGACCTTCAGGAAGGACTCGGTGTAGTTGACCATGTTGTCGATGGTCATCCGGTCCATGCCCTTCAGGATGGAGTCCGCGTAGATATAGAGGCCGATCCCGAACATCATGACGATTCCGGTTATGGCCGTGCGCCGCTTGTTCCGCAGCACGTTGCGCGCGGCGATCTTGAACAGAGTATTCATGTCACCTCCTCTCGTCGCCGGTGATCTCTCCGTCCCGGAGGGTCACGATGCGGCGGGCGTGGTCCATGACCAGCTTGTCGTGGGTGGAGAAGATGAAGGTGGTCTTGCGTTCCGCGTTGATGCGCTTCATCAGATCCACGATCTCCAGGGCTGTGTGGGAGTCCAGGTTCGCCGTGGGCTCGTCCGCCAGGACCACGATGGGGTCCTTGACCAGGGCCCGGGCGATGGCCACCCGCTGCTCCTGGCCCCCGGACAGCTCCCGGGGATAGCGGTTCTCCATCCCCGAAAGCCCCACGGCGGACAATAACTCCAGGGCCTTGGCCCGGGCCTGGGCACCGTTCTTCTTGCGCTCGATGACCAGCGGAAGTTCCACGTTTTCCGCCACCGTGAGCACGGGGATCAGGTTGTAGGACTGGAAGATGAAGGATACGTGCATCTTCCGGTATTCCGAAAGCTCCTTTTCCCCCAGGGCGCGGAGCTCCCGGCCGTCGTAGACCACCCGGCCCGAGGTCGGTACGTCCAGACAACCCAGGATATTGAGCAGCGTGGTCTTTCCCGAGCCCGAAGGCCCCACAACGGCCAGGTATTCTCCTTTTTCTATGTCCAGGTCCACGCCGCGCAGGGCCACGACCTCGTTTTCGCCTTTTTTGTAGACCTTCCGGATCTTTTCCAGGTGCAGTATCGCCATATCGTCCTCCTTATCGATCGCTCTCTTCTCTTGAAGCCTTCCGGGGCTTGCCGCTCCGGTTCAGGCCGTCCGGTCCCGTTGAAGGAGAGTCCGCCCGGCCCGGGTCCCCGTCCTCCGACCCCGCGCCCCCGTCCCGGTGGTTCTCGGTCAGGGCCTGCAGGCCGAAGAGATCCTTGGATTTAAGCTCTTCGGTGATGGAGTTGGGCACCAGCATCATGGAGTTGCCCGCCTTGAGGCCCTCGTTCAGGATGGAAAGGCTCTTGAGTTTCAGGGCCAGGTCGTTGGCGGTGTAGATCTTGCCCGCCTCCTCGAGCTTGCGGGCTATCTCGATCTCCGCCTCCGCCAGCAGGATCCGCCCCTTCTTCTCCCGCTCCGCCTGGGCCAGCCGGCTCAGGGGGCCCTGGAGACTCTCGGGGATCTGGATGTCCGTGATCTCGATATGCTGGACCGTGATTCCCCACTCGGTGGTCTTCTTGTCCACCTCCGCCCGGATCTGGCTCTCGATCTCGTCCCCCCGCTCCAGGAAGGCGGACAGGTCGTTCCGGCTCACCGCCGCTCGCAGGGCCGTCTTGGAGGAGAGGATGACCGCCTCCTCGTAGTCCTGGACCTCCAGGACCGCCTTTTCCGCGTCCCAGACCATCCAGAAGCAGAGGGCGTCCACGGTCACGGTCACGGAATCCCGGGTCAAGGTCGTCTCCGCCGCGAAGTCCGTGACCCGAATGCGCAGGTCCACGACCTCGGCCACGCGGTCCGCCAAGGGAAGGAGCAGGAAGAGCCCCGGCCCCCGCACCCGGTGGAACTTGCCGAAGCGCAGCACGATGGCCCGTTCCCATTCCTCCGCCTTCTAGACCGCCGGCGCCGCCAGGACTCCCGCCGCGGCGAAGGCCAGGATCATCCCGGACTCCCCGGTCCGCCAGACCGCCAGGGCGAAGGCCGCCAGGATGATCAGCTTGATCGAGGCGTTCCAGCGGGGGAAGAGGGCCATGACGGCGACCGCCGCGATCGGGGCGCCCAGCAGGGCACCGAAGGCCGCGACCGAGGGGACGGCCCCCGATAGCAGCCGGGCGGCCAGAGCGAAGGCCGCCAGGGCCGCGAGCAGGGCGGCTCCCGCCCAGGAAAGGGCGAAGTCCCGGCGGCGTTCCGCCTTGCGGGGGTTCTTTATCAGGGGCTTTTCCTCTTTCTTTTCGAAAAATTTCATCGCTCAGTCCTCCTCGAAGCCGCGAACCATCTCCAGCATCGCCGCTCGATCGATTCCCAGGGCTTCCATATCCCGGATGAACCGGGCGACCGCGGCCTCCGCTTTCTTTGTCCGTTCCGCTTCTTCCATGTCGATCCTCTTGTCCGAGACGTAGGTTCCGCTTCCCACCTGGGTGGTCACGATGCCTCGAATCTCCAGCTCGCCGTAAGCTTTGGCGATCGTGTTGGGGTTGATCTTGAGCTCGATCGCAAGGGCGCGGATGGTCGGGAGTCGGTCCCCGGGCTCCAATTTACGGGCCAAGATGGCCTGCTCGATCTGCTGGATGATCTGCCGGTAGAAGGGAACTCCGCTGGCCGGATCAAGGGAGAATCGAATCTCTCGTTCAACCGTTGTACTATTCATCTAGTACAATCGTAATTGAACTAGTACAATGTGTCAAGTGGGAAGCAGGTCTTTTTTAACCCGGTCTTCGGCCTGGGGGGCCCCTGTTTCAAGTAACCGCCGAATCCCCTGAACAGCCTCCAGTACCGAGTGGAACAAGCTTCGTAACACTAAAGTATGGCTTGATCCGGTTCGGGGGAGGCAATATATTACTAATATGAGAATCTTTATCGCGATAGCGGCGACCGCCCTTGCGGTGTCCTGCATAGGGACCGGTTCGGAAGGGACTCAACCTACCCCGGCGGCCGGTCCGCGGACGGAAGGAGTCGGCATGAACTCTGAAAAGCTGGAAACGGCTGTCCTGGGTGGAGGCTGTTTCTGGTGTCTGGAAGGGGCGTACGAGATCGTTCCGGGGGTCCTGGACGTGGAGAACGGCTACGCGGGAGGGGATCGGGAGAATCCGACCTATGAGCAGGTCGGTACGGGGCTCACGGGCCACGCGGAGGTGGTCAAGATCGTCTTCGATCCCGAAAAGGTCACCTACCCGGAGCTGCTGGACCTGTTTTGGAAGATCCACGATCCTACCACCCTGAACCGACAGGGCGCCGACATCGGGCCCCAATATCGATCCATCATCCTGTATTCCGGCCCCGAACAGGAGGCCGCCGCCAAGGCGTCCATGGCCAAGGCGGCGTCCGGGTTCCGGAACCCCATCGTCACGGAACTGAAGCCCCTCGAGTCGTACTGGAAGGCCGAGGATTACCACCAGGATTACTTCCGGCGGAATCCCGGCCAGGGGTACTGCCAGATCGTCGTGGCTCCCAAGGTGGAGAAGGCCCAGGAGTGGATCCTGGAGAAGAAGGAGTGATCCGCACCGGGGCTCGAAAGAAGTGCTAAAATAATAGCAATAAATCCTTGACATCCCGTCCCGAAGTGCTAAAATAAAAGCACTTCGAGGGAGGAGTATGTCAAAGAGGTTGGTGGACGAACCCGGAAAGCGGGAGAGGCAGGTCGCGGAGGCTGTGTTCCGCCTGGGGGAGGCGAGCGTCGGCGACGTCCTGGCATCCATCCCGGACGCCCCCGGGTATTCCGCCCTGCGGGCCACGATGAACAATCTCGTGCGGAAGGGACTCCTCGTGTACCGCAAGGAGGGCAAGCGCTTCGTCTACCGGCCCGCCGTGGAGCCGGAGACCGCCCGGAAATCCGCCCTCCAGCGGCTCCTGGATACCTACTTCGAGAATTCCCCGGCGGCGGCGGTATCCACCCTGCTCACCCTGCACGGCGGGGAGATTCGGCCCGAGGAATACGAGGAGCTGTCCCGCCTGATCGACGCCCGCAGACAAGGCGGCCGGTCGTGACCCCCGGCGGATGGCTCGGGTTCTTCGGCTCGAGCCCGATACTCCGCCTCCTCCTGGCCATCCTAGCGGCCGATCTGGTCAAGGGCACCTTCCTTCTGCTCCTCGCGGCCCTGGCCGTCCGCCGCCCCCTGCGGAACCACCCGGCCCGGGCGGGCACGGCCTGGCTGGCCTGCCTCCTGGCCCTGGTGGCCCTTCCCCTTGCCTGGCTCTGGCTTCCCCCGCTCCGGACCATCCCCGTTCCTCCCGGGGATCCGGGGCGGGGGCAGTCCCTCCTCGCCCTGCGCCTCCTGGCGGGGGGCGTGTTGCCGGGCCTGGGGAATACCTCCGGGGCCGACGCGGCCCGGGTCTCCCTGGCCGGCCGAGGCCTCGGGCCGGGGCTCCGCGTCCTGGGAAGCCTGATCGAGGGGGCCTGGCTTGCCGGGGCCGTCCTGGGTCTGGCGAGACTGATCGAGGGGACCCGTCGGGTCCGGACCCTCGCCGTCCTCCCCCCGGGTCCCGCCCTGGCGGCCCTCGCGGAGGAGGTCCGATCCGACCTTGGGGTTTCGCGGCCGGTCCGGGTCGAGCGGAGCCCGACGTGCGGGATGCCCTTCACCTTCGGAATCCGGGTTCCCCGCATCGTCCTGCCCGCGGCGGCCTCGGAGTGGCCCCCGGACCGGCTGAGGGCGGTGCTCCTCCACGAGATGGCCCACGTCCGGCGCCGGGATTCCCTGTCCGGTTGGGCCGCCTCGCTCATCACCGCCGTCCTCTGGTTCCTGCCCCCCGCCTGGGTGGCGGCCTCCCGGCTCCGGGCGGCCCAGGAACGGAGCGCCGACGAGGTCGTGCTTTCCCGGGGCGTCCGGGCCGAGGACTACGCCCGTACCCTCCTGGAAATAGGAAGATCGTGCCCGGGCGGTCTGGTCGTCCCCGGGACGCAGAGCATGTTCGGGAGGCGTGGAATGCTGAAACGAAGGATCGAAGGGATTCTTGAACTCGGGGAAGGTCCGGGCGCGGGAGCGGGGAATCGCCGTGCGGCCTGGGTATTGCGGGCGTTCTGCCTGGCCGCCGCGCTCTCGGTCTTTACCTGCGCGGCCCCCCTGGGAAAACTCGAAGGGACCTGGGCGCCCGAGGCGGGATCCCGGAACCCGTACAAGTACGCGTACCCCGCGGACGGAAAATGCCTGGCCTTCACCCCCGCGACCTCCTCGATCCCGTCCATGGAAGGACGGTTCAAGGTCGAGAAGAAGTGGTCCGATCCGGACGGCAGCACCTGGTACCGCCTGGACGCCCGTTGGAGCGTGGGTGCCTACGACGAGGCCTCGGCCTCCCAGAACCGATGGTTCATCCTGATCCGGATCGACCCGGACGGGACCCGGATGGAGAGCCAGGCGAGCACCTCGGGATTCCCGGAGAGCCTGAACCCCTCGGACCGGTGGTACGGGACCCATCGGAAGATCTGACGGGTCGCCCCGCCGCCGGGGCGCCCGGAAAAAAATGAAGGGGACTGCCCGTTCGGGCAGTCCCCTCGGCTTTTCCGGCTTGCCTAGCTAGAAAAGGGGATGCGTCAGTCCCGGAACAGTTCCGAGATGTCCTTGGCGTAGATCTCGTTGATCACGTGGCGCTTGATCTCCTGCTTGGCGGACAGCTCCCGGCCCACCTCGAACGGCTTCGACAGCAGCTTGAACCGGTAGATCCGCTCGAAGTTCTTGAACCCGTTCTTCGGGGAGATGAGCTCCTTCACCTCGTAGTCCAGGAGCTCCTGGACCTCCGGCTGCTGGAGCAGGGTCTCGTAATCCACGATGTAGACGTGGTTGTCCTTGGCCCAGGCGTTGATGGCGTCCGCGTCCGGGACGATCAGGGCCGCCAGGAACTTCTTGTCCTGTCCCAGGACGATGGTCTGCTTGATGTACTCGCTCTCGCAGAGTTTCTGCTCGATGGGCAACGGCTCGATGTTCTCCCCGCCCAGGAGGACGATGGTGTCCTTGGCCCGGCCGGTGATCTTGATCTCCCCGTTCCGGGTGAGCATCCCCAGGTCCCCGGTGTCCAGCCATCCGTCCGCGGACAGGACCTTCTCCGTCAGGTCCGGACGCTTGTAGTAGCCCTTCATCACCTGGGGACCCTTCACCAGGATGAGACCCTTCTGCCCGGCGGGAAGGACCACCCCGTTTTCCCCGACGATCTTGATCTCCGTGCCCTTGAGGGCGGGGCCCACGGTGCCCAGGACGGGTTTTTTCTGGGGGCGCACGCCCAGGACCGGGGCGGTCTCCGTGAGGCCGTAGCCTTCCAGGATGAGGATCCCCAGGGCGCCGAAGAACTGGTCCACCGCGGAGGGCAGGGCTCCCCCTCCCGAGATGCCCGCTATGAAATTCCCTCCCAGCTTCTGCTTGATCTTCTTGAAGACCAGAAGGCCTCCCAATGCGTTGAGGGGCCAGAGCAGGATCAGGGGGATGATCGGAAGGATCCGATCCAGGATGGGCACCCGGTTCCCGAAGTCCGGAAGCAGTCCCAGGAACTGGCTTCGGAAGTGGGAGTAGGCGGAGCCCACGGCCACGAAGAAGTGGAAGAGGGCCGCCTTGATTCCCCCGGTTTGCCGGATGTTGCGGTAGATCCCGTCCTTGACGGACTCCCAGATCCGGGGCACCGAGGCCATCCACTGGGGTTTGATCGTTTGGAGATCCGCCAGCATGATCGCGCCGATGGGCTTGGAGTAGGCGACGCCGGCGCCTGCGGCCAGGATCATGTACTGGGCGATGCGCTCGAAGGAATGCCAGATCGGCAAGACCGATAGGAAGATATGCCCGGGTTTGATGTCGATGATGGTCAGGATGTAGTCCGTCTGGTACAGGAAGTTGCCGTGGGTCAGCATGACACCCTTGGGCTCCCCGGTGGTGCCGGAGGTATAGATCAAGGTAGCCACGTCATCCCGCTTTCCCGCCGCCGCTTCCTTCTCGTAGCGCCCCGGGCGTTGGACCCGCAGGTTTCTGCCTTCTTCCATGACCTGGGCGAAGGCTCGGACCTCGAGCTTAGCCTTCTTGGCCGCCGATACGAGCTCCTCGGGCACGGATTCGTAGACGATGACCTTCTCCAAAAGGGGTATCTGGCCCTTGAGGTCGATCAACCGCTGCAGCTGCTTTTCGTTCTCCGCGATCGTGAGTCTGCACTCGCTCCAGGAAAGGATATGTCGAACCTCCTGGTCCGTGGCGTCGCAGCCCCGGGGCACGTCCGCGGCCCCCAACCCCAACAGAGCGAGATCCGTGATCAGCCACTCCTTGCGGTTGTCGGAGATCAGTCCTACCCGGTCGCCGCGCTTGACCCCGGCTTCCGTAAGGGCTTCCGCGAAGGCCGCGACCTCCTCCAGGAGCTGCCGGTAGGTGGTGGGCTTGAATTCGGTTCCGCCGTTCTTGCTGTACTGGGCGTTCAATTCGGGGTAGTCGCGGACTTTTTCCAGGAACAGCTGGGCAAGGGTCTCGGCCATATGGTCTCCCCCTAGGGGTATAGGATGTATTACATAATAACGAATAATGTAAAAGTGAGCAAGGAAAAAAGCGGTGGACAGTGGACAGGGGAGAGACTTTTACCAGCTGCGGTCAATTGAGCCAATTTCAAAAGTCCGTCACTTTTGAAATTGGCTTTGCGATTCCTTGCGGTTTCGTTGCAACCGCCGCGCCAAATCGCGGATTTCAAGGTGGCTGTTTCAATACTCCCTGAGTTTTGAAAAAGCCTCAATTGTTTCGTGAATCATCCCACAGCCCGTCGAAGCCTACTGTTCACCGTTTTCCGACCACCGTTCACCGGCCACCGACCACCCTATCCCCCGGCACCTCTTCGAAGTATTCCGCGAGGATCCTCCGGATCGAGGCGAGGTCCGGGGCGTTCTGGATCTTCCAGCGGATATGGTGGGCGAAGGAGAGGTTGTCGCAGTAGTAGTAAAAGAACCTACGGGCGCGGGAAAGGTGGAATTCCGGGGGCAGGAGCTCCTCCACCAACCGGAGGAAGGTCTCCGCCGTTTCGGCAGCGTCGACGGTCATCCGGAAACCGGGATCCCGCTCAAGCCCCCGGATTAGGGCGAAGATCCAAGGCCTGCGGACGGCTTCCCGCCCCAGCATGATCCCGGCGGTGCGGCATTCCCGAACCCGGGCGGCCTTGTCCACGGGGGTCCGGACGTCTCCGTTGCCCACCAGGGGAATCCCCAGGTCTTCCCGGAGCCGCCGGACGTAGTCCCACCGTCCGGTTCTACGGAGCTTTTCGTTCCTAAGGCGGGGATGCAGGACCAGCCAGTCCGCGCCGGCCTCGGACAGCCCGGCGCAGAAGTCCCGGAGCCGGCCGTAGTCGTCGTCGTATCCGATCCGGAGCTTGACCGAAAGGCTGCCCTCCGGCCGAGCGTCCCGAACTCGAGCCACCAAATCCCGGGCCGCCTCGGGGTTCTTCATCCAGGAAACCCCGCCTCCGGACCGCTCGATATGGGGCGCGGAACACCCGAAGTTCAGGTCCAAGCCCGCGGCGGGGAGTTCCCGGGCCGCCTTTCGGGCGGCTTCGACCATCCGGGCTGTGTCCACGGCGTAAAATTGTAGGACCGTACGCTCCGGCTCCGGGCCGGAATCCAGGAAGAACCGGTCATAGGGGGCCCCGGACAAGTAGCCCGCGGCGCTCGTCATCTCCGTAAAGTATAGATCGCAGCCCCCGAAGCCCCGGATGAGCTCCCGCAGGGCCCGATGGGACAGGCCGACCATGGGCGCCAGGAGCAGGGCGTCCGGCGGGAGCGGGGAAGAGCGGGTAG
>Ga0067045_1031221_pt1 | contig 12860 bp, 10 predicted proteins | sample TerdegcTABiofilm_FD_59184 | JGI IMG/M metagenome (GOLD analysis project Ga0067045, IMG submission 59184) | Combined Assembly of (Gp0054472, Gp0054536) Wastewater bioreactor microbial communities from Singapore -Terephthalate degrading...
GCCCCCAGCGTGGTGCGCGGCGATCAGGTCGCGGAAGAACAGGGCGCTGCGCTTGGGGGTGCGAACCAGCGTCTTGTAGTCCACATGGACGATCCCGAAACGCTTGAGGTAGCCCCTGGCCCACTCGAAATTGTCCATCAGGCTCCAGGCGAAGTACCCCTTCAGCGGAACACCTATGGCAATGGCAGCGGCGCAGGCGTCGAGATGCTGCCGGTAGTAATCCACGCGCTGCGGGTCCTCAACCACGCCATTGACCGGATCAGGATCGTCAAAAGCAGCGCCGTTCTCGGTGATATAGATCGCTGGCGGGGCATACTCGCGCGCCACGCGCACCAGCAGCGCCCGCAACCCCTCCGGATAGACCTCCCAATTCATCGCCGTGTACGCATTGCCCACCGGACGCACGCTTCGCGCGTAGAAGGGGCCGACGTCTCCTGCGGCGATGACCTGGCGCGTGTAGTTATTGATCCCCAGGAAATCCAGCGGCACCGCAGCAGCACTGATCTCCTCCGGGGCAATGCGCTCCAGCGCCGGCTCTACCAGCGCGACCACATCCTGCGGATAGCGGCCCTGAAACACTGCATCGAGAAACCAGCGATTCAGGTAGCCATCTTGTCGGCGCGCAGCCTGACGGTCGGCTTCGCTCTGCGTGGCCGGTTCCACGTGATCGAGGTTGAGGGTAATGCCCACCTGCGCGCCCGGCACATGTTGGCGAATGGCGGGCACCGCGGCCCCATGCGAGAGCAGCACGTGATGGGCGACGGTGTAGGCGGCGGTCAGATTACGCTGGCCGGGCGCGTGCTCACCGGTGTAATTGCCCAGGAAGGCGATCACCCAGGGTTCGTTGTGAGTGATCCAATGCTTAACCCGGTCACCCAGGCGCGCAGTCATCAGCGCGGCGTAGTCGCAGAACCAGGCCACGCTATCCGGGTTCTCCCAGCCACCCCGCTCTTGCAGCGCCTGGGGCAAATCCCAGTGATAGAGCGTGACAAACGGCGTGATGTCGTGGCGCAGCAGTTCATCTACCAGGCGGTCGTAGAAATCCAGCCCAGTGGCATTGGTCGGGCCGGTGCCGGCGGGGATAACGCGCGACCAGGCAATCGAGAAGCGATAGGCGCGCAAGCCCAGGTCGGCGATGAGGGCCACGTCTTCGCGGTAGCGATGATAATGATCGCAGGCCACATCACCGTTTGAGCCGTCGTCAATCGTGCCGGGCGTGTGCGTGAAGCGGTGCCAGATGCATTCACCGCGCCCATCCTGCAAGACTGCACCCTCGATCTGGTAGCTGGATGTGGCAGCGCCCCAGACGAACTCTCTTGGAAACACCTTGACTCTCTCCTTTGACGACGAAGCTCCAGACCGAACGCGCCAACACAGTCTGCTTCGCTGCACGACGCTCAGGCGGGGTGATGATAGCACGGGTCAGTCGGTGCATCAACGGGCCGACTCCGCGATTTGGGTGGTTGCGGTATACTAGTCCCACATTGGCACGGTAGTACGGAGCAGTGGGAACCGATGACTGAAAGCTGGGTGGAGCGGCTGCGCAGAGTCCAGGCTGAGCGCGATACATGGTTATGCGTGGGACTGGACCCCTCGCCGTCGCTGATGCCAGCGGGCGTCAGCCTGCGCGATTTCGGGTGTGCGATCATTGACGCCACGCTGGACTATGCCTGCGCTTTCAAGCCTAACCTGATCTTCTACCTGTCCTTTGGCTCGGAAGGATTGCGCGCGTTGGAAGAGACTATCGCGCACATCCCGGATACTACGCCGGTCATCCTCGATGCCAAGTTCGGCGACATCCGCTACACAGCAGAACACTACGCGCGCGCGGCCTTTGAGGTGTTAGGCGCTGACGCTATTACGATCAGCCCTTATGTGGGCATGGATGCAGTCACGCCGCTGCTGGGGCACCCTGGCAAGATGATCTTCGTCCTGGTGCGCTCGTCGAACATCACCGGCAACGATTTTCAGCTCTGGCCTAGTGAGCGCGCGCCACTCTATCGCTTTGTCACGGCGCAGATTAACACGTTGGCGCGCGATCATGCGGATCAGCTTGGCATGATCGTCAGCGCGACGCAGCCGCGCGACCTGGCGTTGCTGCGCAGTTGGGCACCCTCCATTCCCTTCCTGATCCCCGGCATTGGGGTGCAGGAAGGCGATCTGGGCACAGCCGTGCAGCACGGGATGACGCGCGGCGGCACCGGGCCGCTGATCGGTGTAGCACGGGCGATCATCTACGCGAGTTCGGGGAGGGATTACGCAGTTGCGGCGCGGGCGGCGGCGGCGGAGTGGGCGGGGCGCATTCGCGCTAAGCGTGCGGAGCACAGGGTGGATTGACTGGGCGAACGAGGGAAGACGGGAGAATCATGGCTTGACGCGGGGGGAGGGGACTGGTACAATGCGGCATGTTGCGCAGCCCCATTCGTCTAGCGGCCCAGGACATCGCCCTCTCAAGGCGGAAACAGGGGTTCGAGTCCCCTATGGGGCATAGGCTGCCACATGCCTTCAGAGCAGATGGTAGCTTTATTTTTACCTTCGAAGAGGCCGTCGCCTCCCTGGTGAAGCGGCTGTATCCAGGGGCACCACCTTCCTCTACTGCCCAATCACCGAGAACCCGCAAGAAGCGCAATCGCAATGCGGATATCCGCGCTCGGTATGCCCAAGGCGTCAGCGTGCCTGATCTGGCCAAAGAGTACGGCATCTCGAGGAATCGGGTGTACCAGATATTGAGGGAGAAGAGGAAGTAGATCATTCGATATCAGCATGAGGAGCACTGCGTTGATCAGTACTCCTCTTTTTCTCTCTAGAAACCTTCTTGTCTAAAACCGAATATATGTGCTAAAGGCATTTTGCAGAACCTGCAAATGAGGTAGTCTCCCTGAAAACTGTGGGTAGAATTATACCCAAAAACAGTGAAGGGGAATCGCATGAGCGAGTTGGTAACAGTCGGTAGTTTCTGCCCGAATGAAGACTGCCCGGATTATGGGAAAACGGAGCGCGGCAATATCATTCGCTACGGCAAAACAGGCGAAGGACGACAACGGTTTCAATGCAAAACATGCAAGCGCACGTTCAACGAACGCAAAGGGACGCTGTTCTACAACCGTAAAACGGATGAAAAAGACATCCTGGAATGTCTAGCGCTGTTGGCTGAAGGGGTGCGCATCAGCAGTATCCATCGCGCCAAAGGGATCAAAGAGGATACCATCCTCACATTCTTGCGGGAAGCGGCTTTACATGCCGAGCAGATCGAAGCGATCCTGTTGGGTGACTACCAGATCAGTCAAGTTGAAATCGATGGCCTGTGGACCTATGTTGGGCGAAAAGAGGCTGAAAAAACCGAGTAGAAACCGATGAGTCAGGGGAATATTGGCGGTGCACCGCGATTGAACCCAGCACGCGCTTGCGCGTTGGGCGCGGCATTGGGCAAACCGAAACAGAGGCAGCCATTGAACTGTGACAACACGTCAAACGCCGCAAAGCACACCGTCACCGCCCGCCGCCAGTGCTGTCGGATGGATGGGGCGGTCACCGGGAGGCGCTCGTGCACGTCTACGGTCGCGTGCCGGACTATCAGGGACGCGGTCGTCCACCGACCATCAAACGCCCCCAACCAGGCTGGCATTATACCCAAATGGTGAGACAACGTGATGATACGGGCAATCTAACAGGCATCAAGGTGCGGGTCATTTACGGCGATGAAACCACCCTGGCCCGCACGAGAGAACACACGGTTCATGTTGAACGAACCCACCTGACTTCGCGGCACATGAATGGGCGTTTAGTGCGCAAAACATTGGGCTTTTCGAAACGAGTTGAGATGTTGCGGGCTTCCTGTAGCTGGAAAGATGTCATCTACAACCTGACACGCAGCATCAAAACGCTGCGTATTGAAGTGAATAACAGTGGCCAACGCTGGTTACGCTGTTCGCCGGCGATGGCCGCCCAACTGACTGACCATATCTGGTCCATTCGAGAGGTGTTGACCCTTGTGCCAACGCCTACCAACAGATTTTAGGGAGACTACCGGATTTCCCCAGGAGAAAAAAACATGATTCAGGTACAATGTCTGGTAGAAAACACGGCGAAACCGTCAACGGAATTTTGGGGCGAGCACGGCATGGCCTGGCACATCCAGACGCCGGAGGGACACATCCTGTTCGACACGGGCCAGAGCGGGGATGTGCTGCTGCACAACGCCGCTCTATTTGGGCTTGATCTGGCACGGATCGATGCGCTGGTCATCAGTCACGCGCACTATGATCACACCGGCGGACTGCCTGCCGTGCTCGAACATACCCGCCCCGGCATCCCGCTTTATGCGCATACTGATCTGTTCCGCGAACGGTTTTCCAGGCACGATGATAGGATGGAGTCCATCGGACTGCGGGTTACACGCGCCAAGCTGGAGTCCCACGTTGAGCTGCACCTGAGCGCCGACCCGGTCGAAATTCTGCCCGGCGTTTGGACCACCGGCGAGGTCATGGATCGAGCTTCGTTCGAAGGTCGCAGCCCGAATCACCTGATCCGCGCAGGTGAGGGCTGGCAACCTGACCCTTATCGCGACGATCTCTCGCTGGTGCTGGAAACCGGCGCGGGCTTGGTGGTCCTACTCGGCTGCGGGCACGCCGGGCTGCTCAACATCCTGGCCCAGGTTCGGGCGCGATTCGAGGGCGACATCATCACCGTCGCGGGCGGTACGCATCTCACCAGCGCGACCGATGACATGCTCCAGCAGGCCATCAAAACCCTCGAATCAACCTATGGCACACCGCGTATCTATCCCAGCCATTGCAGCGGTCATCATGCAATGGTGGCGCTGGCATCCGCTTTTGGCGACCAGGTGCAGCCCTGCCCGGTGGGCACCGAATTGACTTTTGCATAACACTATAAGATAGGCTCTATCGCAGATGAAAACCACACCTGAGTGCGTCGCATGTTTTATGAAACAGGCGCTGCTGGCAACTCAACAAATGACGGATGACCCGGATGAAGCGATTAAGGCGCTCAAGCGAGCAGCTGAGTTTATCACCTCCATCAGCCGCGACAAAAGTCCCGCAGAATACGCGACCCCAATCGCCAAGATCGTCCGGTCCTGTTTTGGCAACAAGAACCCTTTCCGCGAAGAAAAGCAGCGCTACAATGCCATAGCGCTGAGTGTCTACGACGCGCTCACCGCCTATGTACGCGGCTCGCCCGATCCGCTGGAAGCGGCGACGCGCATAGCAGCGGCGGGCAATATCATGGATCTGGGCATTTTTGCGAATATCGATGTGGAGGCCACCGTTGAACAGGCCAAGTCAACCACGTGGGCGATCACCCACCTCGAACACCTGAAACATGACATTGCTGGCGCTCAAAGCATTCTGTACCTGGGTGATAATGCGGGCGAGATCGTCTTTGACCGGGTGCTGGTCGAAGTGTTGCCCCCCCACACCGTAACGTTCGCTGTCAAATCCGGCCCTATCGCCAACGATGTGACCCGTGAAGATGCTATACAATCCGGTATGGATCAGGTCGCCGAGATTATCGACACCGGTTGCGATTACATGGGCGTGCCGCTGCCTTTGTGTTCACCAGAATTTCTGGAAGCGTTTCGTTCGGCAGATGTGATCGTCGCTAAGGGGATGGCAAACTTTGAAACGCTGAGTGACGTTGATGCCAACATCTTCTTCATTTTGAAGGCCAAGTGCGATTCTGTGGCCCAGGAAATCGGGGTAATAAAGGAAGGGATCGTGCTGATGGCGCAGAAGCTGCGTTTGTCCCCTGAAAAACCAATAGTCTGATGACGGGTCGCCTGATGCTATGAACACAGGCGACCATCCGAACAAAGGTTGGGGATGTGCGATGCTATCCAGTCCTCATATGGCTCTGGCTCATTACATATACAGTTGGATGATTCCCGTGTTCAAGAGAATGCCCAAAGTAAATCACTCCCGTGTTGTTCAAATAGTAATTTGGGCGAGGATTTGAACCTCATGACGTATCGCAATGACGGTCGCAAAGTCATGCTTGTGTGGCGCAATTGGACGAGATTTGTGAAGGCTACTTCTCCGAATATCCTACTGTGATCAATAATTGTTGACATAGTACTTGTTAATTACTGTCCTAATTGTCAGATATTGAGCAAACTAGGGCGTGTATGCAAACTAGAACCAAGATATATAATGTACAACTAGGTTTCTCTCCGAACAGATCGGATGGATAATAGCAGCAGCAAAAAGGAGAGGAACTCATGACCGCCGAAGAGAAGCTGGCCCGCCAAGAAGCCTAGTAGTACACGTGTTGCGTACTGTGTCTTGGTTCACATACAACAGTTCACTGATTTCACAGTCGGTTTTGCCCTCGTCGCTCTTCAGCAGGATATGCGCCCGCCGAATCACCGCCGCTTTGTTGACACCTTTGGCACGATGCTCAACAGCTGTCTTCGTTCTTTGGGGGTGAGTTTGATTCCATGCCTGGTCATATCCCAACCTTATATTCAAACTTAAGCAAGGTTGAATACTAGCTGCAATGCTCCGCTTCGAGGGGTCTATGGGCCGGGACATTACAACATCTGGTGGATGCGAAGGGCTACGGGATGGTGCTCATGTATATCGGCCAGACGATGCCGATGGCGCCGCTCACTGATTACAGCCCTGCCAAATGTCAGATGTCAGAGGAATGAGGAAGTCCGGGCGCGGTATGCGCAGGAGGCAAGCCTCAGTCACCTGGCGGAGGTGTTCGATCTGTCATCGCAGCGTGTCTCGCAGATTGTGCAGGGCAGACGGAATTGATCCCAGCCCGACCTGCATTCGCTGCCATGCAGGCAACCTGCTCGGAGAGAAACGCCACTGAAAAGATAGGCCATCAATGGCTTACCGGTGCTACGGCAGTCGCACGTCCCGGGCTCGCAGGCCGCTGTAACTGAAGCCAAGATGGAAACGTTTGTCACGAAACCCAATGTCATGGACCCTTGGGGTCTCGCAGTGCCCTGTCCAGAACCCGCGTTAGCCTGGTCGGGCCATGGGGAACCCATCATAGGCTAGAATCCAGAACAGGAACTCCTGGTTCGGAATCCCGGCCAACTTTAAACCAGTCAGGCGGCGGAGACCGCTGCGCAGCAAGGGATTCTGAAGGGCGCAATAGCCAATGCCCACAGACTGCGAAACACAGCAGACGATTTTGCGCAATTAGTTGAGCAATATCAATGTATCTCTTGTTGCAATAATTGCAACTTGATTGACTTGTCTCATGAAATGGGACTATCCTTAAGAAATGGTTGGAGGCGCTCTCACCATGTCTGACAGGAAGACTCGCCTTAATCGCCGCGTGACTCTCCGCGAAATTGCCCATCACGCCAATGTGTCTGTCTCGACCGCCTCGCGTGCGCTCAACAATGACCCGAATGTCAATGAGGCCACCCGGCTGGATGTACAGCGCGCTGTTGCCGAACTGAACTACTCACTCGATCACCTTCGCAGCGTACGGCAATCCCGCAAATCTGTCACGCTCCTTGCGCGGGGCGACTTCGCGCCGACCACATCGGAGTTCAGCTCAGGTGCCGATTTCGAGAAGCTGGCCATACGCGGCATTCGTGCCTGCTTGGAGACAGCGAACGTTGACCTGTCGATCAGGCACCTTCTGATGCGGGCAGAAGACGCGGCTCCCTTCTTTGAAAGCTTTAGCGGCGATGGCGTTCTTGTGCTTACCGGGATGGTTGCCCCCGAATTCGTCCGGGCCTTGCAGGACAACGAGGTGCCATTCGTCATTGCCGGCTCCCACGTCCTTCCACTTGAGGCAAATTGCGTGATGGCGGACAACGTTCGCGGCGTGGAGATGGCAGTGCATCACCTCGCTGCCCAGGGATGCCGCAAAATCGGTCTCGTGAACAGCTCCACGATGACCAAGACTAGCGAGGACAAGATGCGCGGGCTGCTGTTAGGCATACAGCAGCATGGCCTTGCGTACTCACCGTCTCAGGTTGTCTCATCCCGTGATTTCGATCTTGAATCCGGCTATACACAGACTCTTCTCCTCGTGGCGAATGTGCCCGATGTGGATGCGATCATCTATGGCCATGATGTAATGGCGATGGGTGGGTTGCGCGCGCTCAAAGAACGCGGACTGAGGATACCCCAGGATGTAGCGGTGGTCGGTTATCACGACTATGAGATCGCACAATTCACTGATCCTCCCCTGACGACGATCCGTTTCGATACGGAGTTGATGGGGTGGATGGCAGCCCGGCGACTGCTCATGATGCTCGATGATCCCGATGGGCGGCATTGGCTGTTAACAATCCCAACGGAGTTGGTCGTCCGTGAGTCAACACGGCGTAAGGCTTAGAAGAGATACACAAGGCTCGTAGTCCGTCAGGTTCGCCTGCTCAAGGAGCGCAATCTTTTCTGAAAGGAGCCCCACATGTTCAAGCCAAGAGTACTTCTCGTCCTCGTGTTGGTCTTTGTGACTCTCGCCGCCATTCCAACCCAGGCGCAGGACACCGTGACCCTGGAGTTCGTCAACTGGATCGGCGCCGAGGAAGCCACGGCGGACGACCTCGAAGCCATGATCGCTGACTTCGAGGCCCGCCACCCGAACATCAAGATTGACAACCAACCCGTGCCCTTCAACCAGTCCCTGGAAACGCTGCTCACGCGGTCGCTCGGTGGTGACGCGCCGGATGTGAGCATGGCCCACGTCACATGGGTCGCACCGCTGAACGACGCGGGTGTGCTGACGCCGCTGCAGGACCTCCTCCCCAACCAGGATGACTATGTTGAGGGCATCCTGGACGCCATGACGATTGACGGCGACATGATGGCGGTTCCCTGGGCCCCCAGCCCGATAGCCATGTACGTCAACATGGAGCTGCTTGAGCAGGCCGGCTACAGCGAACCCCCCAAGACATGGGACGAGATGATCGAGATGGCCTACGCCGTCACCGCGCTGGGAACGGCGGCTGACGGAGGCCAGATCTACGGCCTGGGCGTCTCCAGCCAACCGCTGGTAGGTGCCGGTTACTTCCTGTTGCCTTTCATCTGGGCTTTCGGTGGGGAGTTTCAGGACGAAGCGGGAAACATCGTGCTCGACAGCCCGGAGACAGTTGCCGCCTTCACGCAGGTTCAGCAGTTGTTCAACGACGGGGTGAGTCCGTCGGGCCTCGAAATCCGCAACCTGCGCGAGCTGTTCGCCCAGGGACGAATCGCTTTCCACTGGGATATCGAGCAGATGGTGCAGACCTTTGCGAACCTCAGCCCACGCGGCGAGGAATTCCGCAATGCGTATGAGATCGTCCTGATCCCAGGCATGGAAGAAGGCGTGCCCGCGCCGACGGTCACGATCTACCATATGCTGGTCATCTATGAGGACACGCCGTATAAGGAAGAGGCGGCGATGTTCATTGACTACCTGACCGGCCCCGATGGGCTGACGATCTACAACGACTACGGCTCCAACAAGCTGCCCGTGCGCAAGTCCTCGTCGGAGATCGAGTTCTTCAGCCGCGAGGAAGCCTCATTCCTGGATGTCTTCATCCAGGCGGTTCAAGGCCCTGCCCGGGCAATGCCCGCGAAAGACTCGGCCTTCCTCGCTGCGATGGAAGCCGTCGCAGTGGCGAACCAGCGCGTGGCCCTCAATAATGAGGATCCGGCTCAGGTCGTCCAGGAGCTTCAGACAGAAATCAAAGATCTCTACGGGCAATAGTCAGCACGGCGAAACGCTCTGCCCCCGGACTTGCTCAGAATTCGGGGGTAGAGCATTCCCGCACAGGTGGTCACACTGCGCAGGCAGTCAACCTACTGGCAGTCTGGTCAGGCAGGATGTGAGGTGTCTGACAAAGACGCGAGCAGGAGCATGTTGTGAATCGCTTGCCTTTGGCCTTCCGAAAAGACCGGTCGCACGGGTCGCCCTTCAGCCTGGTAACACGCAGGCAGGCGGATGTCCTGTTTGCCTGGTTTCTCTTGCTGCCAGCGCTCCTCGTCTTGGTGCTGGTTATGTTTGGCCCCATCGTCAATGCGGTCAAGCTCAGCTTCCAGGATTACACGCTGCGCACGCGCAACGATCCGGCCTGGAACAACTTCGAGAACTACATTGACCTTTACGAGTCCGGCGAGATTCAACTCTATTTTGAGAACACGCTGATCTTTGTCACTGCCGTGGTCGTCCTGCAGTTTGTGCTGGCTATGGTGATCGCGCTGCTGATTGGCAACGATCTGCCAACCAGGAACGCCTTCCGCAGCCTTTTCTTGATGCCCTGGACGATTCCCTCTGTTGTCACCGCTCTGGTCTGGTTGTTGCTGTTTCAGCCGGAGTACGGGCTTGTCAATCACATTCTGGACGTGCTTGGCGTCATGGATCGCAACACTCAGTGGGTACAGAACCCAAAGCTGGCGATGCCAGCGGTGATCATCGTCAGTGTTTGGCGCCAGCTTCCGATTGTCCTGGTGATGCTTGTGGCCGGCTTGCAGACGATCCCTGTCGAGCTAGTTGAGGCGGCGCGCATTGACGGGGCCAACGCCATTCGTGTCTTCAGGCACATCAAGCTGCCATTTCTGGCGCCGATCATCTACACAAGCTTGCTGCTGGCTATCATTCGCAACTTCCAGATGTTCACGCTGATCTACAATCTCACCGCCGGAGGACCGCTCAAGCGCACGATGACCCTCGCGCTGGCTACCCACATGGAAGCGTTTCGCCGCTTCGACATGGGGAAAGGAGCGGCGATTGGCGTCATCTGGCTTATCGTACTGATCCTTATCACACTCGTGTTCAACTGGCTGAACAGCCGCAGCGAAATCGAGTAGTCGCGTACAGGGAAGGCCAGATGACACGCAAACGTAGAGCGATGACGCTGACTGCCCGGTATATCCTCCTCCTGGCGCTGCTGGCGGTGATGCTGTTTCCCATCTACTGGATTGTGCTGGGGTCTCTGCGCACCAACTCGGAGATCACGGCGATGCCGCCGCGTATCCTGCCGTCTGTGAACCTGGACTTCTCTAACTACTCGCGTGTGGTGGGCCAGACGGAGTTTCTGACGTACTACAAGAACAGCCTCATTGTGTCCGGTTCGACGATCGTACTGTGTATCGTCATGGGAGTGATGGCAGGCTATTCCTTCTCTCGTTATCGCTTCCTGGGCCGTCAGGTCGCAATGACCGGCATTCTCTCGGTGCAGATGTTTCCGCTGGTCGCCATCCTGATCTCGCTGTTTGAATTCTTCAGAGGGTACGGCCTGATCAACAGTCTGACCGGGCTGGTGCTTGCTCATCTGACGATCTGTCTGCCATTCGCCATCTGGTTCTTGAAGGCGTTCTTCGACGGCATCCCGCGCGAGCTAGAGGAAGCCGCTTATATTGACGGCGCGGGCCGCAATCGCACGCTGTTTCAGATCATCATGCCGCTGGCGCGCCCTGGAATCCTGGCGGTGGGCATCTACGCCTTCCTGATGTCTTGGGACGACTTTCTCATGGCGCTGATCCTGACAACGCGCGACGAGATGCGCACCCTGCCTGTTGGCATTGCCATCAGCTTCATCGGGGAATTTGAATACGACTGGTCAGGCATGATGTCTGCCTCGATGATTGCCTCGCTGCCGATTCTGATCCTGTTCATCTTCCTCAGCCGCTACATGGTTGAAGGGTTGACGCAGGGCGCGCTCAAGGGCTGAGCGGCGAAGCGCAGGCTGCCTGCACTGGGTCCTGAACAATGTAACCGGCTCCTGCGCGGGGTGACGGGCGCGAGTCACTGCGTGAGGTGCCCGCGCCCCCCGCTAGCCGAATGTGCATAGGGCATTTGCATCTGACGCGAGAGGAACCTGGTTGATCCTATGGGCAAGAAACCTTTGAACATCAGCGGTGTGTTGCCTCGGCTGGCCATGAGCGCGGAGCTTGGCCCGCCGCGCAGCGAATGCGGCGTGGGCGCTTTGATGGTCTGGGCGGGCAAGCTGTGGGCGATCACCTACGTGTCGCACAAAGCGAACAGCGGCGTAGGCACTGGGCTTTATGTCATTGACGAGGACCTGACAATGACCAGGCACCCCGCCAGTCAGGTCGGAACCTACACCAACCGCTTTGTGCATTGGGAAACGAACCGGATGATCATCGGTCCGCACATCGTTGACGCGCACGGCGACGTGCGGACGATTGAGAGCCTGCTGGATGTGCGGCTGTGCGGCACCATGCAACACCTGACCGATCCTGCCAATAAGGTCTACATGCTGGGCATGGAGGGCGAGTTCTTCGAGCTGGATGTTAACACACTGGAGGCGACTTTCCTTTTCGACCTGGTGGCAGAGCTAGGCGTGCCGTCCCACGAGTACGCGCATTTCAAGGCTGGCTACACCAACTATGGACGGGTGGTGGTGGCGAACAACAGCTACGATGAGCGTGATTTCAGCGGCGTCGAGAATGCTGGACGCCTGGCAGAGTGGGACGGCAAGACATGGACGATTCTGGAGCGCGCCCCCTTCGTTGAGGTGACCGGTCGCGGCACCTTCAGCGGGACTATCTTCGCGACGGGGTGGGACAAAGCCTCGGCAATCCTGATGGTCTACACGGATCAGGACAAGCGGTGGCGCAAATACCGCCTACCCAAAGCCAGCCATACGTTCGATCACATGTGGCAGACTGAATGGCCCCGCATCCGGGAGGTGGAGCACGAGCGTTTCCTGATGGATTGTCACGGCATGTTCTACGAGCTATCCCCCTGGGCCTATGACAATCATGTGTGGGGCATCCGTCCGATCTCGACCCACCTCTGGGTGATGAGTGATTTCTGTTCGTATCGCGGGCTGTTGGTGCTCGGATCGGATAACGCCAGCGCGCATCACGGGGCCAACCATCTGGCGGGCGAGCCGCAATCCGGCCTGTGGCTGGGCAAGA
>Ga0067045_1031222_pt1 | contig 12860 bp, 8 predicted proteins | sample TerdegcTABiofilm_FD_59184 | JGI IMG/M metagenome (GOLD analysis project Ga0067045, IMG submission 59184) | Combined Assembly of (Gp0054472, Gp0054536) Wastewater bioreactor microbial communities from Singapore -Terephthalate degrading...
TCGCCTGTTTTTATACCGTAGGAGGGATCTCCTAATCCCGACAGGCTCGCCTGTTTTTATACCGTAGGAGGGATCTCCTGATCCCGACAGACTCGCCTGCTCCGGGTTTGCAGTATCGGCTTCAGGAGAAGCCTCCTACGGGATGGAAACCTCTTTGTCGAAGTTGGTTTATAGTGGTTCTGAATAATAATTTCCTAAATCCTGAAACTGTTGTAGGTTCCTATTCCATGTTTTCAAAGTTGATTTAAATCTCGTTTTTTGTATATACAACAGGATTTCACTACTTTGAAAACAGACTGTAGTCTCTTTTATTGCATATAGTGATTCCAATAAACGATCAGGAGTTACGCTCAAATTCGAGGAAACCGGCATGAACCCGTCATCCTGAATCCTGAAACCAGTTCAGGACAGGCTTTGTTTCAGGATCTTTGGGAATCGGTATAAAATCTGGATTTTGGCAATAAAAGGCGTAACCCCTGACGATTTACTTTATAAACCCATCATCCCGAATTTGTTTCAGGATTTTCAGAAATCGTTATGAAATTTGAATATTGACAATAAAAGACTTAACTGCTGAGATTATAAGAGCATTTATAATAATAAGTTATAATTTTTTTACATAGGAAGGAATATCTTTAAATTTTTTCACAATAAGGAGGGCATGAGATGGATCGGCAGGAACGACTGAAAAGGGGAAAGGATCACTGCTTCTTCGTGGGGGTTAACGACAGCGGAGCCGAACTTTGTAAAGCCAATGCTCCCTACGGTATGGCGGCAATCCATTATGTACAGGAAAAACTGGGTAAAAATCCCAACGCAACTTATGTTTTTACTCCCGACATGACTATCACCCGGAACACTCACCGATGGAAAAGCGGCTTCGGTTACGGTGGAAAACTCAGCTGGGGCGACGGCAACGACGATTACGTGATCCTTAATGTCAAACCCAACGCCTGCGGAACCTTCACCGGAGGGTTGGAGCAATTGCCCGATATGGAGAAGCTTATCTACAGGCTGTATGAAATCGAGAATACTCCTACCGATATCGACGGCACCGGGGTGGAATGGGATTTTTACAAGAGCAACCATTTCATCGATATTTTTGAGGTCAAACCCGTAATGAAAACCGATTTTCCCCTGCCTCCCTATGCCTTTATCATTCACGGCTCCGCTCCGGAATTTACGGGAGATAATCGGAGGGGAATGGGGATGTACCATGACAAGAGCAAAATTCTTAAAGAAATGGCGGAAGTTGTTCCCACTCCCTTCGGCGAGTTCTTTATCCTCACGGGGGATAATGCCCGGAAATATTTCGAGCAATACCGTTACGCCGACAACTTTGCCAAAAAGAAACGGCGACTGGCGGCGGAACTTCTTTTCGAGAACTTTACCGAAATCGCCAACGAAACCCATCAGGGGCTCCTGAACCTCAACGAGATAGCCCTGGGTTGTCATTGTTTCAAGGATGGAGAACTTTTTCCCCTGATGTTGAGGGGGGATCTGCCTGCCTATCTGGTAAAGGGAAAGCCCAACCTCACCGAGGAGAGTATCGAACTGCTGGGGTTCGAGAAAAGAGCCGAAAGACTGGGGGTCTATGACCGACTCTTGCACGCCAATCTTATTCCCCACGGCGGAGGCTACAACCTGCCCGACATCCTGGGAGTAAATAAAGTAATCGAGATCGACGGCAAACGCTACTTCGAAGTGGAGATGCAAAACGACCGGGGTAAAAAAATCATATCCGAAGTCCGGGAACTCCCTTACGAATACCGGGGCAGGAATGTGGTTTTAAGGTCTCTTGAAGTAAACCTCCTGGACATCGTGGCTAAACTGATCCCTAAATTTGTGTTTAAAATTTAATGCCGGCTGATATTCCGGGGCAGGACCGATACCGGTTTGATTTCTATATGGCATTATCCTATCGGGGAAATTTAGCCACTTAGAGCCTATTCGGAAAGTCTGTAGGATGGTTCTCCAGAACCCGATTCTATCCCCTCATCCATGGCAATCGGTTATTTTCCGAATAGGTTCTTAGTCGGTAGAACCGACGTCCTGCCGGTGTCGTTTTGATTTCAATACGGTATTACGCTTAAATTCGAGGAAAACGTCATGAAATCGTCATGAATCCAGAAACCAGTTCAGGACAGGCTTCGTTTCAGGATCTCTGGCAATCGGCATGAAATCTGGGTTTTGGTAGAAAATGGCGTAAGTCCTGATTATCAAATGCGGATTCCGTTCTGATTTGGATTCCTTTCCTCTGCATATTTTTTTTGATTTAAAAGGAATTTTTATTTGCAATCCGGTATAAATATATAAGAATTAATATCAACCTGCGCCTGGATGTCCGTCATGCTGAACTTGTTTCAGCATCTATGCAATACCTTGTCCTTCAGATTCCGAAACGAGTTCGGAATGACGGGGGGACTGAGTGTTTACCTAAAAATGAATAAATCATGGAGGTGTAAGATGGGGATATTTTGTCCCGACTGTGGAATGGAAAATAGAGATACCGCAAAAAAATGTAAAAACTGCGGGTTTGATCTGGGCAAGGATAAACCGAAGGAAATCCTCCTGGATAACCGATACAAAATTATGGGAAAACTGGGCGAAGGCGGAATGGGTGAGGTCTATAAGGCGGAACACGTCAAATTGGGGGATCTCTGCGCCATTAAAAAGATGAGTGATGAAAATTTAACTTCCGACGATAAGGAAAAGGCTTATAACCGCTTTATGCAGGAAGCCCGGATATTACGCAAACTGAACCACCCCGGACTTCCCCAGGTGATGGATTTCTTTGAAGAAAATGAAAGTTATACTATCACCTATAGCAACCGACAGGAAAAGAAGGAGAGAACCCTTTATTTTCTGGTTATGTCCTATATTGAAGGAAAAACCCTGCAAAAGATGATGAAGGAGCGGTTCGACAAGCCTTTCAGTGAGGGGGAGGTTCTGGATTGGTTCTCCCAGATTCTTGATATTTTAGAATACCTTCATTCTCAAAAGCCTCCCATTATTTACAGGGATATGAAGACGGATAATCTGATGTTATCCCAGGATGGGAAGATATATCTGATAGATTTCGGTATAGCGAAAATATTTCAACCCCAGACCAGAGGAACCCTCATCGGAACCCCCGGCTATGCTCGTCATCCCGAACTTGTTTCGGGATCTGAACAAACCTCATAAATCTTAGTTTTATTTATACGTATAGTAAAAATTTATTAACATTCAATTCAATTTTTGCCTTTTATACTGCCATGGGGAAGGAATTTTAATTTTTGTGGGGAAACATTTCCTTAACGAGGTTTTTTAATAGGAAGTTATAAAAATTATTAGGGGTGGTTTTATGAAAAAAATTACCATTTTCCCTCTCCTTTCTTTAATGATATTCATTCTATTTTTTGCTGTTTCTTGTAACAGTAATGAAGACGAAAAAGATAATAGTATATATATATTGGAAGCTATTTATCAAAACGACACTCAGGCAGTTGAAGATTTTGTTAACAAGAAGCCTGGAATCGTCAATGGGAAAGATGAAGATGGCTATACGCCCCTGCACATTGCCTCTATTTACTGTCAAACGGAAATAGCGAAACTACTGATAGAAAGGGGGGCAGATGTCAATGCTAAAAATAAGTATGGACGTACGCCCCTGCACTACGCCTCCGAGAATGGTCAAACGGAAATAGCAAAACTACTGATAGAAAAGGGGGCTGATGTCAATGCTAAAAATAAGTATGGCGATACGCCCCTGCACATTGCCTCTTTTTACGGTCAAACGGAAATAGCGAAACTACTGATAGAAAGGGGGGCTGATGTCAATGCTAAAAATAAATATGGCAGTACGCCCCTATACGAAGCCTCTACCGAAGGTGGTCAAACAGAAGTCGCAATGTTGCTAATAGAAAAAGGAGCGGATATTAACACTGAAAATGAGGATGGCACGACGCCCTTGTATTTAGCTATTAATAAAGGTCAAACAGAAGTCGCAACGTTACTAATAGAAAAAGGGGCTGATGTTAATGCTAAAATAGAAAGTGGAGATATGGTTGGCAATACGCCCCTATACATTGCCTCTGGAAAGGGTCAAACGGAAATAGTAAAACTGCTGATAGAGAAAGGGGCAAAAGTTAACGCTAAGAATAACAACGGCAAGACGCCCCTGCACTATACCTCCATGTATGGCAACACGGAAGTCGCTAAATTGCTGATAGAGAATGGAGCGGATGTTAACGCTAAAGATAACCAAGGCTGGACGCCACTACACGGTGCTTCTTTTATTGGCAACCTGGGAACCGCAATAGTCCAATTGCTGATAGAGAATGGGGCTATTGTTAATGCCAAAGATATTTATGGCGGTACGCCTCTGCACTTAGCAGTCTCCCTTAGGAGTCAAACAGAAGTAACCGGGTTGTTGATAGAAAAAGGGGCTGATGTTAATGCTAAGGATAACAACGGCAATACGCCCCTGCACGAAGCCTCTATGAATGGTTATACGGAAATAGTTAAAATCCTCATAGAGAACGGGGCGGAGGTTAATGCTAAAAATAATAAAGGCAGAACGCCCCTGCACGAAGCTTCTTGGGCGGGTGAAACAGGAGTAGTAAAACTACTGATAGAGAAAGGGGCAGATGTTAATGCTAAAAATAAGTATGGACGTACGCCCCTGCACTACGCCTCCGAGAATGGTCAAACGGAAATAGCGAAACTACTGATAGAAAAGGGGGCTGATGTTAATGCTAAAGATAATGAAGGCAAAACTCCTCTAAAAATTGCCAGGGAATCCACAAAAAACAACAAAGCGACCATTGACCTCCTCATAAAGTACGGGGGAAAAGAGTGAAAGTATCCTCACCGAAATCCACCGACAGACCTTCTTTACAAGCATTTTGACGAGTGATTTTTATCGTTGACGGTAGGTATTAGATAAAAAGGAGGCTAAACCCAATGACGCCGGAAGAATGGAACGAAAACGTATCCAGAACCCTAACGAGCCTGGCATACAGGTTGAAGGGAGAACAGCAAAAGAAAGCCATGGAAGGACTGCAGCCCTGCCCTTCTGGGGTTTTCCTCTATTTAACTGAAGACTTTTTGGGGGAAACAACAAACAAGAAAGACATGGAAGGACTGCAAAAGTATCAGTCCGAGAAGTCGGAAAAAGGTATTCAAAACACCCTCAGCCCCGTGAAAATAGTTGTAATTATTTCATCTTTAATAGTTTTATCATTATTGATTGTGTTTTTTAGTAATAAAAATGAAAATTACAATAGTAATGAAGATGAAAAATATAGCAGTATATTTGAAGCTATTGGAAAAAATGACATCCAAGCGGTAAGGGATTTTGTTCGTAAAAAGCCTGAAACAGTTAATGATGAAGACGAAAATGGCAGGACTCCTCTGCACATTGTCTCCTTTAATAGTCAACCGGAAATTGCAAAACTGATGATAGAGAAAGGAGCGGATGTCAATGCGGAAGATGAAAATGGCTTGATGCCCCTGCACTACGCCTCTATAGAAGGTAATACGAAAGTCGCCAGATTATTGATAGAAAAAGGGGCAGATGTTAATTCTAAGATAGAAAAGGGAGAGTTAAAAGGATGGACGCCCTTGCACTACGCCTCTGCAAAGGGGCAAACAGAAATCGCCAGGTTGTTGATAGAAAAGGGGGCAGATGTTAATGCTAAAACTAATACTGGCGGGACTCCACTACACGTAGCTTCTTTTAAAAATCAAACAGAAGTCGCTAAACTGTTGATAGACAAAGGAGCAGATATGAATGCAAAAACTAAGGATGGAAGGACACCTCTGTACATAGCCTCTTCCAACGGTCAAAAGGAAGTCGCTAAAATGTTGAGAGAGCAGGGGGCTATAATGCTCCCATAGTAAAATACCCAAATGGATTGAAAATTTTATGAAAGGGAGTTATTAAATGATAAACAGAACACTTCTTTATTATCCTAACTTTGTGCCACAAAAAGGTTCATGGTTAAGACAGGCTTTATTATATTGGGACAAGGTTGGTAGTATAATTCCTGTAGAGGTTGAAAAACGGATGAACTATGAGGATGAATTCAAAGAAATTGCATATTTAAAATCAGAAGGGTTATTTAGAACTTTCTATCCTGAATCCATTATCTATGATGATAAAAAGAATTTGAAATTTAATAAGATTTTTCAAGAAAAGATTAAAGATTTTGATTATACCAAGATCAATAATTCCATTGACTCAATTCACAAAGATAAGATAGATGATCTAATAATCTATAACTTAAAAAAAAAACTTGATGAAAGAAAAATAATAGTTTGTGAGTCAGAAGATTTTCATTACATACCAGAACAAATTATGTATGTTTATATGTCTTTGCTGGCTAAAAGTTTAGCTGATGAAGACGATGAACTTACTATTCCTTCGACAGATTATCAAAAATATAGAGATTCTATATATAAATCTTCAAAAAAAGAATCAGAGAACAATTTAACGTCTATTCAAGTATTACTTGATAAAATACTGCCTATTCCAGAGCCAAAGACACCTTTGAAAGAAATTATTAAATTTAGAAAAAAAAGAGAGCAAGAACTATTGAACTTTAGAAAGAAAATTGGTGAATTCGAAGAAAAATTATCACAAGCGAAAGAACAAGACGAAATAAAAAAAATTTCTACTAAATTTAGTGAAGAAATTAGAGAGGGAGTTATCGAACTTAAACATAAATTAAATGAGTATAAAATTCAAACTTTATTAGGTTCTTTAGAATTATTAAGCAAAGTCACAAATCCTGCTATATTTAATGTAATAATTGTTAATGTTGCCAATATACCAGTTGTATTGGCAACAACAGGAATTGTAGTAGCCGGGTCTATTTGTGTTGGTAAGTATATTGTGGATAAAAATATTGAAATAAATCAAAAGTTTAGAACATCACCTTTATCGTATCTCTATCATGCTAAGATGCAAAAGATAATAGATCCTTTCTAAGAATTAAAAAAAACGAGATGAAGCAATCTTTTTTAGTTGTAGAAGTTGAAAAGATTGCTTCGTCGCTTTGCTCCTCACAATGACAAATTTTCAAAATTCTGCCATTAACTTCGTCTTTTTTTAAAAAAGGTTTTTGCGGAAAATACTCTAAATAACTGTTGAGAAAATGTGGGAATACAATAGAGTGTGTGAAGATTCTGAAATAAGTTCAGGATGACGGGGTTGCATTGGAAATAGATCCCGAAACAAGTTCGGGATGACGGACTCACACCACAGATCCTGAAACGAGTTCAGGATGACGGAGTTATTGGAAATAGATCCCGAAACAAGTTCGGGATGACGGACTCACACCACAGATCCTGAAACGAGTTCAGGATGACGGATAGATCCTGAAACGAGTTCGGGATGACAAGTTAAGGATGACGGAGGTTTGTCATGGGAGAAGGAAACCGGGAACGGTTTGTTCATTTGCATGTTCATAGCGAATATAGTCTTTTAGACGGATATAATCGGGTGTCCCGTCTGGTAAAGGGAGTCAAGGAAAGAGGCATGAATGCTGTCGCTCTCACCGATCACGGGGTGATGTACGGCACTATCGAGTTCTACAAAAAAGCGAAAGAATTAGGCGTAAAACCTATCGTGGGATGTGAAACCTACGTCGCCCCCCGATCCCGTGCCGATAAATCCCCCGGAGAACACGGAGCCGCCTATCACCTGGTGCTTCTCGCCAAAGACAATAAGGGCTATACCAATCTGTGCAAACTGGTCAGTGCGGGGTTTACCGAGGGGTTTTACTATCATCCCCGGATTGACAAGGAGATTCTGAGAGAGCATAAGGACGGTTTGATCGGGCTTTCCGGGTGTCTGAAAGGGGAGGTTCAATACTGGCTCAACAAGGGGGACTACGACAAGGCGAAGGAACTGGCTCTTGAATATCAATCAATATTTGACCCCGGCGATTTTTATATGGAAATCATGGATCACGGCATAGCGGATCAGAAAAAGATTATCCCCCTGCAACTGAAACTTGCGGAAGAAACGGGAATCCCCCTGGTTGCCACCAACGACGCCCACTATTTCAGCCGGGAAGACAGTATCGCCCACGATGTGCTTTTATGTATCCAGACGGGCAAGACCTTCGATGAACCCAACCGGATGAAATACGCCACCGACGAATTTTACGTGAAAACCCCCGACGAAATGATCGAACGGTTCGGGATGTATCCCGGCGCGATTCAGAACTCGGTGGAGATTGCGGATAAATGTAATCTGGAATTGGATCTTTCTCATCATATTCTGCCCGATTTTCCCGTGCCGGAGGGATATACCAAAGAAACCTACATAGAAAAACTGTGCCGGGACGGGATCAAATGGCGATACGGAGAATCCACGCCGGAAATCGAGGAGCGGTTAAAAACGGAACTGGAAGTCATAGTGGGAAAGGGCTTGTCCGCTTATTTTCTTATAGTCGCGGACTTTATTGATTACGCCAAAAAGCACGACATACCCGTGGGTCCCGGCAGAGGTTCGGCGGCGGGATCGGTCATCGCCTATCTCATGGGGATAACGGATCTGGATCCCTTGAAATATGATCTGATTTTTGAACGATTTTTAAATCCTGAAAGAGATTCACTACCGGATATTGACACCGACTTCTGCCAGACCAATCGAGAAAAAGTTATAAAATACGTAACCCAGAAATACGGGGCGGATCGGGTGTCCCAGATTGTTACCTTCGGCAGAATGAAGGCAAGAGCGGCAATCCGGGACGTGGCGAGGGTTTACGGGGTATCTCTGCAACTGGCGGACAAACTTGCCAAACTGGTTCCTATGGGATCCAAACTGGAAGAAGCCCTGCAAACTCCCGAACTCAAAGAGATGTATGAAAATAACCCCGAAGCCAAAAAAGTGCTTGATATGGCGAAACAGGTGGAGGGAATGGCTCGCAACGCCTCCATTCATGCGGCGGGAGTGGTGATTTCCCAGAACCCCATCACCGACAACGCCCCCCTGATGAAAGGCAAAGGGGATGAAGTGGTCGCCCAGTACGATATGAACTATTGTGCCGACATCGGCTTGATCAAGATGGACTTTCTGGGTTTGAGAAACCTTACGATTCTGAGAGACGCCGTGGAAATGGTGAAACAGAACTACGGCATCGAACTGGATCTGCTGGGTCTCCCATTGAAAGACCCTAAAACTTTTGAACTTCTTCAACAGGGCAAAACCACAGGGGTATTTCAATTAGAATCTCCGGGGATGAAAAGATATTTAAAACAGTTAAAACCTGAGCGACTGGAAGACATCATCGCCATGGTCGCCCTCTACCGTCCGGGCCCCATGCAGAATATTGATTCCTTCATCCGCAGAAAACATGGCGTGGAAAAAATTCAATACGCCCTCCCTGAACTGGAACCCATACTGAAAGAAACCTACGGGGTTATCGTATATCAGGAACAGGTCATGAAGATCGCCAACGAAATCGGGGGATACAGTCTGGGAGCCGCCGATATTCTCAGAAGAGCCATGGGTAAGAAAAAACTGGATCTCATGGCGAAACACCGGGCGATTTTCGTCGAAGGAGCGGAAAAACGAGGCTTCGACGGACAAATCGCCAGTCAGATCTTCGATTATATGGAAGCCTTCGCTGCCTACGGTTTCAACAAATCCCATGCCGCCTGCTACGCCCTCGTAACCTTCCAGACCGCCTACATGAAAGCCCATTACCCCCAGGAATATATGGCGGCTCTGCTTACCTCGGTTATGGCGAATACCGAAGACATCAGTAAATTTATAAAAGAATGTAAAGTTATGGGCGTAGAAGTTTTACCTCCAGATATAAATGAATCGGAAGCGGTTTTCTCGGTGAAAAACGGCAAGATCCGGTTCGGTCTGGCGGCGATAAAAAACGTCGGCATGGGGCCCATCGAATCCCTGCTGGCAACCCGCAAAAAAGAAGGACCCTTCAAAGACCTGTCCGATTTCTGCTGCCGGGTGGAAAACTGCAACCGTAAAGTTCAGGAAAGCCTCATCAAATGCGGAGCCATGGACAGTCTGAAAGAAACCCGGGCAACCCTCCTGAATAATCTGGATACCTGTCTGGAATTCGGCTGTCGAACCCGCAGCGACAAAAATTCGGGGCAGATTTCCCTCTTCGATGAAGTTCAGGACGAAGCCATGTCCTCACCCAAATTGAAAAAGGCTCCCGAATTGGACAGTAGCATTCTTTTGGGCTACGAAAAAGAACTACTGGGACTCTACGTCTCTGACCACCCCCTCAACCGCTATAAGGAAGTCCTGGAAATGCTGATTCCCATTGAGGAACTGGCGGAACTGGAGTCTGAACAGAAAGTTATCATCGGCGGAATTATAAATAATATAAAGAAAAAAATTACCAAAAATAACCAGTTGATGGCTTTCGTGGAGATTGAAGACCTGACCGGATCCGTGGAAGTGTCGGTATTTCCCAGGACTTACGAAGCCGCAGCCCAACTCATTACCCAGGACGGCATCGTCATGGTGGTCGGCAAACTGGAACTGGAACAACCCTTCACACCGGAAGAAGATGACGATTCGACAGTGGAACTCATTCCCAAAATCCTGGCGGAAGACATAAGAACCCTGTCCCGCCCCAACATTCCCAGAAATTTCAAAAAGCCCAAACCCGCAGAAAAAAAGCCGGAGAGAAAGCATCGGGGAATCCATATAAAATTAGAAAATAACGGACATAACCTTTTGAAGTTGAAAGATATTTTATCCCGCTATAAAGGAGACGAACCGGTATATTTCAGGGTGGAAACCGATAACAAAATGACCCTTTTAAAAGCGGACAGTTCACTGTTTGTCCAGTCTCTGGAGAGCATCCAACCCGATGTGGAATCCCTTTTAGGCGGAAACTCTATATGGCTGGAAGTATAGCGGACTTAGAATGTAACTGTTTTTTGTAGTAAAATATCATTAAATCTGGGAGTTATATAAGAAAATTCTAAAAGGAAGGAACAATCCTATGGATACACCTACTATTGCTGATAAGGTTAAGTTCTGGCAGGAACAGGATAGAATTAATCAGGTATTGATACCAAGGGTGATCAAGACTCATGAATTACTTGTGGAAACATCAAAACAAATGGATAAATTTACCGAAGATATTGCCAATTCAGAATCCAGGGTCACTGATAAATTAAAGAATGAAATTGTAAGGGTAAACGAAAATTTTACATCAATGGAGGAGAAACTTAATGAATTTGAAAAAAAGTTGTTAAATCAATCTGAAAATTGTAAGGAAGAAAATCAGAAAACGGTTAACACAATCAGAATAGAAATTGAATCTCTAAAAAAAGAACGGCAATTATTGTCAGAACATCTTAATGATTTGGCTGGTATCAAAAAACTTGAGTCAGATTTCAAAAAAATCAAGATACTATGTATGGTCGTTTCAGTCACTGCCTTTGTTGTAAGTATAGTTTCTTTTATATTCTCTTTAGTAAGGTGATGGATCAATGGATTCTATTAAACTTTTGGATGAATTAGAAAAAATTCCATTGGATGGTGCACTAACACATTTAACAGCCAGTGATATGATTTCATCTTTGCTTAAAATGGATTCTGTACAGTTTGGAATTGAAGTTGGGCTTGGAGTTGAAAATGTATTACATGGCTTGTTTGAGCAATTTAATGTACCTGATGAACTTCAGGAAGCTTTTACTAAATCATTTACGTCAACAGACTTAAGTTTATTTGAAAAATATAATGAATGTGTTGCAAACGGAGAGGACTCAGTCAGTGGATTAGTAAGTGTAATAAAGGGAAAAGTTGCGGAACTTAGGACTGAAGACCTGTTGCATCATCAATTTCCAGGTTTTAACTTTGAAATAGCCAGTGATCCAACCCAACCAATCTGGGATATTAAAGGAATATCAGCAGATGGGTTGCATGAAATTCTTGTGCAAGTAAAAATGGGCGGGGCAGGATATGCTAGTGAAGTAGCTGAAAAGATGAGTGATTCTCCAGATGTCATTTTTGCTGTAAGTTCTGATATATATGAAAAAATCGTAACAGCTCACCCTGAAATGGCGGAGAGATTAATTGATTTGCATTTGCCCAATCTTGAGTTTACACAAAACATTCACGAGGCACTTGAAACACTTGCTTCCCACTTAGGTTTTGATCTCCCTGATGAGATTGGAGATATTTTACCATATGTGGGTGAAATTGTACTTGCTTTTAAACTCATTTATGATATTATTTCAGTAGAGCGTGATTTTAAAGAGGTAGAGTTTGACGATAGAAAAAAGATACACATAATTAAAATGCTTGCTTTAATCGCTAGATTTGGAGTTAGTACCTTTTGCATAACTTTTGGTAGTGCAATAGGTACGGCATTTTTGCCTGGATTGGGTTCTTTTGGAGGAGCACTGACAGGTGTTGGTCTTTCGATATTTTTGAATTACAAATTAAAACCTCATATTTTAGAAATTGCCCTCGGTATTTGCAAATTGACACAAGATGATCTTTTTTATTTCAAAAATAAAAAGACAATAGATTCTCTGGGTGCTTCATTTTCTTCTACTGTTATAGAACCATTATGTATGGTTGAACAATAAATTCGGGCAAAAGAAACGACTATCGGCGATACTATCCCGGATGGACGAAAAAGAAAGAAAAAAAGAGTTAAACCTGCTGAGGTTGAATTATTATCTATCCCGCCATCCTGATTTATAAAGAAAATATTCTATTGAGTTACTTTATCAGGAGTTACGCCATTTTATACCAAAACCCGGATTTTATGCCGATTCCCAAAGATCCTGAAACAAAGCCTGTCCTGAACTGGTTTCAGGATTCAGGATGACGGGTTCATGCCGGTTTCCTCGAATTTGAGCGTAAC
>Ga0067045_1005380_pt1 | contig 12855 bp, 9 predicted proteins | sample TerdegcTABiofilm_FD_59184 | JGI IMG/M metagenome (GOLD analysis project Ga0067045, IMG submission 59184) | Combined Assembly of (Gp0054472, Gp0054536) Wastewater bioreactor microbial communities from Singapore -Terephthalate degrading...
AAACGTGATTTGCGGCAGTTTTGTTTGGGAAATAATGCTTGACAACAATTAGTGGAATGTATATCATTGAAAAAAGTATTAATGTATAATCGGCAGGAATGACGAACTTTTTCACCTTATTCATGACCCTTGTTCATGACAGCAATATGCGGCAAGAAAAGACAATATTAATTTGAGCAGCTATGGAGTAGTGAAATCTCCTGGGGAACTCTTTAGAGGATAAAAAACACGGGGCCAATTTGCCAAAAGTCGTGTTTTTGTTTTTATGTTATGTGAAATATTATACAAGCAGCAGGCAATTGGTAATCAGGAGCTACTATTCCTTATGACGATGATAAGCTTCTGCAAACATTCAAATTTGAATTGTCGCAGCGGTTTTTCTCGAATAAGGAATTTTTTAAATAACCACAAAACCATAAAAAGATCATGGAGTTTAAAAGGAGGGGGAACAAATGGAATCAGCAGTTACTAAGTGCCGATGTGATTTGCAGGCTGAACTGGAAGAAGTGATTGCCCGGCACGAAGGGAAAAAGGACGATTTAATCGAGGTGCTGTACTGGGTTCAGGAGAATTACGGCTATGTGCCAAAGGATGTGCAGCTAATAATTGCTGACAGAATGAAAGTACCTTTGAGCACTATTTATGGAGTTGTTACGTTTTACCATCTATTTTCATTGAAGCCAAAAGGCGAATATGAGATTTCCCTCTGTAAGGGTACCGCCTGTTATGTGCGGGGATCGTCGCAAGTATTGGAGCGGTTTGAAAAAGAATTGGGAATCAAGCCGCATGATACTACCGACGACAATATGTTTTCCCTTGAGGTGGTCAGGTGCCTGGGAGCCTGCGGGCTGGCGCCGGTTATGACAATTAATAAAGAGCCGCGGGTCAGGGTGAAGCCTGATCTTGTCCCGGGAATTATTGATGAGTGTAGAAATAAGTAAGTACCCATCACGCCCGGCGGCCAATAACGATTAATTTAGCTTTTCCTGAAAGCGTAAACGTAAACCATAGGAAAGAGGAGTGAAGCTAAGCAATAAAATGCGTGAACTTTCTCATCATCTTTTAGATCTCATTGAAAATTCACTGGCTGCGGGTGCGTCCACCATCAAGATTACCGTGATTGAAGATACTTCCGGAGACATTTTGGGTTTTGAGGTTGGCGATAACGGCGAAGGATTGAATGAAGAAGAAATTGAACAAATTTATGATCCGTTTGTAACAAGCCGCCGCTTGAGGAGGGTTGGCCTGGGCATACCTTTACTTCAACAGGCAGCGCGTGCTTGTGAAGGCGACCTGATTATCCGATCGGAGAAAGGAAAAGGGACAACCGTAAAGACAACCTTTCGGCGTTCGCATATTGACCGGATGCCCTTGGGGGATGTAGCTTCCACATTAGTGGCTGCAGTGGCCGCCAAACCGGATGTGAATTTACTGTACAATCACCTGGTAGACGGACGTGAATTTATTTTTGATACCAGNTGGTTGATTAGTAAATTTAGAGAATTNCCCCTGAATGATGTTAAGGTTTTAAGCTGGATGAAGGGATTTTGCCGGGAAGGTATTAAAAAATTATACCGGGGTGATTGATGATGAAACAAATCAAGTCAGTTGACGAACTGATGAAGCTCAAAGAAGCCGCGCTGGAGAAGATCAAGGAGCGGCAGGCAAGCGGTAAAACAACAATAGTGGTCGGGATGGGAACCTGCGGAATAACCGCCGGGGCGCGGGAAGTAATGATGGCAATTATAGATGAAATAGATAAAAGAAATATTTCAGATGTAATAGTCACCCAGGCAGGCTGCGCCGGGATGTGCCAGCATGAGCCCATAGTGGAAGTAAACAAGCCGGGCATACCCCAGATTGTATACGGTCATCTAGACGAAGAAAAAGCCCGGCGGCTCGTGCTTGAACATGTTATTAACGGCCACGTGATTGAGGAATGGGCGCTGGTGCAGCGAGATTAATTGAAATAGTGAGAGGAGGGTATGATTATGCATTATTACCGGGCACACGTATTGGTTTGTGCGGGGTCAGGCTGTGTTTTGTCAGGATGCCAAACCGTTAAAGAAGCACTTTTAGAAGGGATTAAAAAGCAACAGCTTGAAAATGAAATTCAAGTTATTGAAACCGGATGCATGGGTCTTTGCGACCTGGGACCGCGCTTAATAATCTATCCCGAAGGAGTAGTATACTGCCGGGTTACCGCTGAAGACGCCGAAGAAATCGTGAGCGAGCACTTATTGAAAGGGCGAATAGTAGAGCGGCTTGTCTACCGGGATCCGGAAACCAAGAAACCGATTCCTTTAATGAAGGATTTCCCTTTCTTATCCAAGCAAACCAAAATAGCCTTGCGCAACGCCGGCTTTATTAATCCAGAAGATATTGAAGAATATATTGCCAGTGAAGGATATTCCGCGCTGGCCAAGGCATTATCCACCATGTCCCCCGAAGAAGTAATCGCCGAACTAAAAAAATCCGGCCTGCGCGGTCGTGGCGGCGCGGGGTTCCCGACCGGCTTAAAGTGGGAGTTCACCGCCAAAGCCAATGCGGCACAAAAATATGTGGTATGTAACGGAGACGAAGGAGACCCGGGCGCCTTTATGGACAGGTCAGTCCTGGAAGGAGACCCGCACAGTATTATCGAGGCCATGACCATTGCCGGCTATGCGGTAGGCGCCAGCAAAGGCTACGTCTATGTTAGAGCAGAATACCCCCTGGCTGTGGAAAGGCTGAGACAAGCCATCAGCCAGGCCCACGAATACGGTTTGTTGGGAGAAAGTATTTTAGGAACAGGATTTGCTTTTGACCTTAACGTCAGGGTCGGCGCCGGCGCCTTTGTTTGCGGAGAAGAGACAGCCTTGCTGGCCTCTATTGAAGGACGCCGCGGCGAACCCCGGCCGAGACCTCCCTTCCCGGCCAACGAAGGACTGTGGGGCAAGCCCACATTGCTTAATAACGTGGAAACCTACGCCAGCATCCCGCCAATTATCCTTAAAGGCGGAGACTGGTACGCTTCCAGGGGAACAGAGAAAAGCAAAGGCACCAAAGTATTCGCCCTTACCGGGAAAGTTAACAATACCGGCCTGATCGAAGTTCCGATGGGCATACCTTTAGGAGAAATCGTTTACGACATCGGTGGCGGCATCATAGGCGGTAAGAAGTTTAAAGCGGCCCAAACAGGCGGTCCTTCAGGCGGCTGCATCCCGGCAGACCACCTTAACGTCGGTGTGGATTATGAGTCGCTGGCGGAACTGGGCGCGATTGTAGGGTCCGGCGGGCTGATTGTCATGGACGAAGATACCTGTATGGTTGACCTGGCCAAGTTCTTCACCGAGTTCTGCCAGGAAGAGTCCTGCGGCAAATGCGCCCCCTGCCGCATCGGCACCAAACGGATGCTAGAAATACTGGAACGGATCACCCACGGAGAAGGACAAGAGGGAGATATAGAAGCACTCGAAGAATTATGCTACTACATTAAAGATACGGCACTGTGCGGTTTGGGACAAACCGCGCCCAATCCCGTGCTGAGCACGATACGCTATTTCAGGCATGAATACGAGGCGCATATCAAAGATAAATATTGCGCCGCCTCAGTCTGTGCGTCCCTATTCAATTCACCCTGTCAAAACACCTGTCCGGCCGGAGTGGATGTGCCGATCTATCTCGATCATATCCGGAACGGACATTTCTACGAAGCCTATATGGAAGTGAGGCGGGAAAACCCCTTCCCGGCAGTTTGCGGCCGCGTGTGCCACCACCCGTGTGAAGGCAAGTGCAACCGCGCGAAGCTGGATGAGCCCCTGGCTGTAAGGGCATTGAAGCGTTATGCGGCCGACTGGGTGTATGAACAGAATAAGGGATTCCCGGTTGAGCCTCCCGGAGTGGCGACCGGCAAGCAAGTGGCGATAATCGGCGGCGGGCCGGCCGGCCTGACAGCGGCCTACTACCTGGCTAAAGCCGGCCACAAAGTGACCGTATTCGAATCGCTGCCGTTTGCCGGCGGCATGCTCAAAGTAGGAATCCCCGATTACCGCCTGCCGGCCGACGTCCTGGCGGCTGAAATAAAAGCCATAGAAGGAATGGGTGTGACCATTAAGACCAACACCCGTTTTGGCAAAGACGTTACCTTCGCCGATTTAGAGAAGCAAGGCTTCAGCGCGGTGTTTATCGCCGTCGGTGCCCACGCGGATCAGAAACTGGGCATTCCGGGCGAAGAACTCAAAGGAGTTATCTCAGGCATCAACTACCTGCGAGACGTTAAACTCGGACAGGCCGCCGACGTAAAAGGCAAGACCGTGCTGGTGGTAGGCGGCGGCAACGTGGCCATAGACAGCGCCCGCTCGGCCGTAAGGAACGGAGCGAAAGAAGTGCACGTTGTTTACCGGCGCCGCAAAGAAGACATGCCCGCGTTTGCAGACGAGATCATCGAAGCGGAGCACGAAAGCGTGAAGTTTACCCTCATGACCGCCCCCGTGAGCGTGCAGGGAGCAGGCGGCATGGTAACCGGGCTGGAATGCCAGGAATCAGTGCCCGGCGAATTCGATAAAAGCGGCCGCAGGCGGCCGGTGCCGGTTGAAGGCTCCAACTTTGTCATTCCGGCAGATGTGGTAATTGCGGCGATTGGACAGAATGTCCAGCTTGACGGCATCACCGACGCCGGCGTGCAGACGGCCCGCGGGCTGGTNGCGGTGGATCCCGCCAGCATGGCCACGAATATACCNTATATATTCGCCGGCGGAGACTGCGCTTCCGGGCCGGANACGGCCATCGGGGCGATTGCCCAAGGCAAGAAAGCGGCAGCGGCTATTGATAAATACCTCGGGGGTACCGGCGCAGTTGTCGAACCGCGTGCTCTCACCCGGAAAATTTCCGGCGAGATTATTGAAGAGAAGATGGCGAGGGAAGTAGCAACATGCCTGCCGGTGGCCGAACGCCGGTCCTTTGCCGAAGTGGAAAATGGTTTCACCAGAGAGCAGGCCATAGCAGAGGCTACCCGTTGCCTGCGCTGCGATGTGAAGTAGAAGGAGGGGTGAGATAAATGCCAATGGTTACTTTGACAATTGACGGAAAAGAAGTGCAGGTGGAACAGGGCACAACTGTTCTCGAAGCGGCCAAGAAAGTTAATATAAATATTCCTACCTTGTGCTATTTAAAGGACATTAACGTTATCGGGGCCTGCCGCGTCTGTGTGGTTGAAGTCAAGGGCGCCCGCACGCTGCAGGCAGCGTGTGTAACCCCGGCGGCAGAAAACATGGTTGTGCTGACCAATACCCCGGCGGTGCGCGCTTCACGCCGGATGACCCTGGAACTGATCCTGTCCAACCACCCGTTTGAATGCCCGACCTGTGTGCGCAACCAGAATTGCGAGTTGCAGACCCTGGCGGAAGCGTTCGGAATCCGGGAAGTCCGTTATACTGGCGCGAATCCCGAACATAGAGAAGACAATTCCAGCGTGTCACTGGTGCGCGACCCCGATAAATGCATCCTGTGCCGGCGTTGCGTCTCGGTATGTGAGAAGGTGCAGACGGTAAGCGCGATCGCCCCGCAGGGGCGCGGTTTTGATACCGTTATCGCACCCGGGGTGGACATGGGTTTAGCCGGATCTAATTGTGTTAACTGCGGCCAGTGCGTGCTGGTTTGCCCGACAGGAGCTTTATACGAGCGGGATCAAACAGAGGAAGTCTGGGCCGCCCTGGCCGATCCCCAAAAGCATGTCGTGGTCCAGACCGCCCCGGCGGTGCGTGTCGCCATCGGTGAAATATTCGGCATGGAGCCGGGCAGCGTGGCGACCGGACAAATGGTTGCCGCGATCAGGAAGCTCGGCTTTGATAAAGTTTTCGACACCGACTTTACCGCCGACCTGACCATTATGGAAGAAGGCAGCGAGTTGCTTGAAAGAGTCAAGACCGGTGGCACCTTGCCGCTGATCACTTCGTGCAGCCCCGGCTGGATCAAGTTCATTGAGCACTTCTACCCGACCCTGCTGCCGCATGTATCCACATGCAAGTCGCCGCAGCAGATGTTCGGCGCCCTGGCCAAAACCTTCTACGCCGAAAAAGCAGGCGTGGACCCGGCCGATGTCTTTTCAGTGTCGATCATGCCCTGCACCGCCAAGAAGTTCGAGGCGCAGCGCCCCGAAATGAATGCGAGCGGCTACCAGGACGTGGATGTTGCGCTGACCACCAGAGAGCTTGGCCGTATGCTCAAGCAGGCGGGCATAGATTTCAGCGAGCTGCCCGAAGAAAATTACGATGACCCGCTGGGCGTTTCGACAGGCGCAGGGGTAATCTTCGGCGCGACCGGCGGCGTGATGGAAGCCGCCCTGCGCACCGTCTATGAAATAGTCACCGGCAATACCCTGGTGTCGGTAGATTTTGTAGACGTGCGCGGTATGGAAGGAGTCAAGGAAGCTACCGTCAAAGTCGGCGATCTCGACGTAAAAGTAGCCGTCGCGCACGGGCTTGGCAACGCCAGGAAGCTTTTGGACGCCCTGCAGGCCGGCGAAGCGAACTATCATTTCATCGAGATCATGTGCTGCCCGGGCGGCTGTATCGGCGGCGGCGGCCAGCCCATCCCGACCAACTATGAAATCAGGCAAAAGCGGATTGACGGCATATATACCGCCGACGAAGCAATGGTCTTGCGGAAATCCCACGAGAACCCCGCGATCCAGCAGCTGTACAAGGAATTTTTAGAGAAGCCGCTGGGGCATAAATCCCACCAATTGCTGCACACTAAATACACTTCGCGCGGGCAGTCTAATCAGTTATAAAGCATTTCAATTGATGTCCAATATGAAGAGCCTCCCACCCGGGAGCTCTTCGCTTTGGCCTTCTCTATCCGCCAAAATCCGACAAAAGTCCTATTTACATGAGTATAAAAGTCATATATAAGTTAACTTAACTGATAAGAGCAAATATGGCGAAAGCTATATACGCAAAACTACGGGTCTAAGGTGTTGGATTTGCACTAAGATCGCCGGGTTGCCGGGAAAGTTAATAATAATTATAACGAACACCCCGGCCGGGGTGTTATTTTTGCGTTAGCCGGGTAGAGGTTATTGTTGAGGAGAAGATATCTTGCTATTTGGCATGTGTCTTGCACATTATAGCTTAATAAATCAAAAGCGGGAGGTAGTCTATTGGGTAAGCGGATTCTGATTGTGGATGATGCGGCATTTATGAGGATGATGATAAAGAATATAGTGTCTAAAAACGGCTATGAAGTTGTGGCCGAGGCCGGCAACGGCCAGGAAGCGGTGGAATTATACAAGCAGCATAAGCCGGATCTGGTAACTATGGATATCACCATGCCTGATATGAACGGGATTGAAGGTGTCAAGGCTATTTGCAGTGTTGACCCTGGCGCTAATATTATTATGTGCAGCGCCATGAGTCAGCAGCATTTGGTGCTGGAGGCCGTTCAGGCGGGGGCAAAAAATTATATTGTTAAGCCATTTAAGCCGGAACAACTACTGCAAACTATCGAAGAAGTCTTGGCCAGGTCCGGTTCGTAACGTGTTTAGGAGGCTGATTTTTTGCGATGGAAGTATATGGAAGCGAAAACCGGGGACAGGGTGTTGCCGGGACGGGTGCTGATCGCGCCGGGTGACCGCCATATGCGGGTGCGCCGCTCCGGCGGCGTTTATCTGGCCGGGTGAGAACGTCTGCGGACACTGCCCCTCGGTGGAGGTGTTCTTCCAATCGGTGGCGAAATACGTCGGCGCGAACGCCGTCGGGGTCATGCTGACCGGCATGGGCAGCGACGGCGCCGACGGCATGGCGGCTATGCACCGGGCCGGCGCCAGGACTATCGCGCAGGATGTAAGCCACTTCAGTTGTTTTCGGCATGCCCAAGGTGGCTTACGAGCGGGGCGGGGTGGAATTTTTACTGCCTTTAGACAAGATATCGAACATAATCTCCTCTTTACTGGCTGGGTGAACCCGATGAAATGGTTGGCGACCTTAAGCTTATACCTCTAAATTATATACTTCCGCAGCAGCGGTTTTTGAAACTAACCCATCGATAACATCCTGCCGCACCGCGTCGGGATTTCTCCTTGAAGGCTGCCCGAAGCCGCCGCCGCCCGCTGTTTCCAGGATGATGGTTGTCCCGCCGGGCACTTCCCTAGTGATCTTGCCCGGCATTTCCTCGCGTTCTCCGCCCGGTATTTCGATGAAGCAACGGGAAGGCTTGCCGGGCAGCCCATTTTGCAAACCCCAGGGTTTAATGGTATTTCTCTCGGTGCTTAAGGACACGGTGGCCTTTTCCAGAACGGTGATCTCGCGCGCCAGGCCGGTCCCGCCCCTGAACTCGCCCGGCCCTCCCGTGTCGGGGATTAAAGCGTACCTGTTCACCCGCAGGGGGTAATTCATTTCGATCACTTCAACTGGTGTGTTCATGGTATTGGTCATATTGACATGCACCCCGTCCATTCCATCCTGGTCAATTTTAGCCCCCTGGCCGCCGCCGTATGTTTCCACGTATGAATAGTAACGCCCCCCGGCATACCTGCCGCCAATGGTAAAGTTGCTCATGCTGCCCGTGCCGGCGGCGGTTACCCTGTGGGGAACCGCCTGCGCCAGGGCGCCCAGCACCACGTCGGTGATCCTTTGGGCGGTGTTGATGTTCGCGTGCGCGACAGGCGCCGGGAAACAGGGGGCGACCAGCGTGCCGGCCGGGGTGATCACCTCCACTACCCTGGCTACGCCCTCACTGGCGGGCAGTTCGGGGTCGGCCACGGCTTTGACGGCGAAAAAAACACAGGCCAGGGCAACGCCCCTGGTGGCGTTGACGGGGCCTTTCACCTGCGGGCTGGTGCCGGTGAAGTCAACCTGAATGCCGCCGCCGTCGATGCGCACAGAGGCGGTGATTTTGATCAGGTCGCTGCTGATACCGTCCCCCTCCAGGTAGTCAGCGAATTGATAAGTGCCGTCGGGAATATCTTTTAACGCCGCCCGGAGTCTCCGCTCCGTGTAATTAATAATTTCTTCCATGTATTCTTTCAGGGTTTCCGATCCGGTTTTTTGTTCCAGTTCCAGCAGCCTTTTGCATCCGACCTGGTTGGCGGAAAGCTGGGCCTGTATGTCGGCGTAAAACTCATCGGCGGTCCTGACGTTGTGAGCCAGCACTTTTAATATGTCGGCGTTGATTTGCCCCCTGCTGCTTATTTTCACGGGGGGTATTCTGATGCCTTCCTGGAAAATCTCCGTGGCTGAAGTGGACATGCTGCCGGGCACCGATCCCCCCATGTCCACATGGTGAGCCAGGTTGGCGACGATGGCCAGCAGGCGGTTCCCGGCAAAAACGGGGGAGATGACGCACACGTCCGGCAGGTGTGAGCCGCTGACGTAAGGATCATTGATCATTACGGCGTCGCCCGGGGCCAGATTTTCCGGCGGAAAAATTTCCAGCACTTTTCTTACTACAGTGGGCATCAGGCCCAGGTGTAAAGGGATGTGTTCGGCTTGGGCGACCAGATCCCCGGCCGGGGTGTATATTGCCGTGGAACAATCCCGGCGGTCTTTGATATTGGGAGAGAGAGCCGTGCGGGTGAGGGTGACTCCCATTTCTTCCGCCACTGACTGCAGGGCGTTTCGAAGCACTTCCAGGGCAACAGGGTTAGTCTTCATATTGCCGCACCTTCGTTTCAATGAGAATGTTGCCCCAGCGGTCACAGTAAACCCGGTCGCCGGGCCAGAGCAAAGTGGTGGTGTCGGCCTGGGTAATCACGGCCGGGCCCACGGCACGCCAGCCGGGGCCAATCTGCTGCCTGGCGTATACCGGCACCTGGTGGTATGCTCCGGAGAGGTAAACCTGTCTTGTCCCCAAAGCGGTTGCTTCTTGGGCTCCGGTATGCAGCTGGGGTGATATCTTCGGCAGGGCGCCGGCGGTGGTGAGTCGCAAAGTAACGATTTCCACCGGCGCCTTTTCCCTGCAGTAGCCGTAGTTTTGCTGGTGCAGGCGGTGAAAACGCCTGATAATGATTTGGATATCCGCTTCTATCAATGAGTTGCCCGGGATGGAGAGAGTTAATTCATATGATTGTCCCTGGTAGCGAATGTCCAGAAACCTGTTGAAGCTCATTTCCGGTTCCGCGAATCCTTCCCGGGCCAGATCCTCTCGTCCCTGTTCGTTCAGCCGGGCAAATTCGCCGTTGATCTCCGCGCAGACGGCAGGCGTTAGATTGACAATATGGGTTAAAGAATAGTCGTGCCGCACATCGGCCGACAGCATTCCCCACGCGGAGGCGACGCCGGGGTGGGGGGGTACCATGATGCGGGGAATACCCAGATCCCGCGCCAGTTCCACAGCCTGCAGAGGGCACGCGCCGCCGAACGGCGCCAGAACGAAATCCCGCGGGTCGTATCCTTTTTGCACCGACACCAGCCGCATGGCCCGGACCATGTTGGCGTTAACCACCCTGATGATCCCTTCTGAAGCTTCTTCAAGCGTCAGTCCGAGCGGACCGCCGATTTTTTCTCCGACAGCCCGGGCGGCTAGTTCCGGTTTTAACGTTTTTACACCGGTCAGATCGGCCGGGTCCAGCCTTCCTAAAAGCAAATTGGCGTCTGTTACCGTGGGCTCTTCGCCGCCCAGACCGTAGCAGGCGGGTCCGGGAACCGAGCCGGCGCTTTGCGGACCTACCCGCAAAGCGCCACCGGAATCAACCCAGGCGATGCTGCCCCCGCCGGCTCCGATGGTATGAATGTCCAGCATGGGCAGCCGCAGCGGGTAACCGCCGACAGAGCCTTCCGTGGTGAAACGCGATTTGCCGTTGTGAATCAGGCATATATCCATACTGGTGCCGCCCATGTCGGCGGTGATCAGATTTTTGTTGGCGGTCAGGCCGGCCAGGTAAACGCCTGCCAGCACACCGCCCGCCGGGCCGCTCAGCGCGATGCGGGCGCTTTGCTCCCGCGCCTGGGGAGCGGTGAGCACACCTCCGTTTGACTGCATAATAAATAACTCGCTTTTGACACCGGTGGTGGTTAAATCTTTTTCCAGCCGGCGGATATACTTGTCCGTCAAAGGCTTGACCAGCGCGTTGATCACTGTAGTGCTGGTTCTTTCGTATTCTCTGAATTCAGGCAATATTTCAGAGGATATGGTGACGGACAGGTGCGGCAAATGTTGTTTTATGGCGTTCTTAAGCGTGATTTCATGGACCGGGTTGATATATGAATGCAGCAGGCAAATCGCCACCGACTCCACCCCGGACTCTTCAACTTGCACGATTACGGACTGGATTTCTTTTTCCGCAAGAGCGGCCTGCACAGTGCCGTCGGCCAATACCCGCTCGTTTACTTCCAGCACCAGATGGCGGGGCAGCAGGGGCGGCGGCTTGATAGCCCAGAAGTTGTATAAATGGGGGCGGTTTTGCCTCCCGATATAAATGATATCTCTAAAACCCCTGGTGGTAATGAGCGCCAGACGCGCCCCTTTTCGCTCCAGGATGGCGTTGGTGGCTACTGTTGTGCCGTGCAGGATAAAGTCAATCTGGCCGGGGTCAATCCCTGCTTTTTGCACGAGGTTTTTTATCCCCGCCAGCACGGCCCGAGAAGGATCTGCGGGAGTTGACGGTTCTTTGGCGATATGAAACTCGCCGTTTTCCCCCATCAGGCAAAAATCCGTAAAAGTGCCTCCGGTGTCGATGGCCAGCTTGTATCTAGTCATATGGGACCTCCTGGCGATTAAGGTGCGGTTTATATTTATGAAATATTATAAAACATATTGGTACAAATAGGCAAAATATAATTAATTTCACTGAGAAATAATATGTAGAAAAATTAACAGTCACGGGAAGGATAATATGCTGCTCGGAATTATACGTACAATAATTCTATTTACTGTGGTGGTTATTGGCTTGAGGTTGATGGGAAAGAGGCAGATCGGCCAGCTCCAGCCATATGAACTTGTGATTGTGATTATGCTTTCAGCCTTGGCGGCAATTCCGATGGAAAATACCGGAGTACCGCTGACCAGCGGCCTGTTCCCGATTTTTACTTTGTTGGTGGCCCAGGTTGCCCTGTCTTATGTCGCTTTAAAAAGCGAGCGTGCCAGGGGGATAATCTGCGGCACTCCCAGTGTGCTGATAGAAAACGGAAAGATTGTTGAGAAAGAACTATACCGGCTTCGTTACAACATCAATGATTTGCTGGAGCAGCTCAGAGCCAAAGACACGCCTAATGTCGCCGATGTGGAGTTTGCCATTTTGGAAACAAGCGGCAAATTAAGTGTTATTCCAAAATCACAGAAAAGGCCCGTCGTACCGGCGGATATGAATTTGCCGACGAACTATGAAGGCATGCCGGTTACATTAGTAATTGACGGCTACGTGTTTCAAAAAAATCTGGCTAAAATAAACCTTGATAAAAACTGGTTGGAAGCAGAGCTGAAAAAATTCGGCGTGAACAACCTTAAGGAAGTTCTTTTCGCCAGTCTCGACACCGAGGGAAAGCTCTTTTATCAGGTAAAGTCAAAAGTGAGCCAATAATTTTTAACAGGAGTTTTAATTATGAGACTGTTGTCGGCTTTATTAATCATCTTCACAGCTGTAATCGCCTTGGGATTCTGGACGAATCACCGGCTGCAGGCGTCCGCCGACGAATTGATGCGGAATATTGAACAAATAGAACAAAGGCTTGAAAGCAATCAATGGGATGAGGCTTACGCGCGAACTGATGAATTGGAAGAAACCTGGGAAAACAAAGCAAAATGGTGGCCTACTGTGCTGGACCACCAGGAAATTGACAATATTGAATTCTCCATGGCGAGGATCAAGGAGTATATAGCGAGGAGAGATGCCGCGCTTTCCTGGGGGCAGTTGGCGGAGTTGAAGTTAATGATTAACCA
>Ga0067045_1031218_pt1 | contig 12852 bp, 8 predicted proteins | sample TerdegcTABiofilm_FD_59184 | JGI IMG/M metagenome (GOLD analysis project Ga0067045, IMG submission 59184) | Combined Assembly of (Gp0054472, Gp0054536) Wastewater bioreactor microbial communities from Singapore -Terephthalate degrading...
GAAACCCGGAACTTGGAACCTGAAACCCGGAACTTGGAACCTGAAACCCGGAACTTGGAACCTGAAACCCGGAACCTGGAACCTGAAACCCGGAACTTGGAACCTGGAACCCGGAACTCAGAACCCGGAACCCGGAACTTGGAACCAGGAACTTTGAACTCGGAACCTGAACTCAGAACCCGGAACCCGGAACTTGGAACCAGGAACTTTGAACCCGGAACTTGAAACTATTCCACCTCCACCGCCCTCTCCACTTTCTCCTCCAGTAAAGCCAGGTCGATCACTTGACGCATGCTATCCACAAAATGCAAATTCAAACCTTCAATATAGGAGGGATCAATTTCTTTCACGTCGTGACGGTTAGCCTCGGGCAAAATCACGTCGGTATACCGGGCTCTTTTGGCAGCCAGAATCTTCTCCCGTATTCCACCCACAGGCAACACCTTACCCCTCAGGGTGATTTCTCCTGTCATGGCCAGCAAGGGTCTCACTTTTCGCTGCGTAAAGGCTGAGGCCAGGGCCGTCAGCATGCTTACACCTGCGGAAGGACCATCCTTGGGAGTGGCCCCTTCAGGTACATGCATGTGTACATTCCATTTCTTAAAAACTTCAGGGTTAACCCCCAGATCGCCGGCATGGGCTTTGAGATATTCCATGGCAAGAGTGGCCGATTCTTTCATCACATCGCCCAGATTGCCCGTTAGACTAAATTTCCCTTCACCCTTGCTCAGACTGGCTTCAATAAACATAATCTCCCCGCCGGCCGGTGTCCAGGCCAGCCCTGTTACCACTCCGGCAACAGAGTTGTCGATAGCCTGTTCTTTATGGAAAATCGGAACCCCCAGCAGCTCTTCAATTTTCGCCGGGGTGATATTACGATTGAATTTTTTCTTTTCGGCGATAAGGGTAGCGTGTTTACGGATGACTTTGGCAATGTTTTTTTCCAGTTGCCTTACACCGCTCTCGCGCGTATATTTCTCGATGATGGTGATAACCGCTTCATCGGTGAACGACAATTGTCGCTTGTTTAATCCATGTTCTTTTAATTGTTTGGGAATCAGGTGTCGGCGGGCTATCTCCAGTTTTTCTTCCAGGAGATAACCGGGTAGTTCGATTACCTCTAACCTGTCTCTCAGGGCCGGATGCACTGTGGATAAGGTATTGGCCGTAGCCACAAACATAACGTTGGATAAATCGAACTCTATCTCCACGAAATTATCGTAGAAAGCGTTGTTTTGTTCGGGGTCGAGCACTTCCAGCAGGGCGGCTTCCGGGTCACCGTTGATATTGTTTCCGCTAACCTTGTCAATTTCGTCAAGCACGAAAACGGGATTGGCCGATTTGGCTTTTTTCAGTCCCTGAATGATACGTCCCGGCATGGCCCCTATATAGGTCTTGCGATGCCCCCTGATTTCGGCTTCGTCGCGCAATCCTCCTAACGACATCCTGACATATTTACGACTCATGGCCCGGGCCAGCGATTTTCCCAAAGAGGTTTTTCCTACTCCCGGAGGTCCTACCAGACACAGAATGGGCGATTTCATGTCCCCTTTCAGTTTCAGAACTGCCAGGTATTCCAGCAGGCGTTCTTTTATCTTATCCAGTCCGTAATGGTCTTCATTCAGGATTTTACGGGCACGCTCCAGATTCAGGTTATCAGCGGTAAATTCATTCCAGGGCAGGTCAACCAGGGTCTCGAGATAGTTTACCTGTACAGAATATTCGGCGGCTGCAGTATGCATGCGCTGCAGCTTGTTCAGCTCCCGCTCGAATACTTCGGCTACATTTTCCGGCCAGTGTTTTTGTGCCGCCTTCTCTCTTAATTCGGAGATGAGCCTGCGGTTAGGGTCGTCGCCCAGTTCTTCCTGTATGGTTTTTATTTGTTGGTGAAGAATATAATCGCGTTGCTGCTTGTCGAGCTCGGCTTTCACCTTGTTCTGGATTTCATTTTTGAGCTCCAGCATCTGCAACTCCCGCGTAAGAATGCCCAAAACTTCCTGCGCACGCTGAAGGAGATCACGCGACTCCAGCATACGCTGCTTTTGCTGAATACCCACAGGAAGATTCGAGGCTATGAAATTGATAAGAAATACCGGGCTTTCAATATTCTGAAGGGCAAAGGCCGCTTCCGAAGGTGTATTGGGCGATTTCTGTGCAATTTGTATGGCTAATTCCTTGATAGTGGCAAACAGCGCTAATGTTTTTTGATCATCGAGGGGTGGAAGCTCTTCGGTATAAGCTGTCACTTTTGCCCTGTGATAAGGCTCTGTTGTAATAGGTTCCAATATCGAAAAACGCTGTTTCCCCTGAATGATTACCGTGGTACTTCCGTCGGGCATCTGCAGTATCCGCATGATTTGGGCAATAGTGCCGGTGGGGTATAGGTCGCTGAATTCAGGGTCTTCTATGTTGCCATCCCGCTGTGCTACAACTCCTATCCTGCGCTCTGCCTTGTAATTTTCTTTAATCAGGCGTATGGATTTATCTCTGCCAACGGTAATGGGCATCACTACCCCGGGAAATAAAACCATGTTTCGGAGCGGAAGTATGGGCAGTTCCTCAGGTACAGGCTCCTTTTGCAAATTCTCTTCTTCCTCGCTCGACAGCAAAGGAATAAATTCTGCATCCCCTTGAAGAATGTCACTCAAAAATGAAAGTTCTGTGTATTTTTCCATAAAATATATTGTCAATTTGTCAGTTTGGTGAAGAAAACTCCCCCATCATGCGTATATGTCTGGGGGAGTTTTGCTCCATGAACGTTGTAAATCAATATTCAAAAAGCGTCAGACGGGTAGTCGGGCAATACAATTTCAATAAACGTGCCACTATGGGTTGGCTCCTGAAACTATCTTCTTGAAAATGTCGCCTCGTTCTTCAAAGTTTTTAAAAGCATCATAACTTGCTGCAGCAGGCGACAGCAAACATATCCCTCCTTCAGGAGTATGTTTTATGGCTTCATTCACCAGTTCTTTAAAATTGTCTTTCCAGAATATTATTCCGGGATAGCCTTTTTGTAATAATCCCTCCTGAATAATTTCTCCGGCTTTTCCCGTCAGAGCCACCACGCCCACGGGGTGTTCTGTCAGATAATCTACCAGGGGTTGGTAATGAATTCCTCGATTGTATCCCCCGCCTATCCAAACATCCACATGGCCCAGCGCCTTCATAGCCTGTATGGCTGCCTCGGGAATCGTAGCAATAGAGTCGTTGTAAAAATGTTTTCCTCCAAAACAACCCACGTACTCTAACCGGTGCGGAAGGGCTTGAAAGTTTGTCAGAGCTTGTTCCAGGGTCTCGGGACTTACTCCGCACAGCAGAGCAGCTGCGGTGGCTCCCAAAAGGTTTAATCGGTTGTGTTCTCCTTTCAGGGTAAAGTTATTCAGGTTCCCCATCCGGTAGTGGTTTTCTTCAAGCATGGCATGCAGGGTCTCACCTTCGTAGTACACCATAATCCCTTGAGAATACCCGAAATCGTAGGGTACAATTTTGCTTCTCAGCGGATGCTCATGAATGAGTTTTTGAAGAACAGGGTGTGAGGCATGGTAAATGAAATAATCTTCGGATTGCTGAAATCGGGCAATGTTGTATTTGGCTTGCTGATAAGCCTCGTAGGAAGGGTAATGGTCGAGGTGCTCTTCGTAGATATTGAGCAATAACGAAATGTGTGGTGATACACAGGTATCCTCAAGCTGGTGTGAGGAGAGTTCAAAAACAATAAGCGTATCCTCATCTATTTCGTCGGCCCTGCTAATGGCAGGCACTCCGATGTTTCCCAACAATAGGGTTTTCTTTCCCCCGGCTTTTAAAAAATGATGTATCAGGCTGCTTGTAGTACTTTTTCCTTTGGTTCCGGTTATCCCTATCGTTTGATGAGCAAACATTTGCAAAAAAATCTCGGTTTGCGATACTACCCTGGCTTCACCCGTTTTCCCTTGCAATAAATGATGAGGTATGCCCGGCGATTTAATGATGACCGGAAAGCGATGCAAGTCTTCCAGGTATTTTTCCCCGCAAACGAAATGAACCCTCGGGTCGTTTTCCCACTTATCTTCTGCTTTTAAGTCAGGATTACCGTCGTTGACCTGTATCCTCAGCAGGGGTAAGTGCTTCCGCAAATATTCCAGCATCGCACGGCCCTCCCGGCCGTATCCAAGAATGCATATTTCTCCCTCCGTGGGAATCAATTGTTGTATGGTCACTTGTTCAGGGCTTTTTTAAGAATAAATACTTCTTCAGGAGTCAGGAAATGTTCTTCATTAAAATCTTTGAGTAAAGCCTCAAGATCTTCCTGTCCCGGCGCTAAGGTTTTCGAAGCGTAATCCAGCAAATCCGGTAACGGGGGTTGATGGATTTTTAAAATAGCCTTTAAAGAAGCATTAACTTCCGAAACCGTACCCACACACTCAAAGGGTTTGGCGGCTGTCGCTCCTGTCAGTTCATCAATATAGGGCAACAAGGAAGCGTCTTCCAATAAATTTTTGCCAAAAATCTCATTCAGCTTTTCTGCGCCGGTAAAAGGTTCCAGGATAATCCAGGCAAACAGACATTTCGCACAGGCTCCGCACCAGCTGTCGGTCTTACTTCCTGCATTGCACGAACGGAATATTGGATGATAATCAGTAAGTTTCGAAAAAATTTTGGCTATCTGTACTTCGTGCAAGGGACGTAAAAAACTGAAATAACGGTAACCTTCTCCTATGTATGTGCTGACGTATTGCCTGAAATCTTTTTCAAATGCATAGGATTTGGAGTATTGATGGTTAACATGGCTGCCACTTACCGTGCTTTCGTTGGCACTGCTTTCGTTACTGAGGGCAATATTGTTGATCCCTGTAAGTCGGGCAGAGAGCAGTGTATAAAAAGCTAGCATTGCCGAAAAGGGAGTGTGTCCGTTTAAAAATCCCTTTTCATTGAGCTCAAGCAACACAGGATCTATGGCCCTTTGAATAATCACGCTGCCTTCCTCATCAAAACCACCTACCCTGAGGGTATCCAGCGTAGCCTTTCGCGGATTCAGGATTAACGGTACGGTTCGAAATCCTTCATTTTTAAGCAGCTCCAGGGTTACAGCTGAATCTTTCCCGCCCCCTATGGGTACTAAGTATTGGTTTTCGGTAGCAGGCAAAGCTTCCGGTGAAAAATAGGGAGCGCCGGCTTCGCATTCCATCTGCATGAAATCCTTTTCTGTTGTCGCCAGCCCGTTCACATAAAAAAACTCTCCCAGCCCGTTGAAATAAAGCTTTTTCCACCATTGAATCTGCTCATCAGTCAGACCTGCAGGCTTAATAATGACCCGGGGCGGACAGGCAGCCTTCCAATAACTGATGAGTTCAATCAATCCTATATGAAAAACAAGAGAGTCCCATACACTATTCTTTTCTTGAGGAGCTGTAAACCACGTACGCCACGGGATATATATGCTGGGATGAAAGGAAATTTCTCCGGATAAATGAAAATGAAACTGAATTTCCATTCTTTGGTCTGTGAACTTGTATTCAAAGGATTCGAATGAAAACCAGGGATATCTGTTTCTTAATGCATCAAAATCTGCTTGCCTGTTTTGTAAGGGCATAATTTTTGATAATTTTTTCAGCCGTAAAGGCAACTTTTATCTGAAAACTGCGTCAAAATTAGTAAAGAAAACAAAAATGCCCCGGAAATGAAAGACCTGAGTAAAATATTACAGATCAGGTACAACAATGTCAGACCGGCAGCCGGTATGTTGCTGTTGGCTGAACCATTTCTGGGCGATCCTTTCTTTAGTCGTTCGGTGGTTTTGCTTATCGAACACAACGAGGAAGGCTCTTTCGGTTTAATCATAAATAAGGAGGTCCCCGTAAAACCCGCCGAGGCAATCAGCTCATTAGGAAACTATGAAGGTAAGGTCTTTGTGGGAGGACCGGTTCAACCCCGTAGCATTTTTTATCTGCACACGCTTGGACAACGGCTTGAAGGCAGCCTTCCCGTGATTGACCATCTTTATTGGGGTGGCGATGCCATGCAGCTAAACCAAATGATTATGAAGGGAGAGGTAAAACCCGGTGAGGTAAGGTTCTTCCTGGGATACAGTGGTTGGTCTCCGGGTCAGCTGCAGGATGAGTTGAAAAGAGACAGCTGGTTGGTTACAAAAGCTTCGGCCGACTTTCTTCTGAATACTCCTCCCCGGCATTTATGGAAGGCTCTCCTGCAAAGAATGGGAGGCAAGTATGCTTATTGGATTAATTTCCCTACCGACCCCCTGTTAAATTGATTCAATCATACTCCGTCCTGTGGTGGCGGAGGTTTTTTTATACTTTAAAATCACCAAAATGCTTTTAAAATTATATAACGAGAATCCAAACATACGACAGGTGTTGCGCGTGGTTGAATGCCTGAGAGAGGGAGGAGTAATCATTTACCCGACCGACACCGTCTATGGACTGGGGGCAGATATCCGCAATCCCAAGGCACTTGAACGTATGGCAAGAATCAAAGGGGTAAAGGTTGAAAAAGCCCACTTCTCTCTTATTTGTCACGATTTAAGTCAGATTTCAGAATACACGCGGCCCATTCCCAATTTCGTGTTTAAAACCATGAAGCGGGTATTACCCGGGCCCTATACATTTATATTGAATGCCAACAGCAACGTGCCCCGCATTTTTCAGGGGAACAAAAAAACCATAGGTATCCGTGTCCCCGACAACAATATCATCAGAACCATCGTTCGTGAATTAGGCAATCCCATTGCCTCCACCTCCATTCATGATGATGATGAAATACTCGAATACACTACCGACCCTGAATTAATCCATGAAAAATACGAGCATCTGGTTGATATAGTTATAAATGGAGGATATGGAGGCAACGAACCTTCTACCGTGCTCGACTGCACCGGCGACGAAATTGAAGTAATCAGAGAAGGTAAGGGAGTAATTGATTTTTAGGAAATTATACAGCTTTTCAAAGATTTTTTTAAAAAATAATTTGTTCAAACTTGTAGAAATCATAAAAAGCCGTACCTTTGCACCCTCAAAATTTGTGAACCCCTCACAAACGACTACGTAGCTCAGCAGGTAGAGCACATCCCTTTTAAGGATGGGGTCCTGGGTTCGAATCCCAGCGTGGTCACCTAGCCGCCCCAAACCCCGGGCGGTTTTTTTTATTTTCCCTTCCCTCCCTCCAAAACCCAAAACCCAAAACCCGAAACCTGAAACCCGGAACTCGGAACTTGGAACCCGGAACTTGAAACCCGAAACCTGGAACTATGAACTTGGAACTATGAACTTGGAACTATGAACTTGGAACTATGAACTTGGAACTATGAACTTGGAACTAGGAACTCGGAACCTGGAACTAGGAACCCGAAACCTGGAACTTGGAACTTGGAACTTGGAACTCGGAACTTGAAACCCGGAACCCGGAACTCGGAACCTGGAACTCGGAACCCAGAACCCGGAACTTGAAACTTGAAACATTTTCTCCCTATCTTTGTTACCCCATCTACTAAAAAGTAATTTCAATGGATTCGACTTTACAATGGTATGCCATATACACCAGGTCGAGGCATGAAAAGAAATCTGCGCAGTTAATCTCAGAATTAGGTATAGAGACCTATGTCCCACTACGCAGGGTAGTACGGCAGTGGTCAGATCGTCGCAAATTGATTTTAGAGCCCGTCATTCGTTCCTATGTATTTGTAAAAGTAGATCGTTCGCATTATGAAAAAGTATTAGCCATTGATGGCGTAGTAAGGTATATATGGTTTGGAGGCAAGCCTGCGGTCATTCCCGAAAAGCAAATCAACATTATGAAGGCAGCCTTGGGAAATGAAGTTGATATACAAGCTGTTCCGGAGCTATTAAAGGTAGGCATGCCCGTCAGGGTAACAGCCGGACCACTTGCAGGAATGGAAGGAGAACTCTTACGCTTTCATGGCCGCAAAAAAGTAGCCATCAAGCTCGAGACCATTGGTCAAACCCTGCTTTTCACGATATCCCCCCTTCTCCTCGAACCCATCCCCCAAACCCAAATCCTAAATCCCTGACCCCGAAACCCGAAACCCGAAACCTGGAACTAGGAACCTGAAACCTGAAACTTGGAACTAGGAACTTGGAACTATGAACTCGGAACTTGAAACCTGAAACTTGAAACTTGAAACTCGGAACCTGAAACTTGAAACCCGAAACCCGAAACCTGGAACTATGAACCTGGAACCCGGAACCTGGAACTATGAACTTGAAACCTGGAACTTGGAACTTGGAACTTGAAACCTGGAACCCGGAACTTGGAACTTGGAACCTGGAACTTGGAACTAGGAACTTGAAACCTGGAACTCGGAACCCGAAACCTGAAACCCGAAACTTTGAACCTGAAACCTGGAACTCGGAACTTGGAACTTGGAACTTGAAACCTGGAACTTGGAACCTGGAACTTGGAACTCGGAACTTGGAACCCGGAACTTGGACCCCTCACACAAACCACCCCCTTCCCCTCATCTCTTCCGGCAACTCCAACATATCTATATACGGTCTCATCATCGCCAACAATCGCGGAAGCTGGAGCATAGCAGGCAGGGATGAAGGCTGTATGCTGCGAAAGTTGAGAAAGGTAAATTTATAGGTGAGTTCCATTATATCTTCAACCCATTCGTTATTTAAGAAATTCACACGATTCGCATAAATCCTCATCATCAACGGAAGGCGCCTGAACTTGCTATTGCATTGTGTAAACAGTAAATATCTGTTCTCGCCCAGCGGAACGTAACAACCATCTGCATGAATATCCTGTGGAGGGAAAGCTATAACTGGCACAGAACCCGAGACATTGATTTGTATTACAATCATCGGAATCCCTTTGTTTTGCGGATCTTCAAAAAAATCTCTGACCTCTCTCTCGTCTTTTTTTCCAAAAGGCTTATAGTAGTAAAGCAGAATCAACTCTGGATTTCCCTTTTTTTCCCGGAACAGCCTGATGCTGTTGGCGAGGTAACCATCCAGCCGGTAATATTGATCTACAGGCCAGGCCTGGGCATCCAGAAAGGTGCCGGAGGTATCCATAAAAACGTTGGCTGCCATTACGGCTTGTCCATGATGAGGCCTGTAGGAAGCATATCCGCAAATCAGAATTTTCTTGTTGTTGTTAACGGCTACCTTCCACGGAACCCCTCCCAATTTTGCAATCGTTGATACAGCCAGGTTAGGAATGAAATATCTAAAATTCCCTTGTTGGGTTGCCAATGTAAATTTATTTTTTTCGATGACCTGCAGGCTTATTCCATATTTTATTGCAGCCGATTTCAATTGGTAGTAATAATGTTGGTGTGAACTATCGTATCTTCCCCAGGGACTCAAATAAAACCCATAATAAGCCTCATGGGTAACGGCTGATGCGAGTTTACTGAAATGTTGATGGAGTCTTTCCTTCCAGCCCTGCTTTCCGGGGTCAATCCACAGATTTTCAGCTGATGAATAAACCACACGTGGCTTTTTAAGATAGACTGGTAATTGATCTCCCAAAATTTGGGATAATTCATTACTTAGGTCCTTAGATCCCTCAACCTGGATGACGAAAAACCGGACGATGGGATAGGGGGGTGAAACGGCTGCTCCGTAATTTTTCAAGCCTGAAAGAGGATCGTTGGATGTTCTGTTTTCCCCAAATTTAAGGTCAACAGAAGTGATGGACTTAATCTTGTATAATTCCCGTTTTTCCCAATCCTCTTCAAAGGTAGCATGAGGTATTTGCTTCAGTAAATTCCTTAGGTCTTCCCTTAAGAATTTCTCGGTCTTCGCCCATACTTCATCCAGTTTTTTAGGATTGGGTTTTTTATTTTGCCTGAATTTATTTCCGGATTTTATCACCCGGCCGACTTCATTGGGAAGGTACATAGAGGATGAATAAGGCATTACTTTGCCATCAACCATTACCATGTCCCCGGGCATTACATTCTGCCATGAAGTCCTCTCCATTAGCGATTGACCGACAAATTGCAGGCGTAGTCGCCCGCTGCGACCGTCTTCATCCATGAATATTTCCATGGAAAATTTATCGAAAAGATTAGGGTCTGAAGTATTGCTTGTTGCTTGCTTCCATGCGGTTATCCCCTGCGTGTACTTCGACTCCGATGTGGCTATGTTGTGAGGGGCAAGCAGCAGCCTTATGCGCCATTGGATTTCTCGCCTAACCAGACGCGGAATACTGGCAATATTTATCTCATTGGGCATGTTTTGCTCCTTGTCCAGGGGAACGAGCCATACCCTTTCTTTATCGGCTGGCTTATGATTTTCCCGTAGCCAGGACCGACGGATCAGAAAACCTTCGCCCGTATCTTCAGAGGACAGGCTACACCATCTCGGTTGATCCTCTAATGTGAAGTGCAACTCCGATACGGGTATTTGTAACCCTTTCTCAGGATGTTTATCCATTGACGGAATGTGGAATTCAGGATTCTCTTTTTTCATTTTCTTTATTTTTTGTGTGATTTCTCCTTTTTAATATTTTACCCTTGGGTAAGAGTATCTCCCTCAGGTCTTTAATCCGTAGAACGTCTTCTTCCGGTATCCATATTTTTTTTGAATGATTATCTTTTTCACTCCTCAGCACCCCCTTCTGGATTAATTGATGTATTCTTTGGCGGGACTGACGTAATTCTCGTGCAGCTTTAGTTACCGTCATTTTCTTGTCATTTTCTCCCGGTTCTTCTTTGGGAGATTCATTTGAACTTCCGTTTGTCTCCTGACTCATAGATCCTTTTTTTACCCCGGGATCTGTATATCTACTTTTTTCAGCCAATTTCAACTGATTTTTCATCAATAGATTATAAAGGGGGTGCGGGTTGTCTGTTTGGTTTCCGCTTGTTTCGGAGATGAGCTGAATAATTTCTGTGATACCCAAACCCAAATCCTCCGGTGTTATCCATTCTTTCCAATGAGTCAATGCAGACACGAAGTAATTTTTGACAATGGGAATGAAGTGATCGGCGACATTCGTATAACTATATTTCTCTGTCGAAATAAAGTCGGCCACTTCTCTTAAATGGCTCATCACCGCAGTCCTGGCCTCATCATTACTTATCCGTTGTTTAATCAACTGTTGTATTGCATTGAAATCATATAGCATCAGAAAGTACCACAAGATTTGAGCGATTCTTGTCATCGGAGCCATCGATAAATCCGGTTTCTCCATCGGTAACAATTGAAGATTATCCTTGACTCCCTTTCTGTCGTAAGTTTTTAATAACTTTCTAAAAGCTTCAGGCACAGGGATATTATGCTTCTCAACATATTCAGCGACCAGGGAGGGGGACAGTACTCCATTTACCCAGAACGGTTCAAGCCAAACCGACCATTTTTTCCATTGAGCATCATGAGGCGACTGGAGTAATTTGTTAAAAATAATAAGATTAGATAGCAAAGACATATGTTTTTTTGTTACAAAGTTAATTCGGGCAAAATCCCCAAAGGGGTGATTTTCTTCATTTTTTTGAGTAAATTATCAACAATTGTTGTTATTTAATTGTATATCAATTTTTTGTGTATTTTGTTGATTATAAATGTTTCATCAGAGTGTGTATTTATAAAAAATTGATAATCTGTCTATTAAATCTTTTAAGTTTGTATTATTAACAAAATATTTGTTAATTAGTACAGTAAGCACGCAAAACCTCCGCCGCTTGTATATACCTATTAAATTAAAAAGGAGTGAAACCCATTTATCTGCAAATGCTCAGACTTTATCCGAATACTGATTATCATTAAAATATTCATTATCATTCTTTTATATCAATTTGCTCTCAATCATCCCCAAATCCATCCCCCTGTTTCCTTATCATCCCTCTCAAATCCCTCATTTCTCCCATTCCCATCCCCCATTCCCCCCCTTCCCTCCACCCCAAATCTTTTAACCCAAAACCTCCACCAATTCACCCGTAACTTTAAACCCGAAACTTGGAACCCTGAACCTGAAACTTGGAACTTGAAACCCGAAACCCGGAACTTGAAACTTGAAACCCGGAACTTGAAACCTGAAACTTGAAACTTGAAACCCGAAACTTTGAACCTGGAACTTGGAACTTGAAACCTGAAACTTTGAACCTGGAACTTGGAACTTGGAACTTTGAACCTGGAACTTGAAACTTGAAACCCGAAACCTAAAACTTGGAACTTGAAACCCGAAACCTAAAACTTGGAACTTGAAACCCGAAACCTAAAACTTGGAACTTGAAACCCGAAACCTGGAACTTGAAACCTGAAACCTGAAACTTGGAACCTGGAACCCGGAACCTGGAACTTTGAACTCGGAACCCGGAACTTTGAACCTGGAACCCGGAACTTTGAACCTGGAACCCGGAACTTTGAACCCGAAACCCGGAACTTGAAACTTGAAACCCGGAACTTGAAACCTGAAACTTGAAACTTGAAACCCGAAACTTTGAACTTGGAACCCGGAACTTTGAACTTGGAACTTGGAACTTGAAACTTGAAACCCGAAACCCGGAACTTGGAACCTGGAACTTTGAACTTGGAACCTGGAACTTTGAACTCGGAACCCGGAACCCGGAACCCGGAACCTGAAACCTGGAACTTGGAACTTGAAACCCGAAACCTGGAACCTGGAACTTGAAACCCGGAACCCGGAACCCGGAACCTGGAACCTGGAACTCGGAACTCGGAACCTGAAACAAAAAAAAGACCACCCTCCTCGGATGGCCTTTTCATTACTACAACACATCTCACCCCAGCGTCACACTACCCGCATAGACACTGTTGGAGATACTGCCTGTTTTACCCGATCCCAAAGGATAGGCCGACACGAAGAACGCGTAGACATGGAACAATTTACCGCTGAGATAGGTAGGGATACCCAGTTGAGCGG
>Ga0067045_1031223_pt1 | contig 12851 bp, 8 predicted proteins | sample TerdegcTABiofilm_FD_59184 | JGI IMG/M metagenome (GOLD analysis project Ga0067045, IMG submission 59184) | Combined Assembly of (Gp0054472, Gp0054536) Wastewater bioreactor microbial communities from Singapore -Terephthalate degrading...
CCTGGAGCGTTGCTCCAGGGCACTCCCGCCCGCGCCGAAATAACCGCCAGAATCGCCCACATTCCCCTCTCCGGGAGGTCCGGGGGGAATGATTCCCCCCGGCGGCGGAGGGGTTCGGGGAGGAGGCGGAGCCTTCTCCCCGAGGACTCCCTCATACGATCAACATGGCATCGCCGTACGAAAAAAAACGGAACCCGGCGGTGACGGCCTGGCGGTAGGCCGGAAGGACGTGATCTTTTCCAGCCAAGGCGCAGATCATAATCAGGAGGGTCGATCCAGGCAAATGAAAATTGGTGATCATGCCGTCGACGACGTGGAAGGTGGAGCCGGGGCGGAGAAAGATGTCTGTCTGGCCGCGAAATGGGGCGACGTAACCGGTCTGGACAAAGGCCCCTTCCAGGGCCCGGGCCGAGGTGGTGCCCACGGCGATGACAGGGCGGCCTTCGGATTTGGCCTGGGCGATGGCCGTGGCGGTTTTCGGGGAGATGTCCAGATGCTCGCTGTGCATGTGATGATGGCGAATGTCCGGGGTGCGCACCGGACTGAAGGTGCCGTAGCCCACATGCAGGGTGACCTCGGCCCAGCCGAAGCCGCGAGAGGAAAGGGTCCGGCGCAGGGTCGGGGTGAAGTGCAGTCCGGCCGTGGGCGCGGCGGCCGATCCGGGCTTGTGGGGATCGGCGTACACGGTCTGGTACCGGGCGGTGTCGGCGGCTTCGTCCGGACGCTTGATGTAGGGAGGCAGTGGCATGTGCCCGATGCGCTCCAGGATATCCGGGAGAGGGCCGACAAAGGACAACATGACCTCGGCGCGGCCGAATTCGCCGCGGGAAAGGATGGTCAGGGACAATTCCGGTGAAAATTCCACTGTGTCGCCGGGCCTGGGGGCCTTTGAAGCACGAAGCAGTCCTGCGGCCCGGGCCTGAAGGCGGCCGGAGCGGTGTGGATCGGGCCCGGGCTCCAGGAGCACAGGCGGGGTCAGCAGCAGGAATTCCACGGCGCCGCCGGTGGGTTTGCGGCCGAAAAGCCGCACCGGGGCCACCCGGGTGTTGTTGACCACCAGGAGCGCCCCGGGCGGCAAGAGGTCCGGCAGGTCGGCGAAACGGGCCTGGGAAGTTCGGCCGTCACGGCGGGAGAGGACCATGAGCCGCGAGGCGTCACGTTCGGCCAGGGGCCGCTGGGCGATGAGCCCGGGCGGCAGATGGAACTGGTAGGTGTCGAGGTCGCAGTCCTCGGGGATGGGCTGCGGGAAAAGAGTGGCGTCGGTCATGAATCCTCGGTGGAGGCCAGGACCGCGGGCACGAGTTCGGCCATGCGCCGCGCGGCGGCGTCCAGGTCCACGGGCCGGCCGAGTTCAAGGGTTGTCGAGGTCATGCGTACGCCGGGCAGTCCGCAGGGGATCATGGCCGCGAACAGGTCCAGAGAATTGTTCAGGTTGATGGCCAGGCCATGAGTGGTCACGAAGCGGGAGACGTGGATACCCATGGAGGCGATCTTGCGGTCCGAAACCCACAGGCCCAGGGGGTCCAGGCGGGGTTCGGCGGAAACGCCCAACTCGGCCAGAAGCACGGCCCCGGCGCGAAGGATGCGGAAGACGAAGGTTTTGACTCCAAGGCCCAGGCGGCGCAGGTGGACCACGGGATAGACCACCAGTTGGCCGGGTTCGTGGGCCGTGGCCCCGCCTCCCCGGTCGGTCTGGATCACGGGCACGCCAGGGGGCGCGGCCAGGACCTGATTGAGTTTCCTGTTGGCCCCCAGGGTGATGACCGGCGGATGTTCGAGCACGAACACCGTGTTCGCTCCCCCGCCGGACGTAAGCGCTGAGGCAACGCCGGCCTGCCTGTCCATGGCCTCCCGGAAATCACAAAGACCCAGGACCCGCGCCTCGATGCGATGCGGATCCCCGGGCGAAACGCAGAGCGTCATCCGTTTTTCCGCAGCCTGTCCACGATATCGGCCAGGGCCTGATCCGCAATGGCCGTATCCACCTGACAGGTGCCGACCTTGACATGCCCGCCGCCGCCGTATTCGAGCATGAGCGCGCCCACGTCGGTCTTGCAGGTGCGGTTGGTGATGCTGTGGCCCACGGTGATAACCGTGTTCTGCTTCAGTTTTCCCCAGATGATCTGGACGCTGACGTTGCAGTCCGGAAACATGGTGTAGACCGTGAATCGGTTGCCGGTATAGATCTCGTCCTGTTTCCGGAAATCCAGCAGGACCACGTTGCCATGCACGGTCCCGCGCTTTTTGAGCATATCTCGGAAAAGAGCATCCTGCTTGTAGTACCGGTCGATGCGCTCAGCCACGTCCGTATCCTTCAGGATGGTCTCCACGTCCTGGATCCGGCACATTTCCACCAGCTTTTCCATGAGCTGGTAGTTGCTGATGCGATAGTCCCGGTAGCGGCCAAGGCCGGTGCGCGGGTCCATGATGAAGCTGAGGAGTATCCAGCCCTTCGGGTTTTCGATCTCCTCCACCGAGAGGTTTCCGGAGTCGCAACGATCCACGTATTCAAGCATGGAGTCGAAGCGCGCAGGGAAGGTCTTGCGCCCGCCGTAATAGTCCCAGATGACCCGGGCGCAACTCGGAGCCAGGCGGGAGGCGCCCTGGAAGGAAAAATTGAAATCCAGGCGTTCCTGTTCGCTGGAATGGTGGTCGAACCACAGGCCGCATCCCGGGGCGTATGGCACGTTGGCCAGGACGTCGATGTCCGTGACCGCCACCTTGCCGTCCTGGACATCCTTGGGGTGGACGAATTTCCAGTCGTCCATGATGCCGGCTTCCTTGAGCAGCACGGCGCAGATGAGTCCGTCGAAATCGGATCTGGTCAAAAGGCGCATGGTGTTTCCTCCGGCGTGGGGAAAGGTGATCGGCAACTCACGCCTGAAAGAACGGTACCGCATGCCCCCGGGCCTGACAACCGTGCAAAACGCCCCGTGCGTCCGGCCCGCCCATGGCCGAGCCGATCCAGTCCCGCCTGATGGCGCGGGGTTGTATTTGCCATGCCCGTCCGTTTCGTGGGAGATATCGAGAGGTCCGTATCGTCCGGCCAGGCGCCCGCCCGGCGTGGGGCGTCCAACCTCCTTGCCGCAAAGAACACCCATATGACCACGCTCCGGCATAAATTCATTTTCATCGTAGGCGGCGTCACCCTTTTGGCCATGCTGGTCGGGGCATCGGCCCTGGTCTTCATCACCCACGTGGACACCGCCACGGACTCGGCCCTGCCCCGGACCTACCGGGTGATCGAGGCCACGGCCGCCGCCGGGGACGCCGCACGAATGCTCGACGCCGCGGCCAGGACGCTGATCCAAAGCGTCGATCCCGAGGCCGCGCGGGAGATCGATCACTACGACACCATCTTTCGAATCTCCCTGCATCGGGCCAAAAACGAGATACCGCGCCCCTTCACCCGGAAGGAGGCGCTCCACGCCCGGCGACTCGCCGAACAGTACACGATCTATATCGCTCTGCTGCGGGACATGGCCGATCCGGCGACGAATCACAACACCCGGCTTGCCCTGTACGAGCAGCGGGCCGCCCCTCTGTACAGACTGATCGCCTCGGACACGGACCGCCTCAAGAGCCTGGCCGGAGAGCGGATCAACCAGTTGCTGGAAGACGCCCAGGAAGCCTCCCGGCGGACATTGCGGCGTGTGACGCTCCTGCTTTTCTGCTCAGCGGCCGTCTGCCTTTTGTCCGTCTTTTTTTTCGACCGCTCGGTACTGCGCCCGGTGCGCCGAATCAGAAAACTGGCTCTGGAAATCAAGGACGGCAACCTGGAGGTCCGGGCCGACATCAAGCCCGCAGGCAAACGACGTGACGAGATCGCCCAACTGGCCGAGGCCTTCAACGAAATGGCCCACGCCAGATCCCTGGCCGAAGCGGAACTGACGCGGGCCGCCGAGGCCTTGCGGGCGTCGGACTCCCTGAACCGGACGATCATCGCCTCCACCTCGGACATGGTGGTCGCCCTGGACACCAACTCCCGGATCATCCTGCAAAACGAGGCCTTCGTCAGGGAAGCCGCCGCACTGGCCGGGATCACCCCGGAGGTGGGACAGCACCTTCCGAGCCTGCTTGCGAAGCATCCCCAGGCCCGAACGTGGGCCGAGGCCATGTGGTCACGGGCCCTTGCCGGAGAACATTTCCGCATCACACAGGTGATCCGCGTCCACGATGCGGAGCCCCGATGTTACGACTTCCACTTCGACGCCCTGTACGACGAGCAGGGGGCCATCATCGGCGCCCTGCAAACCGGTCGGGATGTGACGGAACACCACCGCATGGAACGGGAGCTGCGCGAGGCCGCCACGGATCTCGACAGGCGCGTGCGCGAACGCACGGCCGAGCTTATGGGGCTTATGGAATCCATCCCGGCCGTGGTCTGGATATCCCGCGATCCACAGTGCCGGGTCATCTCCGGCAACCGTGCGGCCCACGATTTTTTAGACATGCCTCCAGGCCGAAACCTGACCCTGACGCCGCTCAATGAACCGCCTCCCGGCCATTTCAAGGTGTTTTCCCATGGCGTCGAACTGCCGCCCCGGGAACTGCCCATGCAGAAGGCGGCCGCGAACGGCATCGAGGTGCGCGACGTCGAACTCGAGATGCGGTTCGAGGACGGCCGGGCCCGCTTTCTTTTCGGCAACGCCTCGCCGCTCCGGGACGAATCCGGACAGGTCACCGGAGTGATCGGGGCCTTCGTGGACATCACCTATCGCAAGACCCTGGAGCGGGACCTGTGCGCGGCCAAGGAGGCCGCCGAGCAGGCTTCCCAGGCCAAGAGCCGATTTCTGGCCGATGTCAGCCACGAGATCCGCACGCCCATGAACGCGGTCATCGGCATTGCCGACGTATTGACCCGGACATCCCTTTCGAGCGATCAACTCGAATACGTCCGGACCATGCGCGAGGCCGCCGGACACCTGCTCGACCTGCTCAATGACATCCTCGATCTCTCCAAAATCGAGGCCGACAAGCTCGATCTCCAGGAGACGGACTTTGATCCGGGCCAAGTGACCGACTCGGTAATCAAGACCTTCTCCCTGACCGCGCGGGAAAAAGGCGTCGGGCTCACCCTGCACCAGGCCCCTGACACGCCGGCCCTGGTGCGCGGAGACGCCCGGAGGCTGCGCCAGATTCTGTCCAATCTGGTCGGAAACGCCGTGAAATTCACCGATGAGGGGGGGGTCATCCTGTCGATCGCCAGGGACGCCCCATCCCCCGGGGACGACGAGGAAACCGTCAGGCTGCGTTTCAGCGTCCGGGACACGGGCATCGGCATATCCCGGGAAATGCTGCCGCACATCTTTGACGACTTCACCCAGGTGCACCCGGAACGCGGTGAAAAATACGGCGGAACGGGCCTTGGGCTGGCCATCAGCCGCAAACTGGCGCGCAAACTCGGCGGCGACATCACCGCGCAATCCCAGCCCGGCCAGGGCAGCGTACTGACCGCCACCGCATCCTTTCGCCTGGCGGACCCCGGAAGTCTACGGATGCTGGCATCCGAGGCGGCCAGAAGCAAGGCTTCCCCCGCCCCCCGCCCGCACCCAGGACGCATCCTCCTTGTGGAGGACAATCCGGTCAATGTGAAGGTGGCCGAACTGCATCTGAAAAAAATGGGCCATGCGGTCACTGTGGCCGCGATCGGTCCCCAGGCGCTTGCTTTTCTGAAACGGGAGCCGTTCGACGTGGTGCTCATGGATGTGGAGTTGCCGGGCATGGACGGAATCGAGGTCACACGCCGGATCCGCTCCGGGGACGCCGGTCCGGAGCGGGCCGGAACACCCATCGTGGCCATGACCGCCCACGTCCAGGCTGACATCCGGCAGCGCTGCATTGAAACGGGTATGAACGACTATGTGGCCAAGCCGGTCAACTTCTTCGAGCTTGAGGCCCTGATCGAGCGTCTCCTGGCAAAACGGTCCCAAATACCGGACTCCGCCAAACCGGACGGCCCCCCGCCCCTGTTTTTCGACCAGGAGTTGGCCATGCGCCGCCTGGGCATCGACACGGACACGTTCGCTCCCATCTTCCAGGCCGCCGTGGACGAATTCAGGGAACGGCTCGACGATCTCCTGCAGGCGACGCGACACGGCGACCTGCCGCAAGTCCGGGCCCATGCCCATACGCTTAAAAGCATTTGCGGGACCATCGGGTTTGTCGCCGGGCAGACCCTGCTGGAGGGCGTCTCGGAATCCGCCCGGAAGAACGACCCGGAACGCGCCCGTGAAGAGGCCAGCAAACTGGCCGGCCTCTTCAGCGAAGGACTGCGGCAGGCACACGGGACCTGACCAGGGAACGGCGCGCGTGCCTTTCCGCCCCCGCCCCAGAAATCACATCCGGTTCAGGACAAGGCGATGAGATGCTCGATGACCCTTCGAGGGTCCAGATAGGGACGGCTTTTTTCGCTGACCAGCTCGGCCGCGATCACCTCCACGCCCATGCGGCGCACCCTGGACATCTCCGAGGCGGCGACCACGGCATCGGCGGTCGAATCCACCAAAACAAACTGCAACAGTCTGCTGCGATCCACGGGCCTCGTACAGCTTTTTTCCAGGTAGTGGAAAAGGGCCTCGACCTTGTCCGCCAGATCCATGCCGTATTCCTCGGGATCGTGGCCCTGGTTCGGAATGTACACCCTTGGACAATCGGCCGCGGCCACCGCGTCCCCCACGCCCTTGACCAGAAGGTTGGCCACCAGGCTGGAATAGAAGCTGCCCATGGGATAGCAGATCAGGTCGGCGTTTTTTATGCGCCTGGCCACCTTCTCCTTGAGCCGGGGCTCCACGGGGATGAACCCGGCCGGATCGTCGGCCAGATGGACCTCCCTCACGGGCGAGGCGATGGGGGGGACCTCCTTGCCGGTCAAAAGATGCTGGCCCACCAGCCGCGTGCCGTCCCGAAGCTCCGTGACCAGGTGCAGGTCGGCGTTGATGATGGGCCGCACCACCCCCCGGGCCTCGACCAGCCGGCTGAAGAGGTAGATGACCGGATCGATCTGGCGCTTGTAGTTGAAGTAGCCGCCGGTGAGGATCAGGTTGCCCACGCTGGCCCCGCGCAGGTCGAAATCCTTGGGGCTTCTGTCCATGAAAAAACCCAGATGAGAGCGGATGATCTTGCGCATGGGGTCGGAGACCCGCCTGACCATGGGATCCGTGCCCATGACCATGGCCTCCAGGCGGGCCCGCAATGCCTCGATGGAATCGGTCTTGGACAGACGGTGGGCGAACAGCTCGAAGATTTCGGGATTGCCTTTCACGCTGCGGTCGGCCAGGGCCATGATCCGGTTGCGGATGTCGCCCACGGCGGGCATGCGGAAAGCCTTGCGCAAGACCGCCGAACTGCCTCCGGAATCGAACGGGGTGATCAGGTGGATGGAGTTGTGGGTGTAGTCCACGAGCTTTTCGCTTAAACGGCGCAAGGCCGAGCCGCCGCTGAAAAACAGGATGCGCGGCCCAAGGTCCGGGGACCTGCGACACATGGCCGTCCTGACCGGATCGGGCAGGGTCACGGTGCGGGTGAGCGCGATCTTGTTCACGATCTTGTCCGGCATGTCCGTCCTTTCACGACGCCCCGAGGGCGTTAACGGTTTCCCGGGTCTGGCGGGCGATTTCCAACTCCTCGTTGGTGGGCACGGCGAAGACGCGCACCGGGGCTCCCGCCCGCCCGATCTCCATGGCCCGGCCCAGGGCCTCCCGGTTGCGCTCGACATCAAGCATGATGCCGCGTTCGGAGAGGCCCTCCAGGGCGGCCTCGCGCGTGGCCGGATCGTGCTCGCCGATCCCGGCGGTGAAGACCACGGCGTCCACCCGGCCAAGGACCGCGATGTAGGCCCCGATGTATTTGCGGATGCTGTAGGCGAACATGGAGAAGGCCAGTTCGGCCCGGGCGTCCCCGGCCGCGCGGCGGCGGTGGATGTCGCGCATGTCGCTTGAGCCGCAGATGCCCAGAAGGCCGCTTTTCCGATTGAACAGGTCGTCCACGGCGGCCTCGTCCATGCCCACCTGACGCTCCAGAAAGAGCCCGATCTCGGGGTCGAGGTCCCCGGAACGGGTGCCCATGATGGTCCCGGCCAGGGGGGTCATGCCCATGGAGGTATCCACGCTTCGGCCCTTTTTCACGGCGCACACGCTGTCGCCGTTGCCCAGGTGCACGGTGACCAGGTCGCATTCGCGAAGGGGCCTGCCGAGCATCTCTGCGGCGCGACCGGCGATGTAGCGGTGGGAGATGCCGTGGAAACCGTAGCGCCGGATGCCATATTTCTCGTAAAGCTCGTAGGGCAGGGCATAGAGAAAGGCGTGTTCGGGCATGGTCTGGTGGAAGGCGGTGTCGAACACGGCCACGTGGGGCGCGGTTGGAAAGCGCTGCCTGGCCGCCGCGATACCGGTCAGGTTGGCCGGATTGTGCAGGGGGGCCAGGGGGATGACCTCCCGAATGCCCTCCTCGACCGCCGCGTCGATGACCACGGGCTGGCTGAATCGTCCCCCGCCGTGCACCACCCGGTGGCCCACGGCCCCGATGTCCGAGGCCTGGCGTACCGGTCCGCCCGGGCAGGTCAGGAGCGTCAGGGCCTGGGACACGGCCCCGGCATGGTCGGCAATCGGCTCCTCGACCACCCGGCGTGTTTCCCCGGGAGTTCCCGGAAAGGCCACATGCTCCAGGCGGCTCCGATCCGTTCCCAGACGTTCGGCCAGGCCCTGGGCCGTCTCGGTTTCCGAGTCCATGTCGAAAAGGCGGTATTTGAGGGAGGAACTGCCGCAATTGAGCACCAGGATGTTCACGAGGCCTCCCCGCCGTCCTGTCCGGCCTGAATGGCGGTCACGGCCGCCGTGTACACGATGTCCCGCACGGTGCAGCCCCGGCTTAGGTCGTTGACCGGCTTGCGCAGTCCCTGAAGCACCGGTCCCAGGGCGGCCGCGCCGGAGGAGCGCTGCACGGCCTTGTAGGTGACGTTGCCCGTGTCCAGATCCGGGAAAATGAACACCGTGGCCCGTCCGGCAACGGAACTGCCAGGCGTCTTCTCGGCCGCAGTGACCGGATCGATGGCCGCGTCGTACTGCAGCGGCCCTTCCACGGGGATGTCCGGGATCATCTTTTTCGCCAGAGCCACCGCCTCCCGGACCTTGTCCACCCCCGGTCCCTTGCCCGAGGTCCCGGTGGAATAGGACAGCATGGCCACCCGGGGGACGATGCCGAACCGGGCGGCGGTATCGGCCGAGGCCGCGGCGATCTCGGCCAGTTCGGCGGCTGTGGGGTCGGGGTTCACGGCGCAGTCGCCGTAGACCAGCACCCGGTCCTTCAGGCACATGAAGAACACGCTGGAAACGATGGAAAAGCCCGGCCTGGTGCGAATGAACTGCAGGGCCGGACGGATGGTGTCGGCTGTGGTGGTGGTGGCCCCGGAGACCATGCCGTCGGCCAGCCCCTTGTAGACCAGCATGGTCCCGAAATAGGTCTTGTCGGCCAGAAGTTCCCGGGCCCCTTCCAGGGTCACTCCCTTCTCCTTGCGCAGCTCGAAAAGGGTCTCGGCAAAGGCCTCCCGGTCCGGGTGCGTGGCCGGGTCCCACACCGTGGCCGCGGAAATGTCCAGCCCCAGGGCCCCCGCCCTGCGCCTGATGTCGTTTCCATCCCCAAGGACCACCGCCCGGGCGATGCCCCGGGCCAGGACCTGCTCGACGGCGCGCAACACGCGGTCCTCGCCGCCTTCGGGGAACACGATGGTCTTGCCCAGGCTTCTGGCCCTGGCAATGACCGACTGCTCGAAGACCAGTCCCGGGATGGCGTCGGTCCGCGCCGGTGCGCACAGGTCCTGGATTGCGGCGACATCCACGCGCGACTCGAAAATTCCCAGAGCGGCCTGGATGCGGCGCGGTTCTCCCGGTCCGAGCCGGGACTCCAGAGAGTCCAGACGCCGCAGGGTCGGATAGGTCGGGGTGTCGGTCAAAAGCACGGGCATGGGGATGTCGGCCCATTCCCCCAAAAGCTTTCGGATGGTCGCGGCCGGTTCGAGACCGCCGGTGAGCACGACTCCGGAGGGATGGGGAAAGGCCCCGGACACCCTGGCGGCCAGGGCGGCCAGGATGATGTCGGCCCGGTCCCCGGGGGTGACCACCAGGCATTCCGGGCGCACGTAGGACAGGAAATTCCCCGCGCCCATGGCCGCGACGACGGTCTCCCCGGCCTGGACGTCCAGGCGGTCCCCACCCCACAGGACCTTCGCGGACAGATGCCGGGCGATCTCGGCCAGGCTCGGTCGCGACAGACGGAAATCCTCGGGTATGATCCACGCCGGGGGAGGTGTCCCGGCGGAGGAAAAACCACCGGCAAGCCCGGTGGATAAGGCTTCAACGTCCGACGGGGCCACCTGGTTCGCGATCAGGGCGGCCAGGGACAGGCCCTGTTCGGCAACCAGTCCGGCGGCCAGACGCGCCGCATCGACCGTCCGCTCCACGGATCGGTCCAGGCCGGACACGACGACCACCACCGAGGCCCCAAGATCCCCGGCCAGTTCGAGACCGAGCTCAAATTCCAAACCGCCGCCGTTCCGCCCGGCTCCAGCCTCGCAGACCACCACATCATGCCCCGCCGCGCACGCGGCATGGGCTGCGGCCACGGCCTCCAACAGTTCGTCCCTCCGGCCGGAGCCGGCCAGTTCCGCCGCCTTTCCCTTGTCCAGGGCAAAAGCGCTTTCCGGTGTCTGGTCCAGGCCGAAGTGTTCGAGAATCAGCCGGATGTCGGGATCGGCCCCGGTCTCGTCCACATCGGCGACGGGCTTGAAGAAAGCCACCCTGGCGGTGCGCGCGGCCAGGGTCGAGACGATTCCCAGGCTGACGAACGTGGAGCCGCTGCGCGGTTCCGGGGACAACACGAACAGGGTCACGGCCATATCGCCCCCTCCCTTGGCGGATCTCGCCGCACGGCTGGAATTCCAGGCCGGGCACAGGCCGCCCACTTTCGTCGTTCCCTATGTGGTCCGTCGCAGGAAATCAAGGCAGGCCGAGGCCGCGGCGTCGAAATCCACCCCTCCGGAAATCTCAAGCACCGGGCAGCCGGCCAACAAGGTCAGATAGTCCTCGGCCGTGGCATCGGCTCCGGTCTGGCCTGGGCCGTCGGATTCGAAGAACAGCCCGACATCCTTCATGAAGGCGGGAAGCAGATCCCGTCGCGCCGCCAAATCCACCTGTGCGACGCGCATGGGCCGGTCGTCGCGTTTCCAGGTCATGACCACCAGACCGTTCATGGGGCTTTGCAGTCGGAAGCGCCCCGGGCCGTAGCAGTCGTCGATGAAGGCGTCGTACTTGTGCTCCAGATCCCACAGCTCGGCCTGAGGCAAGGCGGAAAACCGGCGGCGGTCCTCCTCGGACATGACCCTTGCCAGATGGGGTTCGGCCAGCACCGTTCCGGGATTGACCCGGGGCATCTTGGGGATGCCGAACATGGTCAGGCCGCCCGCGTCGCGGCGGACCATGATCCGGTCGTTGCTCACGAAATCCGTGCCGTGGGCCATGATCCGCAGGGCCAGGGTGGACTTTCCGGCCCCGGAAAACCCGGACAGGACCAGCCCCCGGCCCCCCGCGGCCACTCCGGCGGCGTGAAACAGCAGCGAGCCCTGGCGGATGACCCGCTCGATATAGCGGTTGTTGATGAAGTTGACGACCTGGTTGTCGTTTTCAATGCACGGTCCGAAGGCGAAGTTCCGGCCTCCGCCGAAGGCGAAGACCATGCCCGTGAGCAGCTTGCGCACCACACGGCCGTCCGGATAGTCCACGTACTGCTCCTTGATCTTGGTCTTTCCGGGTTCGCGCTCCTTGGTGACGTAGGGCAGATCCAACACCGGGGGCACGGATTCGACGGCCGTGACCGTGATGTCCGCCGGTTCCCCGTCGCCTGGAAAATCCGCGTAATACCTGGCCAGCTTGTCCAGAAGCTCGCGGGAATTCGACCGCACCTCGATCCGGGCCTCGCCGAAACGCAGGGACAGGGTCAATGCGGCCGGATCGGCCGCAAGCAGTGTGGCCACCGGGTCCAAATACGATCCGACCATGTTCATGCGATCCTCTCCAGCACGTAGTCGGCGTAGAGCCCGGCGGCGTCGATGCCGCAGGCCTCGGACAACCCCCGGAAACCGCCGAAGGCGGACACCTCGTACACCTCGGCGCCGTCCGGGGTCTCCACCACATCCACGCAGGTAAACGCCATGCCCGGGAAAAGCCCCTGGGCCCTGCGGGCCAGATCGACGATCTCCGGAGCCGGTTCGTAGGGCACGTATTTGCCGCCGGTGCGGGTAGTGGTGTCCCAGGACTTGCCGTCGCCCTGCCGGGCGTAGGTGGCCAGGTATTCGCCGCCCAGGAAGGATACGCCCAGGTCCAGGTGCCCTCCGGCGTGGGAAACCATGCGCTGGACATACATGACCCGGTTGCCGGCGGCCTGAAAATCCTCGATCTCCTCCCGGGCGGAACTGCCGGCCTCGATGACGGTCATGCCTCGGGCCTTGGAGGAATACAGGGGCTTGAACACGGCTCGGCCGTAGCGCTCCACGGTCGCAAGGGCCTCCTCCACGTCCTCGGTGACCACGGTGGGCGGCATGGGGATGTTCCCAAGACGCAGGGCCGTGGTACAGCTTAGGCGGTCGATGAGCCGATACATGCTGTCCGGATCGGAAAACACCGGAACGCCCATGGCCCGGACAAAACGCAGGATGTCCATGCGGTCCAGGGCGTCGGGGGAATAGCTGGGGGCGATTTTCTTGACGATCACCGCATCGAGTCCCGTGATTTCCACCTCGCCGTGAAAGACCGCTCGGGCCGTAAGGTCCAGCCGGACCCTGGCCATATCGATAAGCACGG
>Ga0067045_1004529_pt1 | contig 12850 bp, 6 predicted proteins | sample TerdegcTABiofilm_FD_59184 | JGI IMG/M metagenome (GOLD analysis project Ga0067045, IMG submission 59184) | Combined Assembly of (Gp0054472, Gp0054536) Wastewater bioreactor microbial communities from Singapore -Terephthalate degrading...
GCAGAACGGACGCACAGGAGCGGATCACGAGTAGGCAGCACCTTTCGGAGCGGGCATCGGGTGTTGTCGGTGGGCATGCGGAAGCGCGCCGCGGTAGTGCCGCCGTCAGTCCGCGCAGACCACCCGGAAGCCCACGTTGAACACGCGGTGATACGGACGATAGTCAAGCCAGCTTGAGGCTGTGCACCGCTGCGGGCGGTCATACCAGGAGCCACCCCGAACCACCTTGCGACCCGGGGTCCGCTCGCTATCGGTCCACTCCCACACGTTCCCATGCATGTCACAAAGACCCCAGGGGTTCGGCGCGTACTTACCCACCTCGGCGGTCAGGAAGGTGCCGTCGTCAAACAGCGTGTCGTGAGGCACCCAGTCGTCATACCTGTTCGGATTGGCGATGACCGCCGCCATGGTGTAGTTTCCCTGGGCGGTGCAGGCCGCGAACTCCTTGAGGCGCAAATCACCAAGGTTCGCCTTCGCGGTGTAGTCATCACCCGTGCAGCCGAACCAGTAGTCGGTGTCCGCGCCGGCGCGGCAGGCGTACTCCCACTGGTCCTCGGTGGGAAGGGCGAAGCTGCGTCCCGTGCGTCTGCCCAGCCAGTCGCAGAAGGCCTTCGCCTGGTTCCAGTTGAGGCGCACCGCGGGTAGGTCGGGGGCGTCCATCGGGTATCCCACTCGGCCAAACTGGTAGCCATGGCGCGATTCATGTCGGCTGTCATGATCCGGGTCGAATCGCCGGAACTGGGCGTTGCTCACCTCGCAGGCGCTCATCCAGAAGGGCCGGTCGACGGTCACAACCCGCGGAGAGTTGCCGCCAGTGACGAACCTCCCCGCGGGGATGCGCTTGAGCGTCATGGAGACGCCGTCGCCCAGATCGATGCTCATTGTGGCCTCATTCGCAGGCCCCTGGCGGAGGGCGGCTTCCTCCGGCGAGAAAGGCCAGCCCTCGCAGGGCGGCGGATCCGGCACGGGGACTGCCGGCGGCGGAATCATGGGCTCTGGCGGTGTCTCGGGAGCGCGATATGGCTTGGCCTCGAAATCCACGTCGATGCCCGCGTACAGCTTGCTCAGCTCCCTGCGGCGCGGATTGGCTTTGGCCACGGCCGCGGCGGCGACCGGGGCGACGTCCGCCCAGGTGCCATGGAAGGGCGCGTTCAGATCGATCCAGGTGACGATACTTGCCCAGCCGTCTTCATCCAGGCGCACGTTATGATGGCGGCCGTCCCGGAGCATCTGGACGAGCTCCGTGGTGTCGGCGTGGAACTCGCCGGGGCTGAGCATGCGCAGGTCGCTCTCGATCCCCGGCCGGCGCACGTAACGGTGCAGGTTAGCGTACGAGACGCTAAAGTTGCCGCCCTGGGAAGGCCCGCAGTTGCCGCTGATCTGGGAACTCCAGTCGGTGATGTAGTCGCGAGTCTTCAGGTCGGGCAGCGCCAGGCCGTCGGTGCGCGGCGAACCGTCGTGGCAGGCAATGCAGAAGCGGTCCAGCACGGGCTGGACGTCATCCGGGAAGCTGAAGCCATGCACCGGGGCGTGCCAGGGCTCGATCTCGTCGGGGACACTGCGCGCGGCACTCTGGCCCACCGCTTGGACCACGGTGGCCCGGGACTCATGGCAACCCACGCAGGAGACGGTCTCGCCGGGCATGCCCACGAACCAGCTCCGCATGATCTGCAGTGCCTTGCCTTCGTCATCCAGCGGCTGCACGAAGATGGGGGTGTTTGCGGGAATCCTGAAGAACGCGGAGCCGTCGGCATCCACCGGCACCGTGCCAAGTACGCGCTTGATGTCCCACGGACCGTCCATGCCGATGGACCCCAGCAGGCCTCCGGTGCCCCGGGAGCTGAAGTAGTACGTGCCCACCCGCAGGCGCTTCACGGCGCCCTTCGGGATGCCGTCCAGACCACCGCCCGCGTACAGGTCTGCCACGAAGACCGTGGCGTCGCGCCGTTCGGGCTGCACTGCGTCTGGAATCACCGGCGGAACCGGGCGCGCAACCAGGGGGATCGGCTCGAGCACCGCCGCGTCCTCCTCCTGGTAGATGAGGGTCATGTTGTCGAAGGCGTCCACGAGGTAGATGCCCCAGAGAGAGCCTGCATCCGGTTTCATGGCGACGAGATGGTAGTCGCTGCTGAGCGGCCACGGCTGGGTGAATTGCGGCCAGACGCCGTCGATGAGCCGGTCGCGCACGATGGGCTCGACCGTCTTGCCCCACCCCGGGAACTCCTGCACCACGCCTTCGGCCTCGCGGTGGCCGAAAGCGGGGTCGATGAGAAGCAACCGGCCGCTGCGCGCGATGCCATGGTGCCCGGTGGCAATCCCGACGACCTGCCGTGGATGCCCTGGAACGGGCCGGGCGTCAAAGAACGAGGGGGTGAAGTATGAGCCCGTCCCGTAGTACTCCCTCTGCAGGGTGCCGTCCGGGTTCATCGAGAAAAGGATGCGGGAGTTGGAGTGGGGCAGGTCAGTGTATTCCCAGCGCAAGTACATGACGCGCCCATCATTCAGGACGGTCGGGCACCAGTCGCTGTCCTGTTCGAAAGTGAGCTGCCGGATCCGCCCCGTGGCCCGGTACAGCCGGTACAGGGAGACCATCTGGGAGCTTCCATACACACACGGAAGGCCCTGGTAGGTGGCGGTGGAGGCGAAGATGATGTCCCCGTCTGGCAGGTAGCAGGCGTCGAAGTGTCCTACATCCGCGCCGTCATCGGGGCTGACTTGCGTCAGCCTCGAGCCATCCACGCCGATCTCGAACAGCCGCCAATTCCCCTGCAGCGCCCCGACTGACGAGAACAGGATGCGCGAGCCGTCGAATGCGAGGTCGAGATCGCTCACGATTCTGGTACCCTCGGGCTTGTACAGGGCCGATACCGCGGGTGAGGTCCGCAGTCCCGTCAGGACTGCGATCTCATTGTCCCACCCGGTGCGGCGGGTGGCGTCATTACTGGTGTGGTTCGCCGCGCCAATGCCCAGTTCGCCACCCATCGCTGAACGGGCCGCCGGTCCGAGCCTGCGCCGGACGAGAAGCAGTCGGTCGAGATCAAGCAGCGGATTGGCGAGGAGAATCTCGCGCTGCAGGGCGACGATCCGTTTCGCCCTCTCGAAAGCTTCCACCTCATGCCGCCCCATTCCCGCGCTGATGGCGTCTGCCCCGGCCCGTGCCCGCTCAATCTCAGCGCGGTGTCGCTCGGATTGTGAGTATCGCTCCGGAAATCGCCTTGAGAGGTCATCCAGCGCCCGCGACAGGGCATCGAAGTCCACCAGCGGCCACTGGGTCAGGGTGTCGCTCCATGCGGCGCGGTACTCCAGGGCGTCGCGGTAGAGCTTCTCCCACGCGGGCGCGTCGAGTCTCGTCTTGCTGGCCACGAGCTGGGCCGTGCGCTCCAGGAGATCGGGGGTGTGGGGCCCGGCAAGTGGCGCGGTGCTCTCGATCACGGCACGTCCCGCCGCAATATCATCCTGCCAGCCTTCCCGGTCGTTCCTCAGCGAAACTGACCGCGTTGACCACTGGCTGACGCTGCTCTGGTCGGCGGGGTGGTTGAGCGCGAGGTTGGTCTCCGGCTTCTCCGGCCCGAAGACCTGGACCTCAGCGAGGTGCATCCAGGTCGGCGACGGCACCTGCACGCGCACATACCGGGTCTTCTGGGGCTCGAAGCGGATGTCCAGAGGCGTCTTCGCAGGGACTTCGCCGTGGCTGTGGACCACGCGCCAATGGCGGCCATCATCGGAGACCCTGATCTGGAACCCGTTCAGGCGCTCAGGGATATGGAAGACGTGAATGACCACGCGCGAGACAACGGCGTCTGTCTCGAGGTCCACCTGCCACCAGGGCGAGGCATCCTGGGCTGTGTGGAACTCCCACCCCCCGTTGATGACGCCATTGTTGCCCCCGGCGGCGTCTTCGGCGGTGAGAATGTCCGGTCGCTCGGCGCGCCGGGCTTCAACCGCTGCCTGCCAGGAGATTGGCGCGGATGCGCAGGAGAGAGCACCCAGCATGGCGGCGAAGCAGGCGAGGAACACGCGAACAGGGCGCGTCAGTGTATGCACCGGGAGCATGCCTCCTCGGTCCGAATGGGCTGCGGTTTACTCGTACGACCCGAGTTCCCGGGCGATCTGGACGATACGGCGGTAATTGTCCAGGCTGACGCTGTCAGGAATCGAGTGGTCCTCGCGGAAGATGTAGCCGCCGTTCTGCTTGAGAATCGGCATAAGGCGTACGATTTCCGCCTCGATCTGGTCGATGTGGTCCCACAGCATGGCATTGATGCCACCGTCGAGGACCAGGCGGTCACCGTATGTCTGCTTGATATGCACAGGGTCCATGCCGGCCTTGACTTCCAGGGGATTGAGCGCGTCCAACCCGGCGTCGATCAGGTCCGGCAGGAACTCGTTGATATTCCCGCAGGAGTGCAGGTGGGCGTAGATTCCCTTCTCATGGGCCCAGTCGATGGCGCGTTTCTGCGCGGGCAGGAGAAGCTCGCGGTACATGGGTGCCGAGAAGAACGTGCCGTTGCGGTAGCCCATGTCATCGCACCAGGAGATGGCGTCGAAGGTGTAGCCAGCATCCCAGATCATGTCCAGAAGCTGTAGGCTGCAGTCCAGTTCGGTGTTGAACATGTCGGCCACCAGTTCGGGCTCGTCCATCATGAGGGTCAGTAGCAGTTCGGTGCCCACGATCCGTGCGTGGGTGACGTCGAAGCCGAAGAACAGGCCGCCTTGTACCCACCAGCCCCTGTCGCGCCAGGTTGCGTAATGAGCCCGCAGGTGGTCCCAGTTGATGCGGTCGGGCCCCATGACCATCCGGGCCTTCGCCGCCTCCCAGGTCTCGCGATCCACCACCGTCCGTCCCAGCCAGTGAGGTGTGCTGCTGGCGTGCTTCCAGTTCTTCGCGGTGGTACCCCAGGCGTCGAAGGTGATGATATACTCGTCGGTCTCCTCGATGACCCGGGCCTCGTAGCGCGGGCTCACATCGCCCCCAACTCCCGCAACGTGGTCGAGGCCGAAGTAGTCGGCGAAGTCGGCGTCCGCGGGCATGCCTTCGGTCCGCCATCGGGCAATAGTCGTGCCCCAGGGCCCGCCGATCATGGGGACCCGGTCGGCTTCCCGATGCTGGTACATGCGCTGGAACCGTTCGCGAGTGGTCATCTCGGACACAGTAGGGCCTCCGGTGGATGTGAGTGTGCGCGGCAATGCCCGCCATCGCAGGGAGGTTCGCCGAACGCGGCGGTTCATCCTTGGTGGCCACAGGACCTGTGCCCCGGGCTTCCGGGAGGCAGGTGATGCCCTCCCGGGCATTGAATGATGACAGGGGAACACTTCCCGCGCCGAATGGCGTCGCGTTTACTGGTGTGTGCAGATGAGTCAGCATCAACCAGAGAGCACCGGAGTGCCCGCAGCCAAGCCCCACAGTCCCTGGCCGGCGCGAATCACGGGCATCGTGACAGCGATTGCTATTCTCGCCATCCTGCTGGCGATTTTCATGCCGAAGGAGAAACCAGAACCCGACCCGCAGGCCCAGGGGCCCGCCACCCAGGCTGGAACCGGAGAAGGGTTCGCTACCAGTTCTTCGGTGCAGCAGGTCGCACCGCAGATGCAGACCGCAACGCGCGGCCCTGCGCCCGAATCGAGCACACCCGCACCCACACCGGCGCAGACTCCGGCACAGACGCAGACATCGCTCCCCAACCCGCAGCCAACACCGGAGCCAAATCCGCAACCGGCTCCACAGTCGGTGCCGCGGCCCGCACCCCAGCCTGCACCGCAGCCACCCCCTTCACCGGCACCCGCCCCGCGGGCAACGCCCGATCCACAACCCGCGCCCTCTCCGCAGCCAGCGGTAGTTCAGGCGCCCGCGCCAACACCTCAGCCGAAGCCTGCTGCCGCTGCTCAGCCGTCTCCCGCTCCCGCTCCGGCAAGATCGGCCGCAACCGGGCCTGCACGCCAGCCGGCCACCGGTGGGGACACATCGGGCACAGCGCGGAGACCTTCGGCTCCCAGTGGACCCACCGCACCGGCGCGAACCACATCCCAGGCTCCGCGCCCAGAGACCAATTCCTCGCGGGGAGAGGCAACGATCCCCAGGCCTCAGCCGCAACGTGCACCTGCTCCAAGCCCGCAGCCGGCGCAACGGGCACCCGCGCAGGCACAGCAGACTGGCCCCGTGTACGCGGTATGCCCGACGTGCCGCGGTTACGGGGTCACCGCATGCCCCTACCCCGCGGCGATGCACACGCGGGACGGCCGGCTGATGCACCCGGAGGCGGTCGGATTGCCGCAGAATGACGAGTTCGCGCGGGAGTTGCGGGAGGACCTGACGGGGGGCATCTGCCCCCACTGCCGGGGCACACTGAGAACCCGCTGCAGGACCTGCGGCGGCACGGGGAAGATCCGGGTACGGTAGCGATTGCGAATCGCCCAGACACCGACCCGTACTGGAGGCCTTAGGCTGATGCGACCCGTCCCCCTAGCGCTCTTGCTCGTGCCGCTCTCGTTTCCTTCCGCACTGCTCGCCGCCCCAGAACCGCCGTCCTTCAGCGGCCTGAGCGCCATTGACAACGGGGTCATCCGGCTGGGGGTGAATCTGGACATCGGTGGGGCGATCACGTGGATGTCCCTGGCAGACAGCGAGGACAATGTGATCAACAGCGCCGACTGGGGGCGGCAGGTGCAAATGTCGTTCTACTCGGGCCCGAACCCTTTCACGCCCGAGGGTGTGGAGTACAGCGAGCACTGGAAGGGGCTGGGTTGGAACCCGATCCAATCGGGCGACTGCTACGGATTCCGTTCGCGGGTCCTTGAGCACACCAACGATGGGCGAACCATCTACACGAAGTGCATCCCCATGCACTGGCCGCTGAAGAACTACCCCGGCGAATGCACCTTCGAGGAGTGGATCACCCTCGATGGCCCGGCGGCCATTGTGCGCTGCCGGATCAACAACAACCGACCGGACAAGACCCAGTACTCGGGCCGCGACCAGGAATGCCCGGCGGTGTACACCAACGGGCCGCTGTACCGGCTGGTCACGTACTCAGGGGACAAGCCGTTCACCGGGGACGCCCTTCGCGAGATCATCCCCAAAGGCGCTAATAGCGGGCTGTTCCCGTGGACCGGCTGGTCCGCAACGGAGAACTGGGCGGCGCTTCTGCGGGATGACGACTTCGGATTGGGCGTCTGGAACGAGGGCGCATACCATACCATCGGCGGCTTCGCCGGCAAGCCCGGCAGGGGTGGCCCGAAGGACGGACCCACCGGCTACATCAGCCCGCTTCATGTGGACATCCTGGACTGGAATATCGTGTATGAGTACAGCTACGTGCTCATCCTCGGCGACCTTCAGCAGATCCGGGAGTACGTCTATCAACACGCGAAGCGCCCTGAGCCCCCCAACTACGTGTTCGCGAAGGACCGACAACACTGGACGTACGTCAACGCGAAGGACACGGGCTGGCCGGTTCAAGACGAACTGCATGTGCTGCCCGGCGAGAACGACCCGCAGATGATCGGGCCGCTGGGGTTCTGGAAGGCCGAGGAAGCGCCAGTGCTCTACATACGCGCGGCATATGCCCCGGGCTCTGGGCCCGCCGAGGTGTTCTTCTCCACATCGGAAGCCGGCTTCAGGCCAGAGCGAAGCGCGCGCTTTGACACCATCCCCGATGGCGAATACCACACCTACGCTGTCGATCTGTCCGCCTGTCCCGGCTACCGCGGCAACATCACCCGCCTGCGGTTCGACCCGGTGGGTTCCGGCGGCGAGGGCCAATGGGTGAAGGTGAAATCCATCGGATTCCGGGAGCCGGAGGGCGGCGCCTGACGACCACGGACGCAGGCTGACAGCGCTGTCGCCAGCACCGGGGACCGGGCGCGAGACACGTGCCGCCCCCCGGGCACCCCTGAAAGCGGGGGCCTGCCATGCCGTCTCGTTACTTACCCGGCCGCCAGTCGGGCATGGGCACCGGCGTGGTCTCCACCGGCCACGACGCCCGGTACGTGTCCTCGTACAGGCCGATCTCCTCGAAGGGAATCGGCCGGAAGCCGACGATCGCGAATGCCGGTGCGTCCGGCTTCAGGCGATAGTCTCCCGCGGCGGCGTCCACGAAGCCCGGATCGGTGTTGCCGAACTCCCCGTTCTCCACTAACTCCAGGTTTGCGCGATTGCCGGTGACCATCGGCCCGCACTGGTAGAAGAGATTGCGCCAGACAAAGTTGATACCCGGCTCGTCCATCATCGTCGCGATCTTCGGGTAGCGTTCCAGGTACAGTTCGTTAGTGTAGTACTCCGGCGCCGGGTTGCCGTTGCGGATCCGGTTCCAGACCGAGTTGCCCGGGTGGTATCCGCCGCTGATCCCCTGCTTGCAGTCGATGAACAGGTTGTTGTCCATCACATTGTCGCGCCCGCTGTTCATCTGGATCGCACCGAAGTTGCCGTTGGCGCCGCGGATGAACACATTTCCGTAGACCAGCATCCCACTGATGGCATCGTCGAACCGGATCGACGCCTGCCCGTGGACCGCCGCGCCGGGCTTGTCCTTGCCGCAGTTAGTGAAGCGGTTGTAGCGGAACACCACGCCGCGGTAGGTGGGGTTGGCGAACAGTTCCATGGCGCCCTGGTCATCGGACTCTCGCACGGCGCTGTGAACCTCGTTGTACTCGATGATGTGGTCATTACCCTCGATGCGCATGACGCTGCTGGGGCAGTTGTACATGAGATTGTGAGCCACGCGATTGCCCACGCCCTCAAGCTGGATCGCCGGCGTGTAGGTGCGGTCGATGCGCCCGAAGTTGTGGATGCGGCAGTTCACCACAAAGTGCCTGCCCGGCGTGAGCGTGGCGCGGTCGCCGCCGATGATTTCGGTAGCGCGCCGTCCAATGGTGTGCACATCGCACCCCAGCAGGCCGTTGCCCTCGCCGCCGGTAATGGTGATGCCGTTCCCGGCCAGGCGACTGACCGTACACCCGGCGATCAAGCAGCGGCTGCAGTCCTTGAGGATCATGCCATGGTAACGGCCCAAGTCGAAGGTCAGGCCCTCGAAACGTACGTCGGTCACCCTGTCCATGGTGACCATGGGCGTGGCGAGCAGGCCGATCTCTACCTTCGCGGTATTCAGGTCCTTCGGCGGGTAGAGATACAGGATGCCGGTGTCTCGGTCCAGGTACCACTCGCCCGGCTGATCGATTTCCTCCAGCAGGTTGAAGGCGTAGTACACAATTCCCTGGCCCGGGTGCATTCCCGGCGGGCCATACTGGTAGGCTTCATCGCAGATCACGGTGCGGGTCTCGGGGTCGATCTTCGACACGCTGATGGTCGCGTCTGCCCACAGGTAGCGGAAATAGCCGAACAGCCAGGTATCCTCGGCCCGGGTCCAGCGCGCGTGGCGGTCGTCGATGTACTCGAAGACTGAGGGCTTGCCTTCGGCGCGATTGCCGGGCTCCACCAGCTTGGCGATGCCCACGAAGCCCTCGTTGGGCCAGCGCGCGATGGTCATGGGCTCGCCGTCCACGAAGAGCTCCAGGGTCGGCGGTGATGGCGGCTGGCCGAACCCGCGCACCGCGAGCTTGCCGAGGTCCTCAATGCCCTGGGCCGGAAGGTCGCAGGCAACCACTTTCCCCCGGGCCTCCTCGGGCAGGCGCTCGAGGATCGCCGGGTCGGTCACCGGTTCGAAGCCCGAGATGCGCGTACCGCCGTAAAAGGTGACTTTGCCCGGTTCAGTCGCCCGGTAGACGACAGGCGCATCCGGCCTGCCGGAATCCTCGCTGGTGAGGGCCAGCGGCTCAGTGACCTGGTACTCTCCCCGGCGGATGTTCACGGCAATCGGCCCTTCAGTGCCATTGGCCCTGAGTTCGCGCACACGGTCGCGCGCCCGGGCCAGAGTTGCGAAGGGTCGCAGGCCCGTGCCGTCGCCAGTGTCGCTGCCGTTTGGTGCGACGTACACATTGGCCGCGAACTCATCGATGGGCGCGATCCGCGTGCGACTGGCCTCCGGGTCCCTCGCCGGGAGCCCGTTCGCCACGCGGTCCAGTTCGGCGACCATGTCCCGCGCCTCCGCGCGGTGGACGTCGGCGCAGTCGGGGCTGTCGGCGATCCTCTGGTACTCCGCGCGGGCGAGGTCCGGCTTGTCTTCGGCGAGATAGCTCTGGGCGATGCGCAGGCGAACGTAACTGCGCAGTCCTTCGGACACATCAGGCGACTGAGCAACGGCGGCGCAGGCAGCGCGGACCGCGGCGAAGTCGCCGGCGGCCCAGTCAGCGTGGCTTTGGGCGAAGGCTTGCATGAGTAGCTCCCGCTTTTCGGCGGCAGCCGCTTCGGGCGACTCGACCGCGCCGAAAGTGTCCTTCAGGCGCACGAACTCGGCCTTGATCTCGGCACGGGAGACCGCGCGGCGGTATACCCGCACCTCATCCATAAGACCCCAGTAGTTATGCCAGCCATTGCCCAGGGTCAGCTCTCCTCCCAGCGAGAAGTCCCCGACGAAAGAAGCCGGCAACGCTGTCGTGCCCTGGCTGTAGCCATTGACGTAGATCTCCACCATGCCCTTGTCACGGTCGCAGACTAGAGCGACGTGGGCCCATTCGTCCAGCTTCAGCCCGGTGGCCGCCGTCCCACCTGAAGAGATGGTGTTGCCCGCTTCGTTCTTGAAGCAGAAGTAGTAGCCGGGGCGTCCCGTGTTGAAGATGTCGATGACCAGGTAGGCGTCGGGATACACGCCGAAGGCGAAGATTCGGCGCTGGTTCTGGCGGTCCGCAATCTCGAACTGCTTCGGCTTGAGCCACGCGCTGAAGGTCCAGGAGCCCTTCCCGAACCGAAGGTTATCAGGGATCCGGACCCGCGCGATGCCCGCGGCCTGGCCGTCGAAGGAAAGTGCTTTCCCGGAGGGTGAATCGGCCCAGGCAGCGCTGACCGATGCGTCCAAGCCGTTGTCCGAGGAGTCGGCGGCGACATTACCGCTGCCCTCGTTGAAGGAGTACTGCAGCAGGAGACCGTCCTGGGCCCCCGCACATCCGCAAAGACCAACAAGCGCAAGCAGCAGTACGGGCGTGTACCTGTTCAGCATGGGAGTCTCCCTTCGGGCATCACAAGTTGCGCGACCCTATTCCCCGCGCAGACCGGACAGACCTGCGTTACCGGGAAGGCAAGGAAACGGTGGATGGTGAACCTGCATCTGTTCAGCGATGACGCGTGCAATCATCGGCCGTAGGTTCTGCCCGGAGTGAACCATGGACCGCCCGAACGTATTGCTCATCACGACCGACCAGCAGCGCTATGACACACTCTCGTGCAATGACGCTCCGGTTGGGCGAACTCCTCATCTGGACGCCCTGGCCGCGCGGGGAGTTATCTTCGACCGCTGCTATCTCCAGAACCCGGTGTGCGTGCCCTCGCGCGCATCCCTGCAGACCGGCAAGTACCCCCACCAGCACGGAGTCCGGTACATGGAAGACGAGGTCGATGCCACGCCCGGACTACCCGAGAGCGAGCTGACCGTCCACGAGCGCCTGCGCGACGCAGGCTACCATACGGCAGCTTTCGGCAAGATCCACATGATGCCCGACCGGGGCTTCGACACCATGCAGGTTACCGGCGGCAAGGGCGCACGGTGGACCCAGAGCACCGGGCTGCCCATCGGGCCGGGACCCCTCGGGCCACAGTATGCGGGGTGGCTGGAGGGACGCAATCCCGGTAGCTACGAGCGCATCTACGAGGAGCGCCGGAGGCCCGAGTACAGGCAGTTCGGTACCGCTCTGCCCTTCCCGTTGCCCGCCAGCGAACACGTGGACAGCTGGATCGGCGGAAATGTGGTGGAGTTCCTGGCGAGTCCGCCGGCGGAACCGTGGTTCGTCTGGTGCGGGTTCACCGGCCCCCATGGACCGCTGGACGTGCCACCGGAGTACCTGGACCGGTACTCGCCCGATGATATGCCCGAGCCCCTGGACTGGACCATCGATCTGCGCGACCGCTGGCCATACCGCAACCGTTCACCCAGGGCCGGAACAGCGGCGGAGATGGCCAATGCGCGGCGCTGGACCGCGTACTACCACGCGCTGATGGACCTGATCGACGACCAGGTGGGGCGGATCATCCAGTGCATGGGACACCGCGGGCTGTGGGACAATACGCTGGTGGTGTTCACATCAGACCACGGCGAAATGCGTGGTGATTTCGGCCTCTACGGCAAGGGCAGCTTTCTTGAACCGATCTCCCGCTTGCCCGCGTTCATCGTCCCGCCGGGGGGCCGCGAAGGGCGACGGTTCCCGGGGCTCGTTGAGATGTTCGATTTCGCGCCCACGATCCTGGACTACGCGGGCATGGCGCTCCCCGAGGGCATGGCGGCGCGCAGCCTGCGCGGCGAGATTGAGACGGGCGCGGGAGGGCGTGACTGCGTATTCGGTGAGCATGTGGACAATAGCCAGACCTGGGGCGGCGTCTACTGCCGCACCGGGACGCACAAGCTGGTGGTCTGGTCGAGTGATGATGACGCGGGCGGGGAGTTGTACTGTCTCGAAGAGGACCCGCTGGAACGGGTGAACCGCTATGCGGACCCGGCATTGCGCGCGGTGCGGGACGAACTGCAGGCGCGGATTATCGAGCGCGGCGTTACGGCGCGCGGATAGCCAGAACAGGAGAGTGGCCGCCCATGGCGGAGACTGATGTGAAGACCGGAGACCAGCGCCTTTCCGTCGAGGCGCTGCAGGCCTGGGAGCAACTGGGCTTGGGGATGTTCATCCACTTCGGGCTGAGCACTTTCGTGGCGAAGGAGCTTCCCTCGGGGAACGACCCGTCAACCACCTATGCGCCGGACCGCCTCGACGTGGACCAGTGGGTCCAGGTGGCGAGGGACACGGGGATGAAGTACGC
>Ga0067045_1004644_pt1 | contig 12850 bp, 8 predicted proteins | sample TerdegcTABiofilm_FD_59184 | JGI IMG/M metagenome (GOLD analysis project Ga0067045, IMG submission 59184) | Combined Assembly of (Gp0054472, Gp0054536) Wastewater bioreactor microbial communities from Singapore -Terephthalate degrading...
GCCCGATTTGGGGATCGCTTCCTGGACCTCTACCGCGACCCAGCCCGCATGGCGGACTTGATCATCAACAACCGGTCAGACAAGAACGGTGGCTATGCGCTTGGGTGGATGAGCACGAAACTGCCAGATGGCGACGGTTGGTATTTAGGCCATGGTGGCTCAATAGGTGGTTGGCGTACGGCTCTTACTTCCGGTTGGAACGGATTTACGATCGTAGGCATTTTCAATTCGGAGGATAGAAGGAATAACGTCCTGGGCCACGCCTTGTACAATCCGGTTCCTGATAGCATGTTTGACGAGTATAACGTCCCACGCGAGACTATTCCGCCATCCTGTAGAGATCTCTTGAGGAAGTTGAGTACGAGGATACAGAGGGGAGAGTTTAGTCGTGATCTATGGACGGCCGCTGGGTATCCGAACTAGAGCATCGGAATCAATGCGTTGGTGGGATGGTTTCCTTATGGACGAGTCCATGGCGTAAGTGACTTAGCAGTAACTTGCGGCGCCTGACGGGACGCATTGCGGCATCTCGATGTACGCTCGTGACCGAGGGGCTCCCCGGGGTGTCTCGTAGGAACGCTGCAGCATATCCAGGGTAGTCCCCTCATCAGCCAATGTGTCGGTCGAACACAGCTACCCGCCTGCCGCCATTCGGGCCATGGCGATGAAGTTGCGGGCGCCGTGCTCCGTGTAGGTGCCCGAAGCGGTGCCGCCGAGAATGAAAGCCGTTGGACCAGCCTGCCGAAGCCGCTCGCGAGCGATGGCGACGACCTCGTCTTCAGGCAGAGCGTTGACGATCTCCATGTCGTCGAGGTTGCCGACGAAGCAGAGACGATCGCCGGCGAGACGGCGAGCCTCGCCGAGATCCGCCACATCGCCCCAGGGCGGAGCCTCCAGCGGGTCGAGGGCGTCCATGCCGAGGGATGCCAGCTCCTGCATGAACCGCATCACTCTGCCGTGATTGTGGTAATAGGCGATGGCGCCATGGCGATGCATGGTTTCGATGAGCGGGCGGTCGAACGGCTCGATCAGCGCGGCGAAGGCTTTGTGGCCGAGCTGGACGGTGACGTATTCGCCGCCAACGATCCTGAAGCCGTCCACGCCCGCCTCGCAGAGCCGATCCACATAGGCAATCAGTCGTTCCGATGCTGTGGCCACGAGCTTGACCATGAGATCCGGCGCCTCGGCCCACGCAAGCGCGAAGTCCTCGGGCGAGAACCAGTCGGCCGGCACACAGACGGCGTTGCCGAGTCCCACCATGACGAAGCCTGCGTCGCCGATGCGGTCGCGCCACGCTCGATAGGCAGTCAGATCCACCGGCGGCGGCGCATAGGGGATGGCGAGATAGCGCTCGACGTCCTCGAGCGTCTTGAATGGGAACTCGACGGTTGCCGATGTGATGGACGTCCGCCGGATACGGCGAGTGAGCGGCCCCAACGGCGTCTCGTAGACCACGGTCGTTCCGTCCGGCGTATCCTCGCGGCGAACGACGGCGGCGCTGCCCAGGAACGGATCGGCCCCGCTGCCTATATCGAGCAGAATGTCGGTCTCGCGTATGAGCTCCTCGCCGATGGGGCTGTCCGCCGATATGCGCCCCATGGTGAACGGCGCGACGGGCACGCGATCAGGCGTGCCGCCCCGCATGGCGGTTAGCAGTCGGTCTCGCGATGTCATAAGAGCGCTCAATGAACCTCCAGGAGGCGGCGGGCGGCCGTGACGATTATGGCGGCCGTCGTGTCATAGCCGAGTTTGTCGGTCTGCAGCACCATGTGGTAGGCGCTCGTTTCGTTAATGTCGCGTCCGAAGACGGCCTTGCAGAAGTCCTGACGCTCTTTCTCCAGACGCTTCGTGAGATCGAGCGCCTCGTCGGGTCCAAGGTTCAAGCGCCGCATGGTCTCGCTGACGCGGAACCCCTGGGAGGCCTCGAGGCGAACGTTCAGGGCATGCTGCAGCACGAAGTTGGCGCCGCGTCCCACGATGATCTTCTTGCCCTGTTGCGCCACGGCCAGTAACACCGGCGCGAGATGCTGCTTGTAGGATTGTGCGTCCATGTGCGGCCCGCCGACCATGTTCTGCACCATCTGGGTGACCCATGACTTGGTCTTCTCGTCGAGCTCACGCACGATCTGCTCGCGAACGTTGGCGCTCTTGGCGATCGCCTCGATGATCTCCGTATCCCAGATCGTCCAGTCCTTGCCCAGTTGCGGCGCGACCAGCTTGGCTACCGTCAGACCGCCTGCGCCATACTGCCGCGAGATGGTGATGATCTGAGTGATCCGTTTGGGCGGGGGCGGAACGGACTGCGCGCGTTCCTTGCGTGCTCGCTCCTTCAGGACCCACTCGGTGACACGCTGCTCGATCAGCTTTTCCTCAGGTCCGATGCGCATGCTGCACCTCCTGCGGGCGGGATGCCTATGGATTAGACGAACGACGAACGGAATCCTGCACGGGCAGTCGGGCGTAACGCACGGCGATCAGGTCATCCAATGGGTTCGCTCGTCCCAGGCATGCAGCAACGAGAGCAGATGGTCCGGCGCGTCGGCGCCCGCGCTGTCGGCCAGGTTGGCGAACTGATAGGGGTCGGCCCTGAGGTCGTACAGCATGGAAGGGCGTTCGGCCAGCCGCCGCGTGCCCGCGACGAATGGCACGAAGCACATGTGATCCGGGGTGCGGATGCCTGCCCCGCCGCCTGTTTCCACAATGGCGTGTCTCGGCGTGTCTGAGCCTTCATCGCCGCGCGCAATCCCGGCGAGATCGCGGCCCGGCATGTGGGCAGGTACGGGCAGCCCGATGAGGCTCAGCAGCGTCGGCGCGACGTCTACCAGCGAGGCCACATGCCCTGTTGCCACGCCAGGGCCGAGCTTGTTCGGCGCGCGGAGGATCCACGGGATGCGAATGGACTCCTCGGTCGGTCCGCCTTTCTGAACAAGGCCATGGCTCCCGAGGTTGTCGCCATGATCGGATGTGAAGAGCACGACGGTGTCTTCCGTCATGCCGGCGCGATCGAGCGCTGTGAGCATGCGCCCGAGCGCATCGTCGGCCCATGTGGTCAGGCCTCGATACTCGGCGATCAGCGCGCGGAGGTCGTAGCCTTCGGGAAGGCGATCGGCATAGGGCAGGCCGAGGCTGTAGTACCGGAAGTCGTAGCGGTAGACCTTGAGCCAGTGCTCCTCGTCGGCGATGGGCTTCGAGAGGTCAACATTCGGCCGCAGCGTCACATCCTGCGGACTGAACATGCGCAGGTAGCGCTCCGGCGCATCGGCCACGGGGCAGTGGGGCGGCGAGATGTTGTAGAAGAGGAAGAACGGTTCGGGCGAGTCGGCCCGCTCCTCCAGGAACCGCTCGANGCGCTCGGCCTCGTAGTCCACGCTNTAGGCTGACGGCACGAACTCCGGGCCGCCGTCCTCGGTGAAGCTCTGGCCCGAATGGCAGTGATGNACCCGCGGGATGACATAGTGATCGAAGCCGACATCCTGCGGCCANGAATGGATGTGCCACTTNCCGATCACGGTGGTGGAGTAGCCCGCNCCGCGCAGTAGCTCAGCGATGGTGGGCTCTTTGAGATGCGGCCGACCCTTTTCGGGATATTCCGGCATGGCGTGGTCGCCGGGCTTCGTCGGATAGGCGACGTTGGATACTCCGCCGGTGCAGGACCGATTGTACATGCCGGACAGGAGCACCGAACGCGCCGCCATGCACACCGGATAGTTGGTCACGGCGGTTTCGAAGCGAACGCCCTCACGGGCCAGCCGATCCATGTTCGGCGTGCGGACCTCAGCGTTGCCGTAGCAACCGACCTCAAAGGCTCGCAACTGATCGCATGTACACACGATGATGTTCGGCTTGCGCATCCCGAGACTCCTTGATCCTGCCTAACGTGATATCAGCATCTTCATGAGAGCGTCTATGTCGGCGCGAAGCGTCCTCCTGGCGGCAGCATAGCTCCGCGGGAACGCGCGATCGAGGCGTCGGGCCAGGGTCTTGAGGCTCTCGAGATACGCGCGGGCAACGGGCGCTCCGTGTGGCATCGCCATGATGCGCAGGAATCGCTCGCGTACCGGGTTGACGGCTGTGCTGGCGGCGCCCCAGATCAGCATGCCCGGATAGCACTCGACGAGATCGCGCAGCGCCTCCCGACCTTCCCGGCTCCCGGTCTGCGCCGCGATGGCCTCCCCGATGGAGCGTTCCGGATCGTAGGTATCCGGATGGTACGCATAGTCGGCACACGTGTACAGGGGGATGCGGTTGATCTCATTCTGGCTGTGCATCGGGTTGGCCATGTAGCCCTCGATCACCGTATGGAGGTCCGGATCGCGACCGATGACGGGACCCAGATGCATGGTCGGGTTGGCGTCGTTGACGGGATAGTTGTCCCAGAGGAACAGACGATGGCCGCCGATGCGGCGGAACGTTCGCGCGGCTGCCGTCGTGATCCGGCCAACGACGCTGTCGCCGGTCCAGAAGAGATACACGTCGGGATCGAGCTCCCGGGAAAGCGTCTCGAGGTAGGGGCGCTGTTCAGCCCCTGTACCGTCGCCCCAGTAGTAGGTGGGGCAGAAGATCATCTGTGCGCCCGGATCGCGCTGGCGGAGACGACGCAGGATCGCGTTGACCATGCGTGCCTGACCGGATGCATCTATCCCCTCCGTGATGTCGTCGAGTGAGATGTTGAACCAGCGGACGCCAAGGCTCTGCATCCACGCATAGTGCTGCCAGAGCAGGTCCATGTCCTCGTCCGACCCGTAGCGCACGATCCTCTGGGTGCAGATGTTCGGGTTCATGCTGAAGCAGAACGTGATGCCCGCCTTCTTGCATGCGGCCACGACCTTCTCGTACGCGCGGCGCTTGCCTTCGGGCAGCGGCTCCCACCATCGGTTGATGTGCGGATCGCCCCAAGGGTAATGCTCGATATCGCACATGCTGCCGTAGCAGTTCATCAGGAAGTTCATGCGGTACCGCGCGATCCAGGGTATCTCCGCGAGGTACTGCTCGGGCTTCCACAGCCATCCCTTCATGCCCCGAAACGCGAAACGCGCGCTGCCGCCGTCCGCCTCTCTGGCTTTGGCGGGGATGGTCAGTCCGGGGCTAACGCGTTCATCCAGCGTGACCCTGAAGTCCCGACGCAGGTCACGCCTCAGCTCATAGCCGTCTGGAGCAATCGCCGCGCGGGCCACCATGAACCATGGCGGCATGCCGGCTGTCCCCTGCGCTTCGGCGCACCGGATCGTCAGCCTGTTGTCGCCGACCTTCAGGGCTCCGTCAGGCACGGCAAAGCGGCGCACGGCCCATGCGTTGTCTGGGAAGCCGCTGGGTCCGTCATGGAGGATGGTCTCGTTCAGCAGGATCGTGATCTTGCACGGTCGGGGAGCGTCATCATCGCGCGCCCGCATGTACAGGAACAGGCCGGAGGCGGAGCGCTCCGCCTGAAACGAGGCGCTCATCGTTGACCGCGCGCCGGTTGACGCAGCGTAGACGTAGTTAACCGGACCCTCGCCGTGATGGTACGCTCCGAACAGCGATGCTGCGCCTCCGGCGAAGTCGGAACCCTCGAGATAGACGATCGGAGCTGCGAGAGCGACTATGAGCAGAAGCGCGTTCACAGCGAGGTCACCTTCCGTCGCCGAGCGGACGGCGGAACGGCAAAGCTCACAGCGTACTCGACGCCGACCTCGCAGCCCCGCACCCTGGCAAGCGCTTTGTAGTAGTCAACGTACGGGAAGCGCGACACCCCGCCGCGGAACAGCGCATGCGTTCGCGCCGCCCGTTCCCACAGCGCCATGTCTTCAGCGGTGACTTCGAGATAGACCTCCGGCACGAAGCCGTCGCGGTCCTCCCAGTTTTCGGCATAGTAGATGGGTCCGGCGCTATGGGCCGAGAGCGACCGCTCAAAGCCTTTGATGGCAGCGTAGAACACGGCGTCAGGCACGTTCAGCGCGGCATTGGTGTGGTCCTTGTGCATGCTGCCCTGCCAGTGGGTGATGATGACGCGCGGCCGACACGCGCGAATCACGTCGCAGATGCGGAACTTCACCTCGTCGTTGACCGGCAGCTCGCCGTCTCCGTAGTCGAGCATGAACAGCTCGGCGCCATAGATGGCGGCGGCCTCCTGGGCTTCGCTGCGCTTTTGCGCAGCATACTCGGTAGGCGGCATCGTGGGATGGCCCTTCTCGCCGGTGGTCAAGTGGAGCATGGCGATCCGCTTGCCCTGCCGAACGTGCGCAGCCAGCGCCATGCCGCAGGCGATCTCGCAGTCGCCGATATGACCGCCGATGGCCAGAACGTGCACGGGTTCCATCATCCAATCTCCTTGCGCAAGATGGCGAAGCGCCGCGTGATCCTGAAGCCTGCAGCGCGATAGAGCCTGTCCGCCGTTCGCTCGTCCGACCATAGAAACCATGCGCAATGCAGCCCCTGAAGCCTCATGGACTCGAGCGTGCGGTACATCAGCAGATGCCCGATCCCTCTGCCGCGTTCGTGGGGATGCACGCCGATGGGGCCGAAGCGCTCGACCTCGTGGTGGCTGAACCCTATCACGGAATCCCCGCACGTCGCCAGCCAGACGCGCGTTGGCGCTTCGCCTTGCTCAATGCGGTCTATGGCGGTTCGGGCGAAGCGCTGCCAGTCGCCGCGGAAATGCTCGCCGAGGAACGCGAAGAGCGCCGGTATGAGCTCCGGCGTGTAGGGCACAACGTGCGTACCCTGCGCCGCCAGCGCCGCTTCTCGCCCGCTCAGCCATGACGGCATGCGGATCGCCGCAAGGTCGCACTCCATGGCAATGGGCCGGGACACAACCTCATAGCCGCGTTTCTGAAGGAACGCAAGACCCTCAGTGCACGCCTGCTCGTCAACGCCCGGCGTGAAGTAGCCCGGCGCGTAGGGCGAGATCGCGGCCGTGCGGCATCCGCGGCTCACGAGGAAGCGCTCGGCATCGTCGAGAAGAGCCGAGCCGATTCCCGCATGCCGATGATCGGTCCGCACGCCAAGCAAGGTGATCCAGCCAAGGCCGACCTCCGGCGGGGCATCCTCCAGCGGAAACCGGCGCATCAGCGCGAGGGCGAAACCAACCACGTTGCCCTCAACGACGGCCACTCGACCTCCGTCGGGATCGAAGTTGGGATCGAGAAGCGCCTTGCGCACGAACACGCTGCGTGACACCGGATCGCACGGGAGCGCATCGCGCAGCACGTCGAGCACTCCGGTCAGGTGCTCGCCGCGATAGGAGCCGATGGCGTACCCCGGCCGCACCTCAGCGCTCCTTTCGGAAGGTTGCGCATGCCTCGACGAACGCGGCAAAGAGCCGCGCTGATATTGCGCAGGTGTCCGCCATCTCCTCAGGATGGTACTGGACGCCGATGACGAAAGCGCGATCCGGGGCTTCGACAGCCTCGATGAGTCCGTCCTCCGACCATCCCACAGCGCGCAGAGGATCGGCCACGTCCCGGACCGCCTGATGGTGGAACGTGTTCACAGCGAACTCGGCGACGCCGAGGGCGGCCCGCAGGACAGACCCCGCGGCCATCCGCAGTCCGTGCGTCGCCTGCGAGCCGGGCTCTTCCTGACGGTGCTTGAGGGGGCCGCCGTCCCTCTCGGAAGTCCCGCGCCATTGCGACGGCACATCCTGCCACAGCGTTCCACCCAGCGCCACGTTCAGCGTCTGGATGCCTCTGCAGATGCCGAGGATCGGCATGTTGATCTCGAAGGCGCGACGCGTCAGGGGCAGCTCGAAGGCGTCGCGCGGACGATCGAGCTCGACTGTCGGGTGCGTCTCGGCGTCGCCGTAGAGCGACGGCTCCAGGTCCCTGCCTCCGGACAACAACAGCCCGTCCATGCGATCTGCGAGGCGTGCCGCAGCAGGATCGGCGACGTTGGGCATGAGAACCGGCATGCCGCCGGCGTTCCACACAGCCCGTGCGTAGGCGTGCTTGAGCTGGTCAGTCCAGACTGACTGGTCAGCCACGCTGTGCGTCGTGCAGGTGATTCCGACAGTGGGTCGAAATGACACGGGCAGTCTCCTCCGAAAGACGGTGCATGCGGCCACGGGCAGGCATGGACGCAAGCGTCCTATTCTGATCGGAGCCCCGGACATCCTGCCCGCACGGAACGTGCTATAGCTGCCGCCGATCAGCGGCGATTGCGGTATACCGTATGCACCCGGGCGGACTGCCGATCGGGGCTGTCGTGTGCACGGAGGTAGGCATGCGTTCACTCATTCGCCGACGCTTGGTCGCGCTCTGCGTGGCTTCCCTGTGGCTGACGCCGCTCGCACCTGCGGCGTTTGCGCAAGACAAGGATGACAATCAGGCCGTCGCCAAGGCCAAGGACCAGAAGGCCGAAGAGCTCAAGCTCGAGGACCTTTTCCCCAAGAAGAGCTTTTTCGGCAAGCGGGCACGAGGCCTGGCATGGTCACACGATGACCGGTATCTGGGCTATCTCTGGAACGCCTACGACGATAAGGGCTACGACCTGTGGATCTATGACACCAGGGAGAAGAAGTCCAGGCGGCTAACTTCGCCAGAGGTTATGCTCCCCTTCGACCGCGAGCTCAAAGCCATCATCGAGCGCTACAAGAAGGACAAAGAGGAAGAGGAGCGGCGCAAGAAGCTGTCGGACGAGGAACGGAAGAAGCTCGAAGAGGAGGACGAGAAGAAAGAGAAGGAGCGCAAAGAGCCGCTCAAGGAATACGCCGGCATCGGCGAGTTCGAATGGGCCCACAAGTCCGATGAGCTGCTCTTCACGTATGCGGGCGATATCTACCGCCTCGAGATCGGCAAGGACGCGCCGAAGCGCATGACGAAGACGGTCGAGGGCGAAGCCGGGCTCAAGTACCTCAAAGATGACAGGGGGTTCATCTTTCGGCGCGGCGACGGCATCTTCCGCGCGCGCTTCGATAGCCCGGAGATCGTGCAGCTCAACCCGACGCTGCCGGACGGCATGCGCATGGGCGACTACCGCCTCTCGCCGGACGAAACGAAGATCCTCCTGACGGCCTCCAAGCAGAGCGGCAAAGACCGCGAAGTCACCTACATCACCTATCGGCAACGATTTGCCGAGGCGAGGACCGCCGGCCGCAACGTAGCCGATGACCCGTTCAACTCCGAGCAGCGCGCCTACATCGTGGACCTGAACGACGACCCGAAGGCAGAGCCGCTCAACGAAGGCAAGCCGTGGGAGATATGGAAGTGGCCCGCGGGCGATGAACTCGGTCAGTTCATCGTGCACGAGGAGCCCTGGTCGCCCGACTCGAAGAAGCTCGCCTTCGCCACATGGAAGCGCACCAAGCGCGAGCTGGAGATATGCATCGCTGACACCGTAGAGAAGAAGGTCACGACGGTATACAGGACGACCAACAATGGCGAGCATACGACGCCGGGAATGACCGATCCGTTCTTCCGCAAGGACGGTTCGACGATCCTCGCGCTGCTGGAGCAGAGCGGCTATCGGCATCTCTGGGAAGTGAACCCTCTGACGGCCGGAGCGACGCAGATAACGCGCGGCGACTTCGAGGTGTACCCTCTGAAGCTGAGCGAGGACGGCTCATGGATGCTCGCACGGTCGAGCAAGGAGAGCCCGGCGCGCATGAACCTCTATCGGGTCGAGCTGGCGGACGGCTCATTGACGAGGCTGACCCACAGGGAGGGGAGCTACAGCGATGCCGCGCTGAGCCACGACAACAAGAAACTGGCGCTCATGTTCGGCTCGTGGCGAAGCCTGACCGAGCTCTACGTGCAGCCCGCCATCGGCAAGAAGGATGAGGTCGCGATCACATCCTCCCATTCCGGCACGCTGGACAAGGTGCACAAGCTTGTGGCGGAGCTCTTCAGCTTCAAGAATCGCCATGGCCACACGGTCTACGGTTACCTGCACAAGCCGCCCAACTGGAAGAAAGGCGAGAAGCGCCCGCTGCTGATCTACACCTACGGCGGGCCGCTGGGAACCGGGCATTCCGTGGTGGACGGCGCATTCGGCGGCGACGGCTACTGGTTCGCCATGTGGATGGCCTGGAAGCATGGCTATCTGTGCGCAACCATTGATCCGCGCGGGTCATCGGGCTATGGCGCGGTGTTCGGCAATGCGAACTGGGAGCAGCCCGGCAAAGCGCAGGTCGAGGACCTGAGCGACGCGGTGAAGTACCTCGACGAGACCTACGGCGTGGATCGGAAGAAGGTCGGCGTGCACGGATGGTCGTTCGGCGGCTTCCAGACACAGATGTGCATGTACACGGCGCCCGACGTCTTCACGCTTGGCATTGCGGGAGCAGGGCCGACCGAATGGCAGAACTACAACAACTGGTATTCGGGCGGCGTGATAGGGCCGGCCAAGGTCGGCAAGCCCGACGAGCTGGACAAGTACTCGCTGACGAAGCTCGCCAAGAACCTGAAGGGTGACCTGATGCTCCTCCACGGCCTCGAGGACACGAACGTTCTGGCGCAGGACACCATCAAGGTCTACCGTGAGCTTCTGCAAGCCGGCAAGGGCCCGCAGGTCGAGCTTGTCCTCGATCCGACGGGCGGCCACGGTCTCGGAGGGGACCTGAAGACCAAAGAGCGATTCCAGATATACGAGGCGTTTATCCTGAGGCGGTGGGCGAAATGAGTGTGCTCGTACGGTCTCGCACGATCGGACTGTGCAGCGCGATCTGCCCACTCCTGATCCTGGCCGTGCCGATTCCCGCCGGGGCGCAGCGGCAGGCCATCCCCCTGAATGACCATACGCGCCTGGGCCAGCGCTTTACGGTGAACACGCCGATCATGGTGGTGCGCGTTTCGGTGCCGAGCTGGATGGACAACGAAGGCGGGCTGACCCTGGCCCTCTGGGATTCGCCGGAGCGCAAGCGGCGCCTGGGCGAACAGAGCTTCGCCGACATTCCCGACAATGCAACCGTGGACATGGTGTTGCGGCGGCGTGCGCCGGCAGGTTCCTACTACTGGGAAGTGGATCGGCGGACGGGTACCACTCGCGTGGGACTGTATGCGGATCCGTTGCCGACTGAGAGCGACGACTGCGCCTACATTGACGGCGTGCCGGCCCGCACGCTGCGCTTCGTTTTCTCGACAGTTCCGTCCGCCCTGCCGACGCCGGAGATAGCCGCCCTGCTGCACCAACTGCGAACAGGCGAGCCGCAGGAGAAGAAGGATGCATGCCGCGCTCTGGCGGCATTCGGCGATGCCCGAACGGTCCCTGACCTCGCCAGGCTGCTGCGCGACCCCGATCTGTCGCACATGGCACGACTGGCTTTGCAGTCCATACCAGGGCCTGCTGCGGCTGCGGCGCTCCGCGCGGCGCTCAAGAACACGTCCGGCCTGTTGCGCATCGGGATCATCAACTCGATCGGCGAGAGGCGCGACGCTCTGGCCGTGCGCGACCTGACGTCGCTGTTGTCCGCTGGCGATACAGCGACTGCTTCGGCGGCCGCGGTTGCGCTGGGCAAGATCGGCAATGCCGCAGCGGCCGATGCGCTGATGAGAGCGATGCGCACTGCCGGCTCCGCCGCGCCGGGCATCTTCGAAGGCGTCCTGACGTGTGCCGATACGCTGGAGCGTGCAGGCGAAGCGAAGCGGGCTGCTTCCCTCTATGACGCGCTGGTAGACTCGCAAGCTCCCGAGGCCATCCGAATGGCTGCAGCGCGCGGCGCCGTGGCGTCTCGGGGCGCAGGCGGGCTCGACCGACTCCTGCAGTACCTGCGATCGCCCGATGCAGGGCTCTACCGTGTGGGGCTGTGGGCGCTGCAGAGGCACGTGCCCGGGGCCGCTGCCACGAAGGCTGTGCTGGATGCGCTCGATACCATACCGAATGAGCGCAGGCCAACCGTCGTCGAAGGGCTGGGCCGACGCGGCGACGCTGCCGCGCTGCCGGGCCTCATCAAGCTCACCGGCGCCGCAGATATGCGCGTCGGCGTCGCTGCCGTGGGAGCCCTCGCTCGTCTGGGAGGATCGGAAGCGCTGGCGACGCTGTCGCGACTTCTGGCAATGGCGGACGGCGTGCTCAGCTCGGCAGCCGAGACTGCGCTGGCTGCGCTCCCGCGTGAGGATGTGGCGGCAACGGCGGCATCGCTCATGGATGGCGCCGATGCTCACGGTCGCAGCGCGGCCATTGGGCTGGTCTTCAGGCTACGGCTTTCCGGATTCTCAGCGCGTCTCCTGAAGGCCCTGGGCGACAGCGACGTAGCGGTACGATCAGCGGCTGTGCAGGCGCTCGGCACGTTGGGTGATGCCGACGCGCTGCCGCGGCTCCTCGATATCGTGACCGATCCTCGTGGCGAAGGCGAGGGGGAAGCCGCCGCGGCTGCCTTCACGGCCCTGGCCCGGCGCCTTGATCAGTCGCAGAACGCGGCTGACATGGTAGCCGCTCGCATGGCGAGCGCCGCGCCTCCGGCTCGCACAGCGCTCATCCATGTCCTCGGCGATCTCGCGACGCCGTCGGCGCTGGCAACGATCCTGCAAGCGCTCAAGGACAGCGACGCTGGCGTGCGCGACGAAGCCCTGAACGCGCTGTGCGCATGGCCTTCCGCCGATGCTGCACCGGAGCTGCTTCGGCTGGCATCGGAGATGACCGACAACGCCCTTCGGCTGCGGTGCGTACGCGGCGTGCTAAGGATCGCCGGCAGCGCGGATATGCCCCGAGCCGAGCGCCTGCGGCTGTGTCGCGAGTCGGCGCCTCATGTGACGCGAGATGCGGAAAGGCGGATGCTGCTGGGCGTGGTCGGTCAAGCAGGTCTGACGGATGGACTGCCGCTGGCGCTGCCGCTCCTGGAGAACGCCGCCGTCCGACAGGAGGTCTGCGCAGCCATCCTGGCCATCGCCGAGAAAGTCGGTCTGCCGCTTCCGTCTGCGGTTCGTTCGGCTCTCGAGAA
>Ga0067045_1031224_pt1 | contig 12848 bp, 9 predicted proteins | sample TerdegcTABiofilm_FD_59184 | JGI IMG/M metagenome (GOLD analysis project Ga0067045, IMG submission 59184) | Combined Assembly of (Gp0054472, Gp0054536) Wastewater bioreactor microbial communities from Singapore -Terephthalate degrading...
CAGGTACGACAGGGATAGCCAAGCCGCTCCAGTCGTCAGGACGGAGCGGCGGCGCATCGGCGTAGCGCCCGGCTGCGAGCGTGGGCGGCGGCAGCACACGGCGCTTGAAATTGGTGTCGGCGTAGTAGCGCAGCTTCTTCGCCTTGATCGGCGCCAAGCTGGACACCATTACCACGGCATCGTCCGGCGGAAGTTGCATCACTTCGCCGGGAGTCAGCAGCGGGCGCGCCGTTTCCTGCCGCGACACCATCAGGTGCCCCAGCCAGGGCGCCAGCCGATGGCCGGCGTAGTTGCGCTGTGCGCGCAGCTCGGTGGCCGTGCCGAGCGTTTCGGAGATGCGCTTGGCGGTGCGTTCGTCGTTGGTGGCGAACGTCACGCGCACATGGCAGTTGTCGAGGATCGAATGGTTCTGGCCGTAGGCCTTGTCGATCTGGTTGAGCGACTGAGCGATGAGGAAGCTGCGGATACCGTAGCCGGCCATGAACGCCAGCGCGGTCTCGAAGAAGTCGAGCCGGCCCAACGCAGGAAACTCGTCGAGCATCAGCAGCAGCTTGTGGCGACGGGCGATGCCGTCGCTGCCATCAAGTGATTCGGTCAGTCGGCGACCGATCTGGTTGAGGATCAGGCGCACCAGCGGCTTCGTGCGGCTGATGTCCGAAGGCGGCACCACCAGATACAGCGACACAGGTGATTCGGACGCGATCAGATCGGCGATGCGCCAGTCGCAGCGCGACGTGACTTCGGCCACTGTGGGATCGCGGTACAGGCCGAGAAACGACATGGCCGTGGACAGCACACCCGACCGCTCGTTGTCCGACTTGTTCAAAACCTCGCGCGCAGCCGATGCGACGACGGGATGCGGGGCATCGCCCAGATGCTTTGTCGTCATCATCCGGTGCAGCGTCAGCTCGAACGGACACGCCGGATCGGACAGGAAGTTGGCGACGCCGCGCAGTGTCTTGTCGGTTCCCGCATAGAGCACGTGCAGAATGGCGCCGACTAGAAGTGCGTGCGAAGTTTTCTCCCAGTGGTTGCGGCGCTCCAGCGCGCCTTCGGGATCAACCAGGATGTCGGCGATGTTCTGTACATCGCGTACTTCATGCGCGCCGCGCCGGACTTCCAGCAGAGGGTTGTAGGCCGCTGACTTCGGATCGGTGGGATTGAACAGCAGGCAGTGCGAGAAGCGCGAGCGCCAGCCGGCGGTGATCTGCCAGTTCTCGCCCTTGATGTCGTGAATGACGGCGGACGCTGGCCAGCTCAACAGTGTAGGAACCACCAGGCCGACGCCCTTGCCGGATCGCGTAGGTGCGAAGGTCAGGACGTGCTCCGGACCTTCGTGCCGCAGGTATTGGTCGTCATGCCGACCAAGGAAGACGCCTGCAGACTGTGTTAGTCCCGCCTTGCGAATATCAACGGCGTCGGCCCAGCGCGCCGAGCCGTAAGTCGTCACCAGTTTCGATTGCCGCGAGCGCCACACGGACATGGCGATGGCGACTACGACAGCCACCAGGCCGCTGCCGCCCGCAATCGCGCCGCCGATATCGAAGACCCGGGGCGCATAGGCATCGAAGACGAACCACCACTCGAACAACCGCCAGGGGTGATAGACCGGCGTACCGAAGAAATCGAACCAGGGCGAGCCTAGGCGTAGCTGATAACCCAGTGCAGCGGCTGTCCACTGTGTGGCGATCCACACACCGGCGATAACGATGCCAAAGACGACACCGACCTGCCCGAACAACACGCCTTGACCTTGCATCCTGGCCTCCGATTTCTCCTGAACGACATGCGGCACAAAAACGTGCCGTAGCCGTGAGATTCGGGCTAGGTCAAGAGGCGGTCAAAGACCGTTATCGGAAGAACTATCGAGAAAAAAGCAAGATTTCGCGCCGTAGCGAATTGAGGAAAAATGCCGCAAGTAATGGCGCGTTGCGGCGTATCTAGTTAGGAATCCGAAGTTTTGTGCGAATGGGCAACGATCAGAACTTCGGTGTTTCTTTCGGCGGGTTGTAGGGCGTCTTACCATCCCCAAGGAAGCGCCGATTCGTCGCCTCGGCCACACGATTGCAGAGTTCGTCGCCCAGCTTGGCGCGATCTGTTTTGCACTGCTCGCGCAGCTCCTTCAGCCGCTCGGGATTGGCCGCCAGCGACTCCACCGTTTCGGTCGGCCCAGACTTTCCGCAGGCAGTTAGCGCGGCAACGAGAAGAAACAGCATGGTCCTGTTCATGGTTCGCGTTCCTCAGAAGAATCGAGAGCGGACACTGCGGTAGATGTCTTCGCCGCAGGGGGTTTGAGGGAACTTGTCCTCTCGATGAAACGAGCCAGTACATCCGAAGGCTCGATGTCCCGGCGCAGCAGATAAGTCGTGAGCATTGATGTGCGGCCAGCCAGGGGCCGCGCGACCACGCCCTGCTCGCGGCTGTTGACGATCTGCGAACCACCGGCCAGACCCAAGGCGAGGCCAGCCGCCACCACTGACATCATCAGATCACAAGATGCTACTCGTTCGGCAATCAGCCGCTCTTGATCGATTCGCCGCAGCACCCGTTCAATCTGCCGCGCATAGCCTTCGCACGCTTGAGGATCCACAAGTACCAGCGGATGGCGCAGCACTTCCTCTAGTGGGACGCGCTTGTATGCCAACAGAGGATGTCGAGCAGGCACTGCCACCATGAACGGATCTTCCAGGACGGCCTCGGCAATGAGGCCATCGCCAACATCATTCGATCGAGCAAAACCCAAGTCGTACAGGTCGTCGCGCAGCCCTTTGATCTGCTGCGCCAACGGAATCTCGAATAGACGTATTTCGATATTCGGCTCTTCTTCGCGGCACAATGCCAAGAAGGTCGAGAAGCGCGATGGCGGTATGCCGTCGGAAAGGGCAACCCGCAACTGGCTGTGAAAGCCGTTAGCGGCAGCCTTCACGCTGTCGCGTGCCTGCTGCAACGCGGTGAAGACACGCGGAACGTGATCCATAAACAGCTGTCCGGCGCGAGTCAACCGGGTACTGCGGGTAGTTCGCACGAAAAGCTGAACGCCCAGTTCTTCTTCCAGTTCTTTGATTGCCCTTGACAGAGGCGACTGTTCAATGTGTAGCCGTTCAGCCGCGCGAGCAAAATGGAGTTCTTCGGCAACGGCTATAAAACATCGTAGGTGTCGAAGTTCCATGGAAGACTCTTTGTCCATTCGCACAACCGCAGCAAGACCATCATCACTCTAGATGCCTGCCATCAAGTCTTGTTCCGCGGGCGATTGCTATCTACTCCATCGCGGCAACCGCCGATTCGTGCCCGCCCACCGCAGGCGCGGTGTCTGCTCTACGCACGAGTACATACGTCAAAATTCCGGCCGTCGCCGCAGTAATTGCAGCTAGGGCGCTCGCTGCGGCAAAGCCGCTAACGAACGACTTGGTGGCAGCCGCTTGCACCGGCTCATGCAGTGACGTCGGGAGTTGAATCATCAAGCTACCAAAGTCGCCTGCCGCAACGCGCTTTGCGAAGGAGGCCGCGAGATTTGGGTCCAATCCCAACGACAAGCTCGAAGCAATGAAGTGACGAGAGACCTCCTTCGATAGCAGAGCCCCTAGACTCACAACGCCCAATAGAAGGCCAACGAATCGAACCGTAGCAGTCAGGCCGGACCCCATTCCTGCGCGCTGCGCCGGCACTGCTCCTTGCATCACCTTTGCGGTCTCGCCATTGAGCAAACCAGCACCTGCTCCGGCGACGAGCATGCCGATAACGAGAAAGGCGTAGGATGCTTCGGACGCTGCCAATGTCGACAGGAGAACGTCGCCGAATACGCTCACGACCAAACCTAAAGTTAGCAGCGTTCGCCCGGAATAGCGCCCTGCGAGGCGAGCTCCAAGCAGCGGCGTGAGGAACATGGGCAGCGCAAACGGCAACATTGCAAAGCCGGCGGACGAGGGGGCCAGTCCGTAGGCAATCTGAAGGAATAGCGGTAGGAAGAAGACCAGCACCTGCGCACCGGCGGCATATCCCAGCATCGCAAAGGTCGCCCCCAGGAATGTCCGGTTTCGGAAGAGAGAAAAGTCAACCATAGGCCGCTTTTGCCGAACTTCGACGACCGCAAACGCTATGAAGAGCAAGGCGGCGCCCACCAGGCGCCAGATGATTACAGTCGTTGCCCAGCCAACGTTGTTGCCATCGATGAGCGCCCAAATCAGTAGAAAGAGCGCGCAACTGAAAGTGAGAATTCCTGCAATATCGAGGCTCTTCGCATCTGGATCACGAGATTCATCGATTATTTTGGCGGCGGCAATGAACAGGATGAAACCGACCGGAAGATTGATAAGAAACGCCCACCTCCATCCTAACCAGTCCGTGATGACGCCTCCCACGATGGGACCGCTTGTGATGGCGATTCCAAGGCACGTTCCCCAGAACGCGTAGGCTTTGGCACGATCCACACCGACGAAGGCGTGATTGATAACGGCCAGGGCAGAGGTCAAGAGCAAACTTCCTCCGATGCCTTGCAGCGCGCGGGCCCAGTTTAAGACGTGCGCTGATGTAGCAAAGCCGCATAACGCAGAGGCAATGATGAATATCCCCAAGCCAATCAACATTGCCCGCTTTCTGCCGTGACGATCTGCGTAAGAGCCTGCGGCGAGCAATAGCGCGGCAAAGGTCAGGATATATGCGCTGACCACCCATTCGATGTCAGTGAAGGTCGCATTGAGTGATCGAGCAATCGTTGGGAGTGCTACGGCCACGATGTTCGAGTCGAGCATGATCAATGACGAAATCAGAGACGCAGTCAACAGGAGCAGCGTCTTGGATTTGCTCCCATGGTGGATTCCTGTCCTAGGCATGACGGTCTAGTCCTCTCAGACTAATGATGTTGATTGACATCTTTTTATGATGTCGTATAACATCTAAACCGTCAAGTAGAAAAGCGACCACACATGCTCGGTGAACGTCTTGCCCCCATTGACCTGTACGGCGCTCGAACAGGGAACTGCCTACGTGTAGCTATAGCTCTTGAGGAGGCGGGATTACCCTATCGCCCTGTCCGACTGGACCTGCGGCGAGGAGAGCATCGGACAGCTGAGTTCCTGGCGCTCAACCCAGATGGCAAAGTGCCGGTGATTGTCGACCGCGTTGATGGCGACGAAGTCCTTGTACTTACGCAGTCCAACGCCATCCTGTTCTATGTCGCCGAGGCTGCTTCAGAAACCTTGTTTCCTGTCGGTGGCACGCGTCGACGTGTCGTCGCTTATGAGCGGTTCTTTTATTTTCTGACGGATGTGATCGCCCCCAGCCACGCCGCATTCCAACTCCGGGCAAGTGGCGTGAAGGACAGTTCGCCGCAAGCACTCGACCTCCGTGCGATGAAAGCCCTCTCCGTTGCAGAGCGATTCGTAAAGACATCCGAGTTTATCGCTGGGGAGACATTTACGTTGGCCGACATTGCAGCGGTCACCATCGCCTTCGCTGTTGAGCGCCACATCGATTGGAGCGAGCTTCCGCAATTGCGGCGGTGGTATCAAGCCGTCATGGCACGGCCCTCCGTCATTCGAGGATTCGCTGCCTTCGGAACGCGATAACAAAAAGGAAGTCAGTTATGCAGAATTCACACCCCCTCGACGACTTCATCTGGAAGTCACTGACCAGCTGCCATCAGCATCTAGCCGCGGGGGACGCGCTCGCGCTACGTTACCCAGCGCCGATAGGCCCCTTCGCCGTGCTTGGCGGCAACTCTCCCGCGAATTGGAAAGCGCTTGCAGATCTAGTGCTGGCAGGTGATCACGCCGCGCTCGTCACGCTTCAGGAACTTGAGCCCCCATCCGGATTGAATGTAATTCAACGTGGTCTTATCAATCAGATGGTGCTATCGACAGCACCTTCCGACAGCTCAGTGGCGAAAGCATCGCGCCTCGGTGTCGCCGATGTGCCCGACATGCTCGAGTTGGTAGCAATGACGCGTCCCGGCCCGTTCGGAACTCGTACCCATGAGATGGGCGAGTACTACGGCATTCGTGTTGGCGGCAAACTGGTTGCCATGGCGGGCGAACGAATGCGTCTGCCCGACTACACCGAAGTCAGCGCTGTGTGTGTGCATCCTGACTATCGTGGTCATCGGCATGCGGAAACATTAGTGAACCTCGTCGGAAAGAGAGTAGTTGCTCGTGGCGAGACGCCGTTCCTTCATGTCTTCAGCGACAACACGGGTGCCATTAAGCTCTATGAGAAGCTCGGATACGTTCTGCGGCGGCAATTTCATCTCGTCGTGTTAGCTCGCGCTGGCGATGGGGATGCGGTGAGTTAGAAAGCTATCAATACCCTGAAGGCCGGTAGTCCGCATTTCAAATCGCAATCCCAGCCTTTCGGCAGCCAAACGCGCCTTTTTCTCCAGCACGGGATCAGGAATCTGAGCGAGATACAGTGCCCGGGTGAAGTTCCCGAAGTAGTCGGGGAGTAATTCTGGATACAGATCCAGGCCCAGATTGCGGATAATGAACTGATCAAAATGACGCACCAGGAAATCAGTCAGATAGAAGGTTCCACCTTCTGCCTCGTGCAATGCTTTGAACTGCTCAACACCAGCGAAGAACGCATAACAGTGGTCGCCTTCAATACGTGCGACCCCTTCCTCCTCAAGAACTTCGTCCAGTTTCCCACCCGTTCCGCAGTCTCCATACAGACATAGGATTTCGTCATAGGAAGATCGGTTCTCTTTGATCTTCTGCCTCATACCTTCCGGTATTTTTTGCGGGGTCATATGCCACGACGCCGGGAGACAGGTGACATCGATATCCGTCAATTGATTCATGCGTGTCACTTCCAGCAGCTCTCGGGCTACGGCTCCGCATGCAATGACAAGCGTCTTCTTCTTGCGTGGTTTGCGGCCTCGCTCTGGAGGATTCGAGGATTCGGCGTGGGCGGTGTTATGTGTGTGCATTCTTGGAGACTCCTGCCACGTTGTCTTCGCGAGCTTTGGCCCCAAGGTATCCCCCGTGATGACGAAGCCCATAGTCGTGGCGAGAGAAGCCTTTTCTCTCCATGAGAATGAGTGCGATCGCATCCCCGATCGCGGACATCACTGCGATGCTTGCGGTCGGTGTGAGGCCCAATAGGCAAGGCTCTTCAATGAGTCCCATATCGATGACGTTATCGCTCAGGCGGCGCATTTCGGACTCGGGATGGGATGTGATGCCAATGATCGGACCACAATCCAGGTGGCGGGCAAGCTCGATCAACTCCAGAACTTCCCGCGTCTTGCCGCTAGTCGAGAAGGCCACGATGCAGTCGTTCGGAGAGATTAGGCCTAGATCGCCATGCGCAGCCTCGCCTGGATGAAGGTAGGTCGCCGGCGTGCCGGTGGAACAAAGCGTAGCGGCAAATTTCTTGGCCACGAACCCGGCTTTCCCCATTCCAGTCGTGACGATCTTTCCCTGACATTCGAACAGGGTGTCAATGGAATTATCGAAAGAAACATTTAGATTGACGGCTGTTATGGCCGCCGCTTCCGCGGCTAGGATGGCCTTCGCCCTGGTTATCCATTGAGACATTGTTTTCCTTAGCTCAGCTTCCGCAGAAGAATGGACGCATTCACGCCACCGAATCCGAAGCCATTAGATATGGCGTACTCGGACGCAATGGGGTGAGCGGAACCACCAATGATGTCGAGCCCTTCGGCTGCGATGTCCCGGTTTTCCAGATTAAGTGTGGGCGGAGCGATCTGATCTCGTAAGGCCAATGCCGTGAAGATCGCTTCCGTCGCGCCGGCTGCTCCGAGAAGATGGCCCGTGGACGATTTCGTTGCGCTGATCGCGGTGCGGTAATGATCGCCAAAGACTGCCTTAATGGCCGAGATCTCGCCCCTATCACCAACCTGAGTTGAAGTCGCATGAGCGTTGAGATGGCGAACTTCGTCTGGCGGTATGTTGGCTTGTTCTAGGGCGATCTCCATCGCTCGTCTCGCCCCACGACCATCCTCAGGCCCGGATGTTATGTGATAGGCATCGGAGGTCGTCCCATAGCCGACGACCTCCGCGATTGGGCGGGCGCCCCGTGCACGCGCGTGATCCAGATCCTCGATCACGAGCATGCCAGCTCCTTCGCTCATGACGAATCCATCCCGTGCGGAGTCAAACGGCCTTGAGGACTTCGACGGTTGATCATAGTTAGCGGTAGATAAAGCTCGCGCGGCCGCGAATCCGCCTAGGCTGACCTCATTGATACAGGCTTCCGCGCCGCCGCAAAGCGCAATGTCGGCCTCGTTGGCGCGGATGAGCCTGGCGGCGTCACCGATAGCTTGGACGCTGGCCGCGCATGCTGTGACCGGGGCCCCTGACGGTCCGGTAAAGCCGTACTTGATTGAGACTTGGCCCGCCGCCAGGTTGATCAGAAACGAGGGAATGGTGAAAGGAGAGAGTTTCCCCGGGCCCCGCTGGCGAACCGTATCCACAGCGCTCGTAATCGCATGAAACCCTCCGATTGCGGAGGCGACGATAGTGGCGGTTCGAGCGCGGTCGCGCTCTGAGGTGGGACGCCACCCGGCTTGGCCAATAGCCTCTTCCGCCGCGGCTAACGCGAACACGATGAAACGGTCCATTCTGCGCAAATCCCGTTCCATAACGAAAAGTACAGGGTCGAACCCAGCCGCCGGGTCGTCATCAACACCCGGTACTTGTCCGGCTACCTTGACTGATAGGTTATTGGACAGAGCTGTAGGCAGCCAACTCAATCCTGACTTTGCCGCGAGGAGGCGAGTCCAGACGGATTCCAATCCAACCCCCAAAGGCGTAACCAAGCCCATCCCTGTGATCACAACTCTACGCATATGAAGTGCTCTCAAGATCGGCGCCATTGACGGCGCCCTATGAATCCACAGCTCATCAGTGAGCATGGCTTCCTGCAAAATTAGATGTTACTCAACATCTTTACACGTGCAATGATGCCATGTAACATCTAAGAGCGCAAACTATTCCATGCGAGAGGCGCTACGCATGCTGTGACGTTCGCGCAGCAGCGGGGCTGTCACAACCCGTCTTCTAGTGCGGGCGAACCTTGCTATGGGCAGGCAGGAGCGGCATGAACGGATTCGATCCTGTTGAACACTGTTTACCTTGAGGGCATTGCTGCACGATGAGAAAGTCGAGAGAAGAAACTGTTGCTACCCGCGCACGGATCGTTGAAGCCGCTTCCAGTGAATTTCGCCGCAATGGCATTGATGGAACCGGACTAGACGATCTGATGGCTGCAGCGGGGTTGACCCGGGGCGGCTTCTATCGGCATTTCGAGTCGAAGAACCAACTCGTCGCCGAAGCGTGTTCGGTCGCTGCGCAGCGGCAAATTGACGGCATCTCGCTGGCACTGCGAGGAAAGCGCCGCTCATCTGGCCTGCGTAGTGTCGCCAACTTCTACCTGGATCAATCTCGCCGAGATGATCCGACCATCAGTTGCCCGCTCGCGATGCTTGGGAGCGAGCTTGCTAGATGTGATAGCGCGACACGCTCTTCTGCAACAGATAGTTTTTCCAAGCTGGTAGATATCATTTTCTCCCAGATCGATTCGGAGGACTCCGAAAAGGCACGCAGTAAAGCTGTCGTCATCGCCACCACACTTATCGGCGCTCTTACGGTCGCTCACTTCATCAACGACTCGTCCCTCTCGGATCAAGTCCTTGAAACAGTCAAGCAAGCCTGTGCCTCCGCGTAATGTCTGCTTTCAGTTGACGCTGACAGTTGGCTTGCCGCCGCCGGGCACAAAGCAGGCGCCGCGTCACGTGTGCTAATGCGCACTGACGCTAGGGCTAAGAGCCTAGCACTGGAGCGCTAGGGTTCACCGGTTGTTGTCATGCCCTCGTTGTCGTCCGATGTCCCAAGACGCTCCTCCGCCGCGGACCGTCGCGGCGAGCTGTTGTCCCAACCGCTGTTCGATCACTGGCTTCCAGGGCACCAGCGAGAACCCCATGCCGTCATCGAGCATCGCATAGCGCCCGCTGGCAAGCATGACGCTACGCCGGTAGATGCCGGCCACGCGCTGGCCATCAGCCACTGGCCGATGCTCCAGCCCGGTTTCGTCGGCAATGTCCTTCGCGGCCTGTGCCAGCTCTCGACCGCGCAGCGTTGCCAGCAGGTTGCGCGCGAGGACGACGCGCTGCCCGCGATGCTCGGCCAACCCCTGTTCGGCCAGAAAATCGGCGCGCTCGCGTAGGGCGTCCTTGACCTCTGCCCCAAAGCCCAGGTCGCCCAGTCCCTTGCCGCCACCGATCAACTGCTGGTCGAGCCAGGTGGCGCCGATCATGCGGGCCTGCCGCTCGATCGGCAGATGCGATTTCAGTTCCACCGCTACGCCACCTCCCAGGCGCTGCGCGTCGTATTGGCGACCACGCTCGGTCAAGTCATCGGGGACGCGCCAGACGCCTTCGGCCTCCCGCTCCACGATGCCGGCGCGGCGCAGGGCTTCGAGCCGGCGCACGTGTGCAGCGACCACTTCGCGCGGGTCGCGGTCGGGCGTTGCCTGACCTTGGGCGACGGCCAAGTGATGATCGGTGCGATACACGCCATCGACGGCCAACGCGGCGATGTTGCGGTCGGCGGGGCGCATGTCGGCCGAGCCTTTCACTTCCACCACGGCGCCAGTCGGGTACTGCTCCAGCTCCGACCGAGGCGGCAGCGCGACGTAGTGCGCCTTGCCGTCCATGCCGTCGACAATCAGATAGCCCTTGTCGTATAGCTCGTCGGCCAGCCCCTTACCGGCGACGCGGCCGACAATTGCGCGGCCATCCTCGCCGGGTTGGAACACGGCAAGCTCGCGCAGCTTGCCGCTCATGGCCCGCTGCATCGTGCGGATGATGTCGCCGCGCTCGCCCATCGCCCGCAACGTCGGCTCGGCTTCGGCATGGACAGCCCACGCGCCGGGCTGCTGCTCGGTCGTCAACCCCATGCGCTGCAAGCGTTGCAGCCGGCCCATCAGCATTTGCCGCTGCCGTTGCAGCCGGGGTTCGGCGAAGCGTTCGGTGCGCACCAGGCCATCATTGCCGGCCTCGCGCTGCAAGGTGCGATCCAGACCTGTCCATCGCTCCTGATCGACTTCGCGCAGCATGGCGCGCTGCATTTCTAACTCGGTGCGCGGCCCCAGCCATTCGGTCGCCAGTTCCGATGCCCGATGACGCATTCCCTCGGCGATGTAGTCGCGGGAAATGATGAGGTCCTTGCCGGTGTCGTCCTTGCCGCGCAGGACGACGTGCGTATGCGGGTTGTCCGTGTTCCAGTGATCGACTGCTACCCACTCCAGGCGCGTGCCCAGATCGGCCTCAATGCGCGCCATCAGATGCCGGGTGTAGGTGCGCAGGTCTTCAAGCTGTTCGGCATCCTCCGGCGAGACGATGAAACGGAACTGGTGCCGATCCTCTCGCCCGCGTTCCTCGAAGGCGGCGGTATCTGCCGCGTCGGTCGTCGGGCCGTAGGCGTGGCCCGGCCCGCCCTGGCGATCGACGCCTTCGCGCTCAATGTAGCGCAGGTGCGAAGCGGTCGAGCGCGGCCCGGCCTTCGCCAGATTCACCAGCCGAGCTTTGATCGTCACGCGCCGCGCGTTGGCCGTCAGCGAACGCCCAGCAAAGCGGGCCGCGACATGGCCGCGCCCTAAGCGGGAACCGGGCCGTTGACCGACCTTGCCAGCCGCCTTGCCGAGCCTCACCCCGGCCTTGCTGGTTTGGCGCAGCACCTTGTTGATGAAGGCGTCGCCGCGCTGCTTCGGCGCACCAGGGCGGACGCGGAAACGGTCATCGTCGCGACTGCTCATGGGGCGTCCCCATCCAAGACCATCGCAGTCGGGCGTGCGAAGCACGCGCTTTCGCCAATGCCGATGCGGCATTGCGCACCTTCGCGGCACGCTGCCGCTCCTTGGCGCGTGCCGCGCCACCCCCACGTGCAGACAGGGTTTTCAAGCGGCCCAGTGCCGCGACCTTTTATCTTGCCTTCCGCCTTTGCCCTTCGCTTTCGCTCTGGGCCTCGGCGTCCCGGCGGCGCTGCGCTGCCTGCAGCCAGCCCGCCGGCGAACGCGGCCACAGCCACAAGCCGGGCGCGTTCGAGGCAAGACGCCTGCACATGGGAAGGTGGCGCCGGATGTTGCGCGAAGTGCGGCGCGAATGCGCACGCACTGCACGCGCGACGACACCGTGACGACCAGCGGAACGACATACCGGATGGCACGATGAGATGCACGGGAACGTGCAGCGAATCGACGGCCATCATGGGCGTGTCTCCAGCCAGACCGGATGCGCAAGACCGATCACCGTAGAAGCCGCAATCGGCCCAAAGTAGCGGCTGTCGAACGACGCCGGATTGGTCACGCTCAACAGGAACAGTTCGCCAGATGCAAGACGGCGGCACTGCTGCCAGGATGGCAGCGGTCGGCCCAGTCGGTCGGCCGGCAGCACGGCGGCCGCAGGCACGCCGTCGATGCGAACGATACCGCCAGCGATGCATACCTCCTGCGGTGATACGGCGCCCACTCGCTTGAGCAGCGGAACGCGCGTCGGTAGATAGCCGCGCTGCGCAGCGAGTGCGGCGGCTTCGGTCGGCAGTGGTACAAGGACGATGCTGTCCACGGACAACGGACGTGGCAGCGAGGCGGCCCGATGGCTGAACGGTTCGATGCGATACCAGCCGACCGCCACACTGTCGGACGGGTTGTAGGTCAGGCGCGGCAGCGGCGACACGAATGCGGCCCAGGCCAGCGCAGCGATGCCGGCAGCGGCGAAGCCCGTCAGCGCGATGCGAGCTCGCAGGCGCGAACGAGGGTGCGGTGCGATGCTGGATGTGGAAAGCGTCGTCATGGCAATGTCCTCCCGGCCAGCCAAGCCGCATGTCGCTCGG
>Ga0067045_1031225_pt1 | contig 12847 bp, 9 predicted proteins | sample TerdegcTABiofilm_FD_59184 | JGI IMG/M metagenome (GOLD analysis project Ga0067045, IMG submission 59184) | Combined Assembly of (Gp0054472, Gp0054536) Wastewater bioreactor microbial communities from Singapore -Terephthalate degrading...
TTGACGAAGTGGCCGGCCCCTGCCGGTCCCACGTGCCCCCAGCCCCTCCCCGGGGAGGGCGCCAGCGTCTCGAAAACGGGACGCAGGCGCTCCACGACGGGGCTCTCGCCCCCCACCATGAGGCTGTAGCCTTCCTCGAGGCCGTGAATGCCTCCGCTGGTGCCCGCGTCGACGAAGTGGATCCCGCGCCTGGAGAGCGATTTCGCCCTCGCAACGGATTCGCGGAAGTTGGAGTTGCCCCCGTCGATGATCACGTCGCCCCGCGAGAGAGACTCCGCCAGGGCCCGGACCGCCGAAGCCGTCGCCTTGCCGGCGGGCACCATGACCCAGAGGTGTCGAGGCGTCGCCATCGCCTTCACCAGCCCGGCGATCGTCCGGGCTGCCCGGATCTGCGGGTGCTCCCCCGCAAGGGCCGGCGCGATTTCCGGGGAGCGGTCGTAGACGAACACGTCATGACCGCCCCCAGCGAGCCTTCGGGCGATGTTCGCCCCCATCCTTCCCAGCCCGATCACAGCGATTTCCATATTCGAATCCAGTTGCTTCGAGGCGGTCTCGCGCCATGTGAACGTGAAGGAAAGACGCTCAGAAGCCAGGAAGATCGGATCAGAAAAACAACCGGATCGTTTGGTCCGTTATCCGCGCTTCCGATCTTCTGCGCTTCCATCTTTTCAGAATTCCTTCCCGAAGTCGCTCGGCGAGACCCCTCCCTCGCCCCGCTTGATGTGGCGGACCCCCTTGGGGCCCGCGATGACCACGTCGGAGGCAAGACCCATGAAGAGCCCGTGCTCCACGATCCCGGCTCGGCCCTTGATCTTCTCGGCCAATAGGTGGGGCCTCTCGATGGGGCCGAAGTTGCATTCCAGGATCCAGTTGCCGCAGTCCGTGTGGTACGGGCTTCTGTCGGCGTTTCTGCGCAGCGAGACCTTGGACCCCAGGGATTCCAGGAACAGGGCCTGGGAGCGCCAGCCGAAGGGGATCACCTCCACGGGGACACAGCGCTTTCTGCCCAGGACGGGCGTGAGCTTGGACTCGTCGATGACGATCACCTCGCGCCGGCTGGCCTGGGCGATGATCTTCTCCCGCAGCAGCGCCCCGCCGCCGCCCTTGATCATGTTGAGCTGGGGGTCCACCTCGTCGGCCCCGTCGATCGTGAGGTCGATGACGGGGATCTCGTCGAAGGCCCTGAGGGGCATGCCGCACCGCATGGCCTCCTCCTCCACCTGGTAGGAGCAGGGCACGCCGATGACGTCCTTCAACGAGCCCGCCTTGAGTTTTTCCGCCAGGATCGCCACGGCGTGGATCGCCGTGCTGCCGTGGCCGAGCCCGACGATCATCCCCGGCTGCACGAGGTCGGCGGCGTAGGCCGCCGCCTGCCTCTTGAGCTGAATCGTGTCGATCGTCATGGTTCCCTCCTTGTCTGTCGCCGGCGCGCCCCGGGCCGTGCCGGCCGTTCCCTATTGAATTCCCTCCGTGAGCAGTGCCAGCCTCCCGACGATGTCGGGGCCCAGGTGCAGCCGGAGGACCGGGCGGCCTCTCGACAGAAGGGCCTGCCGGTCGCCGGAGGCCTGGGCGGCCTCGAGGATGCCGAACGTCAGGGATGCCGACGCGGACCCCGGATCGTCGGGGATCGGGAGGTCCTCCTCGCTGTCCGCCGTCAGCTGGAGGAAAACCCCCCTGCCCGCGTCCCCCTTGTGGAGCTGTCCCGTCGAATGGAGGTAGCGCGGTCCGTACCCCACGGTCACAGGCACCCGGTAACGGTCGCGCAGCCTCGTGCGGAACATCTGGAGCAGGATGTCCGTCTCGTCCGTGGGCGGCAGCCAGGCCGTGATCGCGATGTAGCCCCCCGGCGGGATCCGCTCCAGGAAATCCTCCAGCGCGCTCATGGTGTCCCTGCCCTTCACCTGCCCGTACACCTCGACCCCCCCGAAGCGCAGCGCCGGCTCTTCCCGGGGCAGGCTCCCGCCGGCCCTGAAGGCCTCTATGGCCTCGCGGGCGCCGGCCTTGGCGGCCTCCACGTCGGGTTGGTCGAAGGGGTTGATGCCCAGAAAGTGGCCCGCCACCGCGGTGGCCATCATCCAGAGAAAGAACTGCCCGCCCAGATCGCCGGGGTCGCGGACCCGGAGGATCTCCACGGGGTGTCCCGCCTCCTCCAGGGAGCGGATGAAGGCCGCGCGGAGCGGCTCCCCCGACGCCTCGAGGCCCACGAAGAGGCGGTCGGGCCCGTACACCTCGGGACGGCCCGGCGCCTCGCGCAGCACCGGCAGGATCCCCCGGCCGTCCTTGCCCGTGCTCTCGGCGATGAGCTGCTCCACCCAGTCGCCGAAGTACTGCAGGGACGGCGAGGTCACGAGCGTCAGCTTGTCCCGGCCGATCTGCGCGAGCCTTCCCAGGAACGCGCCCAGTCTCGCGCCGTGGTTGTCTCCCGCCACGGGACAGTTGCTGGCGTCGCAGTTGGCGGCCATCGTCGCCGCCTTCCCGAGAAGCGCCCTCACGTCGACGCCGATCAGCGCCGCGGGCACCAGGCCGAAGAAGGAGAGGGCGGAGAACCGTCCGCCGATGGTCGCGTCGTTCAGGAAGACCCGGCAAAACCCGTGCTCCCGCGCCAGAGACTCCAGCGCGGAGCCCGCGTCGGTGACGGCCGCGAAGCGCCTGCCGGCTCTGTCCCTGCCCAATCGCTCGACGGCCCAACGGTGAAAGAATTTGAATAACGCGTGGATCTCGACGGTCGTTCCCGATTTCGAGGAGACGAGGAAGAGGGTGCCCGCCGGGTCGAGGCGCCCCGCGAGACGGACCACCGCGCCGGGGTCCGTGCTGTCCAGGACGGCAAGATCCGGGTGGCCGGGCGCGCTGCCGAAGGTCTTCGCGAACACCTCCGGGGCGAGGCTCGAACCGCCCATCCCCAGGAGAACCACCTGCCTGAACCCCTCGGATCGCACGGCCCTCGCGAAGTCCTCGATCTCGTCGATGCGATCCACCATGTCGAAGGGGCTCGACAGCCAGCCGAGCCGGTTTGCGATCCCCTCCGGTTCGGGCTTCCAGACGGTATGATCCTTCGCCCAGATTCGGTCCATCACGCGGCCCTGCCGCAGCGCGGCCAGGCCCCCGTCGATCCGGTCCTGCAGGGAGCCCGCCTCGGTGGACTCGGGCATCCATCCCGACCGGATCTCGCTTCGTTTTGATCGGAGGCTCCCCATCAGGGAATCGTAGGAGGACTCGAAGGCAAGCACGCCCTCCCGCTGCAGTTCGTCCGCGACCTCGGCCATGCGGATCCCCAGCCCCTCGATCCCGTCCAGAACCCGGCGGGCCTCCCGAATGCCCCGGCGAAGGGTCGGTGCCGGCGTCCCGTGGTCGAGGAAGGCCCGGAGGGTGGACAGGGGCAGGGTGTTCACCGTGTCGGGACCGATCAGTTCGTCCACGTAGAGCGTGTCGGGGTAGCGCGGGTTTTTCGTGCCCGTGCTCCCCCAGAGCAGTCGCTGCACCCGGGCGCCTTTTGCGGCAAGCCTCTCCCAGCGCTTCCACGCGCAGATCGCCCGGAATCGCCCGTAGCAGAGCTTCGCGCATGCGACGGCCGCCCTGCCCTGCAGCGCCCAGTTCCCCCGGGCCTCGAGCTCCCTGTCCGCGACGGTGTCGATCCGGCTCACGAAGAAGGAGGCCACCGAGGCCACGCGGGCAGGATCGCCCCCGCGCGAAACGAGTTTCTCGAGGCCGGTGATGTAGGCCCGGGCCGCGGCCTCGTAGTGCGCGGCGGAGAAGATCAAGGTGACGTTGACGTTCACCCCCTCGCCGATGAGCGCCTCGACGGCGGGGATTCCCTCCGGCGTTGCGGGGACCTTGATCATCACGTTCGGCCGGTCCAGGGCCCTGAAGAGCATCCGGGCCTCCGCGATCGTGCCCTCCGTGTCGCAGGCGAGTTTCGGGTTTACCTCGAGGCTCGCGTAACCGTCGGAGCCCCTCGTGGCGTCCCACACCGGCCGCAGGAGGTCGGCGGCCCGGCGGATGTCGTCGAGGGCGAGGGCCAGGTAGATCTCCTCGTTGGTTTTTCCCTCCTCCGCGAGTTCCCGCAGGGCCTCGTCGTAATCGGCGCTACCGGCGATGGCCTTCTCGAAGAGGGTGGGGTTGGAGGTGATGCCGGAGACGCCGCGGGCGATGAGGGCCTCCAGTTCGCCCGAGTCGATCAGCGACCGGCGGATGAAATCCAGCCAGATGGACTGGCCCAGCCTGTTGAGATCCTTGATTGCGCTCATGGCGACCCTCCTCGCGCGGGGCGGGTGCAAAGGGCATGAAAGAACGGAGGGGTGTCCGCAAAACGGGGCGCCGGCGAAGCCCCGCTCCCGGGCCGAGACCCGGGCAAGAAAAAAGCAGCGCATCACGGCGCTGCTTTACCTATACACAATCCACCCGGATTTCACAAGCATGCCCTCGACGACGGCGGCACGATCGGCCTCGCTCCCTCCGTTTTTGAACCCGGATCCCCTGTCTCACAGCCTTCCCAGGAGTCTCAGGGCCCTTCCGACGACGTTCTCCACGGTGAAGCCGAACTTCTCCATGAGCACGTCGCCGGGCGCCGAGGCCCCGAAGCGGTCGATGCCGATGACGTCGCCCTCGTCGCCCACCCACTTCCACCACCCCAGCGTGGCTCCGGCCTCGACGGCCAGGCGCTTTTTCACCGCGGGCGGGATCACGGCGTCGCGGTAGCCCTCGGCCTGCTCGCAGAAGAGCTCCCACGAGGGCATGGACACGACGCGGGCGCGCACCCTCTTGACGGCCAGCTCGTCGGCCGCCCGGAGCGCCAGAGACACCTCGGAGCCCGTGGCGATCAGGACGATGTCGGGGCTGTCGCCCCCGTCGACGAGCACGTAGGCGCCGCGGGGCACCCCCTCCGCGACGGGGTACTTCGAGGCGTCGAGGATGGGCAGGTTCTGCCGGGAGAAGACGAAGACGGTGGGGTTGCGCCGCTGGAGGGCGACTTTCCAGGCGGCCAGCGTTTCGTTGGCGTCGGCGGGCCTGATCACCGTCAGGTTCGGGACGGCCCGCAGGGCCATGAGCTGCTCGACGGGCTGGTGCGTGGGGCCGTCCTCGCCCACGCCGATGCTGTCGTGGGAGAAGATGAACAGGACCTTGAGCTGCGAGATCGCCGCGAGCCGGATCGGCGGCCGCATGTAGTCGGAGAAGACGAAGAAGGTTCCCGTGAACGGCAGGATCCCGCCGTAGGCGGCGAGGCCGTTGGCGATGGCGCCCATGGCGTGCTCGCGGACCCCGAAATGGATGTTGCGTCCCTCGTAGCCCCAGGGGCCTCCGACGGAACCCTGCACGCCCGCAGGCTTCTCCGCCGTCCTCTGGAAGTCACCCATGCCCTTGAGCCAGGCGAAGACCGAATTGTTCAGGTCCGCAGTCCCGCCCATCAGCTCGGGGATGTTCTTCCCGAGGACCTGCAGGATCTCCTCGGAGGCCTTTCGCGTGGCGACGGATCTGCCCGCCGGGTAGGCGGCGAGCCCCCGGTCCCAGCCTTTCGGCAGCAGGTCGGCCTTGCGCCGCTTGAACTCGTCGGCCAATTCCGGGAAGGCCTTTTCGTACCGCTCCAGCATGGCGTTCCACCGGCCCTCGAGCTGCTTGCCCCTGGACTGGGCCCAGCGGAATACCTTAAGCGCCTCTTCGGGCACGTGGAATGCCGGTTCGAGGGGCCATCCGAGGTTCTTCTTCGTCTCCTCGGCCTCCCTGGGCCCAAGCGGCGCCCCGTGGGCCTCGTAGCTGCCCTGCTTGTGGGGCGACCCGTATCCGATGACCGTCCTGACGCAGATGAGGGAGGGCCTGGCGGTCTCCTTTTTCGCCTCCTCGATCGCAGCGTCGATGGAGGTCAGATCGTTGCCGTCCACGACGGTCTGGACGTGCCAGCCGTAGGCCCCGTAGTGCTGGGCCTGGTTTTCCGTGTAGGAGAGATCCGTGGTGCCCGCCAGCGAGATCCGGTTGTCGTCGTGCAGGACGATGAGCTTTCCCAGGCCCAGGTGGCCGGCCAGGGCGCAGGCCTCGTTGGCCACCCCCTCCATCAGGTCGCCGTCGCTGGCGAGGACATAGGTAAAGTGGTCGACGACGGGGTACCCGTCGCGGTTGAAGCGGGCCGCCATGTGGGCCTCGCCGATGGCCAGTCCCACGGCGTTCGAGATGCCCTGTCCCAGCGGGCCCGTGGTGACCTCGACGCCGTCGTGCCCGCACTCAGGGTGGCCGGGCGTCAGGCTTCCCCACTGGCGGAAGTTCTTGATCTCGACGAGCGGAAGCTCGTAGCCCGTCAGGTGCAGCAGCGCGTACAGAAGCATCGAGCCGTGCCCGCCGGAGAGCACGAAGCGGTCCCGGTTGGCCCAGCGGGGGTTCGCCGGGTTGAACCGCAGGTGCCGGGTCCAGAGGACGTAGGCCATGGGCGCCGCCCCCAGCGGCAGTCCCGGGTGCCCCGATTTGGCCTTTTCGATGGCGTCGACGGCAAGCATGCGGATGGTGTTGATGCACAGCGTGTCGGTCTGGTTCATCTGGACGATCTGCTCCTTGTTCTGGATTCGACTCCGAGCCCCAGGGCGGCAGCCCCGATGAGGGCCGCCTTCGGGTTCATGATCACGTGCACGGGGATTCGCGCCACGAGGTCCCGCATCCGTCCCTTCCGGAGAAAGGCCTCCGCGAACGTCCCTTTCCTCAGAAACGGCAGAACCCGCGGCGGGATCCCTCCCCCGAGGTAGACTCCCCCCGTGGCCAGGATCTTCAGGGCCAGGTTGCCCGCCTCGGCGCCCAGGATGGAGGCGAACAGGTCGAGAGCCCTGACACAGATATCACAGGGATTTTCCGGGTCAAGCGCTTTTTCGACGATGAGGGGCACCGGGTCGTCGACCCGGGCGAGGGCCTCGGCGAGCCGCGGGGGTTCTTGCCCGGGGTCCTGCTCCCGCAGGAACCGGTAGAGGTTCGCGATCCCGATCCCGGAGCAGACCCGCTCGTAGCTCACGTGTCCGTGGCGGGCCCGCAGGAAGGCGAGAAGCCCGTCTTCGATCGGCGTGCCCGGGGCGAAGTCGGCGTGTCCCCCCTCCGAGGCAAACGCGCGGTACCGCCTGCCGTCCCGGCAGAGGAACGCCTCGCCCAGCCCCGTCCCCGGCGCGATGACGGCCCGGTTGCCGCGGCGCACGGGCATCCCTTCCCGCAGGCAGACGAGGTCCGCCCTGCGCAGCAGGGGGAGGGAGGCGGCGATCGCCTCGACGTCGTTGATCAGCGTCGCCGAGCGGAGCTTAAAGGCCCTGCGCAGGCGGGACTCGCCGATCACCCAGGGGAGGTTCGTGATCCTCGCCGTGCCGACCAGCACCGGGCCCGCGACGGCCAGTACGGCCTGTGTGGGGCGCCGTCCCGTCCCCACGAGAAAGCACCGGACGGCGGATTCCAGGCTGCCGTGCTCGGCGCTCGGGTAGACGGCCTCCGCCAGGGGTCGGCGCGGGCCCCGCTGCCGGGTGAAGAGACCGAACCGGAGCTTGGTGCCCCCTATGTCGCCTGCGAGCAGCATGGGTTTCCCCCCTTCATTCCTTGAGCCTCCCCTTCGCGAACCGCACGGCGCCGATCACGACGGCCAGCGCAACGACGAACACCCCCACGGCGGCCCAGGGGATCTCCCCCGTCGTGACGGCGCGGATGAGCGCGTCGGTTCCCACGAGGTAGACGACGGTCCCGGGCAGCATGCAGAGCCAGGACCAGAAGAGGTACGTCCGGAACGGCACCCGCGTCAGGCCGAACCCGTAGTTGAGCAGGTTGAAGGGAAACAGGGGCACGAGGCGGGTGACGGCGACGATGACGGCCCCGTGCTTCTCCGTCATCCGGTCGAGCCGCCGGAACTTCTCGCTGCCCGAAAGCCAGCGCCCCACCGCGTCGCGCGCGAGGTAGCGGGCCGTGAGGAAGGCGAGGCCCGACCCCAGGGTGGAGCCGATGCTCACCAGGATGATCCCATGGAACGCTCCGAAGATGGCCGCCCCGGCGATGGAGACGGGCAGTCCGGGCAGGGCCGCCAGGACGGCGACGATGTAGAGGCCCACGTACACGGCCATCCCGACCGGACCCATGGCCGCGATCCACTCGCGCAGCTCCTGGATCCGCTCCCCGAGCCCGAGGACGCGCGCAAGGATGACCATGGACAGGACGATGGCTGCGAAGAGGCCCAGCTTCCAGAGATGCCTTCCCCGCGCGTCTGCCGCACCCGGTCCCTGCGCCATGCCGTCACCTCATCCGTGCCTGCGGTAGAACCGCGCCAGCCGCCCGGGCGAGACCCCCATGAGGTACAGGGCGACGACCGCCCCGTTGCGCGCGGTGCAGGCCACGATGCCTTCCTGCTCCTGGCGCCGGGCCGATGTTACCACAGGCGCGGGCAGGATGGAAATGCGCTCGCCGCGCCTCTTGATGCGGCGCATGATCTCCACGTCCTCCAGGAAGGGAATGTCCGCGAATCCGCCGAGCGCCTCGAAATAATCCCTCCGGAAAAAATAGGCCTGGTCTCCGTAGGGGATCCGCGTGAGCCGCGAGCGCAGGCAGGCCACCCGGGCGATGAACCGGATCGACGGCCGCGCCGAGTCGTACCGGAGGTCGAAGGCGCCGGCCGCGCAACGGCCTTCCGAGAGGGTGTCGCCGATGAGGCGGAAGGCCCCCGGCGGGAGGCGGGTGTCGGCGTGGAGGAAGAGTAGGGCCTCGCCCGCGGCTTTGGAGGCGCCCGCGTTCATCTGGCGCGCCCTGCCGGCCGGCGCGACGAGAAGGGTCACGCCCCCGCGGGTGACGGTCCGGATCGAGCCCCCGTCCGCGCTGCCGTCGACGATGAGGATCTCGATGGGTACGTCCCGGGCTGTCTGCCGGAGGTGGTCGACAAGCGGGTCCAGCCCGTGGGCCTCGTTCAGAACGGGGATGACGACGGACACCTTCGGTCTCGCTTCCGGGGTCCTCCTTTCCGGGCTCATGCGGGCCCCGCGAAGCGCCTGCGGATGTCCTCCACCCGGTTGCGGTTGACCTCGAAGTCGTAGACCCCCACCCGCGAGGCGGACCGGACGTGGATGAGCTTGGCCGCATCGTCGAAGAGGAACTCCACGTCGTCGACGAAGCGGAAGACCGCCGTGCGGAACTCGGCGTGGATGTAGCCGGGTTCGGCCGTCACGATCGTCGTCCGCTTCATCCGTCCGATGACCTCGAGGAGCCTCTCCCGGGCCCGCGCCTGCGTGACCGCATAGCGCAGGGGCTCGATGCGGTGCCGCTCCGAGCTGTCCTGGGAGCAGACGCAGTTGGGCCTGTCCGGGCAGGGCGGCAGCCTTCCGTCCTTCAGGCCCGTCGTTCGGGCAGCCGTCTGGGTGCAGCCGATCAGCATCATCAGGACGATCATCAGAATCGGGTAAACAGGAGGCTTCATCGCATTCTCCCGGGCGGCGGGTGACGAGAGCACAACGTTACCATCGGAGGCTGCGCAATGCAACGGTGACCTAGCGCTTCTCCTGCGCCGGTGCGCTCGGGGGTGCCTTGTCCCAGGTTTGTCCAGTTTGCGGAAGGGATGGGGCCTTCGCCTGCGCCGCCGGGGCGGCCTCCGGCTTCTCCGGTGCCGCGTCCTTTTTCTCGGCCGTGTCGACCGCGCCCGACGTCTGCCCGGGCGGCCTCGGTGCGCCCGTCTCGGCTGGGGGGCCGTCGGGCGGCGCCTTCATGATGTCCTCGAACTCCTCGATCACGATGCCCCGCCTCACCATGATCCCGTAGACGATCTCGGCCCTCTTCTCCACGTACTTCGACGTTCCCGTGGGGTTGAGCTTCAGCGGGTTGGGAAGGACGACGGCAAGCCTCGCCGCCTCCATGGGCGTGAGCTCCGCCGCGGACTTTCCGAAGTAGTGCCGAGAGGCGGCCTCGATGCCGAAGATCCCGTCGCCCCACTCGGCCACGTTGAGGTAGAGCTCCAGGATGCGCCGCTTGGAGAGGTTGTTTTCAATGCGCCAGGTGAGGATGGCCTCCTTGATTTTCCTCAAGGGGTTTTTCGACGGGGAGAGAAAGAGGTTCTTGGCCAGCTGCTGGCTGATCGTGCTGCCGCCGTATTTGAACCTGCCCAGCTTGAGGTCCTTCTCGAGGGCCTTCTGCATGGCCTCGAAGTCGAACCCCTCGTGGGAGTAGAACTTGTCGTCCTCGGCGATGAGGACGGCCTTCATCGCGTAGGGAGAGATCTTAGAAAGGGGCACGAACACGTGCTGGATTTTCCGGTTCTTGAGCCCCTTGGCCTCCCACTGGGCTTCCCGGTGGGCCATGAAGGCCGTCTTTCCGGGGTTCTTCCTTCGCAGCGCCGCCACGTCGTCGTGATAGAAGGCCGTGGAGAGGTAGACGGCCGCCGCCCCCGCGAAGAGCAGGAGGCCGATGACGAGAAACCGGAACCCTTTCCTCAGCCGCTCCATGACTCGCACTCACCTCGGATGTGGAACGGAGTTTCTATCGTCAATCGGCCGGGAAATCAACCCTCATTTCGTGTCTCCGCGGCCCCGGTGAACAAAGCCGCCCCCGCGAAAGGGAGCGGCTTTTTCTTGTTTATGGTTTTCCTTGCTCCTCGTGCCTCGGTCCTCGAACCTTCTGTCGGCTATTCCGCCGGGATCCGCTCGCTGTCGGTGATGTCCCGGTAGCGATGGGGGACGGACTCGCGGATCGCTTCGGGGATCTTGCCGTACTTGCCCTCGAACTCCTCGAGGAACTGCTCGCGGCCCCGGAAGAAGTCCACGAGCTTCTTTCTGAGCAGCTCCCGGTCCGGGAAGAGCCGGTGGGCGATCATCAGGTCCAGGTTCGCGCGGTCGCACTTGATCGGATAGTGCAGCCCCAGGTAATCCGGCTCGGAGCTGAATCGCAGCTGGTACCGGAGCATGTCGTTGTAGGCCGCCAGGGACTGCCGCAGCGTCACCTTCTCTTCGTCCTGGCCGATCGTCCCCGTGTTGGCGAGGTAGCACTTGATGCGGCTCCTCTTGAGAATCTCGTAGAAGATCATGGCGTGCTCGAGCCGGTCGCCCGCCATGAAGGGGTCGAGGAAGAACTCGCGCTTGAATCTCCCCGCCTCTTCGGGGTTGCCGCCCGAGCTCTCGATGGACTCGCCGTAGATGAACATCATGACGGCCTGCTCGGGCGTGAGCTTGCTGATCACGTTGGCCAGCGGGTTGCGCGTGAGCATGACGATCGAGTTCAGCCGGTCGGCGCGAAGCCCGGCGCTTGCGATCTCGAGCTTCTCCCTCGTCACGACGGCCCGGCCGTTGCCCGTCTTGCGGGTGTCCTTGAAGTCGGGCATGTAGGGATACTTCGTGATGGCCACGTTTTCGAGGAAGGCGTCCCTCGACTCGGCGGCCCGCAGGATCTCGGGCTGGCTCTCGTCGAGGCCCTCCGTTTTCACGTAGAGCCCCCCGATCTCGAAGGCGGCGTAGCTGCCGTCGAAGCCGAAAACCCCCCCGTCGTCCCCGATCATCTCGGAGCTCTCCCGGGGCAGGCGCGCGAGGCGCCGGCACAGGGTCGTCGTCTTCCCCGTCGCGGTGAGGCCCGAGATGGCCGTGACCGTTTCCGTCAGCTCCGGCCGGTCCGTCTCCAGGTCGTGAATCCAGAGCCAGTCCCTGCGGGCGCCGGCGTGCAGGAAGATTCCCGTCCGGTCGATGGCCTTCACCCGCCAGTCCTCGAACATGAAGACCCCCTTTTTGCCCTCGCCGAGGTAGATCGTGTTGCGGCAGATCTTGACCTGCTCGCCCCGCTTGTCCCCCATCCAGAGGCGCACGGTGATGTCCTTGTCGACGAGCCGTTTCTTCTTGTTGGGCTCGAAGGCCTCGTCGGTGAAGAAGATCACCGTGTACGTGGGATCCTCGACGACCCGCGCCGCGGGGGTGTCGAGCAGCAGCTTGAGCCCATAGGCGATCTGGGCATAGGGCTCGGGCAGGATGAACCGCGCCGTGACCCCGTCGCGGCCGTCGCCCACCATCGTGTCGAGGCAGACGATCTTTTCCTTCGCGAGGCGCTCCTCCGCCTGCCGTGCGAGCCGCTCCTCGGGCTCTCCGAAGGGGTGGTCCACGCTGTTGCGCGTGTGGGGGGCCGAGCGGCTCATGGGCTCGGAGTCCGCGGCGACGGACCCCACCTGCGTCTGGATCACGCCCTCGTGACGCAGGGCGATCCGCTTGAGCTCGTCGAGGGTGCGGCCCTCGATGAGGCGCTTTTCCTTTTTGGCGTCGTCGTAGATCCGGACGGCCGCCTTCTTGAAGGTGTTCATGATCCGCTCCTCTCCGGGGCCATGCGCTCCCGGGGGATTGTCGATGGAAAAAGTCTAAGGAGGCATTTCCCTACTGTCAAGAACATCCCTGCCGCCGCTTCCGGCCTTGAAGCTCACGGCCCTGCGGCTGCCTCTTCTCTTTTGCCTTTTCTCATCTTCTGACCTTTCCGACTTCCCAACTTCTGCCCGGTGAGGGCCGTGCGGCGATGAAGCGGATGATCCCCATGAAGCCGAGCCCGCGGCTCTCCAGGATCTCGAGACCCGCGGCGCGCGTCAGCTCTTCCGTCCGGTGGGTGATGTGCTCGCCGGCGAACCGCACCGTCGCGGCGTTGAGCAGATCCATGAGGGGCCCGATGACGGGGCGGTCGATCCGCACGTGATCGAGCAGGAGGACGCGACCGTCCGCCTTCGTCACGCGCCCCATCTCGCGCAGGCATGGGACGGGATCGGCCAGGGAGCAGAAGACGAAGGTCGCCGCGGCGGTGTCGAAGGCGCCGTCGGGGAAGGGCAGGCGGCAGATGTCGGCCTCGCAGAACCGGATGCGGACGTTTCCCTCGCGGGCCCGCTCGACGGCCTTGCCGAGCATGCCCCCGG
>Ga0067045_1031228_pt1 | contig 12844 bp, 8 predicted proteins | sample TerdegcTABiofilm_FD_59184 | JGI IMG/M metagenome (GOLD analysis project Ga0067045, IMG submission 59184) | Combined Assembly of (Gp0054472, Gp0054536) Wastewater bioreactor microbial communities from Singapore -Terephthalate degrading...
AATAATCCCCTCTCCCCCGAAGCGGGGGAGAGGGTCAGGGTGAGGGGGTGTGCCACGATTATCACAGACTGCCGGCTTTTGAGACACTTTTAGAAACCCGCCCCTACCCCGGGATTCTTGGCTCGGGTCTCCCGCAGCGCAGGCATTTGCCGGTGTACTTCATTCAAACCTGCCCTGTATAGAGATAGGTTCTGAACCTGCAGTTCCCTAAATGGAGCTGTTTCCCCGATACGTAACCGTATTCATGAAATCCTACCCTCAGGTCACGCCCCGGCATTCTCGAGCCCCTTCTGGTTGCGTTTCAGGCCCGATCCTGAATCAGAGAGCGCAGACAGGGCTACCGGTTCGCTTTCTTTAATCCAAGCGCGTCATTCGCGAGGATCATCTTCATTATGTTCGTTGCGCCCTCGAGAATCTTGTACACCTTACCGTCTCTCAGGATTCGGGCGATGGGGTACTCGTTCGAGTAACCGTAGGCGCTCAGGACCTCGAGCCCCAGGTTGGGCACCTCGTCCGCGGCACGGGACGCGTAATATTTTGCGAGAACCGTTTCTCGCATGTTATTGATCAATCCTCGGTCTTTCTGCATAGCGCAGCGCCAGACCAGAGCACGGGCCGCCTCAGTCTCTGCCACCATGCGAGCGATGACTTCCTGCACCATCTGAAATTCCGCTATAGGCCTGCCGAACTGCCTGCGCTCGTTTGCGTATTTTATCGATTCGTCCAGAGCGGCCTGGCACGAGCCCACCGCACCCGCGGCAGCGGAGAGTCTGGTGCTGATGAGCTCTTGCATGAGGTAACCGAACCCTTTGCCTTCCTCTCCGAGCAGGTTCCCGGCGGGGACTCTTACATCCTCCATGATGATCTCGCCGGTGGGGCAGGCCCACAGTCCAAGCTTATCCTTGATCTCGATGGTGCTGACCCCCGGAGCGTGCATGTCCATGACAAAGGCGCTCATGCCCTTGTGCTTGGATTGTTTGTCAGTCATGGCGAATATGACGGACATATCAGCCACAGGGGCCCAGGTGATCCACATCTTTCTGCCGTTCAGCACATATTCGTTTCCGTCCTTCACGGCAGTGGTGGACATGGCGGCCGTATCGGAGCCGGCATCCGGCTCGGTGATGCCGAAGCATCCGAGCACTCGGGCTGCCATGAGCTCAGGTATGTACTTATTCTTGAGCTCGTCGCTTCCCCACTTGAGGATGGAGAGGGCCGTGCCCATGGTTTGCATGTTGAACGCCACCCGGAGAGACCCTGACGCCCTTCCAATCTCTTCCGTGACAATGGCGTGTGCAAGGTATCCCATGTTGTTGCCGCCGTATTCCTCGGGAACGGGACAGCCGAACAATCCGAGCTCAGCCATCTGCTCTACCAAGTCGCGCTGGAATCGATGCTCGTTTTCGTCTTTGTCCACCCGGGGCAAGATTTCCTTTTCTGCAAATTTCCTGACCATATCCCGAAGCATAATATGTTCTTCGGTCAACTCGATGTCGTACTCGTCACTCATAGGGGCAGCTCCTTTGAGATAGGGGTTTTGGCGCGGCCTGGCTTCCCGTGCGTACGGGGAAGACCGGAAGGCCCGTTGTTCGGAATAGAGATCCCCCGGACCGCCGTCACAGAGGAGACACGAAATGTATCATTAGCAGAGAGAAGCAATGGGAGTCAAGAACAGTCACCCTTTCTCAAAAAGCTCGCGCAGCCGCGGATTCATGTGACTGAATCCTCACCCGTATGGTGGATCAGGAATAAAGGGGGACATGGCTTCGGTGGACAAAGCGTCAGCCGGCAGTGTCGTGCCAGCCGCCCGGCCACGACCGACTCTTGATAAAGCCATCGAGCCTCGCGCCCACTCCTTTGAGGTATGCGGCAACTTCGGCATGACCCTCGAAATAAGCTTCCATCACCGCGGTCCATCCGGTCTCGGTTTTGGCATTGATGGGACACCCTTTTTCGGCGAGCAGTCGGACCGCGCGGAGACGCCCTGCCGAGGCGGCTACCATAAGAGCCGTCTTGCCGTCCTTTGCTCTGGCGCGAGGATCCGCTCCCCACTCCAGAAGAAGCTTGACAATCCGAGTATCCCCATTTCGCGCTGCCCAAAACAGAGGTGTGTATCCGAATTTGTTGCGCGCGTGCACACTGGCGCCCCGCTCGAGAAGCACCTTGACTACTCGCGCGTTGCCTCTGAACGCGGCCCAAAACAGGGGGGTATTCCTATATTTGACGTCCCTGGCGTTCACGTCAGCACCCCTGTCCAACAGCAGCTCCACCATACGGCTGTAGGGCCAGCGTGCAGCTTCCAGAAGCATGGTGTCGTTGTTGGGTCCGTTGTTGGGTCGCCGGTCGCCCGACAAGAGGAGAGACACAATTTCCGCATGGCCATGTCGCAACGCGTTGCGCAGGCATGCTAATCCATCCTTGGCTCGCGGGTCCATGACCGCACCCCGTTGAAGGAGCGCATTCACCGCGTCCGCATTTCCGGAGCTCGTCGCGGCCATTAGCGGCGTATTACCGCCCCGGTTCGTAGAGTTGGGGTCTGCTCCTGCGGCCAAGAGCAGTTTCATGGTAACAACGTCACCCTTGAGAGCGGCCAAATACAAGGGCTTATTGGGGTGACGTTCGTCTCCGGCGTTGGGATCCGCGCCGAAGTTGAGAAGAAGTCGAACTGCTTCTCGATGGCCCCTTCCAGCGGCCACGCACAATGGATTCGTTCCATGCTTGTCGTGTATGTTGGGGTTGGCACCCTTGTCCAGCAGAATGCGGACGACTTCCGCATCTCCTCGGGCCGCTGCCCACAAGAGCGGCGAACACCCCACCTTGTTGGTCGCGTTCGGGTCCGCCCCATTGTCGAGAAGCAAGCGCACTACCCCGGTGCGTCCCTTTCTTGCAGCCCAGTGCAGGGGCGTGTTGCCCCGACCGTCTCGACGTGCTGTACCAGCACCGGCGCGTAGAAGGAGATCCACCGTTTCCACGCGTCCGAACATTGCCGCCCAGAACAGGGCTGTAGAGCCATACTGCTTCTCCCGTACATTGATCGGGCAGTGGCTTTCCACCAGAAGGTTCGCGACTTCGGCGCTGCCGTTGAGCACTCCCCAGAAAAGAGCGGTGTGCCCGTTGGCGTTGATCTTGCCGGCTTGAGCTCCCCGAGCCAACAGTACTTTCACGACCGACGCATGCCCACGATACGCGGCCCAGAATATGGCCGTATTTCCGCACGAGCTCGCGGCATTCACGTGCGCGCCGCTATCCAGGAGCAGTGTCACGATTGGCACGCTGCCTTGGCTGGCTGCATAGATCAAGGCCGTCTTCCCTCGTCTGTCACGAAGGTTGGGATCCGCTCCTGCTTGTAGGAGAAGCTCTACCGCGCGGCTCCACCCGGCGCGGGCGCCGATCATGAGAGGGGTGAGGCCCGCGGAGCTCTGGGCATTGACATCGGCTTTCCAGCGCAACAGGAGCTCGACGACTTCCACATAACCCCGCAGGGTCGGCCAGAGGAGGACCGAATTACCGGCCCTGTCGCGCAGCGCCACGTCCGCGCCTCGTTTCAGGAGAAGATCCACGGATTCCAGATGCCCGTTGCGAGCAGCCCAGAAGAGGGCACTCCCCAGGTGCGTGTCGTCCCGGGCATTGACATCCGCTCCTCGTTCGAGGAGCAGGTCGATCACTTCCGGATCTCCTGCCTTCGCTGCTGCAATGAGAGGAAGCCCGCCGTGAGGATCCCGGGCGAAGGCCGATACCCCTCGATCCATGAGCAATTCCACAATCTCCGGCCTGCCGGACTCGGCTGCAAGTGTCAGAGCCGCGTTGTTCCGGATGCCTTCCCCATGGACGCGTCCTCCATTTTCCAGGAGCAACTGCACCACATCGACATGGCCTTGCTTGATTGCCCACGCTAGGGCCGTGTTTCCCTCTTTGTCGCGCGCATTGATTTCCCCTCCGTGCTTGCAGAGGAGATCCACCACGTCGGCATGCCCCCACGCTGCCGCGAGGATCAGCGCCGTATCCCCTTCCAGGTTGGAAGCGTGTGCTTCCGCGCCGTGAGCAAGAAGCAGCTTGACTACGTGCACGTGGCCTGCAACTGCTGCTTCCATCAAGGGAGTGTTGCCCGATCTGTCCGAGAGATTTGGCGATGCGCCCGCGTCAATGAGCTGCTTGACCACTCCCACATGCCCGGCCACAGATGCGGCCATGAGAGGCGTTCCCCTACTGGTGACGCAATTCGGATCCACTCCCCCGTGGAGCAACGTCAGTACTCGTGGCGCAATGCCTGCGCTTGCCGCTTGAACGAGCTCGTGTTCCTTCATGGTGCATCACCGGCTGGTCTTCGACTACGGGCGAGCCGCTCCCTCAACGCTGCCGCATCAGCAAGGATCAATCGAATATTGCTTTCATCTTGGCGGTTAGTATACCCTATTTACTTCCTTTTTTGTAGCCCGCTCAGACCGGTTTCGGCATTGACATAGCTCTTGAAATGATAGAGAATTACGTCGTTGCGCCGTCGAAAAACTCATCGCGAATATCAGCGCTTCCAGGTTCGTTCAAAGGTCTTCTGTCGATGGACCGTCTCTTTTCTGTAGGGGCCGGCTCATCAGGGTAAAGTCCTTTCGCTGGAGTGGACCCGTTAAGATCTTCCGAGCGGAAGCACGTCTAGATCTGTTTCCGCTAGCGGCGGCGTTACGTCCGAGAATCGACACGGAGGTAGTCCATGGGTGATGAAAATCGAAGAATCCTCGTGGTCGGCGGAGGAATAAGCGGTCTGACCGCTGCAGTGGAGGCCGCCGAAACAGGGGCGGAAGTAATCATTGTGGAGAGAAACCCATACCTGGGAGGGCGGGTGGTCTCGCTAAACCAGTACTTCCCGAAATTATGTCCTCCTGCATGCGGTCTGGAGATAAATTTCAGGCGCATTAAGCAGAATCCCAAGATCTCTTATCACACTCTTGCCGAAGTGGAATCCATCTCCGGAAAAGCGGGCGATTACGATGTCACGGTGAAGCTGAACCCCCGCTTTGTGAACGACAATTGCACTGCGTGCGGTAAGTGCGCGGAGGTCGCGCAGACGGAGATCCCCGATCCGGTCAACTACGGCCTGAATACCGTGAAAGCAGCGTATCTCCCACATCCGATGGCCTTTCCCTTCAAGTACGTGATTGCTCCGGAGATCATCGGAACCGACGAAGCGAAGGCATGCGCAGACGCCTGTGCCTACAACGCAGTCGATCTTGAGATGAAACCCGAGACCGTTACCTACAAAGTGGGGGCAATAGTCTGGGCTACGGGTTGGGACCCCTACGACGCGACAAAGGTGGACTACCTCGGGCTAGGGAGAGTTCCGAACGTAATGACCAGCGTCCAGTTCGAGCGTCTAGCAGCAGTAAACGGCCCCACTGGCGGCAAGATCCTGAGGCCGTCCGACGGGAAGGAAGTCAAGAGCGTTGCATTCGTGCAATGTGCCGGGTCTCGAGACGAAAATCATCTGGCCTACTGTTCGGGAATCTGCTGCCTCGCTTCCCTGAAACAGGCAACATACGTGCGCGAACACGTGCCGGACAGCACCGTTCACATGTACTATATCGACGTGCGGGCAATGGGAAAGTACGAAGACTTCTACACGAAAGTGGACGAGGACGAAAACGTGATCCTCACCAAGAGCAAGATAGCCCGGATTTCACCGGATCCTGCTTCGGGCGGCGTTCTGGTTGAGGGTGAAAATATCAGCGAAGGAGCACTCGTGAAACAGGTAGTGGACCTGGCCGTGCTCGCTGTAGGCATGGTACCGGGAACCGCATCCGTGAAGCCTGGGCTGGCGATGGAATATGACGATTTCGGCTTTGTTACCTCATCCGGAGACTCGGGCATAGTCCCTGCCGGCTGCGTCAAGGCGCCAATGGAGGTTGCTGCTTCCGTTCAAGATTCCACCGGCGCGGCCCTGAAGGCAATTCAACGGACAATGGGGAGGTGATGTTCATGGATCAGAAAATCGGTGTTTATTTGTGCTCGGGATGTGGTATCGGAGACGCTATCGACATGGACGCCCTCTCTGCAGTCGCCAAAGAGCTCAAGTGCGCCAAATGTGAAACTAATCCGGCGCAGTGTAGCCCCGAGTCGGTACAATCGATCCGCGCAGCGATAGATTCCGGAGAGATTAACTGCGTAGTTATCGGAGCCTGCTCGGGGCGGGTCAAGACGGATGAGTTCGCCTTTGACCCTATGACGACGATTACCGAGCGGGTCAACCTGAGGGAGCACGTGGCTTGGTGTCAGCCTTCGGGCGAAGAGGACACCACGATGATGGCGGAAGACTACCTCCGCATGGGGATAACGAGGGTCATGAAGACTACGTTACCCAAGCCTTTCCAGGATGAGATCGACACTTCAATCCTGGTAGTCGGAGGAGGAGCCGCGGGATTACAGGCTGCACTTGACGCCTCTGCAGCCGGGTACGCTGTGCTGCTGGTGGAAAAGGAGCCCGAGCTCGGCGGATGGATGGCAAAATGGTACAAGACCACTCCAACCGGGCCACCGTATCAGGAGCCTGCAGACATCGATATTCATGACGTTATTGGACGTGTCCACGCCGACCCCAACATTACTGTCCACACGGGCACGACGATCGATAAGGTCGCGGGTGCGCCGGGAATGTTCGACGTGACCCTGTCCAACGGTGGAGGAGCTCACCGGGTAGGGTCGATAGTTTTGGCAGCCGGATGGAAGCCGTACGAGGCGGAGAAGCTCGAACACCTCTCCTACGGGAAGTTTCCCGACGTTATCACCAGCGTGCAATTGGAAGAGATGGCGAAAGCGGGAAAAATCACCTGTCCTTCAGACGGATCGGAGCCATCCGTGGTGGCATTTATTCAGTGCGCTGGCTCTCGCGACCCGAATCACTTGCCGTACTGCAGCGCAGTGTGCTGTAGGGTCTCTCTCAAGCAGGCCCTGTACGTAAAGGAACAAAACCAAGAAAACAAGACCTTCATCTTCTACAAGGACATCAGAAGTCCAGAACAGCTCGAGGAGTTCTACAAGAAGGTTCAAAAAGAAGGCACGGTCTTTGTCAAAACGGATACCGCGAAGGTGGCGATTTCAGAGGGCTCGGAGCGCAAGCTCATGGTCGAAGCAATGGACGAGCTGCTTGGAGAGCCCATCCAGGTGGAAGCGGACCTTGTGGTGCTCGCCGTAGGAATGCAATCAGCAGTCCTGGACAATCCCATTCTGAACCTGCAGTATCGTCAGGGCCCCGCGGTGCCTGAGCTAAAATACGGCTTCCCTGACTCGCATTTTGTTTGCTTTCCCTATGAAACGCGGCGAACGGGCATCTATGCAGCAGGGTGTGTCCGGCAGCCGATGACCGCGACCAGGTCAGCAAACGATGCCACAGGTGCTGCGCTAAAGGCCATTCAGTGCGTGCAGGCCACAGCCGAGGGTAGGGCGGTGCATCCCAGGGCAGGGGACATGTCTTATCCGGAGCTGTTTATCACTCGATGTACCCAGTGCAAACGATGCACGGAAGAATGCCCGTTCGGAATGTACAATGAAGACGAAAAGGGCACTCCTCTTCCGCACCCCACCCGCTGCCGCAGGTGCGGCATCTGTATGGGGTCCTGCCCAGAGCGCATCATATCTTTCAACAACTACTCCGTGGATATGATCGGTTCTATGATCAAGTCCATTCATGTTCCTGACGAGTACGACGAGAAGCCTCGGATTGTAGGGTTGATTTGCGAGAACGATTCCTTCCCCGCTCTCGACATGGCGGGTCTGAACAGGCTTCAGTATTCTCCTTGGGTAAGGTTCATTCCCTTGCGCTGCCTCGGGTCCATCAATCTCGTCTGGATAGCGGACGCTCTCTCCAAGGGAATAGACGGCGTCATCCTGTTCGGCTGCCGCTACGGCGACGATTACCAGTGCCACTTCATCCAGGGCAGCGAGCTGGCCAACACGCGCATGTCCAAGATAAAAGAGACGCTGGACAGGCTCATGCTCGAGTCGGATCGCATCAGAGTCGAGCAGCTTGCGATTGACGACTACGGCAAGATCCCTTCAATCTTGGAGGAGTTCACCGCTCGATTGGAGGAGCTCGGCCCAAATCCGTACAAGGGGTATTGAGGTTGGAGACTGGAGAAGCTCGGGAGAAAACCTCTCGGAAAACTCTACGAAGGGAGGTCGCGGAAGCAAGGATTGATGCGGCCTTCCTGAATTTTACAAGGAAACGGCATGGAAACTAGAATACCTTTTCTCGAAGTCAGCGACGCGATCGTGTATTCCGGCGCTGAGAGCCTCTACTGGTGTATGCAATGCGGACTGTGCACCGGCACGTGTCCGTGGCGCCTTGTGCCGGGTGAAGCCTCGGAGCAGTTCAACGTCAGGCTCGTACAGCGTCTGGGTCAACTGGGACTGGAAGGGTTTGAGTCCGAAAATTGTCTCTTTGCCTGCACCACGTGCAAGGCTTGCGCGGACAGATGCCCTCGTGGTGTGGACATTATTGCGAACGTGAGAGGCATGCGCAGCATGCTTGCCGAGGTTGGTACCATTCCGCCCAGCCTCAAACCTATAGCGGGAAGCCTGCATTCTCAGGGCAATCCATGGTCTGGAGAGCGCGACAAGCGCAACCAGTGGATGAAGGATGTGGACGTTCCGACCTTCTCCGCGGACACGGAGTACTTTCTGTTCGTATGCTGCACCTCCTGCTACGACGTGCGCAGCCAGAAGATAGCCCGTTCCGTTGTTAAGGCCCTGCGGGCCGCAGGCGTGAGCTTCGGGGTTATCGGAAACGAGGAAAGCTGTTGCGGAGAATCGATCCGCAAGATAGGCGACGAGCAGCTATTCCAGAAACTGGCCCAGTCCAACGTGGATCTCTTCAATTCCAAAGGAGTGAAGAAGATCATCGTGACGTCACCCCATTGCCTGTACACCTTCAAGAATGAATATCCTGAGCTCGGTGGAGAGTACGAGGTGCTCCACTACACGGAGGTTCTGTCCAGCGCCGCTGCGGAAGGGAAGTTGAGCTTCTCGGGTGAAGCTGTGGGCCCCGTGGCCATGCACGACCCCTGTTACCTCGGCAGGCACAGCCTTGTGTACGACGCGCCGAGAAGCCTCATGGCGGCTCTCCCAGGATCGGAAGTGAGGGAGCTTTCCCGAAACCAGAAGAATAGCCTTTGCTGTGGAGGCGGCGGAGGAAGAGTCTGGATGGAAACCCCGGCCGGCCAACGCTTTGCGGAGCTCCGGATCACCGAGGCCCTGGATGCCGGTGCAAAGACGCTCGTGACCGCGTGCCCGTACTGCATCACCATGCTCGAGGATTCGTGCAACGTCATGGGCAAGGGTGAAGACCTTCGCGTCATGGATCTTTCAGAGCTGGTAGCGGAAAAACTCTAAGCCAGGATTTCCTGGGTTCGAAATAAGAAGACGGGCACAGCGAACTGTGCCCGCCTCCCCCCCTGTCTAAGCGGTTGCCTGCAAGAAAATCTTTCGACCAATTGTCGATCTACTATTAGGCGAGGCAATCCTTCGCCTGAATCATGACTCCCGTTACCGTGACTTAATTTCAGCGTCACGGCATAGAATTCGCTTTCCCTTGGCAGCCTCAGGTTTTGCAATCTATATGCCAGAAAAAGCGGAAGCTGATGAAAAGCACCAAAATCAGAGGCATGCATCCACTTGCTCGCGGCGGACGAACCGAAATCGTCAATGAATTAGACCAGAAATGTCTCATTTCCCGCTCAAGATTGAATGCGTGGAATTAGCGACAAAGAGAGGGGCAGTGGAGGAAAGGAGCCAAACGCGAGACAACGCCATGCTGTGGCTCCTCCGAAAATGTGGGTGAAATTGACCCACAAATACCGGTTTTGGCCGAATCGCTTTGAAAGCACCATATTGGCGCGGGTGATTTTTTACCGGCAAACTTGTTCGTGGGTGAAAATTACCCAGGGGACTGTCTCAACCAAGATGGAAGAGCTGGTAGGGCTCTTCCATCCTTCGAAGATCGTCCACTCACGTGGCGATAGGAATTTTTCTCGGCACCGCCTTTTCCGCTTTGGGCAGCTTCAGTTGCAGAACCCCATCGGACATTGTTGCTGAAATTCTGCTTTGGTCTACAATGTCGGTAATCCGGAACGTGCGGAAATAATTGCCTGTCCGGTATTCGGTCAGGAGGGCTTCTCCCGAGGGAAGCTCGTCTACCAGTTTTCCCTCTATGGAAAGTATGTTTTCCTTGAGCTCAATTTCCACGTTATTGCTGTTTACGCCAGGCATGTCCACCAGGAGAACCAACTCCTTGTCTGTTTCGTAAATGTCCACAGCAGGCGTGAAGTACACTCCCTCGCGAGTAAACTCGCCTTTCGCAGGCTCAACCTCTTTCTTTTCGGCAACCTGAATTTCCTGATCGGCCATGGTGATTTTCCTCCTTCGCCTTCCCTATTCTGTGGCAACAGCAATCTGCTTCGGGAGCTCAGCCTTTTCTATGGGAAGCCTGATTTTGAGCACCCCATTCTTGTAACTGGCCTTCACGTTGTCAGCGTCGATCCGGTTGGGCAGGGCCAGGCTTCGCTGAAACATTCCGCCGCTGCGCTCTCGCCTGTGATAGCTGATTCCCTCTCCTGTCTCGCGAGGCTTACGCTCTCCCTTTAAAGAAAGCGTGTCACCCTCCACCTTAATTTCCAAGTCCTCGGTCTTGACACCTGGCAGCTCAGCGGTGACGAGATATTCTTCATCCAGTCGCGTTACGTTGAGCAGCGGAAAGAGGCGCACCTCTCTCCACAGAGGCTCTCCTAATCTGCGCGCCCCTCCTGTCAAGGCGGTGAAAAGGTTGTCCATTTCCCGGCGCAGACGTGTAAAGTCGCTCCATAGCGGATCTCGTACGGTACCCCAGATAGCCATCGTTTTCCTCCTTTGCATCGGATCTAACTGTTGAGCTTTGACGGGGGCTGCCGGAGGTTCATCCGGCAGTGTTTTTCCCCGACGCTTTCACACCATCACGCGACGTCGACCTTGATGGTCTTCCTCTTGCTGCGCTCCGCCTTCGGTAATCTCAGCTCCAGTGTTCCGTTCTTGTAGGTCGCCTTAATGTTGTCCACGTCAACGTGAGTCGGAAGCGTGAACGACCGGGAAAAGGATCCGAAAGATCGCTCGATTCTGTGAACGCTCTCGGTCTTTTCTTCTCGCTCTTCCTTCCTTTCCCCTCGCACGGTGAGCACGTTGCCTGCCACGCTCACATTGACGTCGTTGGGAGCGACGCCGGGTATGTCACCCTTCACGAGGAGCTCCTCATCGGTTTCCGACACGTCAAATGCGGGAACGAAACGCCGACCCTCGGCGCGCCCCCAATCGGGCCATTGCGGCTCGAAAAAACGATCGAAGAGCGTGTCGAATTCCCGACGTAAGTCGGACAGCACTGTCTCCGAGATGGGCTCGGTCTCCTTTCTCGTCCAAGGAATCAAGCTGCGCATCGCAAACTTCCTCCCTACACGGTCATGAGCTTATCACTCGGGTTTTACGACCCCGGTGATTACCGATTTGGTTAACTCGAACTTTAGATCAACATCCGTTTTCGAATGTCAAGACCCGCTCGGAAAAATCACCCTGGAAGAGCCCAGGAGATACGACGTGTTCCGCGGTTCCGCTTGCACGAGGGACCCAAGGTCAGGAAGAATCCTCCGAGAGTTAAAGCGCCCGCCAACGACACCGTGCGCTTCTCCTGTTCAACAATGACTGTTGGGACGCCCATCCCACCGGTCCGCGATCGTCCCATAGATGTCCTCGACACATGGGAGGCGGACGGAATTTTTGCCAATTGAATTGATGTTGGATCAGAAGGTGCCACGCCCTCGGTAGCGCGGGCGTCTCGCCGGTGATTCTTGTCCTGAACGCGCCCCTGCATCTACCGCAAAGGTCAATTCGCCCCACGCTCTCCACCCCAATGAAGTGGTGGTGAGCCGGGTCATGCACGATCGCGCGTGCCATTGAAATACGCGGCAACAAAACCAATATTCCAGGAGAACAGGACGATCGCGAGCATCCATACGAACCGCAGCCCAGTGGACCAGGATCGGGTGACGCTGGTGAACCAGAGGAAGGATCCGAGCGGGAGGGCGAGAAGCGAGAGCAAAACCCAGGGACTCCACCAGGATAACAGAGCTAGCACGAGTGACGCGAGCACGATAAGAAGCGGTACCCAGTGGATTGGCCGAAACATGCCGTACTTCCTTGCAAGATACCCCTGGGCTGCCCCATATCTCTTGAACATGCGCGCAAGCTTGGCGTATGAGGAAGGCCTATAATGGGCGACTCTTGCTGCCGGATTGTACATGAGGGTGTACCCGAGGCGACTGATCTTGAAATCAAGCTCCACGTCCTCGCCCGGCCAGAGCTCCTCATTGAATGCACCGCACTCCGTGAGCACCTCCTTGCGGTACATGCTGTTGCAGGAGGGATTGTGAGCGGTCGGCCTCAATGATGAGCCGCTTTTCACATAGTCTGCCACGAATCCGATGGTCTTGAGAAATCCCTGAATGAGTTTCCCGGTATCTGTGTCGTCTTGAGGGCTGACCTGATCTCCGCCGACCCCCGCGACGTTCGGCGCGAGGAATCCCTTTCTCAGCTCGTCAAGCCAGTGCCTATCCACAACGCAATCCCCATCGGTAAACGCGACAAATTGGCCCCGTGATTGTGCTATACCGATGTTCCTTGCCCGTGAAGGACCACCCTTGGGAACAGGGATGACCTTTACACCGGGATATGAGTGGCAGATTTCGAGGGTCGCGTCGGTGGAACCGTCATCCACTATGATCACCTCAAAGCTGGGGTGAGTCAGCCGAATCAGTGAGTCAAGGCACTTTGCAATGGTGCC
>Ga0067045_1031230_pt1 | contig 12842 bp, 13 predicted proteins | sample TerdegcTABiofilm_FD_59184 | JGI IMG/M metagenome (GOLD analysis project Ga0067045, IMG submission 59184) | Combined Assembly of (Gp0054472, Gp0054536) Wastewater bioreactor microbial communities from Singapore -Terephthalate degrading...
CACCGGATGAAGTGTATGAGTCACACTTTGTGCACGGGCAGTCTCTGGAGGAGGCTGCATGAGACACGGCAGGGGGAGGGCATCTCATAAACTATCCCCAAAATTTGTGTTGACAAATGGGCGCACCTCAAAATACAGGATTGGGATTATCAATAAGCAGGCATATAGTAGAAGAACATAAAGGTACTATCACATTTACAAGCACTCCAGGACAGAATACACGATTTATCGTTCGGCTACCCAAATAGCATTAAAGATTTCGCCAGCACGATTGGGATTTATTTAACTCCTATCCATACCGATACCCGTATGGGCCAAAGATGCCTTCCAAACCTTCCGGTCTCGTAAACCGGATCTGATCAGCTTTGTCTTCATAGAGGCCGGTTTCCAGGTTCGGGCCTCTCAATGATTGGAAGCCGGCGATTACGGCGGACACGCGGATAGACTCTTCACGGGGCGCATGAACACTCACCTCTCCCTTTTGTGTTGTTTCTGCTTCGGCTACAGGCTTTTCACCCATCCCGCTTGTTTCAGAGCCATGGCGCAATGGAGAAGACAATCCGGCTGACGAACACCCGTCACCCCATGCGGGCCTCTTTCCTGAGTCAGGGCTTTCTCCTATTGCGAAGCCCTCTTCTGATACTGGCCCCTTGCCCCATGCGGGCCCTTTTCCTGAATCAGGGCTTTCTCTTATTGCGGGCACTTCTCCTGCTACGGCCCCCTCAGCAGATTCAAGCCCTTCTCCAACTACGGCTTCCTGCAATAGGGTTTCCATCCGGGGAGCGTACTGCAGGAACTGTTCCACGGTTTCCTGCACTAGGTCGTCGATCCTTCTACGGTAAGGTACCCCAGTCACCGGATGGCGGTACTCCAGGATTCCGTTGAAAGCTTCGATGTACCTGTAGAATCTTCGCTGATAGAAAGAAGCTTCGAAAAAACTGAGCGTTGGATTGAGTGCCTTTAGAAGGTAGGCTCCCTTGCAGGCAAGAGGAGCCCAGAACCAGTTCTGAAGGATTTCGTACCGTCGAAGACAGGTTTCTAGCCCTTCCTCCGAATACGCACTCCCAAGGAAGCTCACCACTCCTAGAAGCTGCAAGAACTCCTTACGAGACAGTTCACCCGTCCTTTCCATCCCTTGAGTCAACTGCCGAAGGGTTTTCGGAATCCCGGCCTCCTTCCCCCAATGCTCCCACACATAGAGATCCAATGCGGATTCGAACACATGGTGTTCATACTGTGACTGTCCTGGCCCTTTCCCCACTGAGTAGAGAACGAGAGGATGGAATACCGCGTCAGCAACCACATGGACTAAGTACCCTAAAAGGAACGCGCCTACTGCTGGGCAGAACATTCCCCCATACGCTTCTGCCACTGAAACAAAGGGACGGAGGGTATTTCCCCCATCCTGGCCATGAAGGATCAGGGCGGCCTTTCTAAAAGATTCTTTTTCCGGCCCCGCAAGATAATAGAAAAGAAAATCGGGCCCCACTGCGCCAAGGAGAAAGATGTTCGGGGCTTCCATAATACAACGGGCAAGGGTGGGATAGAGACTCGGGGAGAGAGTCTCTAGAAGATCAATCCTTCGGAATGTTTCAACCTTTGACTGAGGCGGAAGCGTGATCGTTTCGTTCGAAGCGGCTGCTCTCGGGGATCTCTCCTCTTGAAGCGCCGGCTCAAACGAACCAACCCCCCTACTAGTTCCCCCGCCGATGGCTTCGGCTACCTTCTTTGCCAGGTACCAGTGGGTAAGTTCCTTCGGCATACTAGTTAGGGTACGAACATGAGGAGGATTCCACCGATGAGAAACAGAATATTCACGCTGAGAATTCCATACGCGGTATTCTGTGCCAATGTGGATACGAAACCGACTAATGCGGGGCCCATGATAGCGGCGAACTTCCCGAACACATTGTAGAAGCCGAAGAACTCAGCCGATTTCTCCTTGGGAACTAGCTTGCCATAGTAGGACCGGCTTAAAGCCTGAATTCCACCCTGGGAGGTGGCCACGAGCATGGCTAATACCCAGAACACCGCTGTTTTCGTCCCCTGGGTCTGTAAGCTAGGCAGAAAAAAGGCAATAAAAGTGATGATCACGTATACCCCAATCCCTACAAAAAGCATTGCCCGGGCCGACCATAGCCGCGCAAGCTTCCCGTACAACAAGGCGAACGGGAACGCGACGATCTGGATCATCAATAGGACGAGTAGGAGAGAGTTCTCCGAAATCCCCACATCCAAGGCAATAGGAGTGGCCATCTTGATGATCGTATCTACCCCATCGATGTAGAAGAAGTAGGAGAGGAGAAACAGGGCTAGAACTCGATACTTTCGAAGGTCCCGTACCGTCTCCCAGATCCGATTGAAGGTACTTCGCACCGGATGAGCCACGGGCTCCAGGAAGTACCTCTGGTGCACGTTCTTCAACATGGGGATGGAGAAACCCAGCCACCAGAGGGCGGTGATGAGAAAGGAGAGCCGGACTGCCGGCACGCTGGAGCTAAAGCCCAGAAGCCGGTAATTCACGATGAGAAGGATGCTCACAATAAAGGGGATCACACTCCCGATATACCCCCATCCGAACCCGCTGGTGGAAATCCAATCCATTCGATCCTCGGTAGTCACATCAGTCAGGAAGGAATCGTAGAAAATGTTGGCACCGGCAAAGCCTAGGGCGGACAGCACGTACAAGGCCAACGCTTGCCACACCTGCCCTTCCCTGGTCAGGGTAAGGGTAGCGGTTGTACCCGCGCCTAAGAGGAGGAACGCAAGGAAGAGCCGTTTCTTCATGGCCCTAAAATCGGCCAAGGTTCCCAATACGGGAGCTAGCGCCGCTAGCAGGAGAGTATAGAAGCTATTCGCGTATCCCCAATAAGCGGTAGAAAGGAAGGGATCCATCCCCTTCGCGGCCACCTGTTTGAAGTAGATAGGAAAAATGGCCGTGGTTATGATGATAGAGTAGGCCGAGTTGGCCCAGTCATACAGTACCCAGCTACGCTCTTCTTTTGTCATGTACGCCCCCTACCATATGCAGGACCCCATGACCGCCACCGGCGGCACCCTCGTGTCCCCTCACTAACCTCTTGTCAGCCCCTCATAGCACCCCCATGTGCCGCAGCTGCCAGCTCTCTTCCTATCCCTTCCCTTGACAGGGGGAGCATCCCATCACACATTAAAGGATGTGCTGAAGGAACCTCTTTGTTCGCTCTTCTTTAGGATTGGAAAAAAGTTCTTCCGGGGTACCCATCTCAATGATTTCACCCTTGTCCATGAACACCACTTTGTCCGCCGCTGCGCGGGCAAATCCCATTTCATGGGAAACCACCATCATGGTCATCCCTTCCTTCGCCAGCGCAAGCATTACGTCCAGCACTTCCTTGATCATCTCTGGATCCAGCGCGGAGGTCGGCTCGTCGAAGAGCATTACCTTTGGTTCCATGGCCAAGGCACGGGCAATAGCGACCCGCTGTTGCTGCCCCCCGGATAGCTGGGATGGATAGGCAGCCTCCTTGTCCTGAAGACCTACCCGAGCCAACAAGGTCCTCGCCTTCCGTTCCGCGTCCTCTTTGGGGATCTTCTTGACGATCTGCGGAGCCAGGGTGATGTTCTCTAAGGCCGTGAGGTGATTGAACAGATTGAAACTCTGGAAGACCATGCCTGCTTCTTCCCGGATCTTGCGGATGTCCGTCCTAGGATCGGTCACACAATCTTCGTCCACCCAGATTTCCCCGCTGCTCGGACGTTCCAACCGGTTCACGCACCGCAGGAGGGTGCTTTTCCCGCTTCCCGAAGGGCCAATGATGAGCACCACTTCTCCCGGCCATACATCGAGATTCACGTTCCGTAAAGCTTGCACAGAACCGAAGTACTTACTGACGCCCCGGATCCGAACCCGGGGGTTCCCCGAAACGTTCGTATCGAGAGGTTGCCGGGTTTGAGAGGTTCTCTGTTCCATTCCCTCACCTTCCTTTCCTATGGAGGTGCTCCTCCATGATCCCAACCAAGCGAGAGAGGAACAGGGTCAACACCAGGTACACTAAAGCTACCATCGTGTAGCTTTCGAAGTATCGGAAGGTGGTGGAAGCGTATTCCCTACCCCGACGGAGTAGATCCGCGATAGCCAGAATGGAAACAAGGGAAGAATCCTTCAATAGGGCGATAAACTCGTTTCCAATTGGAGGGAGAATGATCTTGATCGTCTGGGGAAGAATCACCCGCCAGAGGGCCTGGGTGCGGCTCATCCCAAGCGCTAGGGCCGCTTCCATTTGCCCCTTGGGAATCGCCTGGATACCGGCACGGAAGATTTCTCCCATGTAGGCTCCATAGCACACAGCCATGGCGATCACCGCCGCGGGAATTCCCTGGAGACGAAGGATCTTTCCCAGGGCAAAGTAAATGTAGAATAGCTGCACGAGAAGGGGGATCCCGCGGATCACCTCTACGTACACCGTGGCAAGGCGATTCACAAAAGTGATTCTGGAAATCTGACCCAATCCGGTAAGAAGCCCAATCACCAGAGCCAGAGAAATGGAAAGGAGGGTGACCTGGAAGGTCACCAGTACTCCATCCGGTACGAATTTCAAGATTTCCCAATAGGGTTCGGGCATGAGGAGAGGAAGAAGAACGATGAGAAGCAGAGCCCCAAAGAAAGAGATCTTCCAAGCAGAAAAGATAGTACCCTCTCCCCGTTCCGGAATCAGGGTACTATCCGTTACTTCGATCCTCGGTTTCCCTTCCGCCATTTAATTATTTACCCCAGATCCACTTGTTCTCCAGTTCCTTGATCTTTCCCGACTCTATCACTTTCTTTAAACCCGCATTGATTAGGTCTAACACTTTCTTGTTGCCCTTCTTTACCGCGATTCCGTAGTATTCCTGGGTAAAGGGTTCCCCTACAATTTTCAGTTTTCCCTTGTAGTTCTTGTTCTGGAGAACGTAATCCGCCGCGATGGGAGTATCCGCTACCACACCCGCAATCCGGCCATTCACCAGATCCTCGATCGCTAAACCCAACTCGTCATAGGTTTTCAGAGTAACTCCCTGGACCTTCTGGATTTCCATGGCCCCCGTGGTACCAATCTGGGCTCCCAGAGCCTTTCCTTTCAGATCGGCAATTTTGGTCACTCCCTGGGTAGAGGCTTGCACGATCAACACTTGCCCCGCGTTGATATACGGTTCGGAGAAATCCATCGTGGCCTTTCGCTCGTCGGTGATAGTGACCGAGGAGATCACCGCATCGTAACTATCATTAGCGAGCCCCGCAAAGATTCCGTCCCACGCGGTATTCTTGATCTCTACCTCAAATCCCGCAGCTTCCGCGATCGCCTTCATCAGGTCGATGTCGAACCCCACGATCTCTTTATTTTCGTTCACAAACTCCATCGGAGGCCAGGTGCAATCGCTAGCTACCGTGATTTTCGTTTTAGGTCCCGCGGAGATTGTTTTTTGCGTATCCCCTTGAACCTGCGACGCGCCCTTCGGGGCTTCCTGCTTGGAACACCCCAGGATAGATACCAATGCGAAGCTTACCATTAGGACAGTAAGAATCAAAGCTACAGTTCGGATTGCGTGTTTCATGTTCTCTACTCCTAACTAACGATTGGAAAAGCAGTTCAGTTTAATGGCAGGGGAATACGGATGTCAATGTCTGGAAGAAGAAATATATCTGATGTATATGTGTCTATAAAATTATTTTATCATTCCCTTAAAAACTATTTTCTTGCGGACACAAATTAACTCTTCTATAATACACGGTTATCTAAATAAAACTGAACGAAGGAGTCAAGTATGAAAAAATCAGTCACTTCACTAATCTTCCTTCTGATGCTGTTTACCTTGTTCTATAGCCCTGTTTTTGCTCAAAAGGCCGCTTCCCAACTGGATCCCATGTATGTGGACGAGGATGGGGATCTGGTCGCGGATACGCCAAAGGATCCATCAAAATGGAAAAACCCGGACACCTTGATCTTTACCTACTCACCGGTAGAGGATCCAGGGGTGTACAAAAAACTCTTCCAACCCTTCATGGACTACTTGGAAAAAGTTACCGGGAAAAAGGTGGTGTACTATCAGGTTCAATCCAACGCGGCTGAGGTAGAAGCCATGCGCTCCGGTCGTCTCCACATTGCGGGCTTTTCCACAGGGCCTACCATGTATGCGGTGAACCTAGCGGGCGCGGTACCCTTTGCCTGTAGAGGATACAAGGATCATTTTCAATCCTACAATTTGTTGGTCATTACCCATGCCAACTCGAATATAAAAACCGTAGCAGATCTGAAGGGAAAAAAAGTCGCTCACACCAGTCCTAGTTCCAACTCGGGAAACCTGGCCCCTCGGGCTCTCCTACCTGAGCTAGGAATAACTCCGGACAAGGATTATACGGTGGTATTTTCCGGGAAACACGATCAATCTATCCTTGGAGTTCGATCCAAAGACTACGATGCGGCCTGCGTAGCTTCTGATGTGTTTCAAAGGATGATCGACCGAGGCACTGTGAAGGAGAGCGAGTTCCGGATCATCTATCGGAGTGCCCCCTTCCCCACCTCTTCCTACGCGTATGCCCATGACCTCCATCCAGAATTGGTGAAAAAGATTAAAGAGGCGTTCTTCACGTTCCAGTTTCCCAAGAGCATGCAGGATGGGTTGGAAGGGGCTACTAATTTCTACCCCATCAACTATAAAAAAGACTGGGAGGTGGTCCGCAAAGTTGCGGAAAAAGCGGGCGAAGTATTCAATTTCGAGAACTTGAAAAAATTAAAGTAGAGAAGAGTCTTTTATCTTGGGCCCTCGTTAAAGATCTTTCCAGAGAGCTTTTTCGAGGGCACTTGTTTTTCTTGGATTATAACTTGGGGGGATACGCACTTGAGCGAAGCCATACTACAAATTCGTAACCTTTCGAAAAGCTACTTTCACAAACAACCCGTGTTACGCGATGTGTCGTTAGACGTGAAACCTGATGAGATTCTAATCATTATTGGCCCCTCTGGTGCGGGGAAAAGTACTTTGATGCGGTGTATCAACCATCTGATCACCCCTAGCTCCGGGCATATCTATTTCAAAGGGTTGGACATCCCCTCCCTTCATGGGGACCAGATGCGGGCTTGTCGTAGGCGAATTGGAATGGTTTTTCAAGAGTTCAACTTGGTGGAACGGCTTACCGTACTGGAAAATCTTCTTATCGGCCGACTAGGGTACATGAAGCCCCTAGAGGCCTTTTTCCAACGGTACGCTTCCGAAGACATAGACGCGGCCGAAGCGTTACTGACCCGCTTGGGACTCCGGGAGTTCGCCCTGAAGCGGGCAGACAACCTTTCGGGCGGTCAGCGGCAACGGGTAGGAATCGGTCGAGCTTTGATGCAGAACCCCGAACTCCTTTTGGCGGATGAACCTACTTCCTCCCTAGACCCAAAGACCTCCGTGGAGGTGATGGAAACCATGGCCGAGTTGGCCAGGGAACGGCACATACCCGTTTTGGTGAACATGCACGATGTAAACCTAGCCCGCAGGTTTGCCGACCGGATCGTGGGAATGCGAGAGGGTAGAATCGTATTCGATGGGAAAAAGGAAGAACTTACCAACGATACGCTAGCAAAGATCTACGGAGGGGACTCATGGATGCATTGACCCGAAGATTTCTGAAAACCCAGGAGCCGGTCCCCACAGGAGGAATGGAAAAGGTTCGAAGGTTTTTCCGATTCTATGGAGTACAGATCCTACTGTTCCTCTTTGCAGCATACTTACTGTTCGCCCTTAGCCGGTTGGGTATAAGCCCTAAACGGATTTCCGAGGGATTCACGCAGGGAAAGGTGTTTTTAAACCGCCTATTTCCCCCTGATTTCATTACCCGGTGGGACGACATCCGCCACGACATGTTGGAAAGTCTCGAGATCGCGATCGTGGCATCCATCATTGGGATCTTTCTTTCCCTACCCCTAGGGTTACTGGGAGCTCGCAACTTGATGCCTTCCGTGGTTACCTGGCCTGTGAGATTCTTCATAAGCCTTGCCCGGGCTTTCAACCCCATCATCATCGGAATCATTTTCGTGAAAGCGGTGGGATTCGGGCCACTAGCGGGTCTCCTCACCTTAAGCGTCGCCTCCGTGGGATTTATCGGAAAACTGTTCATAGAAGCGGTAGAAGAAATCTCCATGAAACAGGTGGAAGCGGTTCGGGCCTCGGGGGCCTCTTTTCTCAGTGTCATCCGGTTTGGAGTGTTGCCCCAAGTCTCAGCCAGGTTCATTGGTTTTGGTATGTACCAATTCGACAGCAACCTCCGTAACTCTACTACCTTAGGGATCGTAGGAGCGGGTGGAATCGGAGGAACCTTGTTCGCGGCCTACCAGCGCTTCGATTACCGGATCGTATGCGCCATCGTGCTACTGATCATCGGACTCATAATCTTGGACGAGTATGTTTCCGAACGTGTGCGGAGAGTGTTCCAATGAGCGAAAACTTAGCCAAGGAATGGAAAAACCATGTAGGGCCCAAACGGGCCTTGAAAACTGTATTCTACGCTATCGTCATGGCGGCCTTGGTGGTTTCCCTTCGGAACATCGAAATCATCCCCGAGTTCCTGAAAGACACTCCCGAGCAGCTTTTGGACTTGTTCCGAAGGATGTGGCCGATCGATGTGAGGTTCCTATGGGGATTCGTCGCTCCCTCCATCCTGGAAACGATCCATATCGCCACCCTGGGTACCATCGCAACCCTGATCATCACCTTTCCGTTAGCAGTGCTAGCGTCGAAAAACATCGTGCGTAACGAAGCTATCCGATACGTGATGAAGTTCATCTTCGTGGCTTCTCGTTCTGTGAACTCGCTGATCTGGGCGCTGTTCTACGTGGCGGTGTTCGGCCCCGGTCCCGTTGCCGGGGTAATGGCCATTATGAGTCGTTCCATCGGATTCGTGGGGAAACTCCTTTCGGAAGCCATCGAAGAGTCCAGCCGGAATCAGATCGAAGCGGTGATTTCCGTGGGAGCTCCTCCGGTGAGCGTGTTCTTGAAAGGCTTCTGGCCCCAGATCCGGCCCAGTTTTCTCTCCATCGCTCTGTTGCGTTGGGATATCAATATCCGCGAGACCGCAGTGTTAGGAATCGTGGGAGCGGGGGGAATTGGCCTCCTGTTGGAATCCGCCATCGACGTCTTCCACTGGCCTGGAGTAGCGGCGATTCTTCTCTCGATTTTCGTGGTGGTACTACTGGCAGAGTTCTTAGTAACGAACCTTCGAAAGAAGGTAATCTAGAGTTTACAGTTTCCGTATTTTGTATACCACGAGTAGCAGTAGGTAGTACAGGTAGACCACTCCCCGGAACACTCGCCAGGGGTGACGGAAGAGTTCGGGAACGTGCTCACGACCCTTTTCCACCGTTTCCCTCGAAGGACGAACTCGTCTTCCCGAAATAATGTCGAAGGTTTCCGGGCTATAGATCACGATCGATGCAGGCAACGCTTCCCGTTTTCGCTCTGCCCACCGTTCCTTTCCTTTAAGTCCTAATCCTAGAAGCACGCAGCGCGGGGAAGCTTTTCTCATGGCCAACAGGATATCCCCTTCCACCTGAAGCGGGTAGTATCCAGGGTAACGACCCACTAGTCGCAATCCGGGGAAGGTCTGTTTCAGATTCTTCTCCGCTTGCTGGAGGTAGGGTAGTTTCCCTCCTAGTAGATAAAGGGAATGCCCCTTTTCTTCCAAAATTCTCAAGAGACGGATCACCACATCAAAAGGATAGTACCGGTGGGAAACCTTCTTTTTCAGAAATCGAGCTCCTCGGAGGATACCCTTGGAAGTAGGAATCACTAGGGATGCGCCTTCCACCCAGGAACGGAACTCCGCATTTCTTCGGGCTTTAAGGAGGTCCCAAAGACTGAGAAAGACCACCGGACACAATCCCTCTTTTTTGAGAAGACTAGTTAGAACGTCATCTAGTTCTTCGGGGCTAACGTCGTCGAGGGGGATTCCGAGAATCCGTTCCTTCTTGATCTTCAAGGTTCTTGCTGCAACTTCCACGCTGTCTTCTCCAGAAGAAGAATCTGCACTGCCGCCAAAGCAAAAACCGGTGCAGTTTCCGTGCGGAGCACTGAAGGCCCTAAATACGCGGGGGAAAACCCTCCTTGTTGGAGGTAGGTTACCTCTTCCTCGGACAAGCCGCCCTCGGGACCAATCACCAGTGCTATCGCCTTTCGATAAATGGAAAGATACTGATGGAGGGTGGTTCTTGCAAGGGGGGCCTGGTGAAAAAAAAGCCCCAGCCGATCCGGTTCCGTTAGGGGGAAAAGCTCTCCAATCGCGTTAAGGGGGGAAGGGGCTAAGATTTCTGGCACCTCCAAGGAACCGCATTGCTGGGCCGCTTCCTTGGCAATCCTCTGTAGCCTTCGGATCTTTTCCTCTGGCGACTCCCACCGGGGTACGGAAAACCTGCTAATCACGGGAACTATTCGGGATACCCCAAGCTCCACGGCTTGTCGAACAATGAGATCCAGTTTCTTCCCTTTGGGAATACATTGAAACAAGGTTATTTCGGGGAATGGCCGTTCCAACGGCCCCCTCCGTTGCACCCTAAGGGTACAGAAGGAAGGAGTAATTTCTTCCACAGTGGCATAGTAAAAGGTCCCTTCCCCATCTGAGGCATTGAAAGAATCCCCCTCTCGCTTACGTAACACCCTAACCAGATAATGGTACTCCTTTCCCTCGAGGCGGAGAACCTCTTCTCCATGGAAAGAAGGGGGTAGAATGAACAACCGCATAGTGCTATTCGCGGCTAGCGCCACTTCCCAAGATCTTCACAAAGGCCTGCCGCCTACGGGGCCCGTCAAACTCACAGAAATAGATCCCCTGCCACGTTCCTAAAGCCAACGATCCTCTGGAAATGGGGACGGTAACACTGGATCCCACTAGGGTCGCTTTAATGTGGGCAGCCGAGTTCCCTTCGGTATGCTGGTACCGATCCTGGAAAGGCACGATCTTGTTCAGTTCCATTAAAAGATCGGCTTTTACGGAAGGGTCCGCTGCCTCGTTGATGGTGATCCCTGCCGTGGTATGGGGCACGTACACCACACAGAGCCCCTCTCGCACACCAGAGGACGATACCAGGGTTTGCACTTCGCGGGTAATGTCCAACAGTTCCGTGCTAGATCGGGTTTGCAGCTGAAGGGTGTTCATTCGCTACCTCCCTTTTGCCCCCTCTCGGAGGAACTTCACCGCTTCTTGCAGTACCAAATCGTATTCCAGATCGTACACCGGGGGGTTCGGAAGATGCCGGTTGATCTCGTTGCGGATCATCCGTTTCAGGATTCGATCCGATAGGTCAGGATTCTCCTTCCGCAGCTTGTCTACGAATTGCTGGATTTCCCGCTCCGAAGGGTTGGGATTCTGAGAAACAAAGTTTGGAATCTGCCGGGATGAGATTAGTTTGGAGTAGACTTCCGTTTCCTTCTCCGATAGAGAGGATTCCTTTACCTCCCGATCAGGAGAAACCCCTACTTTGTCGATAGTAACCCCCGAAGGGGTATAGTAACGGGCAGTAGTCAATCGGAACCCCGTTCTTCCCAGACTTCGCACCTGCTGGACCGATCCTTTCCCGTACGTCTTCGTACCGAACAGGGTTGCCCGTTTACGATCTTTCATCACACCGGCGAAGATTTCGGAAGCAGAGGCCGAGCCCCCATCGATCAGTACAGCAATGGGTATATCAGAGGGAACAATAGAACCCGGTTTGGCCTCGTACACGGCATTCTCTTGAGGGATTCGGCTACGGGTGCTCACGATCACCCCATCGTCGAAGAACAAATCTGCCGTCTCTATTACAGAGTTCAAAAGACCTCCGGGATTCATCCGTAGATCAATCACGAGGGACTTGTACCCGGAAGCTCGGAACGATTCGATCGCCTCCTGGATCTTGTCGTCCGTGTAGGGGGTGAATTGAATGATGCGGATATACCCGATCCCCTCGGAGATCATACTATACCGTACCGTAGGCACCTGGATCACCGCGCGGGTAAGAGGCACATCGAACTGAAGGCTGGGACCTCTTCGAATCGTAACCGTTACTGTAGTTCCCGGTTGTCCCCGTAACCGTTTTACCACTTCATCGATACTGAGTTTCTCCGTGGATTCCCCATCGATCTTCACGATAAGGTCCCCCGCCTGGATTCCCATTCGATACGCAGGGGTACCTTCGATAGGGGAAACCACCTCTACAAAAGATGCTGTCTCCTTGCTACCTTCCGGTAGTACCTGCTTGTTGATGTATAACCCCACCCCCCCAAACTCACCCGAGGTAGTATCGTTGAGAGTGCGCATATCCGCTTCGGTTAGGTAGGCCGAATGGGGATCTTCTAAACTTTCGAACAGCCCTTTCAGGGCCCCATCTATCAATTTTTCCGAGTTCACAGGGTCCACATAGTTGTTCTGCACGTACAGATAGATAAATTGGAACAAGGAGAGAAGATTCTGCGTCTTCCCATCTACTGCCTGCGCTACCAGGGTTGGGGCAAGGAGTAGACTGACCAGAATCAAAGCCGTTGCAATACTAATGCCTCCCCAGGGAATCCTCCGTTTGGAGGATACAGATGAAGACGTCGAAAAATCCTGTTCAGGATAACGGTCACTCATATTGTTCCTTTCCTCTTTGGCAAAACTCTTGTGTATAGGGTACAGTATTTTTCACGTATTGACCACCACTCAAGCCCTCCGTAGTATTCCAACCAATGTGGAAAAAAGAGAACCTGTTCTATCTGGGTTGCCTGTGGGAAGTATTCCGGTTCATTTTCCTCTTCTCCCTCGTTTCCTTCCTTTCGAATCCCGGGGGTAGATTCATCTATACTCTCTATTTTCTTTGGGTAAATGCGCC
>Ga0067045_1031229_pt1 | contig 12840 bp, 10 predicted proteins | sample TerdegcTABiofilm_FD_59184 | JGI IMG/M metagenome (GOLD analysis project Ga0067045, IMG submission 59184) | Combined Assembly of (Gp0054472, Gp0054536) Wastewater bioreactor microbial communities from Singapore -Terephthalate degrading...
ACCCGTGAAACAAGTTCAGGGCAGGCTTGTTTCGGAATCTGAGGCACAAGATATTGTATAGATCCTGAAACGAGTTCAGGATGACGTGGTTCTCCGCCAAAGGACTGAATATATACCCGGTATTAGTTTGAGCGTTTACTATTGCCGGGCATGTAGTTCACCGCTGATTTCATAGTTGAGGAACAGTCTGTTCTTTCGGGCATTCAGTGATACGGTTGGATGTTAACGCCTTTAAAATATTTCATCAGGATGGTTTTATAATCGTATCCTTTTTTTGCCATACCTAAAGCCCCGAATTGGCACAAACCAAGTCCGTGTCCCCATCCGCTCCCTTTTGCCTTCCATCCGTCGTCGCTCTTTTCCATGGTGAAACGGGTGCTGTAAAGAGGAACCCAGGCTTTTCCCTGCCTGAATTTAAGTATGCTCCGGATCCGGTCTCCTTTCACCACCGCTTCCTTGCCGTTGCCTTTTATTTTAAGTTCTATTATTCTCCCGCATTCGCCCACTTTTTCCGCCGTGATTTCATCAATATCCCCCAGATCGATCCAGTTGAGATTGGTTTTTATGGTCTCCTTCATCTCCTCTTTGGTCCACGAGACCTCCCACCGGTAATAACGGGATATACTGCAATAGGCGGGAAAATCCGTCGAAAGGGGAGTCCGGCTGTTTTTTTCGGATTGCGTTACGGGGGCTGCTTTCTTTTCTTCCTCTGACGGGTTTGTCTTTTTTTGTTCTTCTTGTTTGGTTTTGGTTTTACCCCTGTTTTTCTTTTTCTCTTCTTTTTCCCGATAGGGTCGGTCATAATCCTCCTCTATGGACGACGGGGGAGATGAGGACGGAGAAGGCGAGGGAGATACGGTAGTGGCAGGTTTTTCCCCGCTATTTTCATCGGATGGGTTTTCACCGTTAGTGTCAGTCCCTGTATTTTCCACATTAGTTTCACCGTCTTCTCCGCATATAACATTTCTCAGATATGGAATGGGATCCGTCAGAAAGACCGTCTCGTTGCAGGACGTGGAGCCTCCGCAGGTGGAGTGGTATAAGGGATATAAAACCAGTTTGCCGTTATAGAACAGCACTTCTCCTCGGGTTTCCTCCACCCCGCGATTCGACACGGCATCTTCGACATCGTATCCGCCGTATTCCTGGAACATACTGCCGGCATAGAAGTCGTAGCCGTCATTTTTGAATTTCCCCAGCCGTCCCAGGGCATAGGTACGGGCTACCACCGCTTGGGTTTTCGCCATCTCGATATAGTTGGTCTGAAACTCTTCGGGAACCACCCCCTTGAGGTAGTCTTCCAGATCCAGTTCATTTACCAGATAGAGATAATCATTTCTGTAATATACTTTTAAGATGCCTCTATATCTTTTATCGTTGATTTTCAGTAAAGTTCTTGATTCATTTTCTTTTTTATTTTCCTTTGTTTCAGGAGGGGATATGAGTAGCGACGGGGAAAGTTTCTGTTCATCATCGGTTCCCTTATTAAAAAATATAAACGAAGCCGATTCCGGTTCTTTCTCGTCATTCCCTTTTTTATTCAAATCCTCGTCGGAGTTTTTTGCCTTCTTCTCACCTCTGGAAAAGATCACGGTTTTATCCGGGGAGACCTTTACGGTTTTATCTCCCTCTATTTCGCTGACGGTGAACCCCTTGGGACAGGAAATTTTCAGGTCTCCTTTTATTTTGGCTATCAGAATCTTTATAATAATAACGTTATCGCTTTCATCCCGGCAATATCCCGGAATAGCACAAAATAAAAACAAAAAAGCCGATATGAAGAAAATCCCGAATCCGGATAATAAGCGGTTCATGATAAGAAAATCCTTGCATTGGAATCAAATAATAAGAAGACAAGCCTTTATAGAGATATTCACCGATACCGCCCCTATTCTTTTTTCGCCGATACGGTTTTTACCCTTACACTTCCGAATCCCAGATGCCGTCCCGGGCTTTTATCAGAAATTCCAGAGCCTGTTCCGACAGACGGCGGGAGAGGCGCAGATGAGAGGATTCTCTTCCTTCGATATAATCTCTAATCAGGCTCACCGCTTCCCGGTAGAGATGGAGTCCGTCCACGACCTGGGAGCGGGAGTTGGTAAAGAGATAGTGGTCAACAGGCGGTTTTTTATTCCACCTTTCAATCTCTTTATTTATATATTCTTCCACCTCTTTTAATAAAAACAATCCTCTTCCGGGATCAATCCTATTTTCCTCCAGTGCCACACCGATTTTACTCAGTTGGCTATGAACAACGGGGAAGGAAACTCCCGAACTTCTCTCCAGTATATCTTCAATAGCGTTTTCCAGTTCCTCTCTGGACTGAAACTCCTCATCGCCGGGAATAGCCGGTTCTTCCCCTTGGATTGCAGGTCGGAACTCCTCTTTGATTATTTCTTCCTTTGCAATCCACCGGTGATGGGAGGAAGTCAAAATAGTTCCTTCCTGATCCAGGAGTATATCAAGACTTCCCGTTGTTATTTCCTTATCCCGGTTTTGCTCCTCTTTGTCAGGCATAGGCCGTTTCTCCCGGCATACCCGTACCGCTTCCCGTATTGCCGTAACCCATGGCCAGTTGGATATTTTCTCTCATCTGATGAAGTTGGGGATTTTTCTTCATCCAGTCGCTGAAGGGTTTTTTCAGTCCGTTGGGAGTTTCCTCTTTCAGGTATTGGTTATAGGCGATGAGGTAGAAATATCGGTCTAAAAAATCCTTCCCTTTTGCCTGAGCCGATTCCTGTTTTTGAGAAGATGTAGCGGTTTCGGATTTCTCCTTGTTTTCGAGAATCGCCTCTCTCAAATTTTGTAAGGCGCTGTATTTATCGATAATACCGTCGGCTTCTTCTTTGGTCTGGGGGCCTTTTTCCAGAGTGCGGATGAGGCTCAGGATTATTTTATAATCGCCCCTTTTGTAGTCGGCGATCTCCCGGATGTCTTCTCTTACCGACTTATTTTTGGTGATCTTGTCTCCCGGTTTCGATTCTTCCTTAGCCTTCTTCATCAGACCCGCGACGACCATACCCGTGGTAGTTCTGCCTCTTCCCGCGTGGCAGTTGAAGATCATCTCGGCGTCGTCGGGAGTATTTTTCAATCTTTTCGTCAGGGCGTCGAAGTCTTTTTCTTCGGGTTTTTTCTCGTCGGTGATGGGGATCCGGGCATAATCCACGTTAAACCCTTCCTTTTTGATCCCGTCAAAGACTTCCCTGGGGGTTTGCACCGAGTCGGGTTTTATCTCCTCCCACCGGGCGACGACCTTACCGTCGGGGGTTTCGTCGTGCAAAAGGATCTTTCCGCCGTTTTTCTTAGCCTCTTCCAATATTTCCTTTTTCAGCCGCTCCTCGGTCTTTTCGATCTCTTTTTCAGATATGCCGGGGTTTTCCATATTTCGGAACATTTCTTTGTTTTCCCGCAGGCTCAGGGGTTTGCCGTTGATATAGACCACCGGTTCCTCTCTCAGAGTAGTCCAGACCGCCTTTTTGCTCCCCTTGCCGGGACCCGCCCCTACCTGACGGAGGGTATTCTTGATCCCATCCACTGTGGGCTGACCCGTTCCCGTAACCCGATCCTCCCCGATTCTCCTGAAATTGGGCGCTCCCTCCACCATCGGTTGGGGATTCTTCCCCTTTTGCAGATCAGTGTTATGCAGGGTGGGGTATTGATCGAATTTTAATATGGTTCCCTCTTTCAGCACCTTGCCGTCTCTGGATTGAATAACCTGCTTGACCTCCGGCGAAGCTATGTCCAGATCCTTTTTGGCGTTCACCTCTGAATTTGAGGCGACTGCTTCCGTCCCTTTTGCTTTGGCGGTCTCTCCTTTTTCCTCTATTGGCGAAAAGGATACGGTCTTGCCGTCGAACATGGATTCGATATGAAGCAGATCCTTTTCCCTGACTTCCTCGGTGAGGGGTTTCATTTCCGCCTGGGGGGATTTTACCTGTCCAGCTCCGAAAGAAGCGGGATCGAAAATAAGATACTTACTATCTTTACTACCTATATTGGCGCTGTTAAAATCCATAAATATACCACCCTTCGATATTCTTCTCCCTAATTCCCCGAAAAACAAAAAAATCCTATCCCACCTAAAGGGAATAGAAGATTTTCTTGTCCGCCTGTTTGGAAGCCGGAAATTCGGTGTAGGCTCTCAGGGTGTATAGTGATTTCAATAAACAACTTCCTCTATAATCCCGTCATCCTGAACTCGTTTCAGGATCTATTTCGAAAGTTTTTATTTAGAACCACTATAAAAGAACGGAAAATACCCGTAGCGAAGGGCTTTATCTCTTCTGTAAACCGCCGCGAGGGGAATCGGCAGACAGATATTCCGGTCTTGCCAAAATCGGATAACCCAAAAGAAAGCCCGATATTTTCTTCAGGAACTTTACCTTTTAATTTCTGATTTCCGACTTTTTTTATTTAGTTGGTGTAGGGCAGAAGGACGATGGAGCGGGCTTTTTTGATGGCTCTGGTCAGTTCTCTCTGATGTTTGGCGCAATTGCCGGAGATCCGCCGGGGAAGAATCTTTGCCCGGTCGCTGATATATTTTTTAAGAATATTATAATCCTTATAATCGATGGCGGTTACTTTGTTGGCACAGAAGTGGCAAATCTTTCTTTTGGGTCTTTTGCTCTTTTGTTTTCGCATGGTCTTTCTCCTTGTTATTGGGTGTTTATTTTAATTTCATATCTTCATATCAAATAAAACCGACTGTTCCTCGGAAGAGAGGAAAAACTCACGGGTATCGGGCTTTATCAGAAGGGCATATCGTCGGGATCGAAGTCTCCGTAGTTGCTGCCGTCGGACACGTCTATATCGCTGACGTCTTCTGCGGGGGCTTTCTGGGGTTTGCCGGAGGCTTTGGGTTTAGACTGGGGAGCGGAATAGGATGAGGAAGATCCTCCGGACTCTCCACCGGTGTCTCCTTTGCTTCCCAACATTCTCATGTCAGTAGCGATTACTTCCACCGCAGTTCTTTTCTGTCCCTCTTTAGTTTCGTAATTACGGATCTGAACCCGTCCTTCAATCAAGACCTGTTTTCCCTTTTTAAGGTACTGTCCGCAAGTTTCAGCCAGTCTCTCCCAGGCATTAACATTAAAGAAGTCCGTTTCTTCGCTTTTAAAACCTCTACCGACTGCAAGACCAAAACTAGCCACCTGTTTTCCCTGGGGGGTATATTTGAGTTCCGGATCTTTGGTCAGATTTCCAACGAGTACTATTTTATTATAGCTAGCCATAACATCACCCTGTAAGTTTATTTTTACTTATTAGGTATTTTATCATATAACCGACACTGCCGCACTAAATAAACCGATGCCGAAACAGGTTTATTTTAGTTAAGCCTGATAATGAGGTGTTTTACCACATCGTCGGAGAGCCGCAGGCTGCGGTTGAGTTCCTCGATAAGGCTTTCGGGGGAGTTGAAGCGCATTACCACGAAGATTCCTTCGGTGGTGTGTTCAATCTCGTAAGCCATTCTTCTTTTGCCCCAGTTTTCGATATTGATGATTTCTCCGCCGTTTTTCTTGATAAAATCGGAGAATTTCTCCTGGAGACGGGTGATGGCCTCTTCGTCCAGCCCTGGATTTAAAATGTAGGTAGATTCATAAACCCGCATGTTGTTCCTCCTCTTTCGGGGTAGATATTTTATATTTGCAATTTTATTCGTAACCGGAACGGCTTTATTGGGCAGAACCGGTTAAAATCATCGTTGTTTAAAACTTTTCTTCCCGGAATTACGTTTTTGTATTATAACACCGGCAAAACCCTTTGGCAATAGTTTTTTCCCGGCTTTTAAGAGCAACTTCCCACATAGTCGGTTGAAACCAAACTGCTGTAGCGAAGAACTTTAGTTCTTCCTCCAAACTCCCGCGTCAGAAGGTGAAGGACTGAACAGACTGTGTGAAAAGGTTGAAAACGAAGTTGTAGATCAGGACTTTAGTCCTGCCAATCCAGATATATAGTAATTCCAATAAACAATCTCCTCTATAATCCCGTCATCCTGAACTTGTTTCAGGATCTATTTCGGAAGATTTTATTTAGAACCGCTATAACGCCGACCTAACAGACTTGTCAGGCGGTCTGATCTAGGGAGATTCTCGCCAATTTCCGGGGTTTTACACGCTCTGAAGTCCGTCGAAGGGGTCTGTGGCTACAGATATTGTTCTTTTGCATTCATTCAGTCCCCCCGTCATTCCGAATCCTGAAACAAGTTCAGGACAGGCTTTGTTTCGGAATCTGAGGTGCAAGATATTGTATAGATCCTGAAACGAGTTCAGGATGACGGGGTTCTCCGCCAGAGGACTGAATATATACGTTCTTTTCCCTCTATGGAATTAACCGGTTACTCGTCGGGAACCTCTTCGTCGTTGTCGTCGGGGAGAAGGATTTCCTTTCCTTTATCCCGGTAGCCTTTCCTGTACTCCTCGAAGTCGGGTTGATCCTCGTCGAAGAATTGAAGTTCTTTCTTGCCGATAATGACCGTATCGCCGGGTTGAACGCCCATATTACGCAGAGCCTCGTCCAGTCCCATTTTTTTGAAACGGTCGTGGAGGTAGATCTGTGCTTCGTCGATATAAAGAGGGGTCATTTGAACCAGACGTTCCACGGTTTTGCCATAAACATGGAAGATGCCGTCTTCTTTCTCGATGGTGAAGGGTGTAAGTCCGGGATCGCTGGCGATGTTGACTTCCACCGGGGGAATTTCCTCCCGGATAAAGTCCTCGCTGATATTTTCCAGTCGGGAGAAGACGTCCTGTAAAAGTTCCTCCACTCCTTCGCCGGTGGCGGCGGATATGGGATAGCATTTCTGTCCCAGTTTTTCAAGAGTCGATTGGAGATTGAAAAAAGCTTCCTCGGTACCTGGGATGTCGGTTTTGTTAGCGGCTACAATCATGGGTTTTTCCATGAGAGAGGGATTGTATTTTTCCAGTTCCTGATTGATTATATGGTAGTTTTTCAGGGGATTGACAGGATCTAACCCGGTGATATCGATGAGGTGAACCAGAATCCGGGTTCTGAAGATATGTTTGAGAAACCGGTGTCCCAGTCCCGCTCCCTGATGAGCTCCCTCAATCAGACCGGGGATATCGGCAAAAATATAACGAAGGGCCTCACTTTTATAGACCGCCCCCAGATTGGGATAAAGAGTGGTAAAGGGGTAATCGGCTATTTTGGGCTTGGCTTGGGAGATCCGGGCTAACAGACTGGACTTGCCCGCGTTGGGGAGTCCGATGAGTCCCACGTGGGCAATGGACTTCAGTTCCAGCCGGATCCACTTCTCCTCCACTTCCTCGCCGAATTCGGCAAAATGGGGAACCCGGTAGTTGGCGGTAGCGAAGCGGGCATTGCCTCTGCCTCCCCGTCCGCCTTTTGCCACCAGCAGTTCCTCGCCCTCGGAGACCACATCACCCAGCAGTTGTCCCGTATTCGCGTCATAGACCACCGTTCCCAGGGGGACTGCCACTTTCAGGTCTTTGGCGTCTCTGCCGGCTTTGTTGTTGCCGCTGCCGTGCTTACCCTTATCAGCGCGAAAATGTACCCTCTTGCCGAACTGCGCCAGGGTGTTCATTCCGCCGGAGCCGACCAGATAGACGCTACCGCCCCTGCCGCCGTCGCCGCCGTCGGGTCCTCCGTAGGGTCTGAACTTTTCCCGATGGAGACTGATACATCCGTTACCGCCGTCTCCACCCCGGACATATATTTTGGCTTCATCTACCAGCATGGTTTCCCTCATTCAGAAAAAAATACAGCCTCCAGGCTGCATTTTTAGCCTTTTCTAAAAAACAGTCGGTTAACAGTTACACGGGTTCGATACAAACCAATTTGCGATTGGCTTTTTCGGTAAATTTTACCCTTCCGTCCACTTTGGCGAAAAGAGTATAGTCTTTGCCCATACCCACGTTATCGCCGGCGATGAACTCCATACCTCTCTGGCGAACCAGGATATTTCCCGCCAGAACTTCCTGGTCTCCGTAACGCTTCACGCCCAGCCGTTTGGATACGCTGTCCCGTCCGTTTTTGGAGGATCCCAGTCCCTTTTTGTGGGCGAACAGTTGAAGATCGAAAAACATAATAACCTCCATCATAAAGAAGTTAGAGGTTGGAAGTTAGAAGTTAGAAAAAACCGACTTCCCGTTTCCAATATCCGACTTCTCTCTTGATTTATATTCAATAAAAATAAGAGTTCCCTCAAGAACGGGGGTATTATAACACAACTCCCCTCCCTTGTCAAAGGGATAAGGAGATAATTATCCCTTCGTAAAGGGGATTTCTTATATTCATGGAATTCTCTTCCTGTCGGGATGTTTACTTTTTGTTAACGTTTTTTAAAAAAAGTTGTGATATAATGGGTGTAATTATAAAACCCTTAAAAGATGTTAGGAGGAAATCCGGGATGGATGCTATAGGAAGAATCAACACGCCTATGACAGGAATGATATCAGGTGGAGTAAAGGAAAGTTCTGCCAAAACTCCCCAGATCAAGGATTCCTTTACCAGGGCGGAAAATATCCAGAATACCGAAAAGACCCTTAAAGCCGTAGTAGCGGGCGATGTTAAAGAAACAACCCCCGCACAGAAAGCAGAAGAAACCGCCCCCACCCAACAGACCGACGCGGTGGGAGATAAGAAAATATCAGAAAAAGCTCCCGATCCCCTCATGCAAGCTCTGGAAATCCGGGAGAAACTGGAAACCCTCAAAGGAGCCGACAGAGAAGCTTATATTAAGGAATTCCGGGAGAAAAACGCAGGCAAGATTTTCGTCTCCATAGACCTGCACGACCACCAGCCCATTTACCGTCCGGGAACCCACCCCGCAGACACACCGGAAGTCCAGAACTATATTCTGGGAACCGGCGACGCCGACAACCGCAAGGAAGTCTATCGGGACGCCGAAGCCTACGCGGTGGAAGCCATGAAAGGCAACAAGAACTTCCCTCACTTCGGAATCCAGGTCTCCTTTTCGGGGTCCCTCATGGAGAATATGGAAAAGACCGCAGAACGGGGACTATGGCCCGGCAAGGGATGGAACGAACGGTATAAGAATCTCAGGGCAACCACCGGCACCGAACTGGGTAATCCCCAACTGGATTTTGTCAATATCGGATACCACCATCCTCTTATGGGCTTGACCGCCACCGGACACGAAACCGGCGGTGTGGATCCCGATAAGGATATCGTTCTTCAACTCAAGATGCATCAATACGCGGTGGAGAAACTCTTCGGCGGACCCATTTCCAAGGGACTCTTCCCTCCCGAAATGGCTTTCACCGAAAGAATGGTTCCCGCCATCAAAAAAGCCGGCATCGAGTGGACTATGGTTGACAACATCCACTTTGATCGCGCCAATGTGGATTACAACAACCCCGGCGACGGTCTCAAACCCCCCAACAAAGCCGATCAGAGAAACCCCGGCACTCATAACTACGAAACCCTGCCCAACGACCTGGCAAAGACCCATATTGTGTCACCGGAAGCTTTAAGACCCCACTATGTAAAACATGTAGATCCCAACACCGGTAAAGAGGAATTGATGTTGGTAGTGCCGGAAGAAAGATCCCTCTCCTCCTATATTCAAAAGGACAGAGACGGCGCCAAACTTCAGGAGATCATCAACAAATTCCAGAAATATAATACCGATCCCGCACATCCCCTCTTCGTCCTGTATGCCACCGACGGCGACAACAACGGTTCCAACAGCGGAGAGTTCCACCGCAATGTTCCTATCGATATGGCAACCCGATTTCCCGGTCAGGTGGTATTTACCACTATTTCCGACTATGTGCAGTTATTCCCGCCGGATAAACCCGAAATGACCAAGAACGAAGCGGGTGTTCAACAGTTCAAGGGCGGAGACGTGATTCACGTCGAAGACGGTTCCTGGTGGGGAGCCAACCTGGGGGATCCTCAGTTCTCCAAGTGGATTGACGATCCCGCTTACAGAGGCTACTCTCCCAAGAATAACTCCTGGGCGACTCTCACCGCTGCCAAAAACGAAGTCCTCACTGCCGACAAGATGGAACCCGCCGGCAATACTAAGGAGAGCATCGGCAATATTATAGACGGTAAAGGAAGCGATACCGAAAAGGCATGGCACGGACTCCTGGTAGGACAGACCTCCTGCTACGAATACTGGAATCCCGACAACGTGCTTTCCTACTCCTCGGTTAAAGGGGCAAATATGGCGGTGGATAATGCGGAAAAGGTCATCGCCCGCCACAAGAAGGAAGAGGACACCGTAGGTCCCACCATTTTCCTTCCTATGCACACTCCTTATAACCCTAAAGGATTCCCTGCCACTTTCAACGTGGTAACATTCGTTCATGACGTAAACGATGTCAAATCGGTAAAGGTTAAATTCCGCAAGGATGAGGACGGCGTTCTGAACAGACCGGAAGACTTCATGTTTGACGGCAAGGGCGTCGGCAAATGGGACGGCGAAGTGTTCATGAACAAACTCCCCTTCCCCGAACTGGCTGAAAAACCCGGCGTATGGGTAGATCCCAAGAAACGGGCTGATGTCTATAGAGCCGATGTCGAGGTGGAGATTCCCGAGGGAAAACCCGGCGAAATGGTTCAATACTATGTGGAGGCGGAGGATACTTTAGGCAATGTGAGCAAGTCTCCTATCAGCAATGTGTATGTGTCCAGCGTGGCGGATCCGGTGAACGTTACCAATGACGAACTGCACGCCCAGTTAAAATCCGGTGATCCCGGCGTGATGGGAAATGCCATAGCGTTTATATTCACCACAGGAAGAAATGATGTAAATATATTCAACCATGTCTTCTTCCGACTGGAGAATGCGGACGCCAACCTGCTGAAGTCTCTGGAGGATCTCTCCATAAAGGGACGGATCAAACTCTCCGACGAACCTAAGTTCAGAGATGAATATATCAACCGTCTGGACAAATTCCTTGTAAAGGATGAAAACACTGCCAAACTCAAATCTCAACCCCACCTATCCTTCTTCATGTCCAACCCCCTGACCGCCCAAGCCAACGACCCCCGCGTAGCGAGAATATTAGCAAAACTGGCATAATCTTTATCTAAAATAGGTTCGAGTTTAAATAATAGTTATATAACCAAAAGTTCAGAGGAGGGAGAGAACATAGAAAATATGTTTCTCCCTCCTCTGGTTAATCCTAACTTACGGACTCCCACCTGGAAACCGGCATGAAATCTGGTTTTTTACTACTAACTACAAAGAGAATATTTTTAGACTTCATGCGGGTTTCAGCCAAAAAATCCGGAAGTTCGGGTTAATCTTAAAAGTTAAAATAATAAAATTTTATTTAGGAGGATATATATGCAAAACCAGGAAAAAATTACTACTCTTTTGGTAACTGTAGGCACAAGTCTTTTTGACAGCAATCTGTCTAAGATTAATCCTGATAATTATTCCAAGGAACCACTCCCCAATTTTATAACTGATAGGGAATTTTTTTTGAAATTACTCATTGAACTAAAAGATGCGTATGACAACAGAGATAATGATAGCGTTAATATCTCCAAGATATCCCATCTTCTTTTGAAACTTCCTCCCCAATTTAGGCTCTTGGGGGCGGAGATTAATTCGGTATATGCTATGTTGGAGAAGGGATTCTTAGAAGATCGGAGAGATAGGATCATATTTTTGGTATCCGACACCAAGGAGGGGAAACAGATCGGAGAAATTTTAAAAAATTATTTTGTTCATCAAAATTCTCCTGTTCGATTTGAGTCCAGCGATGTGGTAGTTATTGAGGGCTTACAGGATCAAGACCCTCAGAAATTTAAAAGAGAGGGATTGCCCAATATAGTCAGAGAGATGGGGAATCAGTATCGTAAGTGGGGAAATTACGGAATGGGGATAAATGCTACCGGAGGATATAAGGCACAGATAGCTTTGGCAGTGGCTTTCGGTCAGGTAATGAAGGTTTCAGTATATTATAAACATGAAAGATTTAATCAGATTATTTCTTTTCCTCGTGTTCCTTTTACCATTAATTTGGATATGGTGCAAAAAAATCTTAAATTTTGGGCAGATATAGTAGAAATAGATACTTTAACGGAAAAACAGATGGAGACAATAAAGTCCAGAGGGAATATTTCTGAGGAATTCTTGCCTCTTTTAGAGTGGGAAGTTATTGATGGTGAAAAACATTACGTTCTTTCCCCTTTAGGATTGATATATTGGGAAGGTTTTTTACAACAGAATCCTAATATAGTTCTTACGATAGAAAACCTGAAAGAAAGAAAAGAAAATAATATTTTCATGAGAGACGATCACTATCCTAAAGGTTTTCAAGAATATATGCTTAAGGTTTTTGAAGACAACAAGTTTATTATTTCTTTAAAAACGCTTGATTACTCTGGTCAACCAGGAATGAAGCATGGAGATTTTTATATTTATGATAGGAAAAGGATTATGGGCGTTTACGGTGATAGGAGTAATTTCAAAGCTCGATTTGAGATATTAACCCAAGCATCTAATAACCTGGAAAGAGAATATGTAGTAAATCGTTTAAGAAAATGGTTTGGTGATAAATATAAGAAAGAATAATTTATTCAAAGAGGCGACAGACTTGTTGTGGGGAAAATGATTACAGGATAATTTGGCAATATCACATTCGCTGAACTCCCTTGAAAAGAGCAAAGTGAAGGGTGTCATCTCTATAAGCGGAGCGTGGGGTGTCATTGCGAACGAAGTGAAGCAATCTTTAGGGGGGTTTAACCTTAATTAGTTTTTGCTTAAAAACCCATATTCTTTTTCGGCATGGGTACTTGTTTTACCTTTTGGAATTACCCTCAAACTGCAAGGTATTTGCCCGATTCACCTAAAATAATGTGCAATAAAATTTAAAA
>Ga0067045_1031231_pt1 | contig 12837 bp, 10 predicted proteins | sample TerdegcTABiofilm_FD_59184 | JGI IMG/M metagenome (GOLD analysis project Ga0067045, IMG submission 59184) | Combined Assembly of (Gp0054472, Gp0054536) Wastewater bioreactor microbial communities from Singapore -Terephthalate degrading...
CGCTCTTATATCCCTTAATACCCCGGAGAATTAAGGAAATTTACACCATCAAAAAGTACAAGAAATTGAGAGGTGATGAAGAAACTACATTTCTTAGAATTTTAAGGGGAGGAGATGATCTTCAACTTAGGAAGGATGTTGCATATTACAGTATTAAGCATAGACTAAGAATGATTCTCCTTTATTACTGGGCTGAAATAAAGAATTATGCAGTTATTGGATGTTGCAATAAGACTGAGAAACTCACAGGATTTTTTATAAAATACGGTGATAGTGCCTCTGACATTGAACCAATCTCACAACTTTACAAAACTCAAGTAAAAGAAATTGCTCACCTTTTAAAAGTTCCACAAAATATCATTAACAAGCCTCCTTCTCCTGATATTGTTCCTGGAATTACTGATGAGTTTGCTCTTAAACTCACATACGAAACAGTTGATAAAATCTTATGTGAAATTGACAAAGGATTAAATGACAAAGATATTGCAGATGAAATGAATGTTGATGAAAGCAAAATCAAATATTTAAGAGAGCTTATAAAATTGTCAAAACATATGAGAGAGCTGCCTATATCTTTTAATCATATGAAATAGAGGAGTTTTAACAATGAGCAAAAAGGGTGTACTTCTTTGTATTTTGCCATTTTTACTAATTGCAAGCGGTTGTAGCACAAGGAGTTTAAATATAAATTCATTCTATGTAGCCCTACAAGGAATTGATATCAATAAGCTTTCTCACCTTCCTTATGAGCTAATAATAATTGATTATTCTTTTGATGGAACAGAAGCAAGAGAACTAAAAGATAAAGATGTAGATAAGCTTAAAGAATGTGGTAAGCAAGTTTTTTCCTATTTAAGCATAGGAGAAGCCGAAGATTATAGATTTTACTGGAAAGATTCTTACAGAGAAAACCCTCCAAGATGGCTTCTAAAAGAAAATCCCAATTGGCCTGGAAATTACAAAGTTGCCTATTGGGATGTTGAGTGGCAAGAAATAATCTTTAATTACATTGATAGGATTGTAAAGGCTGGCTTTAATGGTATTTTTTTCGATAGAGTAGATGTTTACAAAGAGTTTGCTTCTGAAGACTCAAGTAAAAATTATCAGAAATTAATGATAGATTTCTTAAAAAATATTATAAAAAGATTGTCTGATAAAGGACTTTATAGTTTTAAACTTATTGTTAATAATGGTGAGGAACTACTATTCAAAGATTATGCAATTTTCAGAAACATATCAGGGCTTCTGGCTGAATCTCTTTACACAGATGGAGTTGGAAATATAAGGGAAGAGAAAGAGATAAAAATAAGAGAAAATTCTCTTAGAAGTTTAAGATTATTAGGAAAATGTGTTATGGTAGTTGAGTATTATGTTGGTGGAAAAGACAAACCTATTATAAAAGCACGTGCCGAGAAAAAGAAATTCCTTATTCAATTTCTTGAACCTTCATTATCTCTATAAATTTATCCGCTCTTAAATGTAGATAGTATTTCCACTTTCCCCTGACTTTTAATCTTTTTTAAGTAAATTATCGTAAATTTTTATCTCTTCAGAGATTTTTTCGATTATTTTTTTTTCTGCCATTTCTCCAGCTAATAGAATTGCATTTCTTATTGCAAGACTATCAGAACTTCCATGGGAAATAATCGAAATTCCATTTACTCCAAGTAGTGGTGCTCCACCATATTCCCTATAATCCATCTTCTTCTTTAATGTAAACAGTGTGTCTTTAACTAAAAGAGCTCCGAACTTCTTTAAGGGATCTTTTTTAAAATCTTTCTTCAAAAAAGATAATATAGTTAATCCAACACCTTCTATTGTTTTAAGGATTACATTCCCCGTAAATCCATCACATACAACTACATCAGCTTTCCCTTCCATCATTTCTCTACCTTCTATATAGCCTACAAAGTTGGGAAGATTATTTTTGAGTAAATTGAATGCCTCTTTTGTTAATTTATTACCCTTCTCTTCCTCAGTTCCGTTATTTATTAGAGCTATTTTTGGCTTATCAACTTTATAAGCAATTTTGGAAAAAATCCCACCCATTACTGCAAAATCGTATAAATTCCTTGCTTTAACATCTACATTAGCTCCACCATCTATTAAAACAATTTGTCTATCTACTGTTGGAATAGGTATAGCAATGCCAGGCCGCTCTATTAAACTAATTCTACCCAATTGAAATAGTGCTGCAGCCATCTGAGCTCCAGAATTTCCTGCACTAACAATTCCACTGCATTTACCATTTTTAACAAGTTCTGTGGCTATCGCAATTGAAGAATTTCTTTTCTCTTTTAACACCTTAGATGGCTGTTCATCCATCTCAAGTATTTCTTTTGACTCAACTATTTCTAATCTACTGAGTAACTTAGAATCTAATTTTAGCTCTGTAAAATATCCTTCAATTAATTTACTATCGCCAACTAAGAAAACTTTAAGATTTTTGCTTTCTTTTAAAGCTTCAACTGCACCTACAATACGCTCCTTCTGGGAAAAATCTCCACCTGGAACATCAAGGGCAATATTTATCAAGCTTTCTTCTCCTTCTTCTCCTTTATTGTTATAATCTTTTCATCATTATAATAACCACAGTATTTACAAACTGTGTGAGACGGGATAAGTTTTTCACAATTTGGACAAGAAGATAAATTAATGCTATCTATCTTCATTTTTGCATTTCTGTTCCTCTGTCTTCTTATTGTCCTTTTTTTCTTTGGTACAGCCATTTTTTTCTCCTTTCAAACCCTTTCATATAATCTCACTATATTAGCGTAAATCTTTTTATAAATAGTGCTTTAAGTAGTATAAAGCTATTTTGCGACTGGTCAAATTCTTTCTTTATTTTATACCATTTCCCACGATAAATGCTCCATTTAGTGGAGTAAAAAGAGAAAAAAAATTTTCAGTTAAATTAGCAAATCTACTTACTTTTGTTTCATTATTTGGAGAAATAAATAGAGAGGTTCTGATTTTTATGGACTTAAAACCTACAAACAGCAATAATTCTTTAAGTTCTCTTGTCTCAAAAAAATGTGCATAGTAATATAGGCTATCAGTTTTTTGTGCCTCCTGCCTTCTCTTTTTTGCCCATTTAGATTGTGAACTCAATACCCCAATCACTACTTTCCCTCCCGGTTTTAAAACTCTAAAAAATTCCTTCACCGCTTTCACAGGATCCTCTGAGAATTCTAAAGCAGTTACCGACAGAACTACATCGAAAGAATTGTTTAAAAAGGAAAGATTCTCCATATCACCTTCTATGAAATTTATTGGGAGAGAAAGTCTTTTTGCCTTTTCTTTTGCAATTTCAAGCATTTTTTTTGACACATCTATCCCAACAACTTTAGCGCCAGCCATACAGGCTCTTAAAGAATACAGTCCTGTTCCACAACCAACATCTAATAAATTTAATCCTTTTAAGTATCCCAAATACTTAAATATTAAACTGTTTTCAACTTTATCGGCAAATTTACCGAGAGGAGTTTTATACCAATCATCATAAAAATTTGCAACTCTATCAAAAATCTCTTCTCTCATTAAATTAGTTTCCTTAAAAAAATTTACCTCTTTTATATTATAATAAAATCATTATTTCTTAGTTTATTAATTTGCGAGGAGAAAAAGTGAAAAAGGATGTTTATTCAAAAGTAGGAGTAGATTCCTTTGTGGAGGAAAATGCTCTAAAAGGCTTACTAAAATGGGTTAATAAATCTTTCATTTTAAGAAACAATAAAGGAAGAGCACTTCTTCCAATTGGATTTTTTGCAAATGTTATTGACTTAGGTTTTAGTGATGGAGTAGCAATCTCAACAGATGGGGTCGGCACAAAAACACTTGTCGCGGAAATGGCGCATAGATATGATACAATTGCCATAGACTGTATTGCTATGAATGTTAACGATCTTTTATGTGTAGGAGCTGAGCCTGTTAGTTTTGTTGACTATATAGCTGTCACTAAGATAAAACAATGGCAGATCGAAGAGATTGCAAAGGGATTATACGAGGGAGCAAGATTAGCTAATGTTAATATTCCAGGTGGCGAAATTGCACAGATAAAGGAAATTCTTCACAATGGAGAGGAAAGCTTTGACATAGTTGGGTCAGCGTTAGGCTTTGTAAATATTAATGAAATAATAACTGGTAAGGAGATTAATGATGGCGATATCATAATCGGGCTTAAGAGTAGTGGTATTCATAGTAATGGATTAACTCTTGCAAGGAAAGTGCTGCTCGGCGATAGGAATCGTGATGAAGAGATTTTGTTAGAGCTTCTTACTCCCACAAAAATATATGTAAACGAGATTCTTTCATTAATTAAGAAGGTTAAAGTTAAAGGATTGGCAAATATTACAGGAGAGGGCTTTCTAAATATTTTAAGACTCGAAAGTAATGTAAAGTATGTGATAGATGATTTGCCACAGCCTCAACCAATATTTAGAAAGATTCAGGAAAATGGAAATATTCCAATTGAGGAGATGTATAAAATCTTCAATATGGGAGTTGGATTTTGCGTAGTTGTTGATAAAAATGAATATCCAAAAGCAGAGAAAATCTTAAATGAATTGAATGCTGAATTTTTAAAAATCGGTTATGTTGAGAAAGCTAAAGAGAAAAGTATAGAAATAAAACCTCTAAACTTATTTAGTAAAGGTGGGAAATTTGAGAGAATTTAACCGCCGGGGTAGGTTATTATTATTCTCTTAGTCTCTGCTTCCCATATCACAGATGCACCAAGTGCTTCACTTACAAACCTTAAGGGCACAAAGGTTCTGCCATTGCTAATTTTTGGTGGAACTTCAAGAGTAATTGGTTTTCCATTTACATAGGCAGTTTTATTTCCAATGATTATCTCAACTTTTACTTCATTAAGCTCATAAATTGCCTTTTTTTCTTCTGCTATCCAATTAACGGAGGCGCCTAATGCTTCTCCAATAAATCTAAATGGTACAAGAGTTCTGCCATTTTCGATAAAAGGCGGAACATCTAAATCTTTTCTTATTCCATTAATGTATGCTGATTTTGAGCCTATTTGGAGTTCAACCACAATTTTCCCTTCTTTGTTAGATGTTCTCTCAATTACCTGAATTCTCGAGTTGCAGCTATCCGCTACATATATTTTATTGGCTGTAGTAGATAAAGAGGAGGGAAAATTAAATTTGCCTTTTTCTAAACCATATTCATTTTTATCTTTAGGATACAATATTGCACCGAATTGCCCTATAGTTTCCTCTAACTCCCCTCTTTTGGAATATATTTCTATTTTCCCATTAATCTGGTCGAGAAAAGCAACAGAGTCAGCAAAAAACTTAAAATCAACATAATATGCTTCTCTACTTAAATTAAAACTTAAAACTAAATCTCCACTTTTGTCATATACATTCATTCTTTTTAGGACTGGCGAAAGAATAAAGATATTTCCAGAAGAGTCTACCCTGCAGATATTATTACTCCCATACAATGAGCTCTCTTGACGTTTTATCTGCACCTTTTCTACACGGTCAACATTTTCAGGAAAGGAATACAGAATTGAATCAAACCAGGAATAGATAAATATTCTGCAATCTTGCGGCCTTATATATATTGAAGCTCTTGGCGGAATATATTCAGGAATTTTTACATCTCTCACCTCTCCATTCTGTGGATTATATTTTTTAATCGTTAGTCCTAACCCCACCGAAGTCACAAAAAGATTGCCGTCCTCTGCTGCGAACAGCTCTATTTTCACTTGTGCTGGAGGAATAGGACCTATAAGTTCAGAAATTAAAAATGACCTTTTTATGTTCTCATAAACATAAAAATTAATTTTCCTCGTTAAATCATCATAAACGAAGATGTTACTATCGCTTGCAGCTACAGAAATTGGAAGAAGTAATTTACCTTCGGAAGTGTTTACTTGAGCAATTATCTGTTTTAAATCTTCACCTTTAAAAATTTGCACCCCTTTTGTTGGATTCGGAATAACAAGACGTTCTTCTGTATATCCAATAAAAGAGGAGATTTGATCATCGGGAGTAATGTCCTTTAGCTTATTAGTTTTAATGATTTGTAAATTTTCGTCGTAAATACCATAAGAAAATGAGTCAAACATTATAAAGACTCTTCCGTCAGGAGAAACTGAAATTTTTATAGGAATATCAAGGCTCTCGGGTTGAAATTCTAAATTAAAGTCTTTAATTATTTCTCCGCTCTCAGAAAGTTTTATTATTTTGTATCCAGACTGATATCCCAAATTATTAGATACAATAAGAAGAAAAATTGAACCTCCAAAGCAGTCCATATCTATTAAACGGTTATTTTCTCCTATATTTATGGCTTTAGGTTCTTCATTCTTTCCAAGCGCTTGAATAAATACTTCGCCAGTAAATTCATCTTTGAATAATATTTTTTCGTTACTTAAAGGAATGAAATTCTTTATTACTTTTCCGACTAATACAGGCTTTTCTCTTAATAGAAATGAGTTTAGCAAAGTCCCATTTAAGTCATATTTAAGGATTTCTTCTGATAAGAAAATGTATAAATAATTGTCAGGAGAAAATTTGAATGTTAAATTAAAAGGAGTAGCACTAATTTTATTTGTAATCAAGAAAGATCCTTTATAGGATAGATTTTTATCGTAAATTATTACTGCGTTTTTTAATCCATCAAACACAGCAATATTGCTGTTTATATCCGAATCGCAAGCTAATGGAAATCCAGACTCTCCAGCCAACGGACCATAACCAAAAGCAAAAATATTATGCTCAATACTGGAAACAGATACCCAAGTTAGTGTTGAAAATGCCAGTATAACTATAGTAGAAATGAATTTTCTCAATTTAAACATTCCATTTCTCCTTTTTGAGGACATTTTCCTCCTCGAATTTATTAAATCCCTTTACAATTATTTTTATTGCGTTACTCATTTTCCCTTCACTTAATTTAATTAAATCTTTAATCCCGGGAGTAATTCTTATTAAGGCAATTAATGGAATAAGCCCTGCTATTATAATTAATGTAACTGATTCAGAGTAAAGGTAGGCTAAAAGAGGAAGTAATCCAAGGCAGAATCCTATACATAACGAAACATTACAAGTTAAAAGATAAAGTATGCCAAATACAGCTATAGCCACTGGTAATTCCGTCGGGAAAAGCACTGCAATTAAGCCCGTACTTGTTGAGGCGCCTTTTCCCCCTCTAAACTTAAGAAAAATTGACCAGTTATGCCCAATAATTGCCATCAAGCCACAAACACCAGCCCACCATTGGTTAAATTGGAGTTTGTAAGCTATTAGAACAGGAAGTATACCTTTTGTCGCATCAATTAAAAATGTAAGAAAGCCATAAAATTTACCAATCGACTTATAAACATTAAGTGCTCCCATATTTTTTGTGCCAATTTTTCTTATATCTTTATTAGTCTTTCTTTTTCCCAAAATATAGGCAGTTGGGAATGACCCTATAATATAACTAACAATAATTGTAAAAATCTCTTCCATTTATTGTTCTTCCTTTTTATCGACCTCAATAATTATTATAAGGTTCTTAAGTAGAAATTAAAAGGGAAGTAATAAACTGTCTTGAAAAGCAAAATGAATTTATAAGTTGGGTTTTAAAAAATTAAGTAAACTATTCAACAATAAATTGGGTATAATATAATAGAATTTTAAAGAGTTATACCTTGAAAATTTGGGGGTGTATTGGTTTCGACATAAGAGAATCCATAATGGTGGCAAGCCGGGGATGGCACTTGGCCCTGTAAAAATGTGCCAGAACATAATTGCCAAAGTCAATTACAATTTAGCAGTAGCTTAACTGCTAACGGTTTAGTCTCTATGCCTCTCAATAGATTCTAAGCCGCCGACTATAGAGAGGATCTCTGCAGTTTATCCTCGAAGAAATTGTAGAGATTAAAATCTTCGAGGTATCCATAAACCTAAAAAGTCTGCCAGCACTAAAGTTTATGGAGAAAATTAAAAACTGGCGAAGCTTGTAATTCCACTATATGGTGAGGCTTATTGGACACGGGTTCGACTCCCGTCACCTCCACCAATAAAACTTATTAGTAAAGGGGAATTAGATATTTGAAAGGGATAATTTCAATTGCAAACCAAAAAGGTGGAGTAGGAAAGACTACCACAGCTATAAATCTTTCAGTTTACTTAGCTACATTAGGTAAAAAAATTTTGTTAATTGACTTAGATTCACAGGGGAATGCTACAACTGGCTTTGGAATCAATAGAAATGCTATTAGAAAATGTATTTACAATATATTACTCGATGGCGAAGATGTTAAAAATACAATAATTCATTCAGGTATAGAAAATTTATATATAATTCCATCAACAATCAATCTTGCCGGTGCCGAGGTTGAACTTGTAAATTTAAAAGAAAGAGAGTTCAGGCTTGAAAACGCAGTTAAAAAAATTAATTCAAACTATGACTATATATTTATTGACTGCCCACCATCTTTAGGGTTACTTACACTTAACGCTTTAACAGCTTCTAATGGGGTACTTATACCCTTGCAATGCGAATATTATGCATTAGAAGGACTAACTTCGCTTTTAAATACTATTTCCTCTGTGCAGCGAAAATATAACCCTGAACTTAAAATTTACGGAATATTATTGACTATGTATGATTCTCACACTTCTCTTTCTCGTCAGGTTGCAAGTGAAATAATAAACTATTTTAAAGACCAGGTTTACAAAACAATTATTCCAAGAAACGTAAGGCTTAGTGAAGCTCCTTCTTACGGTAAACCTGTCCTTTTTTATGATCCCACCTGCAAGGGTGCCGAAGCATATAAAAATTTAGCATTAGAGCTTTTGGAAAGTGAATAAAAAATTTGGTTTAGGTAAAGGAATAGATGCTTTAATTAAAGATTATACTTTAAACAAAAAAGAAACTTTTAAAGTTAATATCTGCGATATAAAAACTTCTCCTTATCAACCAAGAAGTTCAATAACAGAAGATTCAATAAAAGAATTAATCGAATCAATTAAAATTAATGGTTTAATTGAACCTTTAGTAGTCAGAAAAATGGATTCTTATTATGAACTTATTGCTGGTCACAGAAGATTAGAAGCATTAAAGAACCTTAAAGAAAAAGAAATTCCTGTATATATAGTTGAAGTGTCAGATGAAGAGGCTGCACGTTTCACGTTAATAGAAAATATAGAGAGGAAAGATCTAAATCCTATTGATTTATCCTCTACTATTTCCAAAATTATTAAAAATTTTAACCTAACACACAATGAACTCGCAAGAAATTTAGGGAAAAGTAGAGTTTTTGTAACTAATTCGTTAAGGCTTCTTTCTTTGGATGAGAAAAGTATAAATGCTATAAAAGAGGAAAAAATAACTGAAAGTCATGGAAGACTTCTTCTTTCCGTTGAATCATTAGCTTTAAGAGAAAAGATTTTAAAAAAAGTAATTGAGAAAAAATTAACAGTTAAAGAATTAGAAAAAGAAATAAAGAAAATAAAGAAAAATAAAGAGGAAAATAAATTATTAAACAAGAATGAGTTTTATAAAGAATATGAAGAAAGATTAAAATTAATACTTAATAAGCCTGTTAAAATTAAAAAGAAAAAAATAGAGATTTATTATAATAATGAATCAGAACTTTCCGAGATTTTAAACATTCTAAACTTTACTAATAATATTACTAAAATTTAAACTTTTAAATATTAATGTTAATAATAGAGATGTAAACTTTGTTAATACATTCATTATTAAAAACTTAACTAAACCTTAACTTATTAACAATTTCCTCAACCACTACTTTTAATGTTTCATTAGTTAAGATTTCTTTTTTTATTTTCTCATAAGAGTGAATTATTGTTGAGTGGTCTCTTCCACCAAAAAATCTCCCAATCATAGGAAGCGAATAATCTGTTAAAGTTCTTGTTAAATAAATAGCAATCTGCCTTGGTGTATTTATATCCTGACTTCTCTTTTTTGTGTCTAAATCTGTTTTAGCTATATTAAAGTAATCTGCTACCGTAGCCTTTATCTCATCAACAGTAATTACTTTATTTGTTATGTTTACTATATCTTTTAGCACCTCTCTTGCTAATTCTATTGTTATTTCTTTATTATTTAACGATGCATACGCTAAAAGCCTAATCAAGGTTCCTTCTAATTCCCTTATGTTTTTAAATGGTTGGTTTGCAATAAATTCAAGTACTTCATATGTTACATCTAAGTTTTCAAATTCTGCTTTTTTTTGAAGGATTGCGATTCTCGTTTCATAATCAGGAGGTTGAATATCCACCATTAAACCCATTTGAAATCTTGTTTTTAATCTATCTACTATGTCTACTAAATCCTTTGGTGGTTTATCTGAAGAGAGTGCAATTTGTTTTTTTGCATCATATAATACATTAAATGTATGGAAAAATTCTTCTTGTGTTCTCTCTTTCCCGGCCAAAAATTGGATATCATCTATAATTAAGAAGTCAACATTTCTGTAAAATTCATGAAACTCATTCATTTTCTTTTCCTGAATTGAGTAAACAACCTCATTTGTAAATTTTTCACTTGTTGTATAAACAATATTTTCCCCGCTACCACGACTTTTAGCTGCGTGCGCTATTGCTTGCAAGAGATGAGTTTTACCAAGACCAACATCTCCATAAATAAATAGTGGATTATACATAACACCGGGAGAGGAAGCAATTGAATAACAGGCAGCATGAGCAAATCTATTACTTGCCCCAACTACAAAATTATCAAAAGTATACCTATCGTTTAATGACAAGGAAGATATAAGCTCGGCTCGACGAGGTGAATCTTCCTTTTTGTTGTTTTTTATTTTTTTATTCTCCTCTACAACAATATATTCTACATTAATCTCTCTCTCTGTTATTGATTTTATTGTTGAATTAATAAGAGATAAATAGCGAGTTTGAATCCAATCTCTTGCAAATTCTGACGGAACAGCCACTTTTATGTTAAAGTCAGTCTCCTCTAATACTTTTGTATTTTTAAACCACATTTCAAATGTTGGTTTAGAAAGTTGCGTTTTAAGTTGTTCAAGCGTTTTTTGCCATACTTCATTCATGTTAAAGCTCCTAAAATAAATAAATTGAAATGGATTAATAATTTTAAACAATAAAATTAGTTTGTAAAATGAGAAAAAAATTTCCCTATTTTGGAAAAAATATTCCCAATAGAAAAAAAAGGTTGAAAAATAAAACCCTGAATAAATGAGACTTTTATATTTTTGCATTACAGTTATTAGTTTTTATAATACATTCCAAGATGAAGATTTACCTTGAAAATTGATTGCAAGCTGGTTTTTTAACATAAGACAGGGAAGCTAACATAAAAGGCTCTAAAAAGGAGTTTATTTAGATAAGTGGACTGCTTGTTGTTAAAACCAGGCATCTTTGAGTAGGGGGATTAATCTTTATTAAATTTTTAAAAGGAGGTGTTTTAATAGAGAAGAAGATGTTTTCTTACAAAAGCTTTCTAAATTCTAAAGAAAGGAGAATTGTTATGAGGAAAGCGCTAAGTTGGTTAGTTGTAGTTTTTATGTTCCTAAGCGTTTTACAGATTGGGTTTGTTCCCAAACCAGTAAAAGCAGCTGAAGGAAGAAACGCTACTTTTCTTGCGGTTAGGTTTGTGCCTATTCGTTATGACCGTGATGGAAAAGAGCTTGATCCACCGAGAGATTTTCCATGGCAAAAAGCAGGAGAACAGGTTTGGGGTCGCCCTGGTTATGGTATGCCTGACTCACTTTTGGCAGTTAATAATGATGGCGTAAATGTTCCAGCAGAAGTTGAAGATTTACAGGCAAAACCGCTTTACTGGACTGATTTTTATTTAACTGTCACTCCAGCAGGTGGGAGGTCACAGGAGACAGAGCATTGGTATGCAGTTTTAGATGAGAAGGGACAGCTCTGGTTTGATAGAGATGGCAGATTTAATGATTCAAGGTATTATGAGCCGGCAGATCCCACAAATTTAAGGGGGTATTATATTGCAGGCTCTTGCAGGAATAATCCGTTAGCTCGAGTTGATCCTTCAACTGGTAATAATACTCAGGGGCCATACATCTTAGATCCAGCAAATCCGAGATTTAATGCTACTGTTGATGAGAATGGTAATCCAATAATTTATTTTTGGGATAAGCAATATGGTGGAAGAGTATTCAGACTTGGCTGGGTAGATATGGTAGATTATCCACTTAAGAGAGGAACTGGAACACTTCCTCCACTTGTGCCATCACAAGTAGCTGATGGAAACTGGGATCTTGGTTTTAAGTTAGTCGATTTTGTTTACTGGGGTTCCGATAATCCTGATTATACAGTCTCCCCCGATTTTGGATATCTAAATTACTATTCAGATGGCGTTGTTCACCCACTTGATGAGCTACATACAGATAATGTTGCTGCAAATTCAAGAGTTGACAATGATCCAGTAACCACTGATGGTACTGATCACACTGCAAATATTGCTATGTATGATCCAGGAGAGTATATTTACAGAAAAGGTCATGGGAATACTGGATGGCTTGTGGAATCAGGAGACGTTCGTTTGACTCCTGTATCTATCTATCTTAACGGAGAAGTAAAGAATTATCCTCCAAATTCTATTGTAGGACCAAATGACTGGGAACTTAATCCATCAGTACCCTCGATTTATAAAAATCTCTATAGATTTAACATAAAGTTTGATGAGAATGGTATAAGAAAACCTGACAGCAATGATGAAGTTCATGCAGAAAATATTGCTCGTCCTGAAGACTTTGGAAGACACGAATTCTGGTATACATATGAACCAGGGGAATGGATTTATAGAGAAGCTGGTTCTTATGAAAAGGGACTTGTAACTGTTGGCGACTAC